>ENA-OUQC01000796-OUQC01000796.1-human-gut-metagenome-genome-assembly--contig:-NODE-796-length-20029-cov-4.277561_pt1 | contig 20029 bp, 17 predicted proteins | sample MGYA00237942_ERZ548815 | MGnify/ENA primary metagenome ERZ548815 (study PRJEB26490, sample SAMN05194722) | human gut metagenome | biome: terrestrial biome; feature: human-associated habitat; material... | reverse complement strand
GCTTTTTATCGTTGAGGGTGATTCTGCGCTCGGTGCCTGTAAGCAGGCGAGAAACTCTGAATTTCAGGCACTCATGCCCGTCAGAGGTAAGATACTCAATTGTCTGAAGGTTGAGTACGACAGAATTTTTAAGAGCGAGATCATAACAGATCTTATTAAAGTACTCGGCTGCGGCGTTGAGGTCAAGAGCAAAGCGATGAAGGGTCTTGCACAGTTCAATCTCGATATGCTCAGATACAATAAGGTCATTATATGTACAGATGCCGACGTTGACGGTTTTCAGATAAGAACGCTTATTTTAACGATGATATACAGACTTATGCCGACCCTCATCGAGGAAGGCAAGGTCTTTATTGCGGAAACTCCGCTTTACGAAATCAACACGAAGGATCAGGTATGGTTTGCCTATACCGAAAAAGAGAAAGCGCAGGCTCTTGAGGAGATAGGAAATCAGAAATATACAATTCAGCGTTCAAAGGGACTCGGTGAAAATGAGGCGGATATGATGTGGATGACGACAATGAATCCCGAGACTCGCCGCCTTGTCGAGATTCTTCCCGAGGACGCAGAGAGAACGTCACAGATATTTGATATGCTGCTCGGGGACAACCTTGCAGGACGTAAGGAGCACATTGCCGACAACGGACATCTTTATATCGACATGCTCGATTTAAGCTGAGAGGAGTGGTATGAATGGCTAAGAAAAAGAAAACGGAAAAGCCCGTTGAAAAAATGGATCAGAATACCCATATTCTCGGCGCAGGCGAGGTTTTACGTCAGAATATCACCGATACGCTTGAAACGAACTATATGCCATATGCAATGAGCGTTATTCTTTCACGTGCAATTCCCGAGATTGACGGTTTCAAGCCCTCTCACAGGAAGCTCCTTTATACAATGTATAAAATGGGGCTTATCAACGGAGCAAGGACAAAATCGGCGAACATCGTCGGTCAAACTATGAAGCTCAATCCCCACGGCGACGCTGCGATTTACGATACGATGGTTCGCCTTTCGAGAGGCTACGAAGCGCTTTTGCACCCGTTTGTTGACTCAAAGGGTAACTTCGGCAAGGCGTATTCAAGAGATATGCAGTGGGCGGCTCCGAGATATACAGAGGCAAAGCTCGCGCCGATCTGTACGGAGCTTTTTGCCGAAATTGATAAGGATACGGTGGATTTTGTCGATAACTACGACAACACAATGAAAGAGCCGAGCCTTTTGCCTGTGCGCTTTCCGAGTATTCTCGCCAACCCGACGACAGGTATTGCCGTAGGTATGGCAAGCTCAATTTGCCCGTTCAATCTTCGTGAGCTTTGTGAAACGACGATTGCGCTCATTAAAGATCCCGAAGCCGATATTTCCGAAACGCTTAAGGCTCCGGATTTCGCCGGCGGCGGTCTTCTTCTCTATGACAGAGATGTTATTGACACGATTTACAAAACAGGTCGCGGCGGCTTCAAGATAAGAGCAAAGTATAATTACGATAAAGACGGAAAGTGCATTGATATCACCGAAATTCCGCCGACAACAACAGCCGAAGCGATTATCGACAAGGTTATCGAAAAATTTAAGTCCGGATCTCTGCGTGAAATCAGCGATATCCGTGACGAAACGGACAAGTCGGGACTTAAAATTACAATCGACCTCAAAAAAGGCACGGATCCCGACAAGCTCATGCAGAAGCTTTATAAGGCTACTCCTCTCGAGGATACATTCTCCTGCAACTTTAATGTACTGATTGCGGGTGCGCCGAGGGTCATGGGAGTCGGCGAGATACTCAATGAGTGGATAGCATTCAGAACAGAATGTGTCAAGCGCAGAGTTTATTTTGATTTGAGCAAGGCTAAAGACAAGCTTCATTTGCTTGAAGGTTTGCAAAAGATTCTTCTTGATATCGACAAGGCGATTAAAATAATCCGCTCGACCGAGGAAGAAAGCGAAGTTGTTCCCAACTTGATGATTGGCTTCGGTATTGATGAAATTCAGGCGAATTATGTTGCCGAGATAAAGCTTCGTCACCTCAACCGTGAGTATATTCTCAAGAGAACGCAGGATATCGAACAGCTCAGAGCCGACATTGAAAAAATGGAGGATATCTTAGCTCATAAGTCGAAGATAAAGAAGATTCTTGTCAATGAGCTGACCGATGTTGTAAATAAATACGGTCAGGACAGAAAAACCCGGATCATATTCGCTTCAGAAGTAGCCGAGGAGGAGACCGAGGAGGAAATTCCCGATTTTCCTGTAAATCTTTTCTTCTCAAAGGAGGGCTATTTCAAGAAGATAACGCCGCAGGCGCTCAGAATGAGCGGCGAGCAGAAGCTCAAAGAGGGCGACGAAATGCTGCTTGAAATCGAAGCGACTAATAATACGGATTTGCTGTTCTTTACGGATCAGTGTCAGGTATATAAAGCAAAGGCTGCCGATTTTGACCTCGGCAAAGCGAGCCAGCTCGGCGATTTCGTTGCAAATAAACTCCAGATGGACAGCGGAGAAAACGCAATTTACATGGTTTCAACGCTCGACTACAAGGGATATGTAATGTTCTTCTTTGAAAACGGAAAGGTTGCAAAGGTTGACCTTGCGTCATATCAGACCAAAACGAACAGAAAGAAGCTTATCAAGGCATACAGTAACAAGTCACCCATAGCGGCAATAAGAAAGATTGAAGAGGACTGCGATCTTGTGATTGAATCAACGGCAGGCAAGCTGCTGCTGTTCAACACAGGGGCAATAGTTCCAAAGACAACCAAGGACACTCAGGGCGTTGCGGTCATGACGCTGAAAAAGGGTCATGTTGTTAAATTCGTCAGGGATTATCGCAAGGGCGAATTTGCAAAGCCCTACAGATACAAGACGAAAAATCTTCCTGCCTCGGGAGCAACCCTGAGCGCAGAGGACGCCGGTGAACAGCTTTCACTGATATAAAGGCAACACCGCACAAACCGACGAAAAATTTTGCTACGCAATTCGCACATCTCAATTTGTGCGATATTGTTCGAAAAAAATCGCCGCTCACTTTAAAAAGTGAACGGCGAACAGCGGAAAACTGCAAACGCCGGTTATTTATAATTTCCGCTGACGGCGGCTTGTTTTTGCCGCCTGATATTATAATGAACCGATTTTTTGCAATAATTCATTGAAATACTTTGCTTTCTGAAAAAATTATGGTAATTGCTATTGCATTTTGTGAAAGTGTGTGCTAAAATAAATCGGTAAAAATACTTATGGAGGTTTGATTATGAGTGCTTTGCAGTATGTATTCGGAGCAGTTCTTATAATTCTTGCGATTTTCCTTATAATTGTTGTTCTTCTTCAGGAGAGCCGTTCGGCAGGCCTTTCGGGAGCTATTTCCGGCGGTGCCGACACATTTTTCGGCAAGAGTAAGGGCAGAACTATGGAACAGAAGCTCGTTAAGCTTACAAGAATTTCTGCAATCGTTTTCTTTATTCTTACACTTGGCATTACGATTTTCTTCATGTTCAAGTATTGATTAAAAATCAAAACAAATGAAGCAGGTAACTTCGGTTATCTGCTTTTTATTTTGCTCATTTTTTGTGGGCAATTTTTTTTGCAAAAAATTTATTCTCTAAACTTTAGCTAAGGTAAGCCCGTTATGCTATAGACAACAAAAACAGCAAGGGAGTGATAAACATGAACTTCAGACACGAATTTAAGCACGAGATAGGCTATTGCGATATGCTCGCTTTGAGGTCGAGGCTGTCGGCTGTTATGCAGCAGGACCCTCACGCAATCAACGGAAGATACAAGATTCGCAGTCTTTATTTTGATAATCTTGACGACAAGGCTTTGCTTGAAAAGGTGAACGGCGTTGACCGACGTGAAAAGTTCCGCCTTCGATGCTACAACGGCGACACATCTTTGATTTTTCTTGAAAAAAAGATAAAGGTCAACGGGCTTTGCGCAAAGGAGCAGACAGTTGTTGATCGGGAGCAGGCAATGGCAATCGTCAACGGAAATGACTTTGACAACGGCGGGAATGAACTTTTGAAGGATTTCAGAATAAAAACCGAAACGCTCGGGCTGAGACCGAAAACAATCGTTGATTACGTACGTGAGCCGTTCGTTTTCCCGGTCGGAAATGTCAGGGTGACAATGGACTACAACATCAGAACCGGAATGAACTGCACGGATTTCTTCAACAGCGACTGCGTAACCGTTCCGGCAGGGGAGGCGCCGATAATTCTTGAGGTCAAATGGAATGAAGTGCTTCCGTCACTGATAAGAGACATAGTGCAGATTCCGAGTACACGCACATCGGTTTTTTCAAAATATGCGGCATGCCGTGTTTACGGCTGAAAAAAATAAAAAAGGAGTTGCTTTTTATGAGTTTTAACGACATTTTCAAATCCAGCTTTTTGGAGAACATAACCTCCGTTTCACCGCTCGATATGGTGATTTCACTGGCACTTGCATTCGGCATAGGCCTTTTCATTTTTTTAATTTATAAAAAAACCTTCGCCGGCGTAATGTATTCGTCAAGCTTCGGCGTAACTCTTGTGGCACTGACAATGATATCAACCTTTGTAATTCTCGCCGTAACCTCGAATGTGGTTCTTTCACTCGGTATGGTCGGTGCGCTTTCAATCGTAAGATTCAGAACGGCAATCAAAGAACCGCTCGGCATTGCGTTTCTCTTCTGGGCAATTGCCGCAGGTATCGTTCTTGCCGCATGTGCATGTGTTCTGATACTCGGAGTCGCATTAGCGTTTGTTTACAGAAAGAAAAGCTAAAAATAAGGGGCGGTTCAATGTAAACGGCCCCTTAAAGTTATTTGATAATTTTTACATATTTCGGATCGTTTGATCCGTGGTAATCATATACTACATTTGTTTTGCGTATCCGATATATTTTTATTTTGTCGGATTCTTTGAGCAGTACGGTTCCTATGTATTCCTTTGGCATAAATGGCGGAAATTCTTTCCTGAGTGTGCAGTGCCAAAAGCTCGTTTTCAGTGAAACAAGATCACAGCCGATTGTCACAATGTATGTGTATTTCGAAGTATCAAGCTCCAGTTTTGACGGATCTATGCCGATATCCCGCAAGCGTTCCGGGGATGTGCTTATGACTCCGTTCTCATAATCGCTGACGGAAAACCAGAAAATATTTTGCATCTCTTCGCTGATTTCCTGCGGCTTGTCAAAGGAATAAACCTCGGTAAAATTATATCTGTGCTCAAGAAATATTGAATTAAGAACAACAATTGTCAAAACTATTGCAGCTATTATAAATAATTTTCTTTTTCCTTTCATCTTTTCCGCTCCCTAAATCAACCGTCATAAACGCCCATTATAACAATACCGGTGACGGTGAGAAGGATGCACACATAGTGTTTCCACGAAAGCTTTTCTTTAAGGAAAATTCTGCCCCAGAGGACGGATGCGGCGCAGTAAGCGGAAATAATCGGCGCCGAGAGGGCAAAGTGCTCACTGTCGGCAATGGCATAGATATATGCAAACTGACCTGCCGTTTCAAACGCTGCGCCGATATATTTCGGAGCTTCCTTTTTCGGAAAGAACTTATCCTTCTTGATGAATTTAACATAAATGAAGCAAAGTATGCCGCAGATGAGGAATGTCAGTTCATATGAGGTGTTGGCGGCATCCTCGTCAAGCTTTTCAAGAACAAGGCTGTCGGCAAAAGATCCGAGTGCATCAAGCAGACAGTAAATAATCGGCAAGAGAATTGCGAGAACACTTTTTGTATATTTATAGTTGCTTTTGCTCTGGCGTGCCGCTCTCAGGTCATCATCCTCTGTCATTTCGGCAATGCTGAGTCCGACAATGCCGATGGCAACAAGGGCGATTGCAATGTACTGAGCCTTAACGAGTACGGCCATTCCTGTGATTATGCTGATAATAGAAGCCAATGAACCGGATGAATTGCATATCGGAGAGGAAATCGAAAGCTCGATAAAACGAAGTCCGACATAGCCGATCGTCATTGACGATATGTAAAGGAATGAGACGGGCAAATAGGTGAGCATGGTTTGAAAAGTGAAGTCAACGTCGTTAAAAATAAGCGTGTATGCAGCATGAAGGCCCATAACAACACCGACTGCGGTGACCATCTTCAGTGCGCTGTGTTTATCCTTTGAGTCGGCGCAGCCGATTTTTGAAAATAAATCCGAAAAGCTCCAGCAAAGCAGAGCTGCAATAGAAAAAATAAACCATTTCATAATAATAACAACCTCAATATACTAATTTTTTTTCAACATATAGCGTCCCGTCGGCAAGGCTGATTTTGCCTAACCCGAGGAACTTCTTTGCGGGAGAATAAACACGGCAGAAGCCGTCGTTTTTTTCGCCCTTGATTCTGTTGAGGTCGAGTTCTCCGCCGTTTTCAAAGCGTATCGCCTGTTTTTCGCTGACATTGACGGCAGTGTAGCAACGAAGCATTTCGTCACACGGGGTGATCAGTTCGTCAATTCGTCCTTCGTCGGCAAGCTGCTGAACGGTTTCAAGTGTAACGGTTTTGTCTATTGAAACTCCGTTGGCTTCAATGCGTCTGAGTGCGGTTATCGTGGCCCCGCAGCCAAGCTCGGAACCGATATCGGCGGCAAGCGAGCGTATATACGTTCCGGCACTGCATGAGACCTCGATCTCAAACTCGTTATTTTCGTCCGGAACGTCAATAAGCTTTATATAGCGAATAACAACATTCCTTGCTTCTCTTTCTATTTCGATGCCCTGACGGGCAAGCTTATATAACCTGACGCCGTCCTTTGAAACGGCGGAATACATCGGAGGAAGCTGACTTATTGAGCCGACAAAACGGTTGATTACCCCGTTGAGTCTGTCAACGCTGACGTTAACAGGATTTTTCTGAAGCACCGTACCTGTTATATCGAGCGTGTCTGTGACGGTGCCGAGTAAAACTTTTGCACGGTAAGCCTTGTCATGAGTCGGCAGGTACTGTGAAAATCTCGTCGCTCCGCCAAGCATGACAGGAAGCACGCCGGTTGCCATTGGATCGAGTGTGCCGGTGTGTCCTGTTTTATTTATTTTCAGTATTCTCTTGACTCTGTTTGCCGCAACAAAGGACGTAAGCCCCTCAGGCTTGTCAAGAAAAATGAATCCTGTCAAAATTATCCCTCCGTGAGAGCATAGTGCGGTTGAATTATACATTATAGACGAAAAAAAGTCAAATATTATCTATGTATCAGAGCGATTGTCACATTGAAAACATAAAAAGTTTGTGCAATTAAAATATTTGTGTCAATATAAGTACAATTTTAATTGTTAAAACAACCAAAAAATATCTGTTAAATTTGTTACAATCTTCAAAAATTGAGAAAACAACGGATTTTTTGTTGACATTGATTAATTAATGAGATATCATATAAACGTATCTTAGTCCTGTGAGGTGTGCGTATGAGCAAAATTCCGATAAATTCGGATAAAGTTTATGCGGCACGTTACGGCGATAAAGCAGCAATGAATGAACTGATTTCATCTCTTGCGCCGACTGTTGAGTGCATTGCCACAGGCTATGTCGGACGGTGTCCGATGAGCCGGAGCGATCTTATTCAGGAGGGCATGATAGGTCTTCTCGGTTCTGTTTACGGGTACGACCCTGATGAGGGCGTGAGGTTTGAGACCTTTGCAACGGTTTGCATTTCCAATCGCATCAAAAGCGCCGTGCGAAATCAACTGCGGAGCAAGCATATGCCGCTCAACGGATATGTTGACATTGACGACGTTGAAATCAGCGATGATATGTCTGACCCGCAGACGATGATAATTATGCAGGAACGGTTCGAGGATCTCAGCGAGAGTATCGAAAAAAAGCTGACGGATCTTGAAAAAGATGTGCTGAGGCTCCATATCGGAGGTCATAATTACAGTTCTATTGCCGAAATGCTTTCAATAAGCGTCAAAAGTGTTGACAATGCTTTGCAAAGGGCAAGAAAAAAGCTCAAGGAAAAATGATACCCCTATGCCTGCGCTGTACATAACGTTTAAGGACGTGCGCAGAGCGTAAATAAAATTTAGCGAGGTAAATTATCATGTACGAAGACAAGACGTTAGTATGTAAGGATTGCGGTCAGGAGTTCACTTTCACCGCAGGCGAGCAGGAGTTCTACGCTGAGAAAGGCTTTGTTAACGAGCCGCAGCGCTGCAAGGCTTGCCGTGATGCAAGAAAGAATGCAGTCAGAGGCGAGCGCGAAATGTTCGAGGCAACATGCGCTAACTGCGGCGGCGTAGCTAAGGTTCCTTTCCGTCCGAGAGAAGACCGTCCTGTATATTGCAGCGAGTGCTTTGCAAAGATGAAGGAAGAGGGCTAATTACCGAATAATTGAGGAGCTGTATCAGAGTTCGTAAAAGCGAACAACGGTACAGCTCCTTTTTTGTTTTAAGTCGAAATTCACAGATTGCCGTGAATGCCTTAAGAATTTGAAAAGCCTTTAAGAAAATCATCTACGTCAAAGCTTTCAACGTTTTCCTTTGTCATATCGGGTTTTGAAGTCTTAGGCGGATTATATTGTCCCTTCGGCTTACCGAAATCCTTAAGATAACTGTCAATTTCCTCCTCGGAAAGCTCCCCGTTATGCGGCAAGGCGGATTGAACAGTGTTTTCTTTTATAATCTCTTTGAATTGACTCGGGCTTATCTCGGCTTTATCGTTGAAAGCCTCAGCGTTAATTACTTCTTTTTCCTCATGCGTTTCAATCGGCGCTGCATTTTTTGTTTTTTCTTTTGCTGCGACGGTTGATTTTTTTTCGCTTGTTTTTTCTTCGACGGATTTGGCTGAAAAAGCTTTTTTACAATATATTGCAACCAAAGCAAGGGAAATAAGCTGGGTTGCAAGCATATGGATCATAAAGAGCCATTTGGTGCTTTGATCTACAATATGGAGGCTGTTTGCAAGGAAAACATAAAGAAAGTTGTCGATAATCGAAATATATACCGCTCCGCTTACTTTTGCAAGCATGCCCCATTTCAAGCCCGTTATAAACTCGTGAACAAGATAAAAAATAACTACAAATGCTGCAAGCTTTACAATATCCTCACTGTAGTAGTTCATGGCAAAATTTCGTATCAATTTCGGAATAACGAATGTCATGTAAAGAAGTGCCTGAAAAATGTTTGCTACCTTAAGGGTCGTAAGCTTCTCAAGCTTGTGGAGCAGAAATCCGCGGAAAAACATCTCCTTGAAGCAGGCGGCAAAAAGAGAAGTCAAAATATAAATCGCAATACATAAAGCCGGTGTGAGATATCCCTCGGTTTGCACATAGCTGAGGCTCGGCGGAGTGAAATTGATATCAATGGCATTTGGATAGATTATCTTAAAAAATATATATTCAAATATTGAAACAGTTGCAATCGGGACAACGGAAAAAAATGTGCCGAAAATAAATGCGGATTTCAGTTTAGTTGCTTTTCTGCGTATACCAAAGGTTATGAAGTGTTCCCTTTTGAATACAACTGTCATCAAAAGTACTGTTAAGCAAAGAAAACGCGAATAAAAATTATCGCCGAGAACCGTGAGATCGGATTTGAGAAAAAACACATCCAAACAGTATATTACAAGCATTATAAGATACATTGAAATCAGATCCGGTAATGCTTTGCCTTTCGGATTGCTCATCGGCTCACTCCTTTTTAAGTATTTTTCGCTGTAATTATATCATGGATTGACAGACTAATCAATACAACAATAAAAATTTGATTCCCATGCAGGGACATAAGGATGATGAGCAAAATAAATTCTGTAATCCCGACATATCGAACTGATTTTCAGCGGCAGAGCGAACAGGTCGCTGTTGCGATGATAGGCGCAAACATAAAGCTTAGGGCGAAAGGTTTTTATTGTTTTCACGGCTCCGTCAAGTGCCTTCTCTTCGCTGCCCTCTATGTCCATTTTTAACAGAGTAATTTCTTCTCCCTTGAGAATACCGTCAACGCTGTTTGCATCAACTTCAATTTTGCCGAACGATGAAAGCTTTGAATTTCTTCCCTTTTTCTTTTCAAAGAAGAGTGTTTCTTTTTTATCCCATGCCGCAAGATTAAATCTCTCGATTCTTGAAAGCTCGGATGTTTTGTCGAATAGCTTTTTGAAATTTTTTTCATCGGCCTCAACGGCATAAATTTTTTGATATTTGTTATCGGTTACGTTGAGTAATTCTCTTATCGTGTCACCGTCGTATGCGCCGAGATCCATGATAATTTCATTATCGCCCGGGCGAAGATAATCGGAATATATTTCTTCTTTTTCTCTCTCGCATTTAAAGAGATATTCCGTTTTACCGCTGACTTTAAAATTGAGAACATCAATATAGCTTTGCCGTGATTTTTCATCGCTCAAAAGAGAATAAGCTTTATCAAATTCGCTGTCATGTTCTTTAATATATTCTCTTGAAAAAATTCCGTCGCCGACAACGGGAACGTCGGGGAAATAAAGCGTGTGTTCCTTTGAAAGCTCCTTAACTCTCGCAAGCATTTTTTTGTCATGAACCGCAAATGCCATTACAATAACGAAATCATTGTATTTCTCCTGAACTTCTGAATATTTCAGCACCTTTTTGCCGTGAAAACTGTGACCCCTTACAAACTCGTCGCTCGCAAAAATATCGGCAAAACCAACGCCGATGCTTTGAAGCTTTTCGATAATCATATCCGCTCCGTTTCCCATGCCGTAAATAACGATGGGAAGAGTTGTTTTTATTAACGAATCCCAGACGTTTTTTTCGTGAATTTTTTCAATCATTATTTCATCGCTTTCTATTGCTTAATTGCCTTGTTTTATGATATACTAAATTGAAAAAATAATCAAGGCTGTGATGAAATGATTTTTATGTTCAAAGACATAAAAATAATTGCCGACGGGGAAAAAGCAAAATTCGCCGCCGAGCTTTTCGCGGAAGAAATTGAAATCAGAACAAGTAAAAAGCCGCTCGTCTTCGACAAAAAAACAGGCGACTGTTACGTTGAACTGAAGCTCGTTGACGAGAGCGAAAGCGAAGATTTTTCGATTGAACATGAAAAAGAAATAATTACGGTTACGGCGCATCGTTTGCGAGGCTTGATTTACGGCTACTCTGTCTTTCTCAGAAAATGCAGGGTGATTGACGGTGAGCTTGCACTGACGAAAGATATAAGCGAAAAATATTCACCGTATATGCCTATAAGAGGTCATCAGCTCAGCTATACGGACATGAACAATACATATGAGACGTGGGACGAAAAGCAATACGAAAGATATATCCGTGATTTGATGATGTTCGGAACGAACACGGTTGAGGCGTGTCTCGGCGACGATGAAAAGCACACGGATTTGATGAAATACAGCTTTGAAGAAATCACAAAAATTAAATCGCAAATTTGCGAAAGACTTGATATAAATTTTTCAATTTTCTGCGCTTATGCAAAGAGACTTTCCGACGAAGAAAGCAGCGATTATTTCTGCGGCTGTTGTCATAATATACCGAAATTTAATTTTTATTTTCCGCCGGGAGGAGATCCGGGTGATTTGCAGGCTGAAGACTTTTTTGTGCGCTGCAAAAAAATAAAAAAAGATCTGCAAAAGGAATTTCCGGACATTGAGCTTTGGCCGTCGGCTCAGGCTCCGCATCAGTATGCCGATTGGGGCCAACGGTTTATAAAAGAAATGGCAAAAATGCCCGAGGAAATCGACGGACTTATTTACGGGCCGAATCATCCGTTTACGCTCGATGAAATGCGCCGCTTTGTTGATGTTAAATACCCGATAAGATACTACCCGGATATTTGCCACAATTTGCGCTGTGAAATTCCCGTTCACTTTGACCGTGACGATTGGCACTACGCCTATGCCGCAACGCTCAGCCGTGAAGCAATCAACCCGAGACCGAGCGAGTACAGGCTGATTCACCGCCTGACGAAGCAATATGTTTGCGGCAGCGTTTCTTATTCCGAAGGGGTTAATGACGACGTTAATAAATTCGTTTTCGGCGCACTTGATTTTGACCCCGATGCCGACCTCCGTGAAATTCTCAGGGATTATGCCCGTGCGTTTTTCTACGGCGAGGACTGCGAAAAAATTGTTGACGTGATTTTTGGAATGGAGCAGAGCTGGAACGGTGACCCCGCTGAGAATTGGTCGGTTGAAAATGTTTACAAGGCGCTTATTGAAATGAAATCGGATAAGCTAATGAAAAACTGGAGATATGTTCTTTTCCTTTTCCGAGCGAGCTGTGACAAAATTGTTCGCGACAGAAGAATTTTTGAGCTTGATTTGATTGATGACGCAAGGACTCAGATAAGAAAAGGCAATATTGAGCTTGCAAAAGAAATTCTTTCAACGGATTTTGACGAAGAATATAAAGATTTGCGAGCGGAATTATTCCCGCTTGCAGAGAAGCTTTTTAATCTTATCGGAATGCAGCTTGATGTTGAGCATTTCGGCGGAATGAACGTCGAAAGAGGTTGTGTTCTTGACACGATCGATATGCCCGTGACGGACAGAAATTATCTTCTTAATAAAATCAAAAGTCACCCCGACAGCGATTATCTTGCTGAAATATTTGACAGGAACAGGGTTGAAAAGGACGAGTATTATTTCTCGTTTGCTGAGCACGGCTTTGAGGTCTGCGGCAAGCAAAAGGGCGAAGTCTATATGAATTTCCAAGGGGACGATAATGCCGATGCAAGGCTTCCGATGTGCATTACCAAGGTTTATGACCATTTCAATTTTAACTGTAATGTTGCGGGGCTGACAGGCGGCGATTATAAGCTGCGAGTGACATATAAATCACGCCCGAACGAAAAAATAAATCATCATAAAATTACAGTGAACGGCAACGTTATTTATGACGGGCCGCAGTTCGGCGGCAGACGTGACGGGGAGTACGAAAAGAAATTCCTTGCCGACGGATATCAAAGTATTGTCTATGACGTGCCGAAAGATTTTTTGCAAAACGGTTGTGCCGAGCTTGAAATTACAGAGCCGCTCGACGGCTTTATGATAAGCGAATTTCGCTTTGTGAAAAAGAGGTGAGCCAATGCCGAAATACAGTGTTTTGCTGACGGTTTACAACAGTGAAAAATATCTCGATGAATGCTTCAATTCGATTTTGTGCCAGACCTTTAACGATTTTGAGGTGGTTGTTGTCGATGACGCCTCGACGGATTCAAGCGGAAAAATATGTGATAAATATGCCCGAAAAGACAGCAGAGTTAAGGTTATTCACAAGGCAAACGAAGGAGTAAACGTTGCCCGTAAAACCGCTTTTGAAAATTCAACGGGAGATTATATTCTGACCGTTGATTGCGATGACATAATTGATCATGATTTAATTGAAACGGTTGACGGAATTTTTGAAAAATATTCCTGCGATATTGTCATGTTCGATCTGTCGATTTTTGATAACAAAACGGGCAAGGTTACAATAAAAAAGATGGCGGAAAAAAGCTGCTTTTACGATAAAAAAAATAAAAAAGAATTGTATTTGATTTTGCTGAATCGCTGCATGAATTCACTTTGTACAAAATGCTGCCGCAGAGAAATTTACGGCAGGTCGTTTGACTTTTTGAAATATCTTTCGATGTGTCACGGCGAGGATTGGTTCCAATCGGCAATTCAGGTTTACAAAATGAAAACAGGCTATTATCTTCAGCGACCGATGTATCATTATCGAAACCTCGGCTCGAGTCTTTCTCACAGCTTTGACCTCGACTCATTCAGACTCAATTCCGATTCGCTTTCGGACGTGAAAGCGATGATTATTGATGACGGATATTTTGACGCCGAAGTAAAAGCGATGTGGAAGGCATATGCAAGGAAGGTTGTCAATACACTTTTGCTCGGACTTTCAAGTTCCGATTTGAACATGAAAGAAAAAATCGGCACGGTCAAATCAGTGGCCGATACCGATATTTATAAAACTGCGATTGATAGCGATGCCGATTACGGTTCGTCAAGAATGACAGTTCTTAAATTCCGCTTGCTTAAAAACAAAATGTACAGATTGCTTTTTGCGCTGATGAAAAACAGAAATTTATGATTTTTGCAAGCTCTTATCAATATGAATCAGCACTGCGAGAGAAGCGACAAAGGTTATGATATCGGCTATTGCCATGAACCAAAGCAGTCCGTCAAGTCCGAACCAAATCGGAAGCAGAAGCACAAGACCTACGCCGCAAACAATTTCTCTGAGCACTGAGAGCAGGGTTGCTGTTCCTGCCCTGCCGAGGGATTGCAGAAAAATCGTAACACCCTTGTTGACGCATGAAAGAATCGTAGCGCAAAGAATTATGCGAATAGCTTTTATTGCGAACTGCGTGTAGTAAACGCTCTCGTTGCCTGCGCCGAATATGCCGATAAGCTGCGTAGGGAAAAGCTCAAAAATAATTGTTGCAACAAGTCCTGCGGTTGCCTCTGCAAGCATGAGCAAACGCATAAGCTCACGAACTCTGTCCTTGCGACCTGCACCGAGGTTGAACCCGACGATCGGGATACAGCCTGCCGACATGCCGATTGCGATCGACATGATTATCTGAAAAAATTTAAGAACAATGCCGATGACAGCCGTCGGTATTTGGGCGTACTCGTTCTGTCCGAAAATCGGATCGAGTGCGCCGTATTTTTTGCACATATTGAGCACCGCCGCCATTGAAAAGACGACGGAAATCTGAGCAAGAAAGCTTGATGCTCCGAGCGGAATAATTTTACAAATAACCGATTTGTCGGGAACAAAGCTCGCCCTGCAGAGCTTTACGCTTTTTAGTTTAAAAAGATAAATAAGTGAGAGAACAGCGGAGAGAATTTGACCGATCACGGTTGCGACCGCAGCACCCATCATGCCCCAATGAAATTTAAAAATGAATATCGGGTCGAGAATACAGTTGCTTATTGCGCCGACAAGCAGGGTGATCATGGCGAAACGGGGGTTGCCGTCCGAACGGATTATCGGATTAAGCGCCTGACCGAACATATAAAACGGAACACCGAGCGAAATCCAAAAGAAATATTCCTTTGACAGCCTGAAGGTTTCTTCGTTGACCGTGCCGCCGAAAGCGGTTATAATTCGGTCGGCAAAGATCAAGTAAATTACCATTAGAACAATGCTTGAAGCGACGGTCAGAAGAACCGAATTTCCGATGCTTTTGTGCGCTTTTTGAAAGTCCTTTGCACCGAGACGAATGCTGACGAATGCGCCGCAGCCGTCGCCGATCATTGTTGCTATTGCAAGGGCGATAACCGTCAGCGGAAATACGACCGAGTTTGCCGCATTGCCGTAAGAGCCGAGATAATCGGCGTTTGCAATGAAAATCTGATCGACAATGTTGTAGAGCGCGCCGACAAGCAGGGAGATTATGCACGGCAATGAGAATTTGCGCATGAGCCTGCCGATTCGCTCCGTTTCCAAAAATGAATTGACCTTTGTTTCTTCCATAATGAATCCTCCTGTCGCTTTACAACACAAACAAAAAGCACACGCCTAAAGCGTGCGCCGTAAAGCCGGAGTAAAACGATACACGCCAAGCCTGCACCTTGTGTCGTATCAGGACAGGGAGTCCGTGTATCGTGTCTTCAAGCTGAAATATTTATTATTGCAAATTGAATTACTTTTAATTCAATCAACGATTAATTATTATACATTGATTTTTTGAATTTGTCAAAGAAAATATAAGGATAAAACAGAAAAAAGCTTGCATAATTTAAAAATATATGGTATATTTATAATCACCGAAAGGGAGTAGTCGGCGAAAACCGTTACATTCAGCGTCAATTCGGTCAAAAAGACCCGCTTTTGTATTAAATGACGAGACTTTTATTGCTATTGCAGTAGAAGTCTCTTTTTTTATGCCGATTCTTCCGAAAATTTTTAAAAAGGAGTTTGTTTATGGAATTTTTCTCTTTTCTGTATCAAAATGCCGTAGATAATTTTGATTACAGAATGCTTATCATGTGGGCGATAGGCGGATTGCTGATTTTTCTTGCAATCAAAAAGAATATGGAGCCGACGCTGCTTTTGCCGATAGGCTTCGGCGTTATTCTTGTTAACCTGCCGCTCTCGGGAGTGGTTGACCGTGTGGTAAACGGCTTGCCGCAGGAGGGTGCGCTAAGTATTCTCTACAAGTCAGGAATCGCAAATGAGCTTTTTCCGCTGATACTTTTTATCGGCATAGGGGCAATGATCGATTTCGGACCGATTCTTGCAAATCCGAAGCTGATGATATTCGGTGCGGCAGCGCAGTTCGGTATTTTTGCAGCGCTTCTCTTTGCTGTGCTGCTGGGCTTTGACCTGAAGGACGCGGCTTCCATCGCCATCATCGGCGCGGCGGACGGCCCCACCTCCATCGTGGTGGCGAACTTTTTTAAAACGAAGTACGTGGGCGCGATCGTCGTGGCCGCCTACAGCTATATGGCGCTGGTGCCCATCGTGCAGCCCTTCTGCATCCGTCTGGCCACCACCAGAAGGGAACGCCTGATCCGCATGGAGTATAATCCCCAGTCGGTCACAAAGACCACCCGCATCCTCTTCCCCATCCTCGTTACCATTGTCGCCGGTCTGGCCGCGCCCGCGAGCGTGGCGCTGGTGGGCTTTCTGATGTTCGGAAACCTTTTGCGCGAATGCGGCGTGCTCGACGGCCTGTCCGACACCGCGCAGAAGGTGCTGGCCAATCTGGTCACGCTGCTGCTCGGCCTGACCGTCGCCTTCTCCATGAAGGCGGAAGCGTTCCTCGAGCTTCAGACGCTGATGATCATGGGGCTGGGTCTCGTGGCCTTCATGTTCGATACCTTCGGCGGCGTGCTGTTTGCGAAGCTGCTGAACCTGTTCATGAAAAAGAAGATCAACCCCATGGTCGGCGCGGCGGGCATTTCGGCCTTCCCGATGTCCTCGCGCGTGGTACATAAAATGGGCTTGAAGGAAGACCCGCAGAACTTCCTGCTCATGCACGCGGCCGCGGCCAACGTGGCCGGCCAGATCGCGTCCGTCGTCGCCGGCGGACTCATCATCGCCCTGATCGGTTAAGGAGGATTTCACATGAAAGTAGATGCGTTTCTGAATACCCTGCCCATCATGGGACGCGGCATGCTCGGCATCTTCGCCGTGATGCTGGTCATCTTTCTGCTGATTCTCGTTCTGAACGCGTGCACCGGCCGCAGGAGCCGCTGAGCCCGTTCCCGCGCGGAGGGTATTTTCGCCCTTCGCGCTTTTTTTCTTGCTTTTACGCCGGTTTTCTGGTACAATTCGGTTACAGGCAATCCCTACAAATGGAGGCGCGCAGCATGAACGCGATACTGATTCCCGCATACAAGCCGGACGACAAGCTGGTGGCGCTGACCGATCAGCTGCTGACGCACGACGACTTGAAGCTCGTGGTGGTAGACGACGGAAGCGGCGAGGCGTTCCGTCCCGTTTTTGAAGCGCTCGACAAGCGCGTTACGCTCATTTCCTACCCTGACAACAAGGGCAAGGGCGGCGCGCTGAAAACCGGCATCCGCTACATCATGGATCACATGCCGGAGTGCGAGCGCCTTGTGACCGCCGACGCCGACGGCCAGCACCGCTACGCGGACATCCGCAGGGTACTCGACAAGTCCGAGGAAATGCCCGGCGCGCTGGTGCTGGGAAGCCGCGCGTTCGACGGCGACGTGCCGCTGCGCAGCCGCTTCGGCAACGCCATGACCCGACAGGTGTTCGCCATCGCCAGCGGCGTGAAGGTGCGCGACACGCAGACCGGCCTGCGTGGCTTCGACCGCGACGGCATGCGCCTGTTCGTGGACGTGCCCGGCGACCGCTACGAATACGAAATCAACATGCTGCTGACCGCCGCCCGCGCCGAAATGCCGCTCCCGCGCGCCGTGCGCGCGGCGGAGGTCGAGGGTCATGCGGGCACGCTGGTCGACCTCGCCGGCATCGCCCACCTCGTGATCGAGGGCGTCGCGCCGAGCGAGGACTTCTTCCGCGCCGCCGAGCCGCTGTTCTCTGCCATCGAGGGGCTGGACGCCTACGGCGTCATTTTCCTCGACCGCACGAGCCACCGCATGACGCCGCTCGTCAAGGTCGTGGATACCGGCACCCTCATCTGGGAGGGGAGCTGCGGCAGCGGCACCATCGCCTGCGCCGTCGCCGAGAGCACAGGCCTCGCGGACGGCCTCTTTGAGCAGGACTATTTCCAGCCCGCGGGCGTCGTCCGCGCGAGCATCGAGCGCCGCGGCGGCGCGGTCGTTTCCGCCGCCATCGGCGGCCCCGTCACCCTCGACGAGCCCATGTGCATCACGCTGTAAGCCCTCGCCGACCGAACGCTTAAAATTTTTAACCGATACCGAAAAAGTGGCTCGTGAAAGTTGTTTACCTTCCTCCTGCATTTTGGTACAATACTCACAAGTTATCCGACCGGGAAAACCGCACTCTTCAACATATTGTATCAGGAGGTACCTTCACATGACCGATATTGAGATCGCCCAGGCGCACGAAATGAAGCCCATCACTGAGATCGCCGCTGCCGCCGGCATCGACGAGCAGCACCTCGAGCTTTACGGCAAGTACAAGGCCAAGCTCGACCTTACCGAGATCCGCAAGCTGCCCCGCAAGGCGAAGCTGATCCTCGTCACCGCCATCAGCCCCACGCCCGCAGGTGAGGGCAAGACCACCACCTCCGTCGGCCTGGCCGACGCGCTCAACAAGATCGGCAAGAAGACCATGGTCTGCCTGCGTGAGCCCTCCCTCGGCCCCGTGTTCGGCGTCAAGGGCGGCGCGGCGGGCGGCGGCTACGCCCAGGTCGTCCCGATGGAGGACATCAACCTCCACTTCACCGGCGACTTCCACGCCATCGGCGCGGCGAACAACCTGCTCGCCGCCATGCTCGACAACCACATCCAGCAGGGCAACGCCCTGAACATCGACCCCCGCCGCATCGTCTGGAAGCGCGCCGTGGATATGAACGACCGCCAGCTGCGCCACATCGTGGACGGTCTGGGGGGCAAGGCCAGCGGCGTGCCCCGCGAGGACGGCTTTGAGATCACCGTCGCGAGCGAGGTCATGGCTGTTCTCTGCCTCGCGACCGATCTGATGGACCTCAAGGCGCGTCTCGGCAAGATGGTCGTCGCCTATACCTACGACGATAAGCCCGTCACCGCGCACGACCTGAAGGCCGAGGGCGCGATGGCCGCGCTCCTGAAGGACGCCATCAAGCCCAACCTCGTCCAGACGCTCGAGGGCACCCCCGCCTTTATTCACGGCGGCCCGTTCGCGAACATCGCCCACGGCTGCAACTCCATCCAAGCGACCGAGACCGCGCTGCGCCTGAGCGATTACACCGTGACGGAGGCCGGCTTCGCCGCCGACCTCGGCGCGGAGAAGTTCCTCGACATCAAGTGCCGCGCTGCGGGCTTCCACCCCGACGCCGTCGTCATCGTGGCGACCGTGCGCGCGCTGAAGTATCACGGCGGCGTGCCCAAGGCCGAGCTCAACCACGAAAACCTCGAGGCGCTCGAAAAGGGCCTGCCGAATCTCCTTCAGCACGTTGACAATGTGAAGAACGTCTACGGTCTCCCCTGCGTCGTCGCCGTCAATGCGTTCCCGACCGATACCAAGGCCGAGCTCGACCTTGTCGAGACCAAGTGCCGCGAGCTGGGCGTCAATGTTCGCCTGAGCGAGGTGTGGGCCAAGGGCGGCGAGGGCGGTAAGGCGCTCGCCGAAGAGGTCGTGCGCCTGTGCGAGGAGCCGAATCACTTCCAGTTCGTCTACGACGTGAACGACAGCATCGAGGACAAGCTGAACGCCATCGCCACGAAGGTCTATCACGCCGACGGCGTGGTCATCGCCGCCAGCGCCAAAAAGCAGCTGGGGCAGCTCACCGAGCTCGGCTTCGACAAGCTGCCCATCTGCATGGCCAAGACGCAGTTCTCCTTCTCCGATGACGCCAGCAAGCTCGGCGCGCCCCGCGGCTTCAAGATCACCGTGCGCGACCTCAAGGTCAACGCCGGCGCGGGCTTCCTCGTCGCCAAGACCGGCGACATCATGACCATGCCGGGTCTGCCCAAGGTCCCGTCCGCCGAGAAGATCGACGT
>ENA-OUQC01000795-OUQC01000795.1-human-gut-metagenome-genome-assembly--contig:-NODE-795-length-20065-cov-25.184708_pt1 | contig 20065 bp, 22 predicted proteins | sample MGYA00237942_ERZ548815 | MGnify/ENA primary metagenome ERZ548815 (study PRJEB26490, sample SAMN05194722) | human gut metagenome | biome: terrestrial biome; feature: human-associated habitat; material... | reverse complement strand
GGCAATGGTAGTTTGCAGATTCGACGCCCGCCGCAGAGCTGGTGCTATGTGGAGGAACAAATATGGAACGACTAACGTTTGAAGGAAACTTCTGCGACATTGCGCAGTGCCGCAATGTTCCGGGAGGAAGCTTCTGCGAGGATGGCGCGTGCAGCCAGAAGAAGGTTTGGACGCGGCTGAAAGCCTACGAGGACAAGAGGCTTGACCCGGAGGAAGTCCTGCCGAAAGATAAGGCAGACGAGATTGCTTTGAAACTCATGCGCCTTGCAGATTTGGAAAGCCTTTGCAATTATACCCGCCTCCGCGAGCTTGCCGAAGCCGACAAGGACGGGCGCGTGGTCGTGCTGCCGTGCAAAGTGGGTGATATGGTGTGGGTAATAGCTCACCCGTGGACGGATAAATTGCAAAAAAACCATTAGTAGCCTATGTGAATGGCATGAAGTTGTTCCCCCACGGCTTATATGTGAACGTGCTTTTCGATACCATCAAAATCAATGGAACGAGGGATTATGGAATTAGTCGTATCGGAAAGACCGTTTTCCTAACCCGCGAGGAAGCCGAAAAGGCTCTGGAGGAAATGGAGGGCAAGAAGGATGGCTGAAACATACTGTACCGCATTTATGGAGGACTTGCCGCCTGAAAAGCAGGCTGAGGGTTTGGGCGTTCAGGCCGCCGTAATCCTCGGCGAATGCTTCCGGTGCAAAGACTATGCACGATGCTCAACAGATGAAACCTTTGTGTTTCCGGCAGAGGCGGCCTGTATGGTACGCAGGGACCGTGTGCTGAGAGATTGGGGGCTGATCGGGAATGAAAACTGATGGCGAATACATCAGCCGAGCGGCGCTGCTTGAGCATCTTGCCCGGTGCAAGGATTGCGCACATTATTGCAGGCCGGACGATTTTTGCAGCCTAGGTGTGAGAAAGGACGTGTAAAGATGATATTTCAGGTTGAGCTTTTATCCGGTGGCGTGTTCCTGGTGTATGCAGTCGACGCGCGGGAAAATATGTTTTTGATTTATCGCGACGACCAATGGAACTGGATTGGCATGGAAAAGTGCAGACCGTACGCATACCCAAGCTATGTCACTACAAACTTTACAGGCGGAGGGACGAGCGCATGACAAGAAAGAGAGCTGTGAAACTGCTGATGAGCTACGGCTACGACCGCAACGCTGCAACACGCGCCCTCGACAAGAAACAAAGGTGGGTGCCGAACAAAGAGGTGGCCGTGCACGGTCTCTTGGTCTGCTACCTAGCGAAGGTCGCCGAGGTATACTTTGCCGCGTCCTTCGCGGAGCGGCGCATGATCCAATGCGTGCAGGAACTTGCATCTTCCATCGGATTGGAGGCGAACCACGATCAGCCGAGTGATTGAGCTGCGCGCGGGCAACCGTGTCCGCGCGATAGAGCTTGCCTCGCGGCCGCCGCAATCCGGCGGCCGTGCAGCGCGGCAATTTGAAACCAGCCTGGTACAGGAGGTCGTTAATATCAAAACAGCGTGTATGCGGCTTGAGTTCTTGCTATATGCAAACTTCAGTCCGCAAGACTGGTTTGTGACGCTCACCTATGATGGTGAGCACCTTCCACCGAACTATGAGGCGGCGCGAAAAAATGCACCGGCCTACTTTCGTAAAGTCCGCGAGGCAAGGCGCATCCGAGCAATGCCTTTTGGATACATATATGTAATGGAGGGTATGCACGGAGATCACCGCATACATCATCATTTTGTCATCCACCGCGCGGATGGGGATGAAATGCTTGTGCGGCATTTTTGGCAAAAAGGCGCTGTCGACATCCGGACCATTGAGGATTTCGGTGGATACCGGAAACTCGCGAGGTATCTCACAAAGGAACCGCGCAAAACCGGCAAACTCCGCGTTGGCCAGCGGATGTGGACGCCGAGCAAAGGGCTGATCAAGCCGGAGCGGCTGGACGTCGAGCTGCCGCCGGGCGCGCACTACTTGCCGCCGAGCGGTGCAGTCCCATTCGAGGGCGAAAAGTTCCCTGAGCGGATCGACAACACTTTCGGATCGTACGTGCTGTACGATTTTGAAATCCCGGAAAATTAAACATCACATCTTTATTTTAGCTTGAAACAATCTATAACTTATCGGAAAGGTGGAACAAAAGTCTTGCAAAACAAAAATGCACATGATATACTGTTAGTGTCAGCAGATGGCAGATTGGTTTGCCCGCTGTGCGGACGGCCGACGCAGCAGCGCGTGCGGCCGAGTACGAGGCTGACAGACTTTCCGCTGTACTGCAAGATGTGCAAGCGAGAGTCGATCGTGAATATGAGCCAGAGCCAAAGCCTGAGTGCTAGAGCCCGCGCCAAGTGATTTTGACCGTGAAAACGGAAGATCATTTGGCGCTTTTGTTCTGCACCCGAGGTGATAGCCGGGTGGCATGAGCGCCATGATCTCCGCGTGAGGTCATGGCGTTTTTTGATTTGTCGATGGATTACAAAAGCAAACGCTGGCTGTGCCTGCGGGACGCGATCCTGCGGCGCGACGGCTACAGATGCCGAGAGGCCAGCCGTTATGGGCGTAACGAGATGGCGACCACAGTTCACCACGTTTACCCGGTTGACGATTTCCCCGGCTGGCAGTGGTGCCGTTGGAACCTGATCGCTGTGAGCCAACAGGCGCACAACAGCTTTCACGATCGAGCGACCGGGAAGCTGACCGAGCGCGGCCTCGCATGGCAACGGCGAGTGATCCCCCCTCTCGATTCGCCGCCGCCGTTTTAGCTGAAGCACCGGAGTGGGGCGGTTTTTCCGACGGCGGAGAAATCAGCGGAGGGGGTACGCAGGCGGTCAGAGGCGTGCGCGGGACGCGCGCGAAATGGAATTGCGCGGCGCGGGCGCAAACGACGCGGGCGCGCAAAGCCGCCTGCTGCAAAAACATATCGGAGGCTGTGCCGGGCGCAAAGCCCGCAGTGAGCCATAGTTAACCTCCTACTGGGCGCGGAAGATTGGGGAACCTCCGCGTCTGGCAGAGCCTCCGAGGAAAGGAACGAGCATGGCCCGCGAGGACATGATCCGGCAGGACATGCAGCTTGTCGGGACGTACAACGAGATATTCGAGCCGACGATCAAGCAGCTTGCAAAAACCGAGCGCGAGCTTTCCCGCGCCGAAAAGGAATGGAAAGCCCAGGGCGGCCAGCGCGTGTGCACGATGGTCAACAAAACCGGCGCGGAATATACAGCGAAAAGCCCGTACTGGACGGCGGTCGAGGATCTCCGCGCCACAGTGCAGAGCCTACGCAACCAACTGGGTCTTACCGCGACCGGGCTGAGCAAGGCTCGCGCTAAGAATGCCCAACCGGCCCCCGGGCAAAGCAGGCTGGAGCGGATGCTCGAAGACGCACATAGCCATGCCATCGAGCACGCTGCACAATATCAGCGGGACGTTGAGAATTTTGTGCAGTCCGTGCTTTCCGGCGAATCTGGTCTATGCGAGGACGCAGTTCTCGCCTGCAAGCGATACGTATCCGATTTGGGCACCGGAAAGTGGGAGTTCCGTGCTGAGCCCGCGAACGATATCATTGCCATCATCGAGACGATGATTTGCCACCAGCAGGGTGAATTCCTCGATGCCACTCCACTCCGCGGTACGCCGTTTCTCCTGCTCCCCTATCACAAGTTTATCGTGTATAACGTTATGGGCTTTTATCTCCCAGACACGAAGATCCGGCGCTTCAAGGAAGCCGTTGACTTCATCCCGAGAAAAAACGTCAAAACAACCTTTGCGGCGGCCCTGGCCTTCGCACTGGCGCTTTACGAACGAGAGTCCGGCTCCAAGGTCTACGCCGTTGGCGGCGCGTTGCGTCAGACGAAGGAAGTATTCCTGTTTTTAAAATACAATCTCGCCAGACTGCGCATCACAACCGATGACGACCCCGTTCAGGGACTGCGCGTGATCGATAATAACGCGGAACGCTCAATTTCCGGCGACATCGGAAGCGGCATGGTGTCCATTGATGCACTCGCGGCGAATCCGGATAAGCAGGACTCGTTTAACTGTAACATCGTGATCGCAGACGAGGCACACACCTACAAAAGCCCGCAGCAATACCAGATCCTCAAAGACGCGACCAAGGCGTACACAAACAAGCTTGTAATCGTCATCAGCTCCAACGGACCGCATGCGCGCGGCTTCCTGCTCGGCCATCTGGAGTATTGCCGGAAAATCCTGCGCGGGACTGTTACCGGCGATGCCGCTGATTCTGTGTTTTGCTTTTTATGTTCTGCCCCGACCATGGAAAACGGCGATGTTGATCTATCAGATCCTGCTGTGTTAAAGGCAGCCTCGCCGGGCTGGGGCTACTCCATCCGCCCGCAGGACATGATTAATGACGCAGCCATGGCAGCCGAAAACCCGGCGCTTCGACCGGAGTTTTTGAACAAGTCTCTGAATGTCACCACAAATGCAGTTAAGGCTTGGTTCGACATTGCGGAGTTCCGCAAAAGTGACGAGAGGTACGACTGGACAATGCAACAGCTCGCAAAGTTCCCGATCCGCTGGTACGGCGGGACTGACCTCTCGAAGCTGCACGACCTGACGGCCGGTGCGCTGTTCGGTCACTACAAGGGCGTGGACATTATTATCCCGCACTGCTGGTTCCCGCGGCCTGCCGCGATGGTCAAAGCGCAGCAGGATCAAATTCCACTGTTCGGCTGGCTGGACGACGGCTGGCTGGACATGACGAATGACCATGTAACCAACCATCATGATGTGGTGATGTGGTACAAACGGCTCCGTGCAACGGGCTTTAAAATACGGCGCGTCGGGCACGACCGGAAGTTCTGCCGGGAGTATTTCGTCGAGATGAAACAGGAGCACTTCCCAATTAAAGACCAGCCGCAGCTGTTCACACGCAAGTCCGAGGGATTCCGATACATTGAAGCGAGCGCAAAGCGCGGCACGCTCTACTACCTGCACGCAGAACCGTTTGAATACTGCGTACAAAACGTCGCTGGCATCGAGAAGGCCGACGACATGGTTATGTACCAGAAGATCGAGCCGAACTTACGCATAGACGTATTTGACGCAGCCGTTTTCGCGGTCTGCGCCTATCTGGAGGATCTGACCGCCAGCAACAAGGCGGCCGGATGGTATGACAAAAAAGACGGAAAGGATGATGATGCCGATTGAAAGTCAAAGTGCAGCGCAGGTCGCAGGATTTGACGCTGCAAGGTTTTCTGCTGGGCGCGGTGAATCAGGATACACTTTGCGTGCCCGGCTATACGCGGCTGATCGATAGCCCAGACGTGCAGGCTGCTGTTGGTGGCCTTGCCGATATCGTATCCAACGCAACGATACAACTCATGCAGAATACGCCAGACGGAGACGTTCGCGTTCGCAATGCGCTGTCACGGTTTATGGACATCCAGCCGTGGGCGCACGGCACGCGCAAGGATCTGATTGCATGGATCGTATGGACAATGTTAACGAACAGCTGCGGAAGCGCCTTTTTGCTGCCGCACACGTCTGGTGGCCGTTTGACAGAGTTGGAACCGATGCCGGATGCGGTCGCCATGAGCGATGACAATGGCCGGAGCTACTATGTCATGTGGTGCGGTGTCCGCTTCGGCTCCGACGCAGTGCTGCACTTCCGGCGCTGGCCGGACCCTGCGCAGCCGTGGCGCGGGCTCGGTTTGCGGATGAGCATGCACGATCTGGCGAACAGCCTGCGCCAGACATCGGCGACAAAAAAGGGCTTTATGTCGGACAAATGGAAGCCAAGCGTTATCGTTAAGGTTGACGCGCTGGCGAATGAGTTCGCGGACGAGGCAGGCCGCAAGCGTCTGGTCGATCAGTATTTGTCAAACAGCAGCGCAGGTGCACCGTGGATCATACCGGCAGAGCTGATGGAAGTGCAGCAGGTTAAGCCGCTCAGCCTCACCGATCTGGCAATCCGCGATAGTGTGGAGCTGGACAAACGCGCCGTCGCATCGCTGGTCGGCGTGACTCCGTATATGCTGGGCGTGGGCACATACTCCAGCAGCGAGTACAACAACATGATCAAAACAACGGCCACAACCATTGCAAACATCATCTGCCAGGAGCTCACACGCAAACTGCTGATCTCCAGCGAGCTGTATTTTACAATGTCGATGCGACGCCTGTACGGCTACAGCATCAAGGAGCTTGCCGAAGTCGCCGAGGGACTTTACATCCGCGGCCTGATGGATGGCAACGAGACCCGCGACTGGCTCGGCCTGAGTCCGCGCGAGGGACTGAACGAGCTGGTCATTTTGGAGAACTACATTCCGCGCGGAATGATCGGCAACCAGAACAAACTGACACAGGGAGGCGAAAGCAATGGAACATGACAGGCAGCTGCGGCAGGTCTGCTGCGTGGCGCAGCCGTTTCAGACACGGGCAGCGGACAACGACTTGTACATCGAGGGCTATTTCGCGGTATTCAATTCGGAGTATCAGCTGTGGGAGGGCGCGAGCGAGATCATTAAGCCAGGCGCATTCTCCGGTTCGGTCTCCGGCGATATCCGCGCCCTGATCAATCACGACACCAGTCTGGTGCTGGGCCGGACGAAGTCCGGCACGCTGACGCTCCGGCAGGATGAGCGCGGCCTGTGGGGCAGCGTCCGCATCAACCGTGACGACATGGACGCGATGAATTTGTACGCGCGTGTGCAGCGCGGCGACGTCGACCAGTGCAGTTTTGGCTTTGACATCAAGCGAGAGGCTTTTGTTGATCTCGGCGGCGGGAAATACCGCTGGGAAATCGAGGAGGTCGATCCACTTTACGAAGTAAGTGTTTGCACATTCCCGGCCTATGAGTCCACTTCCGTCAGTGCTAGGCAGAAGGATCTGGCCGAAATTCAGAAGCGGCGCGCCGAGGCATGGCGCGAGGAAATGACCAAGAAGTTAGGAGGCAAAACGTAAATGTCAGTACTTAGAGTTTTGATGCTCAACAGTGAGATCGAGGCGCTTCGCGCGCAGCTAACGCCGCTGGAGCAGGTGCGCGACGGCTTCGCCGCCCGCGAGGAACAGCTCCGTCAGGCAATCACGGATGCGGCGACCGACGATGAGCGCAGCGTAGTATCTTCGGCGATCGATACGTTTGAGCAGGAGCGCAGCTCGAACGCCGCAGAGATCACCCGCATTCAGGGCGAGATCGACGCGCGCGAGGAGCAGATTCGCAGTCTGGAGGCCGCGCAGACGCCGCCTCCGGCCAACAATTCGGTGCCCAATTCGGACACCGGCAACACCAACCATGAAAGGGGCAATGTAAACATGAGCAATCCCGAACGCCGCTGGCTTGGCCTGACTTATCAGCAGCGCGATGAGCTGCTGGCGCGTGACAGCACGAAGGAGTTCCTTCAGCGGTTCCGTCAGCTCCGCGCTCAGCAGAACAGCGCGACCGGCGCTGAACTGGGTATTCCGACTGAGTTTATGCAGATCCTGCGCGATCTGACATATCAGAACTCCAAACTGTGGAAGTACGTCCACAGCGAATCTCTGAGCGGAAAGGCCCGCCAGAACATCGTCGGCACGGCCTCTGATGCCGTGTGGACGGAGACCGTAGCCAATATCAACGAGATCGTCCTCGACTTTACCCAGCTGGAAATGGACGGCTACATGCTGGCAGGCTACATGGCTATCTCCAACGCCGTTCTTGCCGCCGATTCCGATCTCCAGCTGCTGACCAGCATCCTCAACGCGATGGGCGAGGCAAACGCGCGTGCGCTCGACAAGGCGATCGTATACGGCACGGGCGTTAAGATGCCTGTTGGCTTTATCACCCGGCTTGCCGCGGCGGAGAAGCCCTCCTGGTGGGGCAACGATCAGGGCGATTTTACCGCGCTGAACACCAGCCACATCCTCAAACTGGACATTGATTCCACATCCGGTGCATCCTTCTTCGGCAGCCTGATCGAGGCGCTGGGCGTTGCGGACCCGAAGTATTCGGACGGCCGCACCTTCTGGGTGATGAACCGGAAAACGCACATTCGCCTGATGGCCAAGGCCCTGGCGTTTGACGCCGCAGCGGCGCTGGCTGCCGGCATTAACAATACCTTCCCGATCGTCGGCGGTGACATCGTTGAGCTTGAGTTTATGGCGGACAACGACATTGCGGGTGGTTTTGGCGACATGATGCGCATGGTGGAGCGCGAAGGCGCGACCATCGCATCCTCCGACATCCCGCTGTTCCTGCGGAACATGACGGTATACCGCTCCATCGGAATTTACGATGGTAAGCCCGCACGCGGCGAGAGCTTTGTGATTGTAAACTTCCGCAACACGCAGCCGACCACGTCGATTTCGTTCGCGCCGGACCTTGCCAATGAGAAGCTTGGCACGCTGATCGTCACGACGGCGGCAGGCGGCTCCGGTAAGAGCGTCGTCACGGTGGCTGGCAACGGCTCCGGGACGCTTAAGTACCAGACTGGCGGTCAGGCCATCGCCGTCGGTAACGGAGAACGGCTGGGCAAAGAATGGCTCAATATGCCGACAAATAAGACGATCGCCGCAAAGAACGGCGAGACCGTCACGGTCGTCGAGCTTGATGAGGCTGGCCGCGCTGTGGCTGCCGGTTCTGGCAGCGTGACGGCTGGCGCGTAAGGAGGCTAAAAATGTCGGCAGGACTGCGTATTGATTTGCTTAAAGTCGATCTTGGCATTTTGAGCTGTGCCGAGCCGCAGGAGCTGTATCTCCGCAGCCTGCTGACGTCGGCCGAGAACTTTATTTGCCGCCGAGGCGTTCCATTGCAGGATGGCAGCACAGATGATGATCTTCTTGTCGCGGCGGTCGCTGCGTGGATGTACCGCGCACGCGGAAGTGCAGACCGTGCGCAGCTGCCGCGGAATCTGGATATTCAGATCAAGGACCGGCTGTGTGCTGCCAAGATGGGAGGCGACGGCGCATGATTTACGATAAAATCCTTACAATCTGCACACTGCTTCCCGGACGGTCGCCCGCATCGCGCAAACTCAGCGCGGTAAGCCAGCACTATTACGCCGAGCGCACCGTCTATGCTTCCCGCTTTTACGCGGGCAAGCAGACGGGTGCAAAGCTGGTGCGGATGGTATCCATGCCGCGCAGCGTTTACGACGCGGCAATCGAGGCAGACCAGTACTGCATCCTGGACGATGGGCATGTGTACCGCATTGATCAGGCCCAGCGCGAGACGGATGACGATGGGCTCCCGATTACAACGCTGAGCCTGGCCGAGCCGGAGGGTAAGTATGAGCTATACCAAAATTGAGCGTGCGCTTGAAAGTGTGCTCCCTGGCGCGGTGTACAAGGTGCAAGCCCCAACCGAGGATGCGGACGGGACCCCGATCACCCGTTTTCTGGTCTGGACGCCGACCGGCGAACGCTTTGCGTATGCAGAGGGCAAGCCCTTCGCCTGCATCAAAACGGCAGTTGTCACCGTTGCAACTCAAGCGGAAGATGATGCGCTTCCGCGCATGGTCGCGGCGGCGCTGGCCTCCGCGCATGTGGCGATGCAGCCGCCGGAGCATTCGTATGATGATGAGCTTGCGACGTATTTTACAGATATCCCCTGTGAGGTGATCTGATGGCACAGTTTGAAACAAATTCCGGTGCAAACAACATCACTGAGGTTATCCGTCAGATGGAGCGAGCAAACCTGTTTACAGATGAAAATGTAAAGGATCTTCTCACGGTTGGCGCGAACATTATGCTTGATTCCGTGAAGTCCGCCTTTGTGGAGGCTGGACACAGCAACGTAAGCCGCGCCAGACGTACCGGTGAAACGTACCGGCATATCAGCAAGTCGCGCAGTGTGAAAAAGGATAAACACGGCGTACCGTATATGCAGGTGACAATCAGCGGCAAGGACAGCCGGAAGCAGCGGTATGCTACCAAGGGATTTGTCCTGAACTACGGCCGCCGCACTGGCGGGAAAATCACGCCGGACTACTACTGGAGCAACGCTGTGAAAAACACTTGGCAGCGCGTAAACGATGCAATGGCCGAGGTCGCGGCGAGGAAACTGAAAGGAGAATAAAATGCCTGAATTTGATCTGCGCGGCATGAAGGCCGCTAAGTACAACTACAGTAAAGCAACCAAGAAGATCACATACGGCGAGGCTGTGAGCATGGGCGAGGCCATGACGGCAAACCTTGAAATGAAGTTTGCCGAAGGCCGCATCTATGCCGAGTCTTCGCTTTCTGAGTACATGAAGAAGTGCACCGGCATGACGACAAGCGTCGGCGTGAAGTATCTCCCGGACGACTGCCAGAAGCTGCTTTTCGGTTTCTACGAGCTTAGCCGCTCGGTCGGCAGCGGATCTCCGAAAACCATCAAGTCCATGGCTGCCGGCAGAACATCGACCGGCCAGTATGTCGGCCATGGCTTCTACAGCCCGGACATGATCGACGGCGTTGAGAAGTTCACCGCTGTTTTTGTCCACAAGACGCTTTTCGGCCCGCCCAGTAAGACGCTCCAGACGATGGGCGAATCGATCACCTTCAACACGCCGACGACAAGCGGTGAGTCCCTTGTTGATGATCTCGGCCACCTGTTTGAGTGGTATTCCTTTGATACCGAGGCGGAGGCCATTGCATGGCTTGACGCCTGCTTCACGACTGAGCCTACAGTCGTAGCGGAGGGCTCGTGATGGACTGCCGCCTGAAAACCATGCCGTATGAGATCGACGGGCACGAGCTGACGATAAGCTGCAACATGAATGTGCTCGCAGATCTCCAGGAGCAGTACGGCGATGTGGAGGAGCTCCTGGACAGCGAACGGTCTATGCGCAGCTATTTGCGGCTGCTTGCCGCCATGATCAACAATGCGCTGCGCGAACAGGGCAAGGCTGCGTCCTACACCGCCGAAGCCCTTGGCCAGCGCATCGGCTTCCGCGAGTTTCGGCGCACAAGCGGCGACGTTTTCGACTTGCTTGTCTCGTCGGTCATCGACCCGGACGCACCGGAGGAAGCCGCGCAGCCGGAGGAGAAGGCACCGGAGGAAAACGAAAAAAACGCAGTGACCAGCGAGGACGACAGAACGGCATCAACTTCGCCTGGTACTTAAACATCTGGATCAATATCCTACACAACGACGAGGCCGTTTTCTGGCGGTCCATGACGCCGGCACGGTGTGTTGCACTTTACCGCGAGTATTTCAAACTCACGGGCGCACCGTGCCGGCCTTTTGTTTCTGAGGCGCAGCCTGCGCCGGAGGAGCAGAAGCCCGCCCGCTTGTCGTTGTCGGAGTACCTCATGGGGAGGTGTGAATAATGGCAACACCGGGAATCAACACAAAAATCAAGCTCGACGGCGAACGGGAGTACAAGGCTGCTCTGGCTGAGATCAACGGCGGCCTAAAGGTCCTGAAGTCCGAACTGAATCTCGCATCGGAGCAGTTTCGCGACAACGCCGGGAGCGTCGAGGCGCTGACGAAGAAGAATGATATTCTTGAGCGCAGCATTCTGACGCAGCAGGAGAAGATCAAAAAGCTGAAGGAATCTCTGCAATACTCCGCGCGCGAGTACGGAGAAAGCAGCGAGAAGACCAACGGCTGGAAGGTCGCGCTGAACAACGCCGAGGCGGAGCTCAGCAAGATGCAGCGCGAGCTGGATCAGAATACAGACGCCATCAAAAAAATGACGCCTCCACTGGATAAGGTGAAAAAAGCCCTGGCCGAGACGAAGGAGCAGGGCGGCGGCGTCAAAACAGCGCTTGCGAATCTCAAGGAAGAATTCAGCCTGAACACCGATTCTGCAAAGGGCCTCGGGACGGCTCTGACGGACATTGCCGGACAGTTTGGCATCCAGCTCCCGGATGGTGCGGCAAAGGCCGCGGAGGCGCTGAACGGCATCAACGCGGGCGCAGCGCTTGCCGTGACGGGGCTCGGCCTGCTGGTGTCAGCCATCGTCAAGGTAGAAAAAGCGTTGATCTCCATGACGAAGGAGTCGGCAGCCTACGCCGACAACATCCTGACGCTATCGGTAACGACCGGCCAGACGACCGACCAGCTTCAGGAGTTCTCGTATGCCTCGGAGCTGATTGACGTATCGCTCGACACCCTGCAAGGCTCGCTGACCAAACTGACCAACAACATGCAGGACACCGCGAACGGCACCGGCAACGCGCAGGCGGCTTTCCAGCAGCTCGGCGTTTCCGTTACCGATGCGGACGGGCATCTCCGGAGCGCGAACGATGTGTTTTACGACGCCATCGACGCGCTGGGCGACGTGACGAACGCCACCGAGCGCGACGCGCTGGCAATGGACATCTTCGGCCGCTCGGCGCAGGATCTCAATCCGCTGATCGTGCAGGGCGCGGACACGCTGCGCGAGTATGCGCAGGAGGCCCACGACATGGGCTACGTCCTCGACAACGATGCGCTCGCCGCGCTCGGCGCCGTCGATGACGCATACCAGAGGCTTCAGAAGACGCAGGAGGGCGTGAAAAACCAGCTTTCCGAGCAGTTCGCGCCGTACCTGACCGAGTTTTACGAGAAGATCACAAGGCTCATCAAGGACGGCGGGCAGGCGCTCAAGGACTCCGGGCTTGTGGATGCGTTCGGCATGATCCTTGAGTCTGTCGGCGACCTCATCGCGCCGACAAACGAGCTTGCCGAGGACTCCGTCCCGAAGCTCACGCAGGCGCTGCGGCCTCTGGCTGAGGTCATGGCCGGGATCGCAGACACGATCGACTTCATTCGCGGGCTTGTTGCATTCAATTCAAATCCAATCTGGAGTGCTGATAAATGGAAAGGCTTGTCGCAGATGGGCAAAGCGGCCGGCTTTGGCTATTCCTACGGAAACGGCAACCACACGCAGACGCTGAAGGAAAAGTGGATGCAGACCGACACCAACTACGCAACCGGCGCAAACGGCTACGGCGAGTACTTTGGAAATGGCAAGTACTACGGCAACCGCGACGCATATCTGTATGCGCTCTGGGAGGAGGAGCTGAACTCCGGAAAGCCGGTCGGCTCGTTCGAGGCGTGGAAAATGCAAAAGGGCTATAACGCTTCCGGCACGGACTTCTGGCGCGGCGGCCGGACGCTGCTCGGCGAGAACGGCCCGGAGGAAGTCGTGCTCCCGCGCGGCAGCCGTATCCTTACCGCGCAGGAAACGCGGCAGTCTGGCGGCGGAGACACCTACTACGTCACTATCGAGGCCCGCACGGTAAAGGAGTTCAACGACATCGCGCGCATCGCCCGCAATAAGCGCAGAACCGACAGAATGGGGGTGGACAAGGAATGAGTACAACACAAAGGCTTTACTCCAAGGCCTTCGCGTTTCTTGACTACGACAACCAAGGATCGAATGTTCATACTGGTTCGCAGGTAACGCTTAAGACAGACAACGACCGACTTCTAATACAGTTCGACAGCCTGCCGGATCGACTTAAGTTTAAGCGGATAGCTGCTGCACAACTTTTTGTGTATTTCTTGGCGACCGAAAGATCATATGACGGCTATAGTGCACATGCAAACACGAAGGAATTTGACGAGAACACTGTGACGTGGGGAACATGGAATGACACTGGTTATAATCGTGTATTCCGGCGTGACGGAGTTGGTAGCGCTCCGGTATGGGCAGAGTTTCGTTCCGTGTCGATCCTCTTTGCTGCCGCTGTTACCTACGGCGTCAGATTGGAAGCTGACAGTCCCTCCGCTAAGCCATATACCGTACAGACGAGCGGTGCGAACAGACCGTATATCCTATTGACAATCGATGAAAGCGCCACGGCGGATACTCTGAACATATCAAGAATGTCCCCAAATACCGGAGCGATTGACAAATCCCACGACGTACTGTTCACATGGGCCACAACAGCCCCGCATCCGTGTGTCCCGCAACTCGTCCAAAACTCCGCAACGTTTCAGTGGCGCACAGATTCTGGCGGAACGATCCATTCAAGCAGCATCCCCGGAAACACGAGCAGTTTCACCGTCCCGGCAGGAACTTTTACGGGAACAAGTATCCAGTGGCGGATCGTTTTGACCGCAAACAGCGGCAAAACAACGACATCGGACTGGGTAACGTTATCGACCGCAGATGCAATCTCTGCGGCAAGTGCGATTTCTCCGAACGGAGAGATCGTCGACACGACGGCGCCGGTCACCTTCACGTGGTCGCACATTATATCTACTGGTACAGCGCAGACAAAGGCCGAGCTGCAATTATCTACGGATAAGCAGGCATGGAGTGCGCTCGCAACCGTGACCGGAGCTGAAACGACATACACTGCCCCTCCGAATACGCTCGGTGGCGGCACAAAATACTGGCGGGTGCGCACATACAACACTGACAATGCCGCCGGAGCATGGAGCGAACCGGCCGAATTTATATGCGTCGGCGCGCCTGCCGCGCCTATCGTGTCCATCCGTGCGCAAACGCCGCGCCCAGTCGTTGGCTGGCAATCCGCCGAGCAGCTGGCCTACCAGGTCGAGCTTGCAGGGCAGCCCGTCAGCAGCGTGTACTATGGCACCGAGAAAACGTGGACGTCACCGACGTATCTTCCCGACGGAGCATACACTGTGCGCGTGCGCGTGCAAAACGAATACGGACTGTGGTCGCCGTGGGGCGAGGCCGCACTTCAGGTCGTGAACGTCCCGGGCGCTGCGATCTCTCTGACGGTCGAAGCCGAGGACGCGGCGCTGCTGGCCTGGCAGACCACGGGGAGCTATGATTTCTTCCTGATCTACCGCGACGGGCGGCTCATCGGCCGCACAACGGAGCGCAGCTTCACGGACGCCGCCAGCGTCGGCAATGTGACCTATCAGGTGCGTGGCTGCTACGGCAGCAGCGCGAACTATGGTCTGTCTCCGGAGATCGCTGCCATCGTCTCTGTGCAGTACATCACGCTGTCCGACATGGATACCGGCGCGATCCTGCCGCTCCCCTACTCGGAAAGCGCGCATCGGACGACGTCGCGGACGCGAAAGCAGGAAGTCCAAGCCGTCCAGCTCGCCGGTCGCGCTTACCCGGTGATCGAGCGCAGCGAGCACATGGCGCAAAGCATCTCGGTTGCCTGCGCGTTTTACACGCAGGAGGACTGCGCGGCGCTGGAGGCCATGCTCGGCCACCTTGTTACCGTCCGCACGCCGGAGGGGCGCATGGTCACCGGCTGCCTCGCGCAGCTCACGGAGCGCACAGACGGCGGTTTTTACAGCGTGTACACATTCTCCGTCGATCAGGCGGACTGGGAGGAGGCGATCCGCATTGATGCGTGATGTTGCGTTCCGGATGAACGTCCTGCGCAATGGCGCGCAGCTGACGCAAATGACGTGGCCGACGGACTCCCCTCCCAACATTTACGTTGACAAGGACGCGGAGATCAAGGGCAGCCTGTCTGCGACGCTCTGCCCATCCGAGAAGGCCGATCTGCTGTCAGACGAGCTCCAGCCCGTGATGATCGTAAACGGCGTAGAAATGCCGCTGGGCGTCTTCCAGGTGACGACCATTGACGATTCGCTCACAGCGTTCGGGAAACTCTGGCGCATTGAGGCATATGATCGCTGCTGGCGCGTGCAGCAGAGCCGGACGGAGAACATCCGCCACTTTTCGGCCGGCACGCCGTATCTGACGGCGGTGCAGCAGCTTTTGACGGAGGCAGGGATCACGCTGATCCTCGCCTCGCCGTCTGACGCCGTCCTCGCGACCGACCGCGAGGACTGGCAGGCCGGAACGGATTATTTGGCGATCTGCAACGATCTGCTGGCAGAGATCAACTATAATCCCGTGTGGTTCGACGCGCGCGGCGTCTGCCGCCTGGAACCGTACCGCGAGCCGAACAGCAGCCGCATCGATCACGCTTACAGCAGCCGAGACGTGCAAATGCTGCCGATGGCAGACGATCGGACGCAGGCGTTCGACCTGTTCGACCGGCCGAACGTGTTCGTGCGGATCTGCTCAAACCCGGATCTTCCGGCGCCGATGACTGCAACAGCGGTCAACGACTCCCCTACCTCCAGTACGTCCACGTTCAAACGCAAAATGCGCATTGTGGATGTCGCGACCGTGAAAAACATCGCGAGTCAGGCGGAGCTTCAGGCGCTTGTGAACAAACTCCGCAATGAGTCGATGTTTGCAACGAAGACCATAACGTTTTCCGGCCTTGCCGAGGGCGGCCATGGAGTCGGCGATGTGATCTCCATTGATGATGCAGATATCGGCGGGATCTACGAGGAGACGGCATGGTCGCTGACGCTTGCTGCCGGTGAGCTGATGGAGCACACAGCAAGAAGGGCGGTGATTGCCTGATGCTCGATGGGATGACAGAGTATCGTCCGCGCGCGGCGCAGACTGAGGGCAGCCTTTGCCTTGCGACCGTCGCAGAAAAATACGCGGACGGCCTCAGCCTGATTTTTGACGGACAGGCTGAGGCTACGGCAAAACACTACAAATGCAACACCGGGCTCACATTTGCAAAAGGAAACCGCGTCGTGTGCCTCCGCTGCTCCGGCAGCTGGGTCGTGGCGTTTGCATTTGGGAATCCGAAGTGACGGTGTCCAAGTCGGACACCGATGGAGGGCATAGTTTATGATCACAATCAATGCAAATTTGCGCGAGCCCATTTTCCTTCGCCATGCCGGCGAGGAAAACGCGCTGCGTGTCGCCTTCGACCTGCAAGAGTTCGAGGCGCATTGGCCGGGCGGCGTGCCTGCTCTGCTTGTCCGGCGGCCGATCTCCAGCATGGATGCTGCCGCCTACCCTGTGCCGCTGTCTGTGGAGGGCAGGACGGCGTTCTGGACCGTCAGCGCATCAGACACCGAGTGCTCCGGATACGGCAAGGCGCAGCTCCAGTGGCGCGTTGGCGGCACGCTCGCGAAGTCCTGCGTCTACGACACGGTGTGCGCGCCGTCTCTGCTTGCAGGCGACGCGCCACCCGACGCGCCGAGTAAGGCATGGTTCGAGGCGATACAGGCTCAAATCGGCGACCTGTCGAAGCTGACCACCAAAGCGAAGGAGAATCTTGTTGCCGCGATCAACGAGGCGGCACGCACGGGCGGCGGCTCTGGCGGCGGCACGATTGATATGCGTGTGTCCGGCGGGTACATCCAGTATTCCAACGACGGCGTTACGTGGGAAAACCTGATTGCCGTTTCCGACCTCAAGGGCGAGGCTGGCCCGCAGGGCTTAAAGGGTGACACAGGGGCGCAGGGGCCGCAGGGCATTCCCGGCGAAAAAGGCGAGGCAGGCCCACAAGGCCCGCGCGGAGAAACGGGGCCTCAAGGCGAAAGAGGCTTGAAAGGTGCCGCTGGCCCGCAGGGTGTTCCGGGCGAAAAGGGTGCTGACGGAGCGAAAGGCGACACTGGCCCGCAGGGCGAGCGAGGCCCGCAAGGCCCGAAGGGAGACAAAGGCGATCCCGGACAGAAGGGCGAAACCGGCTCCGGCTTTGTTGTGAAGGGTTATTATGGCACGGTCTCTGCACTCCAGACCTCTGTGAAGAATCCTGCCGTTGGCGATGCTTACGGCGTTGGCGCGTCCGAGCCGTATGACATTTACATCTATGATGGCGTGACGCGCACTTGGATAAACAACGGCCCGTTGCAGGGTGCGAAGGGCGACCCCGGCCCCAAGGGTGACAAGGGCGAACCCGGCGAACAGGGGCCGAAGGGCGATACCGGCCCCATCGGCAAGACCGGCCCGCAGGGTGAGCAAGGCATCCAAGGCCAGAAGGGCGACCCAGGAAAGGATGGAGCGACCGGCCCTGCCGGAAAGGACGGACTCACGCCGACGATCGGAGCAAACGGGAACTGGTATCTTGGTGATACGGATACGAACAAGCCATCCCGCGGTGAAAAGGGCGATCCCGGTGCAAAGGGCGCGGACGGAGCAGCCGGTAAAGACGGCTACAGCCCGGAGGCGACTGTCACGCAGATCAATGGCGGCGCGAAGATCATCATCAAGGACAGAAACGGAACGACATCCGCAAACATCATGAATGGTGCGCAAGGGCCGAAGGGTGACAAGGGAGACCCCGGCGCAACCGACTTATCCCTCGGCATCACCGGCGCAACGCCCGGCCAAATCGCCAAAATCACGGCGGTGGACGCGGACGGCAAGCCGACCGCGTGGGAGGCTGTGGACGTCGGAAGCACGCCGACGATGTACGGTGTAACGCTCTCGCTGACCAGCTGCACGTCCAGCAATGCGGCGGCAAGCGTACAGGCCGGAGCGGCATACTCCACCACGCTGGCCGCGAACACCGGCTATACACTCGGAACACCAACCGTGACAATGGGCGGAGCAGACATCACATCGACTGCGTGGGACGCCTCAACCGGAGCTATTTCGATTGCAGCCGTAACGGGTGATATTGTAATCACATGTACGGCGACAGCCGCAAGCACAGATACCAGTCCCGTCATCGCCGGAACGGGCTACTCTCTCGGTACGGATGGAGGGCTTTACAAATACCCCACAGATGGGGCTTGCTATACCGACTTTTATCAACTGCGCCCAGCCGCCACAATGTTGACGCTTTATTTCGCAGATGCAGAAGGCGTATCTTTTAGCGCAGGCGGGAAAATTCAATATTGGAGCAATGACGCATTTTTGGAATACTGGAGCGCTACGGCTTACAAGAACGTGGAACACAGATACACAATCGAATCAGGCGCAACAAAGTTCCGCACATCGTTAGCATTAAACGGTGCAGAAGATAGCTACGCCTACGATGATACCGGTCACATTTACTTTGCCGGAAAAAATACGAAGTATTACGGGATGAGCAATATCAACGGCACGTCCGACGACGGCGAAACGGTAAGCACAGCGGCAGCCGTAGACGATGCAGTCATGGCGCAGGCGCTGTCCAGCGGCACGACTGCAAGCCCGGCGGCATATACCGGATTAACGGATGCCTACGTATCTATGGTGCAATCCAACTACGATGCATTTATGGCGGAGGTGAAGGGCGACTACAACAAGATACCGCTGATTGTACATACCGATCAGCACGGGCGTATTGGCGCGGGGAACCAGGTGATGAAACTGATTGGAGATATCACGGATTGGTATGAGATCAGCAAATGTATCAACCTGGGGGATACGGTAGCAGATCGATTTAGCGCAACAGCCCTACAGACGTATTTCGACGCCGTAAAAGATCACATTCCGCTATCCCGGCGGCTGGAGATTTACGGAAACCACGATGTGTGGGACGCGGACGACGATCAAAAATACATCGTAGATCAAAAACGGCTCTCACCGTATTTTAAAAACATCTACGCCCGCAGGCATGGGAACAATGGATACTTTACGGTGATCGATGATTATTACAACGTAAAGTATCTGGTTATCAGCGATTTTGAATACCCGGATAGCAACTACCATATACGGCGGATGACTACGGAACAGGCCAATTTCCTTGTGGCGGAGTTGGGCGCTGACGACGGCTATGATATCGTGCTTTTATCCCACGTGCCACTTGTGATGGATGATACAGTAACATCGAGAGACGACTCTTACAGCGCATACACCGAGACGTTTCTTTCGGATGCAGCCGCACAGGCATCTTTGCTGACGATGCTCGCCGCCAGAAAGGCAAAATCATCCGGCAGTTTCACCGATAGCGAGGGCGCAAGCCATGCCTACGATTTTACCAGCTGCACGTCCGAACTGCTGATATCACTGCACGGACACACACACTTTGAAGCATACAAAAACCTCAGCGGCAGTATTACAGAGTTCGCGTTTGACTGGTTTGATGGGAACACGTTTTGTTTTGCCTACATCGATCGTAAAAGGAAAAAATTTAAATGCTGGAAAAACGAGAGCGGCGCTGCCGCACTTGAAATTGATATCAATTGAGAAGACAGCAGGCGTTAAAAGATACGTGCGTATGCTGCGGGCGGGCCGTGCCGGAGGGCAGGATGGTTTGCCCGGAGTGCGAAATAGAAAGCTTTGAAAGGAGTATCCAGATGGAAGACGGGATTCAGGCACAGATTGCCTCGCTGGACGCGCGGTGCAAGTCGAACACACACCGCATCAACGACCTGGAGGAGGACAACCGGGCGCTGCATCAGCTGGCGACCTCGGTGGAGGTTCTGGCCACCAAGCAGGAGACGATCGAGGAAAACGTGAACGAGATCAAGGCCGATG
>ENA-OUQC01000788-OUQC01000788.1-human-gut-metagenome-genome-assembly--contig:-NODE-788-length-20203-cov-3.316557_pt1 | contig 20203 bp, 18 predicted proteins | sample MGYA00237942_ERZ548815 | MGnify/ENA primary metagenome ERZ548815 (study PRJEB26490, sample SAMN05194722) | human gut metagenome | biome: terrestrial biome; feature: human-associated habitat; material... | reverse complement strand
CCGGCGCCGCAAATTTGTTTATGGATTTTATTAGTAGAGCGAGATGATAACGTCCACACACTTTTCGATGCCGAGCGAGCCGGAATCGAGAATGATGTGGTAGTGGTTCATGTTGCCCCATTCGAGATCGGTGTAGAACTGGTAGTAGAGCGCGCGGCGCTTGTCCTTGTCGCGCAGGCGCTTCTCGGTCGGCTCCTCGGTCTCGCCGTACTTTTCCACGATGCGCTTGGCACGCTTTTCAAAGTCGGCATGGACGAACACCTTGAGAAGATCGGCGGTGCCGTCGAGAATGGCGTCGGCGCAGCGGCCGACGATCACGCAGTTTTCCTTCTGGCCAAGCTCGAGAATGATGCGGCGCTGGATCGCCCAGAGATAGTCCTGGTTGGACGGCACACCGAACGAACGCACCGAGGAAAACGCCACCGCCGTCCAGCTGCTGTGGGAGGCGTATTCGCTCTCGTTGGTGATATATTCCTTGGAAAGCCCGCTCTCTTCGGCCAGCCGGTCGATCAGCTCATGGTCGTAGCAGGGGATGCCGAGCCGCTCGGCGACTTCCTTGCCGATGGTGCGTCCGCCGCTGCCAAATTCACGTCCGATGGTGATGATACGCTTTTTTTCCATAAAAGATGCAGCCTCCTTATAACCGGGTAGGTGGTGGATTTCTGTGGTGATAGTATAACATATTTCTTTGCTGAGGGAAAGCGAAAATTACGCCTCCGCGCCATTTTCCTTTTCGCGCACGAGCGCAGCGTGGTAAAGGTCGTTGCGGCTCTGGCCGGTTTCGGCGGCGGCGCGCTTGGCCGCGTCCTTGAGTTTCATGCCCCCGGCGCGGTATTCCTCCACGAGCGCGAGCGCGTCCTCAAGCGGGAGGCGCGGCCCCTTCTCGACCGGTGCGCCGCGGATGACGAGCACAAACTCCCCGCGCGGCCGTTCGGCGCGGTATTTTTCAAGCGCTGCGCCGATCGTCGTGCGGATGATCTCCTCGTGCAGCTTCGTGAGCTCGCGCCCGAGCGCGATGTCCCGGTCGCCGAGCACATCGTAAAGATCGCCGAGCGTTTCCACCAGCTTGTGCGGCGCTTCGTAGAGGACGATCGTCCGATGCTCGTGCCGCAGCGTTTCCAGATGCTCCTTCCGGGACTTGTTCGATGTGGAGAGAAAGCCCTCAAACGTGAACCGCTGCGTCGGAAGGCCGGACATGGCGAGCGCCGTGATGACCGCACTCGGCCCCGGCGCTGCCGATACCGTGATGCCGTGCTCGCCGCACAGCCGTACCAGCTCCTCGCCGGGATCGGAGATTGCGGGCATGCCCGCGTCGGAGACAAGCGCGCAGCTTTCTCCGCCGAGCAGCCGGGGAAGGATAACGGCGGCGCTCTCCACCTTGTTGTGCTCATAATAGCTGATGAGCGGACGGCGGATGCCGAAGTGGTTTAGGAGTTTCAAGGTGACGCGCGTATCCTCCGCGGCGATGAAGTCTACGCTCTTGAGCGTTTCGATCGCGCGGGGGGAGAGATCGTTCAGATTGCCGATGGGCGTTCCCACCAGATACAAGGTTCCGGCCATAAAGCTTATGCCTCCCAATGGCAGATTTTCCGGTATTCTTCGGTTTCGCGGCCATCTGCGCCGTGCAGCAGGATGCTCTCGTGACGGACGGCACATTCCGGCGCATCCTTCACAGCCTCGATAAGAAAGATGGGCGCGCGCTTTCCCGGCGCGGAGAACACGTCCCGCCGGCGCACCGGCGTGAGATCAGCCTCTCGCAGCGCCGCGAGAACGTCCTTTTCACGATCCAGACGATGGACGAGGAAAAACTGCCCGCCGCGCTTGAGATACCGCGCCGCGGCAGCGCAGAGCTCAAAAACGGTCGCGCTCTCGGTGCGCTGCGCGGCGCGCGCCGCGTCGGGCGATACCGCCCCGTGTCCCGCCGGAAAGTACGGCGGATTCGATACGATAAAATCGAGACTTCCCGCTTCAAACGGTGCGCTCCGATAGTCGGCGCAGACAATCTCGCCGCGCGCTTCGAGCACAAAGGCGCGCAGATTCTCCCGCGCGCTTTCCGCCGCGCTCTCGCGAAGTTCCACGCCTGTCATATGCCGGGCGTCGTCCCCCAGCAGGAGCAGCAGAAGCAATATCCCGCTGCCGCAGCCGAGATCCGCGCCGCATATCCCGCGCGCGTCCTTCGCAAAGCCGGCGAGCAGCAGCGCGTCCGCTCCGGCGCGCTCGCCGGTAAAAAGATTCCAGTTCATGCGTACATTATAAAATAAATACGGCGGCATGACAAGCCCGAATGGGCAGGCATACCGCCGTTGTGAGCCACGGGAGTGGCACCTCCCGCAGCGAAGAAGGATTACTGCTCCTCGATGGCCTCGATGGGGCAGTTCTGGGCGCAGGAACCGCACTGGGCGCAGACATCCTGGTTGATCTCGTAATGATCAGCGCCTTCGGAAATCGCGTCGCAGGGGCACACGCTCGCGCAGGTGCCGCAGGAAATGCAGCTGTCGGTAATGACGTACATTGGTATGTACCTCCTCTTTTTGGGATACCCGCATTGTAACATATATCCCCTAAAATGCAACCCAAAAATTCTTCCTTGGCGGAAAAATTTCAAAAAGTGAGAAAAACGAAGAAAAACAAAGAAAAACTGCGAATGAGAGAGATTATAAAAGACAAAACGCCGCCGCTGCCGCCTTCGGCAAAATCCGGCTCGTTTACCGCATTGAGAATTTGACGTTCTTTGACTATTATACAGTCAAAGAAAAGGTTAAAGAAAGTCAAAGTCAAAGATAACCTGATCAAGGAAGGGATGCCGGTATGGGAACAAGTGATCGGATCGCACGGTTCATTCTGGACGTGCTGGAAAGCGCGGACGGGACCGCGGAGCTGCAGCGAAGCTCCCTGGCCGACCGTTTCGGCTGTGTGCCGAGCCAGATCAACTATGTGATCGCCACGCGGTTCAGTCCCGAGCGCGGGTACATGGTCGAGTCGCGGCGCGGCGGCGGCGGATACATCCGCATCACACGCGTACAGCCGGACGCCTCCCAGTTCATTATGCACACGGTGAATGCCGTGGGCAGGGAGCTCGATAAGCCGACGGCGGACGCGCTGCTGCATAACGCCGTGAATGCCGGTGCGCTCGACGCACGGTTTGCCCGATTGATCGCTGCGGCGGTCGGCGAACGGACGCTCCACGCCGTTCCGGTCGAAAACCGGAAGGCGGTGCGCTCCTCCATTTTTAAACAAATGCTGCTCACGACAGCATCTGACGGATTTTTTGAAAGGAGATCATTACAATGAAGTGCGAAATCTGCAAGAAGAACGATGCTCAGTTCTATTATAAGGAATCCATTAACGGAAAGACCACGGAAAAGCATCTGTGCGCCGAATGCGCCCACAAGGAAGGTCTGGACAGAATCTTTGAACATGAAGCGAACTCCATGCTCACCTCGTTTGGCAAGATGATGGACAGCTTCCTGCTGCCGGATGTCGATTTCTTCGGCTTTGGTCGTCTGCCGTCGATCGGCGAGATGTTTGAGCCGCTGCTGACGCTCTCGGAGCATGAGCCGAAGAAGGAGATGCACGAGGAAGCCGACCCGCTTGAGGCGGAAGCCGAAGAGCGCGGCGAGGAGGCGCTGGGTCACAAGGGCGAGGAGCCAAGCGCGCGCGAGGAGGCGTTCCCGCTGGAGGCGGAAGCCGAGGAACACGCTGAGGAGGCCTTTGAGGAGCGCCGCGAGCTGAACGCTCTGCGCCACAAGATGCACAAGGCCGTCGAGGAAGAGGATTTTGAAACGGCCATTGAGCTGCGCGACATGATCCGGAAAATGGAAAACAAGTAAAGCTTTTCAAAGCTTTCTATGGGAACGGAGCGGATGAAAATCCGCTCCGCTTTTTTTAAAACCACGCGCTCTGCCGATGCGGATGACTGAGAAACGGAAAATCTGTCAACCATCGGCAGGGGAAGGAGACGACGAATATGAACGACCGATTTACCGAAAAGGCGAGAAACGCCATTGAAAAGGCGCGCGCCGCCGCCATGGAGCTGGGCCACAGCTACATCGGCACCGAGCACCTTCTGCTCGGCATCGTGCGCGAAAGCGACGGCCTCGGCTCGCGCGTGCTGCGCGAAAATGGCTTCGAGGAGGATCTTGTGCTTGATCTCATCGAAAAGGCCGTCGGCCGCGGCGCGCCGGGCATGCCGGTGCAGGGGCTCACGCCGCGCTGCAAGCGCGTCATCGAGATCGCCGTGGCGGAGGCCAACCGCCTGCGCCACAGCTATGTCGGCACGGAGCACCTGCTCATGGGCATATTGCGCGAGCCGGAGAGCACCGCGGCGCACCTGCTCATCACGGCGGGCGGCGATCTCAACAAAATCTATACGGATGTGTTTGCCCGCTTCACCTCGAGCGATTACCGCGCCGCAGCGCGCAGCGGCGGCGTTGGGCAGCGCGCGCCGGTGCGCCATGCGGAGACGAAAAATCTTGACCAGTACAGCCGCGATCTCACGGAGATGGCCGCGCGCGGCGAGCTCGACCCCGTGATCGGGCGCGATAAGGAGATCGCGCGCGTCATCCAGATCCTCTCGCGCCGGTCGAAAAATAACCCGGTGCTCATCGGCGAGCCGGGCGTCGGCAAGACCGCCGTGGCCGAAGGCCTCGCCCAGCGCGTGGCGCACGGCGAGGTGCCGGAAAATCTGCGCGATAAGCGCATCGTATCGCTTGATCTCACCGGGATGCTCGCCGGGACAAAGTACCGCGGCGACTTTGAAGACCGTTTGAAAAATGTTCTCAAGGAGGTCAGCAAGGCGAAGGACGTTGTGCTCTTTATTGATGAGCTGCATACCGTGATCGGCGCGGGCGCGGCGGAGGGCGCGATTGATGCGGCGAATATTTTAAAGCCCGCGCTCAGCCGCGGCGAAATTCAGATCGTCGGCGCAACGACGCTTTCCGAATACCGCAAGCACATCGAAAAGGACGCCGCCTTTGAGCGGCGCTTCCAGCCTGTCACGGTCGCCGAGCCGACCGAGGAGGAGAGTATCCAGATTTTGCGCGGTCTTCGCGACCGGTACGAGGCGCACCACGGCTTGAAGATCACAGACGAGGCGCTTGCCGCGGCGGTGAAGCTCTCCATGCGGTATATCAGCGACCGGTTTCTCCCGGACAAGGCCATCGACCTCGTGGACGAGGCGGCGTCGCGCGTGCGCATGGAAAATCTGACCGCCCCGGATGAGATGAAAACCATCGAAGCGAAGCTTTCTACGCTCGCCGCGCAGAAGGAAGAGGCCGTCCGAGCGCAGGATTATGAGCTCGCCGCGCAGCTGCGCGACCGCGAGCGCTCCGAGCGCGGCGCACTCGAAAAGGCGCGCGGCGAATGGGACGCCGAGCGCGGCGGCCACCGCGGCGTCGTATCCGCCGAGGATATTGCCGCGGTCGTCTCCGGCTGGACGGGCATCCCCGTCACGAGTCTCACCGAGAGCGAGAGCGAGCGGCTGCTGCACATGGAAGACGTGCTGCACCGCCGCGTGATCGGGCAGAACGAAGCGGTCGCGGCGGTGGCGCGCGCCATCCGGCGCGGCAGAGTCGGACTCAAGGACCCGCGCCGCCCGGTCGGCAGCTTCCTCTTCCTCGGACCTACGGGCGTCGGCAAGACGGAGCTCTGCCGCGCGCTTGCAGAGGCAATGTTCGGCGACGAGAACGCCATAATCCGCGTCGATATGTCCGAGTATATGGAAAAGCACACGGTCTCCAAGCTCATCGGCTCGCCTCCGGGCTATGTCGGCTATGACGAGGGCGGCCAGCTCACCGAAAAGGTGCGCCGCAAGCCCTACAGCGTCGTGCTCTTCGACGAGATCGAAAAAGCGCACGAGGACGTATTCAATTTGCTGCTCCAGATCATGGACGATGGGCGGCTCACCGATTCGCAGGGGCGGACGGTCGATTTCCGCAACACCGTGATCGTGATGACATCGAACATCGGTGCGCGCGCCATCACCGACCGCCGCACCGCACTCGGCTTCTCCGGGCTGGACGGCACGCCGGAGCGGAGCTATGCCGAAATCCGCGAAGCGGTGACCGCCGAACTCAAAAAGACGTTCCGCCCGGAGTTTTTGAACCGCATTGACGAGATCATCGTGTTCCACCGGCTCACCGGCGAGGACATCCGCGTCATCGCCGGGAACATGGTGCAGACGGTGGCGCTGCGTGCCGCCGCGCTCGGCGTGCATCTCACCGTAACGGAAGAGGCAATCGCCAAGCTTGCCGAGGCGGGGTACGATCCGGACTACGGCGCGCGCCCCCTGCGCCGCACGGTGCAGACGCAGCTTGAAGACCCTCTCGCCGAGGCGCTGCTCACCGGAGAGCTTTCTTCCGGCGGCGAGGCAGAGGCGATCGTGGACGGGGAAGGCCATGTCGCGGTGCGCGCGAAGGGCGCGCTCACGGCGTCGTGAGCGACGTGCCGGGGTAGTAGTGCGCTAAAATCTCCCGCCATGTCGAGCCGTTTTTCGCCATGACGTTCGCTCCGTACTGGCTCATGCCCGCGCCGTGGCCGCTGCCCGAAACAGTGAAGAGAAAGCTGCGTCCCGTCCAGGCAAGCGTGAAGTTTGCCGAGCGCAGCGAGAAGATCGAGCGCATTTTCGTCCCCGGAACAGAGACATCCCCGACGCGGACGGACGATACGCGCCCGCTGGGATCAACGGTTCGCTCGCCGATCCACTCCGGCGGCTGGGCGGAAAGGTCGGCCTCCGGGTACGCCGCAAGGAAGATTTCCCGGAAGCTCTCCGGGGAAAACTCCGCGGTCGTGACGAAGTTCGGCACGTCCGCTGCCGTCTCGGGGCTCGATACGCTCACGAGATACGGCACGTCCCCGCCCCACACGGCGGCACCGCTCTCGGTATACCCGGCGCTGGAGGCGTGAAAGCAGGCGGCGACCGGCTCGCCGTCATAGACGAGATACACCCCGTCCGTCTCGCGTACGGCTTCTTCGATCCGCGTTTCCCAGAGATCGTACTGCTCGCCCCAGCGCTCGCGCCGCGCCTCGGCCGTGAGATACACCTCGCAGCAGCCGGGGCTGTCGCAGAGGGCGCATTGCGGGTGCGCCGCCGGGGGAGTGAGCATGCGCGCGAGCGCGTAGCTTCGCGCCGCAACGGCCTGCGCACGCAGCGCGTCCGGATCAAAGGATGCGGGCATCTCCCCGGCGACGACGCCCGGAAGATATTCCGCCATCGAGAGCGTTTCCACCGCGCCGCCGCGCAGCAGCGTAACGCCCGTGAGAGCATCAAGCCCGGAGGAAACGGCCGCGGCGCTCTCCGGCGCGGCAGACGCGGCAGGGGAGGCCTCCGGTGGGGCTTCGCCGATAGAGGCTCCAACGGCGTGCTGCACCGATACCGGCAGCAGCAGAGAAAAGAGCAGCGACAACACACTCATCAGCACACAGCGCTTCATAGTTACCCCTCTCTTGACGATAATCCAAAAGAAGTATAAAATACCAGTCATACTTCCTCGTTCCCGGCGCCGGACAAGCGGCACTTACGGGAAACTCTATGAGGACAGGGGCTTTCCTATGCAGAAACAAGCATGGACATATACGATGGCGGGAACCGTGTTCGCCGCGGCAGCCGTCATGCTGCGCTGGTTACAGGTGCAGACAATTTTCGATGCTGAAACCGGGCTGCCGACGCTCCACGCGCCGATCACGACGCTGCTTGTCGCGGTGCTTATCCTTGTTGCGGCGGCGCTCTGGTGGCTTTCGGGCCGCATGAAAACCGACTGCGCGCCCGAAGAGCCGGAGGACGCGCTCGCCCTGCCGCACCGCGAGACCGGCTGGATCCTCATCGCCGTGGCGGCGCTCGCCGCGCTCGGCTCGGCGTATCTCTTTTTCAAGGAAGAGAGCACGCTCATGAAGGCCGCGGCGCTGCTGGGAATCTTGTCCGCACCCGTCCTCGCCATGATGCCGCAGCTCCCCCGCTGGGGCGGCTTCGGCGCGGCGCTGAGCGTGCTGCCGGTGCTGTTTTTCTGTCTGTGGCTCGTGGTGTTCTATAAGGAAAACGCCGCAAACCCGATCCTCTGGGAGTACGGCATGGAAATTCTCGCAATCGCGATGTGCCTTCTTGCCGTGTTCCGGCTGAGCGCGTATCTTTTCTATCGCGCCAAGCCCCGGCAGGCGATCTTCGCGTGCATGCTCGCGCTGGTGACGAGCTTTGCCACGCTCACCGACAGCGTCTCTCTCGGCGCGCGCGCCGTGCTCGGCGGCTGGGGTATCGGCGTGGCGGTCATGTGCTGGATCATCATTAACAACTTCGTTCCTCCCGCGCCGGAGGAAGATGCATATTAAAACTTTCTTGGGTAAAGAAGGAAAACCCGGAGCCGTATCCAATACGGCTCCGGGTTTTCCGTTTATTCACACTTGACCGGGATGCATATCTCGGTCACAAATTTTTCCGTATCGTTGGTAACGCCATAGTCGATGAGCGTGATCTCCCGGGAAAAGCCAACGATCTGCATGCTGTGCCGGTCGATATATAGCGCAGCAGCTTTTGATACTGTGCGGGCGCTTCCGTGTGGCTGCCGCGAAAGCGCAGCCGTACACAGAGTGTTTCCGGAAGCTTTCGTGTTTCGCCGGTATAAATATCCTCCGGATCCAAGAGCAGAAAGATACCGTCATACCGCGCCGTTTCGCCCTTTTGCAGGTGCTCTACCGAAATGCCGAGCCCGACTTTGCCGAGAAAGATCACAGCTTCGGCATCGGATTGATCCAGCTTTCGGATCGGCGCTTCCATATCGGCGAAGCCGGCAATTTTCAGCGGATCGTCTACCCACACAATGCGGCAGGGCGGAAGCCGGAGGAGAGAAACCGTGTCCAGCGGCGTTGTCTCCGCATCCGTCTGCCAGTGCAGCCGGCGGTCGATCTTCTGCTCAATACGCTTCAGCTCCTGCTGTTTTTTCAAAACCGCCTGTTTCTGCTGCCGGAGCTTTTCCTCGATCCGGTCGATGTCCCGGTTTTTGAGAAAGTCCTCAATTTCCGATAAGCGTGACGGAAACTGCCATGAACAGAGTAACGGAGTTCCCAATATCCTGCGCAGCCCGTCTCCGGTTTTTCGCGCCAACGGCCCGAGCAATGCAGACGGTCGTGCCCATCGCAAGGCCGACGATCATCACGGTGAGCATATGCATCACCTGTGAGCCGAGATCCGCATTCCTTCCGGGAGATGAAACTACACGGCAGTATAATCTCTGCAACGATTGTAGAGTCAAGCGGATGCAGAAAAGTTTTTGAATCAAATCATGGATAATATCAATTTGCCCGGCGGAACATCCGGTTCCGCCGGGCGTATTGCGTCAGTTTTATTTTGTGTGTACTGTGAGCTGAGGATAGGGGATGTCGATGCCCTTTTCGTCGAAGAGCAGCTTGAGCGAGCGGTTGAGCGCCCGGCGCGCGGCGAAAATGTTCTCCTCCGTTGCGGACACGATGAATTTGAGCACAACGCCGCTTTCGGCAAGCTCATCCACGCCGATATACTGCGGCACATCGAGGAAAACGGCGCGGTTTTCCGCATACATGGCGGGCAGTGCGTCGGCGATCACGGCCTCCACGGCGCGCAGATCGGCCTCATAGGAAATGGAGATCGTGCTCACCGCCACGGATGTTTTCTGCGAGCGGTTCTGGAAATTGCGAATTTCGGAGTTGTTGATGATCTTGTGGTTGCCGCCGGAATCCTCGAGCGTTGTGGTGCGCACACTGATATCCACGACCTTGCCGCGGAAATCGTCGAGCACGAGAATGTCGCCGACGTTGTAGCGCCCCTCGGCAATGAGGAAAATGCCCGTGAGCACATCTTCGATGAGCGACTGCGCGCCGAAGCCGATGATCAGCGTTACGACGCCGACGCTCGCAAGCGAGGCTGTCACGTCCACGCCGAGCGCCCGCAGTCCGAAAAAGACCGAGAGCAGCACCGCCGTATAGGAGAGAATGCTCCGCGCGAGCGAGCACACCGTCCGTGCGCGCGTCTCCTTCGGCAACTTCAAAAGCAGGGCGGCCACGCTGTAGCCGATCCAGATGAAGCCCAGATGGCGGCACATATCGGCCAGACCCGGCGTGAGCGAGCGCAATGCGTAGCCCAGCGCGCAGAGAACAACGGAAACGATCAGCAATACGGGGGATTTCTTCGTAGGTTTCATGAATCGGCCTCCTTATGCGGCGAAGTTCGGACGGTTTCGGCAAAGTCGAAGGGCTCGGTCCCGCCATCCGGCAGGAAATATACGTGGATGGTCACAAGCTCGTCGTGCTCCTCCGGGAGGGGGAGCGTGACAAGGTTGCTGTATTCGTTTTTCTCGGCAAACGCGACGGAGGCGACAAAGCTCTCGACCTCCGGCCAGACGCAGACGGTGTCCGCGTCGAGAAGCGAGAGATCGTCCCCGACAACGGCGTCGGGGATTGCGCCGCCCTCGGTGGGGGTGAGATAAACGCTCACCGTGTCGCTCTCGGCGTCATAGCCGCAGGCGATCGTGAAGCGCTGCGCTTCGGGGCGTTCGGCAGAAAGCGTTTCCACGCGCCCGTCGGCGTGCGTGATCGTAACGCGCACCGAGAGCGTGCTCTCCACGGTGTTGTCCGTATAAAACTCCGGGTGCGCCTCGCGCACGGAGTGGGTCTCGCGCATTGCGCGATATTCGCCGCGCCCGATCGCGGCCTCCGAGATGGACGACGTTTTTTCCTCGTCCGGGAAGTTGGGGTCAAAGAACGTGATCTCCGCGGAAACGATGTCCTCCGGCACGGGGAAGCGCACCTCTGCCTCGCAGAGCGAGGCGAACGAGAGAAACCGCAGCTCCGAATCCGGCGCGGGGGCTGGTGCTTCCGTGGGCGCGGGCGCGGCGGTCACGACCGGCACGGGCTCCGGCTCCGGCGCTTCGGCAGGCGCTTTCACCAGCGCGAGAAACGGCAGCAGCAGCGCCGCGGCGGCGAGCGGCGCATACTTCTTTCGGCGGCTGCGCTTCGGCTCATAGGGCGGCTCATATTCGTGCGTTGTCGGATAGGCTTCCGGCGCGGCGGGAGAGCGCAGTGGCTTTTCCGAGCTGTATTCGTAAATATCGTCGGCGATGGCGGCTCACCTCCCGTGGGGATCATTACACAAACCATCTTATCATTTTTCCGCGCCGCGCGCAACAAAAAAGGTTGTTAAGAAGGTAAACGCAGAGCGGGAAAGGGAATCACAAATATCTTCCGGTGATACTGCTTTCGTCGTTTTGGATATCCTGTGGCGTTCCGGCGGCTACGATCCGGCCTCCGGCGTCTCCGCCGCCCGGCCCCATGTCGATCACATAGTCGGCATTCCGGATCACATCCAGATCGTGCTCAATGACAATCACCGTTGCACCGTTGTCCAGAAGCGCCTGAAAAACGCCGAGCAGCACGCGGACATCCAGCGGATGCAGCCCGATGGACGGTTCATCGAACACGAAAACGGAATCCTCCTGCGTTTTGCCGATTTCGCTGGCCAGCTTGAGGCGCTGCGCTTCGCCGCCGGACAGACTCGGCGTTTCCTCGCCGAGCGTCAGATAGCCGAGACCGAGCTGCCGAAGGATCTCCAGCTTTTGCGAAACGCTTTTCCAGTCCTGACAAAACGCTGCGGCGGAGTTTACATCCATGTCCATCAGCTCCGGCAGAGAAACGCTCTCGCCCGCCTTATTCGTGAGCTTCACATCGTAAGCCGCTCTTGCATAGCGTGAGCCGCGGCAGTCCGGGCAGGGAATATTGACATCCGGCAGAAATTGAACGTCCAGACTGACGACGCCCGTTCCGTCGCAGCCGGGGCAGCGCAGAGAGCCGGTATTATAGGAAAAGTCGCTGGCTTTATAGCCTTTTTCCTTTGCGCCGGCGGATTTTGCATAGAGCTTTCGCAACTCATCGTGGACGCCCGCATAGGTGGCGACCGTCGAGCGGACATTGATGCCGATGGGCGTGGCGTCAATGAGCTTCACGTGCGCAATGCCCTTGGCCTGAACCGCGCGGATATGCTCCGGCAGAGCGCTGCCGCTGATGCCTGCGTCCAGCGCCGGGACGAGGCTTTCCAGCACCATCGTGGTCTTGCCGGAGCCGGATACGCCGGTGACGACGGTGAGCCGCCCTTTTGGAATATCCACCTCCAATGGCTTGACCGTATGAATGGAATTCGTGGAAAGATGAATGGCGCCGTTTGCAAAGAGTTCTTTTTCTGCGGCGCAGGTGCGCAGCCTTGTTTCAGCCTTTCCGGAGAGAAACGGCCCGATCTGCGAAGCTGGGTTTTCCACAATGGTAGGAATGGTCCCCTCGGCAATCACATGGCCGCCCTTAGCGCCCGCCTCCGGCCCCATTTCCACGATCCAGTCGGCTTCCTTCAAAATCTGTGTGTCGTGATCGACCAGAATGACGGAGTTGCCGTCGGCCACCAAATCGTGCATCACGCCGGTAAGCCCAACAATGTTGGAGGGATGCAGCCCGATGGAGGGCTCATCGAGCACATAGAGAACACCCGTTGTGCGGTTGCGGACGGCGCGGGCCAGCTGCATTCGCTGCCGCTCGCCGGTGGAGAGCGTAGAGGCCGAGCGGTCCAGCGTCAGATAACCCAGTCCCAGATCTATCAGCCGCTTGGCCGTGCTCTGGAAGGCCTCGCAGATGCTCTCGGCCATCGGGCGCATTTCCTCCGGCAAGCTGCCGGGAACGCCCTGCACCCAGGAAACCAGTTTGGATAGCGTCATGGTGCAGGCTTCATCCAGAGAAATGCCCCGCAGCTTCGGCGCACGGGCGGCGGCAGACAGGCGCGTGCCGCGGCATTCCGGGCAAAGATCCTCTTTCAGAAACTTTTCCACCCGCTTCATGCCCTTTTCGTCCTTGACCTTGGCAAGAGCATTTTCCACGGTGCAGACGGCGTTAAAGTAGGTAAAGTCCAGCTCCGCAAAGTCATTGGAGCCGGATTTTTTCGCATGGTAAAGAATATGTTTTTTCTCGGCGGGGCCGTGGTAGACGATCTCCTTTTCTTCCGCGGTCAGATTGCGGAATGGCACATCGGTGCGCACGCCCATGGCGCGGCACACATCCGTCATCAGCGACCACATCAGGCTGTTCCACGGGGCGACTGCGCCCTCGTCAATGCTGAGGGAGTCGTCCGGCACAAGGCTTCGCATATCCACGGTGCGGACGCTGCCCGTGCCGCCGCATTTCTGACAGGCGCCCTGCGAATTGAACGCCAGCTCCTCGGCGGACGGCGCGTAAAAATGCGCGCCGCATTCCGGGCAGACCAGCTCTTTCCCGGCGGCGACCAGCAGCGACGGCGCGAGATAATGCCCATTCGGGCAGCGGTGGCTGGCAAGACGGGAATACATCAGCCGCAGACTGTTTAACAGCTCTGTCCCTGTGCCGAACGTACTGCGGATACCCGGCACGCCGGGGCGCTGGTGCAGCGCCAGTGCGGCGGGGACATACAGCACTTCGTCCACACAGGCCTTGGATGCCTGCGTCATGCGTCGGCGGGTATACGTGGAAAGAGCTTCCAGATAGCGGCGCGAGCCCTCGGCGTACAATACGCCGAGCGCCAGCGAAGACTTACCGGAGCCGGACACGCCCGCGATGCCGACGATCTTCCCCAGTGGGATATCGACATCTATATTTTTGAGGTTGTGGACTTTTGCTCCACGGATCAGCATTTTATCGATCATCGGTTTCCTCCGGTTCTGTATGGGGCCGGATCTCCACGGTCCGCCCGCCGAGATTTTCGTAAACGCGGTGCGAAACGGAAAGAACGGTGCGCCCTTCGGAGGCGCGGCGCAGCGCTTCGAGCACGCGCGCTTCGGTCTCCGCGTCCAGATTTGCGGTGATCTCGTCCAGAAGAAGCACGGCAGGGTCCGCCGCCGCAGCGCGGGCGATGGAGAGAAGCTGCCACTCGCCCTGCGAGAACATGCCGGGCGTGCACACTGTGCCGTATCCCTCCGGCAGTGCCTCGATGGCCGCGTCGATCCCGGAGAGCCGGGCGGCTTTTCGCGCCATGTCCTCGGTGATGCGCGCATCGCCGAGCGTGATCTGGTCGAGTACGGTGCCCGGCACGCGGGAGAAATGCTGCTCCACGCAGCCGATGCACGCGCGCCGCTCCCGGTCGGTGATGGCGGACACATCCACACCGCCGATGGTGATGCTGCCGCTCTCCGGCGGATAGAGCCCGAGCAAAAGCTTGAAGACGGTGCTCTTTCCCGAGCCCGTCCGGCCGACGAGCGTGACCTGCTCGCCCTGCTTCACGGTCATGGAGAAATCCGTCAATACGGGCTTTTCCCCGTAGCCGAACGTCACATGGGAGAGCACAACATCACCCCGCGCGGTATTCTCCCGCTCCTCGGCTATGGCGCGCTCCGGCTGGGCGAGAAAAGCGTCAATACGCTTCACGCCCGCCATGGCCGACTGGATGGTCTGGATCTCCATGCCGAGACTTTCGATCGGGGCAAAAATACGGGAGATGTAGCTGATAACGGTGACGGACGTGCCGACCGACATGCCGAACAGCGTCAGAATTTCCGCCTTGCCGGAGGCGGAGAGCAGCATGACAACGCCGACGACGGCGGCGTTCAAAAGCAGCACGACGGGCGAATAGATGGCGTCATAAAAGTTCGTCCGCTCCATGGCGGCGTAGCTCTCGCCGATGCGCCGGTCGTACCGGCGCTCCATGTAGCGCTCCAGGCCGAGCGCGCGGATCGTGCGGATGTTGTGCAGCGTTTCTGGCACCTGCCCGGAAACGGCGGCGACGGCGCGGCGGTTATCAAGCTGCGCTGCGAGCATCCGCTTCTGCACATGGCGCGTGAACACGGCAAAGAGCGGCAGCACCAGCAGCAAGATGAGAGCGAGACCGGTGTTTTTTACCGCGATGACGGCCAGGATCGAAATTATGCGGCAGGCATCCGCCACCATGCTGATGATGCCGGAGGTGAAAAGCGCCTCCACGGTGTCCACATCGCCGGAAAAGCGCGCGGCGACTTCGCCGGGGTTCTGGCTCACAAGCGTGCCGGCGCTCAAAAGCGTCAGTTTCCGGGACATTTCCGAGCGCAGCGCGTGGGTCATCTTCTGGCCGAAGAGCACGAGAAGGCTCTCCTGCGCGCTCGAGAGAATGCCCTCCAGCGCGAGACTGCCGAAATAGAGCAGCACCGCGAGCGCGGAGAGGGAAAGTCCGCCGGTCAGCCGGTCGACGGCGCGCCCGAGCAGCAGCGGCGGGATGATCGATGCGCCCACGCTCGCCGCCACGCAGAGAAGCGTGCCGGCGGTGAGAAGCGGCTGCGCCGCGGCGGCATCGCGGATCGCGGCGAACACGCCGTTATTCTTTTGCTTCTTCATGCTTGGCCCCTCCTGTCTGGCTCTCATAGAGCTGGCGGTACACCGGAACGGACGCCATCAGCTCCGCGTGTGTGCCGACGGTCGTTTTCCCGTCGTCCATGAAGATCACCTGCCGCATCTGCGGGAAGTGGTACAGCCGGTGCGAGATCAGAAATACGACCTTATCCTTCGCATATTCCTGCAAATTGGCGAACACCGTATCCTCGGTCTTGCGGTCGAGCGCGGAGAACGGATCGTCCAGCACGAGAACGGGGCGCGCATGCGCCAGCGTCCGCGCGAGCGCGAGCCGCTGCGCCTGTCCGCCGGAGAGACGCGTGCCGCTGCTGCCGATCACGGTGTCGAGCCCGTTTTCCATGGCGAGCACTTCGTCTTTCAATGCCACGGCGGCGAGATACGGCAAGGCGTCTTCCTCACTGCCGCAGAGAACGTTGCTGCGTACCGTGTCGGCGCTGAGCTCCGGATCGTGGCCGAGATACCCGACCGTCGCGGCGATCTGCCGCGGCGTGAGCGCGGAAAACTCCGCCGCGCCGAACTTAGCCGAGCCGCCGTAGGGCGCTTCGCAGAGAAACACACGCCCGAACGTGGATTTGCCGCAGGCGACGGGGCCGGTGACGCCGATGATGTCGCCGGGGTGCGCCGTGAGACTCAGGCCGGAGAAGACCGGATCGTCTCCGTAGGCGAAGGAGAGGTCGCTGAGCGTTACATCCTCGGCGGCCGGAACGGCGAGCTCTTCAAGCTCCTCCGGCTCTTTCATCAGAGGCTTGATGCGTTTCCAGGATACCTCCGCTTTCTGCACGGAGTTAAAAAGTTTCGCAACCTTGGAGGACTTGACCGTGAGCTTTGTAAAGCAGGAGAGGAACGTGGTGAACGCCGCGATGTCCCAGCCGTTCCAGCCGGTGCCGAGAACGTTTTTTGCGCCGAACCATAAAATGAACAACACGCCCGCCTCGGAGGCGACCAGATACAGCGGCGGCAGCGCCGACTGCCACACGTTGCTGCGCACGGCGGTAGTCTCGTAATTTTTCAGCGTGTCCTCATACCGCGCCGAGCGGGCGTCCTCGCAGCCGTAGACACGGTAGGTCACGGCGTTCTGCGCGCGGTCGAGCGTTGCGGCGCTGAGCGCACCCGCGGCCTTCTTGTATGCCGCGCCCGCGCGCTGCACCGGCTTTTTCGTCCAGGCCGCGCACACATACGATACCGGCGTGAAGAGAAGACTCAGCAGCGCGAGCCGCCAGTCGTACACGAGCAGCATCACCATGTAGCCGACAAGCGCCACGCCGGTATCAAAAACCTCGGTCGTGAATTTCCGCATGCCCTCCACGCAGTCGTCCACGTCGGAGATGGCCTTGGTCATCAGCTCGCCCGCGCCCTCCCTTTCGAGCGACGCGCGGCTCTGCCGCACGAGATTGGCGTAAAGAACGCCTTTCATGCGGCGGTTGATGTTGTTGGCAAAGCGGCGGACATAAAAACGCTTGATGAATCGCGCCGCCTGCACGAGAAGCGTGACGAGGATGTAGCCGAGCACGAGCAAGGCCATGCTCGCGGCCGTCTCGTTCCCGCCGAGAATGTCGGCAAGGCATTGAGCGAGCCGTCCTTCAAACCACGGCCCGGCCAGCAGACCGACGTTATAGACAAGCCCCGAAAGCGTCACAAAGAGCAGCGGCAGCCACTCCAGACGAAAATATGACGCGATCGCATCCGGGCGAAACGGTTTATTCTTCATTGGCGGCTTCACCTCCTAACGGTTTTCGGAAATGCGGAAACCCCGCGCGGCTCTCGGTCTTGGAAGCTGTGTAAAGCTTGTGAAGCACCGCGGCAAATGCGGCGGCTTCGTCCTCGGCCAGCGTGCCTATCAGGTACTCATAAAAAGATGCCTCGATCTCCGCCTTGGAGGCTTTCAGGCTCTCCGCCTTTTCCGTGGGGTACAAAAGCTGGCTGCGCCGGTCGTTGGGCGCGTCCCGGCGGACGAGGTATCCTTTCGTCTCAAGATTCTTTGTCCGCCGCGCGATGGCGGCCTTATCCGCGTGCAGAAGCTCTGCGAGCGCGGCCTGTGTGCAGCCGGGGTGGTGGCGCAGCGCGTGGATGAGATCGATCTCCGCCGTGCCGACGCTCTCTTCCCGCAGCGAGAGCAGCACAAGCTTTTCCGCCTCGCGTGCAATTTTGGTAATTTGTCGTTCCGTAATGTCCATGGATGCCTCCGTAATAGAAAGTTGCAGGTACATCGTTGTATGTACAACTATTATAGCGCGGCTTCTCCGTCTGTCAAGAAAAATCGCCCTCCGTCGAGGCTTTTTCCTGACGGAGGGCGAAGAAAATTCAGTTTTGCCGGAAGTAGATGTTCAGATCGACATCGCCCTCGATGCCGTTCACCGAGCCGGTGCTCGAATACTGCCACATATCAAAGCTGAAAACGATGCGCGGCTTTGCCTCGTATTCGGCGTACCAGAACTCGTAGTCGGAGAGCTGGCGCAGTATGTATTTCCGGTAGCCGAGATACTGCGTGAAATAGATCATCGCGTCGTATCCGGCGTCCTCCACGGCGTCGCAGAACGTTTTGGCGCTCTCGCAGAGCACGGCGCGCGACACGGTATACGTGCGCGCGTCGCTCCCGCCGACGATCTCCCAGTCGAACACAACCGGGAACGTGACCTTGTACGGGCGGATGGCGTCGAGCACAAAGGCGGCTTCCTCGGCGGCTTCCTCGGCGTTGATCGCCTGCGAATAGAAGTAAACGCCGACCTTCAGCCCGGCGGCGGTCGCCCCGGCGATGTTCTTTTCAAAGTATTCGTCCGTGTAGATCTGGCCGGCGGTCGAGCCGCGGTAGCCGACGCGGATCATCGCAAAGTCGATGCCGTCGGCGGCGACCTTTTCCCAGTTAATGTCGTACTGGTGCTCGGAAACATCGATGCCGGTGAGATATTTCCCGCCGGAATACTGCATCCGGCCGCGGCTGTCGGCGGAAAAGCCGTCCAGCGCCCAGGCGAGCATCGGAAAGCCGTTGGAGCGCACCGCGGCGCGCCCGGCGATCTCCGCTTCGGGGGAGAGGGGCGCTTCGCGCAGCTCCTCCGGCAGCGGCGTTTCGGAAGGGGAGCCGGATGTGTCCGGCGCGGTGGGCGCGGCGGTATTCTCCGGCGTCTCCGTGCCGGACGGGCGGCCGAGAAGGGAGATGACACCGATCACCGCGCCGAGAAGCAGCACCGCGAGCAGCACCCAAAGAACGATGCGCCCCGCGCGCGGGCGCGTTTTGAGCGCCGTGCCGCCGGAATGGTCAGAGCGTTTTGCCATAGGTCTTTTATCCTTTATATTTCTTTTGGAAAAAAGAGACCCGCGAGAGCGGGTCTCTTTTTATAAGACGGATGGGGAGGGAAAAATGTTCACTCCGCCGCGATCATGTAATAATATACTGGCTGACCGCCGCTTACGAGGGAAACATCCGCCTCCGGGAAGCAGGAGGTGAGACTTTCGGCAACGCCGTTGGCGTCGGTCTCCGTCACGTCCTGGCCATAGTACACGGAGAGGAATTCGGGCTCCAGTTCGCCGAACGCCCAGTTGAGCTCCTTGAGGAGCGTCGGAAGGCTGGCGTAGCTGCCGAGCAGCTTCCCGTCGAGCAGCGCGAGATATTCGCCCGCGTGGATGACGTGGCCGTCGTAGTCCGAATCGCGCGCGGCGTAGGTCACGAGCGCAGTGTGGACGCGCGCGGCGCTCTCCTTGAAGGATTCCTCCAGATCGTCGGGCGCCTGGTCGGGATCCATGTAAGCAAGCGCTGCCACGCCCTGCGGCACGGTGCGGGTCGGGATGACGCGCACGGTTTTTTCCGTGAGCGGGATGCACTGCTCCGCCGCCATGATGATGTTCTTGTTGTTCGGGAACACGAACACGGTGGAGGCGGGGGTCTTGTTCACTTCACGGAGGATATCATCCGTGGAGGGGTTCATCGTCTGGCCGCCGGTCACGATCCGGTCGGCGCCGAGCGAGCGGAAGAGATCGGCCATGCCGTCTCCGGCACACACGGCAACGAAGCCGACTTCCTTCTCGGCGGGGGCGATCTCCGGCTCGGCCTCAGCCTCCGGCTGGGCGGGGGCGGCAGGCGCGGCGGCGGTTTCCTTATCGGCGAGAGAGGTGTGCTGGTTGCGCATGTTCTCGATCTTCACGGTCTGGAGCGGGCCGTAGCGCAGCGCTTCGGTCAGCGCGCGGCCCGGCGCGTCCGTGTGGACGTGCACTTTGATGATGTCGTCGTCCTCCACGAGCACAAGCGAGTCGCCGAGGCTTTCGAGGAAGCTGCGCAGCAGCTCGGGATCGCGCTGCTTTTCGCGCGCAACGATGAACTCGGTGCAGTAGGTGAACGTGATCTCCTCGTCGTTGATCGCGGAAAATTCCGCGCTCGTCTTGGTCTCCGTCGCGGGAGCCTTGGCGACGAACTTGCCCTGCAGGCAGAGCAGCATCGCATTGAGGATGACAACGTAGCCCTGGCCGCCGGCGTCCACGACGCCCGCTTTTTTGAGCACGGGGTTCATGTCCACGGTCTTGGCGAGCGTTTCGCGCGCCACGGCGAGAGCGTCGGTAAGAAGTTCCTCGATATCGGTCACGCCGGCCTTGATCCGCTCGGCGGCGGCTTCGGAGGCGCAGCGGGACACGGTAAGCACCGTGCCCTCGGCGGGCTTCATAACGGCTTTGTAGGCGGCTTCTACGCCGTCGCCCATCGCCTTGGCCCAATCGGCGGCATTGCATTCGGCCTTGCCGCGCAGACTTTTGGCCAGTCCGCGGAACAGCAGGGAGAGGATAACGCCGGAGTTGCCGCGCGCGCCGCGCAGCAGCGCGGACGCCGTGACAGAGGCGGCCTGATCGACCGTCGCGGGCTCGATCTTCTTGAGCT
>ENA-OUQC01000785-OUQC01000785.1-human-gut-metagenome-genome-assembly--contig:-NODE-785-length-20250-cov-16.189304_pt1 | contig 20250 bp, 16 predicted proteins | sample MGYA00237942_ERZ548815 | MGnify/ENA primary metagenome ERZ548815 (study PRJEB26490, sample SAMN05194722) | human gut metagenome | biome: terrestrial biome; feature: human-associated habitat; material... | reverse complement strand
GCGGTATCCCGATTTTGTTTATGCGGCTTGGAGCGCCGCACAAAATCGACCGCTGTGCCAACAGATGCTCCCTTTATCCGCCACAGGCGGCGGTCGCATATGTTGCCCGAAGAGGGGGTGGTAGCGCTAACAAAATTTGATGCGAAGTATCTCTGTTTTACTATGTGATTTAATAAATTGTCATAAGATTTAACTGGCATATATTCACAGATATATTGACTAAAATGAAATCTAATGATACTATTACTATATATCACAAAGGCAATATAAATATTGTTGCTGATATACTGCTTTGGTAATCAGCATTTTTTATGTCTTATTTGTATTAAATACAATATTAAAAGGAGATTTTTCTATGAAAGAAAGATTTGCAGACTTGAAAGAAAGACTTTCAAGTGATAAAAAGTTCAAAACACGGTTTATAAGTATTGTTACGGCGTGCGTAGTTGTAGTCGTTCTTGCAGTTGCAATTCCGGTGGGAATTCATAACAGTAAGATTGACACGCAACCGGTTGAAGCAGAAAGCACAAACGATGCCGAGTATGAAATTGCGCTTACTACAACACCGCAGGCGGAACTGACGACAGAGGAAAGTACCAAAGCTCCGACAGAGGCGCCCAAGGAAGCTCCTACTCAGACTCCGGTAACCACAAAGTCGGCTACAAAGGCTTCAACAACAAAAGCTTCTACTACTAAGGCGGTAACGACTAAAGCTGCTACCACAAAAGCTCAGAACTCCGGCAACAACGATTATCAGAAGATGATTGATGCAGGCGTTCCGGAAAGCTTGGCAAAAAATACACATACTTCAGCCGCAGATACTATCAGTTGCTGGCAAGCTGACGAAGCGCTAGTAAATGGACCACTGCTTTCTCCAACTTGTCTTTACGGATGTGGTAGAATTACAGGTTTCGGAACTCATGGTACTTGCATCACTTTTACTTTAGATAAGAATTGCCCTCTTTGCGGACAGTTTGTAACAGCGAATACTTGTCATACTTGCCCTTATTGATGAGTTTTATTTGAAAATACACCCTCTTTTGAGGGTGTTATCTTTTTGTACTAAAAACTTCTGAAAAAGCATTGTAATTTATACAAATAATTGTTATGCAATGTCTGCCACTCAAAAATCACTTGATTTTCAACGCAAACCCATAAAAGCCTTGCAGGCATAAATGCTTGAGAGGCTTTTTGGCAAAAACATAATGGATTTTTATGCGAGAAACCAATACTTCCTTATGAACACTCAGCCAACAAAGTGTGCTTTTTGACTTTTAATGCTTTTATTTATCTTTCTTTACATAATCAACGTGGAGAAGCTCATGCGTCCTACCGTTGAGAACACCCTCGTAAAGCTCACCAAGAAGTCTGTTATCCTGTGAACATTTAACAACGCTGCTCTTGTCAGAACGGTAAAGTCCGTCCGCACGCTTGATACGGTGTCTGTGCGAGATATACGGCTGACCCGCACCCGATATACAGCCGCCACGGCAAGCCATAACCTCAACAAGGTCATAATGAAGCTCGCCTCGTTGAATACCCTTGATTATCTTTCTTGCGTTTGCAAGTCCCGAGGTAACGGCAATTTTAATCTTTCTGTCGCCGTAGGGAATTTCAGCCACCTTGACAGCCTCAAGTCCTCTGATACCCGTGTATTCAATCTGCATAAGCGTTGTTTTTGAGTTGTCGCCTGCAACATAGCGCAAAACCGCTTCTGTTACGCCGCCTGTAACGCCGAAAATCACGCCTGCACCCGACATTTCGCCAAACGGCAGGTCAACCGCTTCGGGCTCAAGCTCGTTGAACATAATTCCCGATTTTTTAATCATACCGATAAGCTCTTGCGTTGTGATTACATCATCGGTACAGCCGTCAAACTCGGGGCGCTTTGCCTCACTCTTTTTAGCTGTACAGGGCATAAGCGCAAAGTGATAATGCTTTGTCTTGCCCTCGGGAAGCTTATCCTTGTAATACTCCTTAATAACCGCCGAGAACATACTCATAGGCGAACGGCAGGTTGATACGTTGGGGAGAAATTCGGGATATTTTTTCTCGACAAATGACACCCAAGCAGGGCAACAAGAAGTAAACAGCGGGAGCGGACCGCCGTTTTCAAGACGGCCTATAAACTCTCTTGTTTCCTCAATAACCGTAAGGTCTGCACCCGTTACCGTGTCATAAACCTTATCGACGCCCATACGGTGAAGTGCAGCAATAATTCTGTTCATTGCGTATTCGCCGTCGTCCAAGCCTAATTCCTCGCCGATACCGACACGAACGGCAGGGGCAATCTCGCAGGTTACAAAAACCTCGGGATCGTCAATTTTATCCCAAACCTTTTGAGTGTCGTCTTTTACGATAATCGCACCCGTCGGGCAAGCAGCCGCACATTGACCGCAGTTTACGCAGAGAGACTCCGCAAGCGGTTTGTTAAAGGCTGTGCTTATAGTTGCATTCGAGCCTCTGTATGCAAAGTCGATAGCTCCGACGTGCTGAATTTCGTTACATTCACGCACACAGTCGCCGCAGAGAATACATTTGCTTGAATCTCTGACAATGCTGTAAGATGACTCGTCTCTTTCGGGCACCGTTTTGTCATTCGGGAAACGGACATCGGTAATACCGAATTGAACCGCAAGCTCCTGCAAGCGACATTTTCCGCTGTTTTCACAGGTCGTACAATCTCTGCAATGGCTTGCAAGCAAAAGCTCAAGTATGCTCTTGCGGTACTTGCGAAGTCTGCCCGTATTCGTCTTTATTTTCATTCCTGCCTTCGGAACGGTTGAGCAGGACGCCATCATTCTGCCGTTTTCATCCTCAACCATACACATACGGCAAGCACCGTAAATTGAAAGGTCGGAATGGTAGCAGAAAACGGGAAGCTTAATTCCTGTTTTGCTGATTACTTCAAGGAGGTTTCGCTCGCCCTCGATTTTAACGGGAATACCGTCAATTTCCATCATATTTTCAAGAAGCATCATTCTTCCCTCCTTATAGCTGAAAATGCGCAGTTGCTCATACATGCTCCGCACTTGATACATTTATCCTGATCGATAACATAAGGCGATCTTACTTGACCGCTGATAGCACCGACAGGGCAGTTTCTCGCACATTTTGAGCAGCCTCTGCAACGCTCGGGGTCAATAACATAAATGTTTAATTTACTGCACGCACCGGCAGGGCAACGCTTTTTATAAACGTGCGCCTCATATTCATCACGGAAATTTTTAATTGTTGAAATAACAGGGGAGGGAGCAGTTTTTCCGAGTCCGCAAAGGGCGGTGTTGGAAATTGTATCGGCAAGCTCCTCAAGCAATTCAATATCGCCGTCCTTGCCCTTACCCTGAGTAATTCTTTCAAGAATTTCAAGCATACGCTTTGTACCCTCACGGCACGGAACGCATTTGCCGCACGACTCGTTTTGCGTAAAGTTCATAAAGAAGCGTGCAACCTCGACCATACAGGTCTTGTCGTCCATAACAACAAGTCCGCCCGAGCCTATCATTGCGCCGACCTTTTTAAGCGAGTCAAAATCAAGCGGAATATCAAGTTCCTTTTCCGTAAGACAACCGCCCGACGGACCGCCGATTTGAACGGCCTTGAAATTCGTACCGCCTCGCATACCTCCGCCTATATCGAAGATGACCTCACGAAGCGTTGTACCCATAGGAACTTCAATAAGTCCCGTGTTTTGAATTGTACCCGTAAGCGCAAACGCCTTTGTGCCGGGGCTGTTTTCCGGACCTATTGATTTGTACCATTCTGCACCCTTATTTATGATTTCGGGAACATTTGCGTAGGTTTCAACGTTGTTGAGGTTAGTGGGCTTGCCGAAAAGTCCGTGCTCAACCGTTCTCGGCGGCTTAACACGAGGCATACCTCTTTTTCCCTCGATAGAAGCGGTAAGAGCCGATCCCTCGCCGCAGACAAACGCACCTGCGCCCTTGTTTATATGTATACGGAACGATTTACCCGTTCCGAGAATGTTGTCGCCGAGAATACCGCAATCTTCAGCCTGAGAAATAGCCATTTTAAGTCTTTCGACCGCAAGCGGATATTCGGCACGAACATAGATATAGCCCTCGGATGAGCCGATTGCAAGACCTGCAATCATCATACCTTCAAGCAATTTGTGCGGATCACCCTCCATAACGGAACGATCCATAAATGCACCGGGGTCGCCCTCGTCGCCGTTACAAACTATATATTTTGGATTTTCCTTTTGCTTGGCACAGGAAGCCCATTTTTTACCGCAAAGGAAGCCGCCGCCTCCTCTGCCTCGAAGATTTGAGTCGGAAATGACCTTGATTATATCTTCGGGCTGCATATCAAAAAGGCATTTTTCGAACGCCTTATAGCCGCCGACAGCAAGATATTCACGAACAGAGCCTGCGTTTATGTGACCGCAAGAGCCGAGCACAACTCGTGTTTGCTTTTTATAAAAGGGGATTTCCTCCTGCTTTTGATAAACCTTGCCGTCCTGCTTATATGCAAGTCTTTCTATATTTTCTCCGCCGATAATTGTCTTTTCTATGATTTCTTCGCAGTCGTCAAGCTTTACTTTCGTGTAAAGCCAGCCCGACGGCTCAATGCGTACCAACGGACCCATCTCGCAGAAGCCGTGGCAGCCGCTTTTTTTCATACCGACAACTCCGTCGTGCGGCTCGTGAGCCAATTCGACCTCAACGGGTATGCCTCTTTCTTCAAGCAATTCTTTAAGTCTTGCGTAAATGTCAAGCGAACCGCCTGCAACGCAGCCCGTACCTCCGCAGACAAGAATTTTTGTTTCCTCTGCCTCAAATGCTTTGACACATTCCTCACGCAGAGCAATAAGGTCGGCTCTCGAATTAAGTTTGTCCATTATTCTTCAGCCTCCTTTTCAAGCTCTGCTTTAAGCTCATCAAGCAAGTCCAATGCTTTTTCGGGCGTCATGGCAGGATGAACAACGCCATTTACCGTGATAACCGGTGCAAGACCGCAAGCACCGAGACAAGAAACCGTTTCGACCGTGAAATTCAAATCGTCGGTAGTCTTTTTTTCTTCACTCAAATCAAGAGTCTTGCGAAGCTGATCAAGTATCGGAAGCGAGCCTCTTACATGGCAAGCCGTACCGTCACAGCAGCGGATAACATATTTTCCCTTTGGTTCAAGCGAGAAGTTTTCATAGAAGGTAGCCACTCCGTAAAGCCTTGCCTCGCCCACACCGATTGCCTTTGCAACATAGGGGAAAACTTCCTTTGGTAAATAGTGATAATAATCCTGAATATCCTGGAGAATAGATATTGTTGACAGCTCCGCTTTCTCGTGCCGTGAGAGAATTTCGTCAACAACGCTGAAGTCAAATTCCTTTTCCATAAGCCACCTCTTCAATGTAAGGCATCGAGCCTTAATGTTTATTTGCTGAGATATTCGTCAATCGCCTTTGCAGCGTGTTTTCCTGCACCCATAGCCGAAATGACGGTAGCAGCACCCGTAACAGCGTCGCCGCCTGCGTAAACGCAGTCCCTTGTGGTAAGACCGTCCTCGTTTATGATAATTCCGCCTCTTTCGTTGACCTCAAGCCCCTTTGTGGTGCTCTTGATAAGCGGATTGGGCGATGTGCCGATTGAAACGACAACCGTATCAACGTCAAGGATAAATTCACTGCCCTCAATCGGAATAGGACGCCTTCTGCCCTTTGCGTCAGGCTCTCCCAATTCCATTTTGATACATTTCATACCCGTAACAAAGCCGTTTTTCTCATCTCTCGGATTGTCGGGATTGTTATAGCCGAGAATTTCAACAGGATTGTTGAGAAGACGGAAATCAATTCCCTCCTCCATAGCGTGCTCGACCTCTTCTTTTCTTGCGGGAAGCTCTTCCATGGAACGGCGGTAAACGACATATACCTTGTCCGCACCGAGACGAAGAGCAGTTCTTGCTGCATCCATTGCAACGTTGCCGCCGCCGATTATTGCGACCTTTCCGCCTTTCATAATCGGGGTAACGGGGTCGTCCTTATACGCTTTCATAAGGTTGCTTCTTGTTAAAAATTCATTTGCCGAGTAAACGCCCTTTAACGATTCGCCGGGGATACCCATAAAGTTGGGAAGTCCTGCGCCCGAGCCTATGAAAACAGCTTCATAGCCCATATCGAACAGCTCGTCAACCGTGAGAGTTTTACCGATAACGACGTTTGTTTCAATATCTACGCCGAGAGCTTTAAGAGTATCGACCTCTTTTGCAACGATTGACTTCGGAAGTCTGAACTCGGGAATACCGTATACAAGAACTCCGCCTGCGGTGTGCAATGCTTCGAAAATCGTAACCTTGTAGCCTTTTTTTGCAAGGTCGCCTGCACAGGTAAGACCTGAAGGACCTGAGCCGACAATCGCAACACGGTGTCCGTTTGATTGAGGAGCATCGGGTGCGGCAGTCTGATTTTCATTGTGCCAATCGGCAACAAAGCGTTCAAGTCTGCCTATTCCGACAGGCTCAAATTTAATACCGAGCGTGCATTTGCTCTCACACTGCGTTTCCTGCGGACAAACTCTGCCGCAAACAGCAGGAAGTGTTGATGAAAGCGATATTTCACGGTATGCGCCCTCAAAATCTCCCTTTTTGATTTTAGAAATAAAATCGGGAATGTGAACGTTTACGGGACAACCGCTGACACACGGTCTGTTTTTACAATTAAGGCATCTCTGCGCCTCTGCGACAGCCGTCTCCTCGGAATATCCGAGTGCGACTTCTTTGAAATTTTTTGCTCTTATCTCAGGGGACTGAGTGGGCATTTCATGTTTTTTCTGTGATACTGGCATATTAACACTCCCCGTTAAGCTTTCTTGAAAAGATTGCAGGTTTCTTCGTAAGCGTGACGTTCAAAATCTGCGTACATTCTGCCTCTTGACATAGCCTCGTCAAAATCGATCTCATAGCCGTCAAAGTCAGGACCGTCAACACAGGCAAATTTCGTAACCTTCTTACCGTCTTGATTAAGCGTAAGACGACAGCCGCCGCACATTCCCGTACCGTCGATCATAATCGGGTTCATTGAAACGGTAACAGGTACGCCGAACGGCTTTGCGGCAAGGACTACAAACTTCATCATAACAAGCGGTCCTATTGCGATTATCATATCGAATTTTTCGCCTGCCTCGAGCATTTCTTTAAGCGGAACGGTAACGTTGCCGTGCCTGCCGTATGAACCGTCGTCGGTCATAAGAAACATTCTGTTTGAGCAAGCGGTGAATTCGTCCTCTAATATAACAAGGTTTTTATCTCTAAATCCGATTATGCTTGTAACGTCGGCACCGAGCTTTTGAAAAGCCTGAGCTACGGGCATTGCAATTGCACAACCCACGCCGCCGCCGATAATGCAGACCTTTTTAATCCCATCTGTTTTTGTCGGAACGCCGAGAGGACCTACAAAGTCCTGTAAAAATTCGCCCTGCTGCTTGTGATTTAATTTTTCGGTCGTTGCGCCGACAATCTGGAAGATTATCTTAACCGATCCTTCTTCGGCGTTTGTTCCTGCAACGGTCAACGGTATTCGCTCGCCGTCGGCATCAACACGCAGGATGATAAACTGACCGGGCTTTGCCTTTTTGGCAACTAACGGAGCTTCAATTTCCATCTGCGTAACAGTCGGATTTAAGCTTTTCTTTCGCAAGATTTTGTACATACGAAGACTCCCTTTTATAATTGAAATTTTGTTGTTAAAACAGCTTGAGAAAAAGAATGTTAAAAAATTGACAAACTTTTTTCTCAATTATCAATTTTAGCACAAACCTATTGTGTTTTCAACAATAAATAGTGAAATTGTCGCATAATAAATAATGGAAAATACGGAAAATTTATGATGCAATATTCCATATTCTTACAAAACTGTAATGGAATTTATATCATTGTTATGTTACAATAGCTTTGAGGTGATTTTATGAGAATTTTTGTGCTTGAGGACGACGAGGCAATCGGTATCGGTCTTTCATACACTCTTGAGAGTGAAAAATACGAGGTAACCCTTGTCAAAACCGTTGCGGAGGCTAAAAAGACAGTTGAAAATGAAGAATTTGACCTTTATATTCTTGACTTGACTCTGCCTGACGGAAACGGATATGAGGTCTGCTCACTCATAAAATCAAAGGGCGATTTACCTGTAATATTTTTGACCGCCTATGATGATGAAATAAACGTTGTTACAGGCTTTGAGCTCGGTGCGGACGACTATATTTCAAAGCCGTTCCGTGTTCGTGAGTTGCTTGCGAGAGTGAAAAGCGTGCTTCGACGATATTCAAAGGACAACGCAGACGGAATTGTAAAAATCGGCGAGCTGTCCGTGAATACCGCAGAGGCGAGGGTACTGCTTCGTGGCGAGGAGGTAATTTTGACCGCTATGGAATACAGATTGCTTTTATCGTTTGTGAATAATCGAGGCACGGTGCTTACAAGACGCAAGCTGCTTGAGGAGATATGGGACGTTGACGGCGATTTCGTGAACGATAACACGCTTACCGTTTATATTAAAAGGCTTCGTGATAAAATCGAAAACGACCCGAACGATCCGCAATATATAAAAACAGTTCGTGGAATGGGGTACTTGATGAAATGAAAAAATCAGATTTCGTAAAAATAATTATAGTATGCGTTTCGGTGTCGGCGGCTGCGTGTGTCGGCACGGCATTTATAAATCCCGTTTGCAGCTTAATCTGCCTTCTGCTGTCGGCTGTGATTATATCGCTTATCTGGATTTGGAAGAAAAGGCAAATGGATTATCTCAAGGAGCTGAACAGGTATTTGTCGCTTGTCTGCTCGGGCGATTTTTCGCTCAATGTCAGCGACAACACCGAGGGAGAGCTGTCAATTCTCAAAAATAATATCTATAAGGTAGTTATAAAGCTCAAAACCACAAACGAAGAATTGAAAAAGGAAAAGCTGTTCCTTGCCGATTCGCTTGCCGATATTACGCATCAGCTTAAAACTCCGCTTACCTCGATTACCGTTATGACCGACTTGCTCGAAGCAGAGGAAAACAGCGAAAAGCGTGCGGAATTTGTTGATATAATAAAAACGCAGGTTGATAAGATGAATTGGCTGACGGCTACGCTTTTGAAGCTTTCAAAGCTTGATGCGGACACCGTGGAATTCAACAAAACCGAGCTTTCGTCGGTTGAAATTGTAAGCGATTGCCTTTCTCCGTTCCTTTTGAGCTTGGAATTGAAGGAGATAGAGATTGAAAAATCTGTAAAGGCATTCAACTTTACAGGAGACAAGAACTGGACTGAAGAGGCATTAAAAAATATTATCAAAAATTGCATTGAACATTCAAAATCGGGCGGCATGCTTACCGTCAGCGCAACGGATACCAATATATATTCCGAGTTTAAGATAAGCGATACAGGCTGTGGAATTGAAAAAGAGGATTTACCGCATATTTTCGACAGATTTTATCACGGTAAAAATTCCTCCTCGGATAGTGTGGGCATAGGTCTTGCTCTTTCAAAGGAAATACTTTCAAAGCAGAACGCCTGCGTGACGGTTGAAAGCGAGGTCGGAAAAGGCTCGACTTTTACCGTAAAATTCTACAAATCGATAATATGACAAAACTGTAACCGTTTTTGTAACCTGATTGTAAGGTTGACGGGATAATATAGGCGTTGAAAGGAGCAGATATGCTATGAAAATTCTTGAAACTAAAAATTTGTGTAAAACATACGGCGAGGGCGATACTCTTGTCAAGGCTCTCGACAATGTTTCCTTCAGCGTGGAGCAGGGCGAGTTTATCGCTATTGTAGGACCGTCGGGCTCGGGCAAGTCAACGCTTTTGCATATTCTCGGCGGAGTTGATGTCCCGACAAGCGGCGAGGTAATTATAAACGGAACAAAAATCAGCGACCTTGACGAAACGGCTCTTGCGATTTTCCGTCGCAGGCAGATAGGTCTTATCTATCAGTTTTATAACCTTATTCCGATTTTGACGGTTGAGGAAAATCTGACACTTCCGCTTTTACTTGACGGCAGAAAGCCCGACCAAAAGCAGATAGAAATGCTTGTTGAAAAGTTGGGACTTGAAAACAGATTAAAGCATCTTCCGAATGAGCTTTCGGGCGGTCAACAGCAGAGGGTGTCAATCGGTAGAGCACTTTTGAACTCTCCTGCACTTTTGCTTGCGGACGAGCCGACGGGTAACCTTGACAGCGAAAACAGCAAGGAGATAATCAAGCTTTTAAGACAGTTTAATAAGGAAAACAAGCAGACGGTAATTATCATCACTCACGACGAGCGAATTGCCCTTTCCGCCGACAGAGTAATTGAAATAAACGACGGAAAGATTTTGAGAGATGAGGTGAGATAAGTGAATATTGTTAACACTCTCACTCTCAGACACCTTAAATCGCACAAAAAACGCAGCGTTTTGACCGTGCTTGCGATTATCGTTTCGGTAGCTATGGTAACGGCGGTGTTTACAAGTGCAATATCATTTGTAAAATTCTTTCAGAATACAACGCTTGCGGTTGACGGAAATTGGCACGCAAAATTTACGGAAACGGATTTTATTAACAATAGGGGTATTTATAAAAGCGATAAAAATATAGAAGAAATATCCCTTTCGGCATTTTACGGCAGTACCGCACCGAGAGGAAATGACAAAATACAGACGCCCGAAAGCGTGTTTATAGTTGACGGGAATTGGTTTGATATGAGAAATGTTACCGTTTCCGTCGGCAGATACCCGAAAAACAGCAATGAAATTCTTGTTGTAAAGGACTTTGCCGAAAAAGACGAAAATTATGCCGTAGGCAATACCGTAACGCTTGATATTCAAAAGGAAAACGGAGAAATTGTAACAAGAGATTTTCTTGTGGTCGGTTACACGCAAAGCAAGGTATCGGGAACCGATAATGTCAATTTATTTGTCGGCTGTGATGACGAAGTGCTCAAGCAGGTTAATATTGCTAATGTCTATGTGCGTTATGACAAGCTCGATAACTCGATTTGGGATAAAATGCAGGCAACCGCAAATGCTCTCGGAACGGATATTCAGGGCTATTCCTACAACACGGAGCTTTTCACTTTTTCGGGAATTATGAAGGACAACGCAATTTTAGGCTCACTTGTGGGCTTTGCGGGAATATTGCTCTTAATAATTGCGGTTGTTTCGATATTTATGATATATGACAGCTTTGCGGTATCGTATCAGGAGAGGGCAAAATACCTCGGTATGCTCTCGTCGGTGGGTGCTACCAAAAAGCAAAAGAGAATGTCCGTATATTTTGAGGGCCTTATACTCGGCGCTATCGGTATTCCCGTGGGAATTTTGTCGGGCGTCGGCGGCATAGCAATCACCTTTGCGTGTATCAGAAAGGCTTTTATGGCAACAATGGCGGTTGAATATGACGGCACGCTCAAGGTGTATGTGAATTGGATTGTAATTCTCGGCACAATTTTGGCAAGTGCCTTGACGATATTCATTTCCTCATACATTCCTGCAAGAAAAGCATCAAAGACGACCGCTATCGAGGCAATTCGTCAAAGCGAAGCGGTTAAGATTAAAAATCCGAAAAAACTTCGTACCTCAAAACTTGTCGGTAAAATATTTGGATACGAGGGAACGCTCGCAACAAAAAACTACAAGCGAAACGGCAGGCGTTCACGCAATATTGTCTTTTCTCTGTTCTTGAGCGTTGTTGTTTTCCTTACCGTTATGAATTTTAGCTCAATGTTCACGGATGTAATGGAAGCAAGCTTTAACAAAACCGCCGACAGTTTGATAAGCACCGATTGCGGACACGCAAAAGAACTTTCAGACGCAGTTAAAAGCACGGCAGGGGTAGAGCGAAGCTACATTATGACATTTGAGTTCGGCAAAATCGACGCTTCGTATTTTAAGGATTATTCTACGGTTCGCACAATGGATGACGGCTTGAATTGTACCGTTGTTTATCTTGACCGCAATGCGTTTGACGGCTATCTTCGTGAGCTTTCGGAAAGCACGGAAAAATATCACGACAAGGACAATCCCCGTGCAATTCTCGTAAACACAACCTACGGCAAAAAGGACTCAAAGACCTATTCCGAAAATCCCTTAAACGATATTTCGGGTAAGAAAATAAATGTTCAAATATACAAAGGTAAAGACAAGCAGGGCAATAATGTATATGTTGATGCACCGATTGAAATAGGTATTCAAACAACGACCTTGTGGTCGGAGGAAACCTTCGACTTCAGACATTCGGCAAGACCTACGATTATAATGTGTGATGAAGCTATACCCGACTCGCTCAAGGACTACTCGCCCTCAACTGCGTATATATTCGTAAAAGACGAGCAAGAAATTCAGAGCGTTATAGATCAAATAAGCGAAGCTCTTTACAAGACGGATGCCGAATATCTCAGTGCTTCACAATCCGGCTCTTCAATGAATGCGATAAACAATATTCTTATGATAACAAAGGTATTCGTTTACGGCTTTATCACGCTTATCACGCTGATTTCGATTATGAACATCATAAACACCATATCGAACTCAATGAACGAAAGGCGCAGGGAATTTGCAATGCTTCGTTCTGTCGGAATGACGCCGAAAGCATTTAAGAGAATGATTTACCTCGAATCGTTCAGCTACGGTGTAAGGTCGCTTGCATTTTCATTGCCCGTAAGCGTTTTGATACATTTCTTGATGTACAAGGTGCTTGCAAACAGCTTTGATTTCGGCTTCCAACTCAATATTACGCCGTACCTTATAGCTTCGGTTGCGGTATTCTTGATTATCGAAAGCGCATTGTTCTATTCGATAGACAGGATAAATGACGACAATATCATCGACACTCTAAAGACGGATGTCGGCTGATATAGATTTTTCACACAGCAAAAGGGAACTGATTTTCAGTTCCCTTTTGTCATAAAAGCCCCCGAGTATCAGCCAATACTCGGGGGTTAACTTTGTCGTTTTTAACCGATTACATCGGAGGCATTCCGCCGTTTTGAGCCATACCCTCGTTCATCATCTGAGCGAACATACCCGGCTTCTTTTCCTTTTTCGGCTTGTATGCAGGGGGATTTTTAAGCTTTTCTTTAGCTTTCTTTCCCTTTGAGGTCGCAAGGAATTTGTTGACGAGAAGCACAGGCTCCTTCATATCCTCGCACATATATTCAGCTGCTCTTCCGCAGAGCACGGGGTCGTTGTTCATTTCGCCGAGAATGGTAACGGCGATAAGACCCTGAACGTCCGAACTGCCGTTTTCGTAAATGTCGTTGAGAATTTTGAAAAGACGCTTGATTTCAGAAGCGTTACCCGATCTGATTGTGTTGATAACGGGCTTTGCACCATAGTCTACGAAAAACTCTTCGGGAAGGAACTCGTCATACTTTTCAAAGTTTGCTCTGTACGGCTCTTTGAGTTCGGGATAAATTGCGGAAAGTCTGTTGGCAAGGGTGTTGCCGTCATAAGCCTGAGAGCCGTTTTTGGCAGCCGTCTTTGAAACGGGAGTCGGCATCTTCTTTGACTTGGAGGCAGTAGCGTTTGCCGTGCCGAACTTTGCATTTATAGTCTCGTTAAGCTCATTGCAAAGAGATTTAATATCCTTCTGGTCAAATTCCTCAAGATTGAAATAGTTGACCGAAGCTTTAACCAAATCCTCGTCCGTAGCCTCGTCTGATTTAACGTCGGTATAGAAGAGCAATGCCTGATTTCCGAAGATTTCGAAGCGGATTTTACCCTTTTCGCCTACAAAGTCGATATAGCTGTGCTCGCCGTCGTGAATAACGGGAAGCTCATCGGTTTTTTCTTTCGGCTCAACAGCGGTAAAGCCGTTTGCCTTTACAGAAGAATCAATGCCCGAAAGTACGGCATTGAGGGCTTCATTCAATTCCATCATATGCTGAAACCACCTTAATTTTTTTATACAAACGATATTGTAACATATAAAAAGCGATTTGTCATTAAAATTTTTTATTAAATAATTGATAATAAATCGTTAATATGGTATTATATATATCTGTATGTATGAATTTTATGGGGTGATTTAAGTGAAAAAAGCACTTATTATTTTCGGCGGTGCGTCGAGCGAGCATTTTGTTTCCTGCGTTTCCGCTTCATACGTTATCTCACATATCCCAACCGATAAATATGAGGTCGTTACCGTCGGAATTACAAGGGACGGAGAATGGTATCTCTATGAGGGCGATGTTTCTCTTTTGCCCGAGGACAAGTGGCTTGAAAGCGGAAAATGCACAAAAGCTGTTGTGTCCCCCGACAGAAAGGATAGGAGCCTTATAGTTTTCAGAGACGATAAGGTTGAAAAGATAAAAATCGATGTCGCATTTCCCGTGCTTCACGGTAAGAACGGCGAGGACGGCACTATACAGGGGCTTTTTGAGCTTGCGGGAATTCCGTATGTCGGCTGCGATTATTGTTCGTCGGCTTGCTGTATGGATAAGGCAATCACAAACACGCTTGCAGATTCCGCTGAAATTTGTCAGGCAAAGTGGCTCTCCTGCGTTGCAGAGGAGTACGGGGAAATCAAAGACGGCTTTTTGAAAAAGGCTGAGGATTATCTCGGCTACCCGATTTTTGTAAAACCGGCAAATGCAGGCTCTTCGGTCGGCGTGTCAAAGGCGGTTGACAGAGCTTCGCTTGAAAGGGCTATGGAAGTGGCATTCAAAGAGGACAGAAAGGTTGTCTTGGAGGAGTTTATTGACGGCTTTGAGGTTGAATGTGCTGTTCTCGGTAACAGAAATGCAAAGGCTATGTCGGTAGGTCAGATTAAGCCTGCAAACGAGTTCTACGATTACGAGGCAAAGTACGAAAACGACAACAGCGAGCTTTACATACCGGCACATATTCCCGAAGAGACAATCGAGGAGGTTCGCCGTGCCGCTGTCAGAGCATATACGGTGCTCGGCTGTTCGGGACTTTCGAGAGTTGACTTTTTCGTTACCAAAAAAGATAACAGGGTAGTTTTCAACGAGATAAACACAATCCCCGGCTTTACGCCGATAAGTATGTATCCGAAGCTTTGCGAACACAGTGGTATAGGCTATTCGGAGCTTATCGACAGGCTCTTTGCTCTTGCAGAGGAGAGAATGTATGGCTAAAAACAATGCGGTTATTCTCATAAAAGGCGAGCAGGTAATCGACGGCGAGCATGACGTTACGGAAATTGATGTAACGGGCGATTTGAGCAAAACCGACGGCGGCTTGAAGCTTGAATTTTGGGAATATCTTGACGATAAAGAAAAGGTACATACCGAAATTGTCATTGACGGCGACACGGTTACAATGAAAAAAGACGGCTCGGTCGCAACCGAGATGATTTTTGAAAAGGGCGTTCGACACAACGGGGAATACGTTACTCCCGTAGGTGCGCTGAGTGTCGGAGTCAACACAAATGATGTCGTTATTGATATTGAGGACGGCTCGGGCAAGATTTTGCTTGAATATGACCTTGATTTCAATATGGGCTTTTTGGCAAAAAATAAGCTTGAAATTAAATTAAACCCTAAGGAATAATATAGAAAATAAGGAGAAAACAGATGTCTGTATTGGTTAAAAAGACACAGGACGAATTAAGAACGCTTGTACTCGAGGCAGTCGGCAGGGCTGTTGCGGACGGCAAGCTTCCAGCTGAGCCGTTACCCGATTTTATCGTGGAGGTGCCTCAGGACAGGGCAAACGGAGATTACTCGACAAACGTAGCTTTCGCAGGAGCAAGAGCTTTCCGCAACGCACCGAGGAAAATTGCCGATATAATCGCAGAGTATATAGACCTTGACGGAACATATTTTTCGGAGTGTTCGGTTGCGGGTGCAGGCTTTATAAATTTCAGACTTTGCAGCGGCTTTTATGCCGATATTTTGCTTGATATTAAGTCACTCAATGAAAAATACGGCAGAAGCGATTACGGTAAAGGTAAGAAATATAATGTAGAATTTGTATCGGCAAACCCCACAGGGCCTATGCATATGGGCAACGCAAGAGGCGGCGCATTGGGCGATTGTCTTGCGAGCGTGCTTGAAATGGCAGGCTATGAGGTTGAGAGAGAATTTTATGTAAATGACGCAGGAAATCAGATTGAAAAGTTCGGACTTTCGCTTGATATTCGTTATCAGCAGCTCATAAAGGGCGAGGATGCCGTTGAACTTCCCGAGGACAGCTATCACGGCGAGGATATAATCGATAGGGCAAAGCAGTTCCGTGAGAAGTACGGCGACGAATTTATTGACAAGTCCGAAGAGGAGAGAAGAAAGGCCCTTGTTGAGTTTGCTCTTCCGCTTAACATTGACAAAATGCGTGAAAATATGGCGAAGTACCGTATAAATTACGACACTTGGTTTATGGAGAGCACGCTTCATAAAAGCGGCGACGTCAAGGACTGCATAGATTACCTTACAAATAAGGGCCTTACCTATGAAAAAGACGGCGCACTTTGGTACAAGAATATCGAAGTTCAGACAGAGATGCTCAAAGAACAGGGCAAGACTCAGGAGGAAATCGATAAGCTTGAGTTGAAGGACGACGTGCTTATCCGTAAAAACGGCAACCCGACATATTTTGCCGCTGATATTGCTTATCACAGAAACAAGCTTGTTACAAGAGGTTTTGACAAGGCTATTGACGTTTGGGGCGCAGACCACCACGGACACGTTGCAAGAATGAAAGGCGTTTTGAGAGCTCTTGACTTGGACGAGAGAAGACTTGATGTTGTTCTTATGCAGCTTGTAAATCTTACAAGAAACGGCGAGGTTGTCAGGATGTCAAAGAGGACGGGTAAGGCAATCACACTTACCGATTTGCTTGACGAAATCCCCGTTGACGCAGTAAGATTTTTGTTCAATATGCGTGAGCCGGGATCAACAATGGACTTTGACCTTGACCTTGCTGTTGAGGAATCGTCGCAGAATCCCGTATATTATTGTCAGTACGCAAATGCAAGAATTTGCAGTATTCTCCGTAAACTTAAAGAGGACGGAATTACTCCGAGACCTTGCACAAGAGAAGAGCTTGAAAAGCTTACCGAGCCCGAGGAAAAGGAGCTTATCCGCCATCTTGCTTCGCTTACAGACGAGATTGTTCTTTCTGCGAAGAATTATGATCCGGCAAGGATTACGAGATACGCAATTACCCTTGCAACGCTCTTCCACAAGTATTACAATGCGTGCAGAATCGGTGTTGAGGACGAAGCGCTTATGCAGGCGAGAGTTTGCCTTTGCGAGTGCGTAAGAAGCGTTATGGTCAACATTCTTAATGCATTCAGCATTGAAACTCCCGACAGAATGTGATTTTAATATTATAATTTATAGTTAAAGGTTTATAATTAAAAGATTAAAAGTAAAATTAAAAGCGGTGCTCAAGCGCCGCTTTTTGTTTATCGGTTAATGTGATATTAAAATGCACCTACAACCGCATTTCAGCCTCCCTTGTGTAAAGGTAACTCGGAGAGACTGTGAATTTCAACCGCATTTTCAGGCTCCCTCTGACGGGCAACGTATGCGACCGCCGCCTGTGGCGGATAAAGGGAGCATCTGTTGGCGCAGCGGTCGATTTTGTGCGGCGCTCCAAGCCGCATAAACAAAATCGGGACACCGCAAGAGGGCAATAACTGTTGAGCGTAGCGAAACTGAGGGAGTAAAGTAAGTCATATCAAGCTTAAAATAACTCCCTCAGTCATTTTTCTGCGAAAAACGACAGCTCCCTCGGAGAGGGAGCTGAATGTTTAATATAAATTTCAGTCCGCACAAATCACAACTCCGCAGTCCTAACTCCCCTCTTTTTCAACATGCAACAAAATGTGTCGGGGCAATATTTGAAAATATAATGACAAAAGGTACATTTTGAATTACAATATGGGTAAAGGAGGCGATGGAATGAGCAAAGTTTCAAAAGCCATAAAAAAGCAACGGGCTATACACGGCTTGAGCCAAGAGGAGCTTGCGAACAAAATGTTCGTGTCACGGCAGACGATTTCAAGTTGGGAAAACGGACGCACGCAACCCGACATTGAAACCCTGCAAAAGCTCTCGGCGGTTTTCGGAATAAGCGTAGAGGATTTAATCTACGGCACAACGCAAAAAGACCGAGACGAACAGGCTAACAAGGTTACACGAAAGAGTATGCTCACAGTAATTACCGTGTTTGCAAGTCTTTTTATAGCGGTTGGCGGAGTCCTTATTTTCTACAATTATTGGAACGCTTTTCCGCTTGGCGTAAAAACTGCTTTTTCAATACTTCCCCTGCTCTTCGGGCAAGCACTCGCCGTCTTTACATACAAAAATAAATATCAAAGCACCGTTTGGCGTGAAGCGTCTGCTTCGGTTTGGTGCGTGGGTGTAATATCAACACTTGCACTTTTGGACAGCGTATTGAGTTTACCGTTGATATTTTATCAGTACGCAATACTTGACGCATTTTTAGTCCTGCCGATCATCTTTGTCTTTGGCTCTGCTTCGGCGGTTACGGTTTACTATTGTCTTTCCGCAATCGGCTGCATTTCAAAATTCATAAAGGATTTTTCACTGCTCGACATTGATTACCGCAATGTGTTGTTAATCGTCGCAACATTTCTAATGCTAAGCTTAGGTGCTTCGTTTGTCTTTATAAACAGAAAGAAAACCGAGCCAAAATACAAATACTTAAAATTCATAACCGCAATTTTCTTTATCGCCGTTCCCATGTACTATTCATTTTTGGGTTGTTGGCAACTCGGATTTATTGCAGTTGTAATTTCAATTCTCACGCTTTATATCATAAGAGCTTGCTACGACTTCAAAAAGGTATCCGACACGCTAATTCCGATTTCAACGGCAATAGTTTCAATAGCTACCGTCGAGCTTTACAACACAAACGCACGTCCGAACACTGCTTTCAGCTTTAACCGCATACAAGAAATAATATCGGAGCTTGATTGGGGCGAGGGCTTGTATTACGGTCTGGGATTTATTGCAATAATCACCCTTTGCATTCTGCTTTTCAAAAAGCTTCGCAATGACGCCCCGAGAGTAATCTACACAATTTCTTTATTGCTGATAACCGTTTTAATCTTAGGTCATAATCTGCTTCGCTATAAATTCGTATGTACTATAATGTTTGTTATCGGCACGCTGGTTGTCTGCACGCAAGGGGTTTCACTATCGCTTATCGGTGCAAAAGAGGTTAATTTTTACAAAATGAATATCGGATTATTAACGGTTGTTGTGATGATAATGCTTTCAATTTCACGCTTGAGCACAAACATTCTTTTATCCGGTCTTATTCTTGTAATTCTCGGCGTATGTATGCTGACGGTCAACTTAAAAATCTCAAAAGCCAACAAAGGAACTCCACGAAAGGAGAATGACAATGAATAAAAAATTTACCTGTTCACTTTTGATTATGGCGATTATTCTTCAGCTGTTATTCCCCTGCTATGCGATAACAAAAGCCACCGCCGCAAAGAAGAATTCCGATATTTACAAAATCGAGCTTGACAGTATTTCATATTATGAGGGCAATTTTCAGCAGTATTATATCTCTTTTTCATTGAGTAATTATGACCTTCCGTTTTATTATCAAGACGGCGAGAAAGTAGCCAAAAAATACGCCGTTTTCACTAAAAACAACGCAAGAGCGTCAATCGAGTTTACCGACGAAAAGCCTACGGGCAACAATTTTGCGTATGTCAAAAGCTATCCGCTTTTTTCGGAATACAACGCATATAAAAAATACAGGAAAATTCCGCAGGTACACTCAATGTATCTTTATAAAAATCCACCCGACAGCTTGCAGGGAGAAAGCAAGTCGAATGACTTTAATACTGTAATTACTTTTGATGACGGAACTTCGTTCAAATCAAATCAAATTAACGATATTTACCTTGAAGTCAAGGCTGCAAACGGGTTTATGTCAATATGCGAATACTACGTTGACGGCTTGCCGTTGGATGAGTATGTCGAAAACATAAGGGCGAATGTACCAAACGAAAATGCAGGGTGAAAAGTGTAAAGAAGTGGGTGCTTCGCACGGAGTGAAATATATATTGAACCGTAGGGGCGAACTGTGTTCGCCCGTTTTTATTTGCTATGAATTGACGGGCAACCGCATATTCAGCCTCCCTTGTAAAGGGTGCGGGTCTCCTGTGTAGACCTCTGCATTTAATGCAGAAGCACCGACCGAACCGGCAGGTGAGACGGTGGCTTGCCGTAGGCAACTCGGAGGGATTGTAGGGTTGATTTTATACGAATTTATAAAAATCCCTCAGTCATTTTTTTGTTCCAAAAAAACGACAGCTCCCTTTA
>ENA-OUQC01000784-OUQC01000784.1-human-gut-metagenome-genome-assembly--contig:-NODE-784-length-20260-cov-5.079287_pt1 | contig 20260 bp, 22 predicted proteins | sample MGYA00237942_ERZ548815 | MGnify/ENA primary metagenome ERZ548815 (study PRJEB26490, sample SAMN05194722) | human gut metagenome | biome: terrestrial biome; feature: human-associated habitat; material... | reverse complement strand
ACAAGCCCGTCTGGACCGAGATCGAGCCCGGCCACTTCATCATGGCCAACCAGGAAGAACTGGCAAAGTACAAGGCCCAGATCGCAAAATAACAATTCTTCTGAAAAGACCCCTCTGCGTTGGCAAAGGGGCTTTTCAAATACAGGAGTGACGATTATGAAAAAAACCATCTCCGCGCTTTTGGCGCTGGCCATGGTCCTCTGTCTGCTTCCGCTATCTGCAGCGGCGGCGGATACTACGCTGGAGGGCAATTTTGTCAAGATCACCACGGCGGAGGACTTTTCCGCCGGGGAATGCACCGATCTGGAGCCTGCCTCCGTGGGCGACGGTGCTTTGCAGCTGAAGGCCGGCGCTTCGGAGGGCGTCTATGTCTCCCCTATCTACCAGACCTTCCCCTGGAACGATCTGGTAGCCTCCTGGAACTCCGACACGCCCCGCGGGACCTCCGTTGAGATCTATGGCCGAGCCTATATCCCGGATTACGATGGCTGGTCCAACGGCGGCGAGACCTACGACGGCTGGACCGACTGGATCACCTGGGGCGAATGGAGCCCGTTTATCGAGCGCGGCTGCCCGCAGGACGCCGACAGCCATCCCTCCCGCAGCGGCGATAAAAACGGCTGGGCCTATGCCTATTCCTTCGGCAGCGCAGGCGACAGCTCCCTGAATATCACCGACGGCCTTACCGCCACCGCCTTCCAGCTGAAGGCCGTCGTGCGGGCTGACGGCACCCAGACGGCGCAGCCGGTGCTGCGTCTGGTGGCCGCAACCTTCAAAAACACCAATGATCCCGACTGGTGGTCTGCCTGCTCTCTGACGGAGGGCACCGGCGAGATCCCGGATTCCGTCCTGCTGGATACGCCCTCCATCGCGCAGACCATCCGCGACCCGGATTACGGCGGCGTGATCTGCTCCGCCACCAGTATGTCCATGCTGCTGGACGGGCAGGGCGCAGATGTTTTGCCAGAGGAGGTCGCACTTACCGCCTTTGACTATGGCTACGGCGGCAACGGCAACTGGAGCTTCACCTGTGCAGGAGCAGGCGCCTTCGGCTATGAAAGCTATGTGCATTACGCCAGCTTTGAAGGCGTCCGGCAGGAGCTTGCCGCCGGCCACGCAGTAGCCATGTCCGTGAAATACAGCAACACGCCGGAGGGCAAATACCCCTACCTGGAAAACGCCCCCACCAATACCGGCGGCCACCTGATCACCATCGTGGGCTATTTCTTCAGCCAGGAGCTGCAGGAATATGTCTATTATTCCAACGACCCCGCCACCGGCTCCGACCTGAAGACCGCCCATCGGGAATATCGGGAATCTCAGCTTTCCGAGGCCTGGTATCGCCGCGCTGCCTATTTCGTCCATGAAAAGGAAGCGGGCGCAGGCGATTATGCCCGGGAATACTATCAGGCAGAGCTCTGGCCCGTGGAGGGACAGGAGGATGTCTACGCCCTGATCGCCGACGGTCAGGTGGTGCAGCTGCCGGTGGACTTCATGCGGGATCCCCGGGAAAACTTCGGCGCCCACGGCACGCTGGCGCTGATCGTCCCCGGTGAGGAAGCGGAGCTGCCGGAGGGCGTCCGCCGGGTCACTGCCAACCACGACTTCTACTTCAACCTGTTCAACCCCACGGAAGACGGCTATCTGAAGTTTACCGGCGGCCTGATCCCTGAGCTGCTGGAGCAGAAGACGCCGCCCACCATCTTCGTGATCTTCAACAGCGGCGCTTCCTATACCGCGACGGCTTCTGCCGATGCGCCGGTCTATACGCCGGGCATGGATCTGCCCCAGCCGGAGGCTCCCTCCGCTGACAGCAGCACCGACAACGCCAATTCCTCTGCCGGCAGCAACCTGATCCTGCCCATCGTCCTTCTGGTGGTGCTGGCTGCGGCGGTCCTCGCGGTCGTGCTGATCCGCAAAAAGAAGCATTGATCCTTTCATTCATAAAACCAATGCCGGAGCGAAGGCCCCGGCATTTTTGCGTCTTATATGCTGTTGTAAGAAGCTTTTCCGGAGCATGCGCTCATTCCTTCACGATGCCGAGAGTAAACACATTGTAGGTAATCTCATTTTTTCGGTGGATCGTTGTTACCTTCACCTTGTCTCCCACGGAAAAGTCGCTGACCATATCCCACCATGTGTGTTCAAAAAAATAAAAGGTGTGAAGATATCCCGCTTCGGTCTGCAGCGTAAAGCGCCCCTTTTCCTCATTTTTATGGAGGACAACGCCCACATAGGTCTCTCCGTATTTCAGCTCGTCCTCCTCCGGATCCTTACGGGCGCCGACTGCAAAAAGGATCCCCGCCGCGGTCAGGAGCAGCGCTCCGATGCTTATGAGCCAGATCGTTTTTTTCTTCATTTTACTTCCTCAGTCAATGGTGATCGTTGTGTTTCCAACGGCCGTCTCCACATCGGTGTAGGTATAGGTCACGGTAGGATTGACCGTTCCCACATAGCAAGGCGTCCTGTAGCGCAGGGTGGTTGAGAATTCATAAGGGCTGTTTCCCACATAGGCCTCCGGCTCCGAAACCGCAAGGCAGGCGACCATGGGCACGCCGGCATTGCCCGTCCCATCGAAATTGGTGACCTGCGAAAGCGGGAAGCGGACCTGGATGCTGGCTTCCCAAAGGCCCAGGCTCTTGCTGGCTTCTCCCTGCACGCCGGAAAGCCAGGCCGACATCGTGCTGGTGGGGATCCCCAAAACGGACATGGCGTCTTCAAAGATCGCCTCCAGATAGACAGAGCCGCCCGCACTGGGAAATTGATCCTCCGCATAGATATTGCAGATATGGGAATAGCGCGAAAGCGGGCCGTGCGCTCCGTCCGTTGCCTTGAGCCTGATGGAAAAGGAATAAACGCAGGACTCCGGATCAAGCACACCGTCATAATAATCGTTCAGCTTGCTTGCATATGTGGTCAGGCAGACGGCAGCCAGATCTCTCGCATCGTTAAAATAGAGCCGGGCACGCTGTCCGACGCCTGTGACCGGGGAATCGCTGAAGTCGCCATATACTGATTTATAGAGGACAAATTCATCGCGCGGCAGGGCCTCGGCTTCGCTTCCGCCCAGACCCATCCAGGCGGCATTCTGCTGCCGCACCTCCGGCTGCCGGTGGTTTTCCGCATTTTGCAGGACTGCCTGGGCCATCTCCGGGGTAACAACGCTTCCAAAGGAAAGCGCGATGGGATTCAGCGTCCCTGCGGCATCCTGCAGGGTAATGCTCATCTGCGCGTTGTCGCTGCTGCCGAGCTTCGCAAAGCCCACGATGACCCGATACCGCCGGCCCTGATACCAGGTTTCTCCGTCCAGCGGTCCTTCCCAAAGCGTTTCTCCATCCGATACGCTGTAGGCCCAGACTTCGCCGGATGCCTGGATGGTCAACCCGTCGCCGGTCCCAAAGGACAGGGCGATCTCCGCCTCCACCTCCGCCTGATCGCGCTCCGCTTTGGAGGGCACAAGGCGGTAAGCATACGCCGCGGTGATCCCCTCCGCCGCATTTGCGGCAGCGCCCGGCGTTTCGGCCCGGGCGCGGGTCAGGGCCTCCGGCGTGAGACACACGACAGCTTCGCCGGAAAAGCGCCGTTCGGCAGACATCTGCGCATTTGCCGCCACCTGAGCACCCCAGCATAAAAACAAAACCAATAAAAAAATCGCGATGCTATTCCGGCTTTTTCTGCAGCAATCCGCAATATGCTGTTTTTTCATAAAAGCCTCCTTTTTATGCTTTGCGGCACGACTCAACTCCTCTTTTTCCGTTGGGCTTCGCGCGCCCCTTCGCTTCCCATGGGAAGCACCTTCTTCCCGATCCATCGGCTTTTACAGTGCTTCGGCCGGAGCATGGCCGCCATTGCGGCCCTTTTTCGAAGACAGCATAGCACCTTTTGCTCAGGGATGCAAGAAAAAAGCATAGTCTTGCACAAAAAACTCTGTTTTCAACAGAAATAATCTTTTGTTTTTATACAGCATGACCAGGCAAGCGCACCTGCCCGGTCATCGGTCTTTCTGTCTCTTTTTGTGCCGCTCAGCGGGAAAAGTCCTCATCCAGCCGGGCCAGCAGCCCATAGGTCTTTGCATAAGCCTGACAGGCGTCTTCGGGGACGGCATAATCCGCCGTCACCTGCCGCAGCTCCTGAAACAGGGTGGCGGAGGGGCCCGCCTTCAGCGCCCGGTAAAGGGCCGCCGCCTGATGCAGCCCGGACTGTCTGGGCTTCCTCCGGCCCATACGCCGGCAGCGCCGCCGCAGCCCGGACCAGCAGCAGATCCCCCTCCTCCACCTGCTCCGCGTCGATCTCCTCTGTTTCAAAATCGCCGTCCTGTCCGGAGCCGACGATCCGCCGGGCCGTGGTGGGGGCCAGCTCCGTCAGGGCCTTGATGGCGGAGCGGGTCTTTTTCATGGTCATCTGCTCCAGAAACGAGCCCAGCTGGAACAAAAATGTCACCATGGCCGATTCGTGATATTCCCCGATACAGCAGGCGCTGATGGCCGCCAACGCGGGAAAGGACCGCGGCCAGCGCGATCAAAAGCCCCGCCGCCCACAAAAACGGCAGCGACAGCCGCCGGAGCCACCCCTTCCGTTTCTTCAAGCAGCATCTCCTCCTTTTTCTGTTATTATAACAGAACTGCGCGGCAAATACCATGGCCCGCCAGTTTTCCGGCGTTTTTTGAGCAATACTGGAAGGCCCGCGGCGTTCGCCGCGGGCCCTTTCCCTTTCCCTTTTATGCTCTTTTTCCGTTTTTTGCTCAGTGCAGGGTGATGCTGGAGACGATGGCGTTGTCCAGCTCAGCGGTGTAGGAAGCGTTGTCCACGCTGTGCAGGAAAGACACCACATAATCGCCCATGGTCTCGTCGAAGAGATATGCGTTGTAGATCACCCGGGCCACGCCCTTGGAGTTGGTGCCGGTGACGGTGAAGAAGACGCCGGGGGTGCCGTCAAAATCCACATCGCCCACAAAATCCGCCAGCGACAGATCCGTATAGGATGCGCCAAACAGGCCGTCCAGATTGGCGGAGACGAACTCCTCGGTCCAGCTCTCCATGGGGATATCCATGGTCACGGGGCCGGAGACGGTGATGGAAGCTTCGGGGCCGGCGACCGCCATGGCGCCGTTGGCCTCCTGCGGCTCGCCAAAGGTATCGGGGACTTCCATGGTCACATCGCCCAGGGTGATGGTCTTCATGGTGACTTCGTCAGAGCCTCCGTCCTCTCCGCCGCAGGCAGCCAGGGACAGCACCATCATTGCGGCGCAGAGCAGCGCCAGGATCTTCTTGATTTTCATGTGATTTTCCTCCATTTGTATCAAAAAAATATTTTTTGGCTTTGTTTGGGGCTTAAAGGCCCATGAGCTGCTTTTTCTTGGCGTCAAAGTCTGCCTGGGTAATAACGCCATCGTCCAGCAGCTGCTTATACTGCTTCAGCTGGGTCACGGCGTCTTGCGCCGGCGCTGCCGCTGCCGCAGGCTGCTCCTCCTGCTGCGCGCCCTCTGCGGGTGCATCCGGGAAGGCCACCGCCATCAGACACTGGGCCAGGTTCTCCATGAGCCAATAGCCCTCCTGATAACGATTCATATAATCATTCACATCAGGATAGTCATTATCGAAGGTGGGGCCGGAGCGGTCGCATTCCAGCAGACTCCAATAAGGGTGATCCACATAGATAGACACCTGAAACTTTTTGAAAGGCTCCGGGATGTCGTAGAACCGCGGCGCCGGGCGATGCTCCGGATCCCGGCCCACATTCAGCTGATCCTCCAGCTGCTTCTGCATAAGGATCTGGTTCAGCTGGGGAGCCATCATGGTCAGATGCCCTGGAACAACGCTCTCATAGCGCGCAAGGCCCTGCGGGCCGCCCTCAAAGATGGGCGCGCCGTCCTCCTGGATGACGAAGGATCTGATCTCTCCGCCGCGGAAAACAGTCTTTGCCAGATGCTGATCCATGCAAAAGAGCCGATGGTCAAAATCAAAGACCAGCTTGGTATCAAACGCACCAAAATCTATCTTCTGTGAGATCGTGAACTGCGCCTTCAGCGCTTGGTTTTCCTCCCGAAAGGCCCGATATTGGCGGAACTGCTCCATCGTCATATCTGCCTTATCTCTCTGCACATCCACCACGCCGTGGCAGCTGTCGCAGACATACTGTCCTTCGATCTTCCAGGGAAGCAGGCCCTTGACCTTGCCGCCGCAGATGGCGCAGGGCTCTTTTTTTGTAAACAGACCCATTTGATCTCCTCCGTCCAAAGATGATTGCTTTTGTTTCTTTTCACGCTTTTGCGTCTGGCCGCTCAGGGCAGCGGCCGGAAGCCCATGAGATAGCCGGGGAGCTGGCAGAGCGGCCGCCGCAGGGCGTCGTTATAGCTCTGGCGGATGCTCTGGCAGATGTCTCTGCTGGATTCCAGCACCCGGCGCGCGGCGGCCTCCCGCTCGCTGCCCCGGACCTGATCCAGCCCGTCCCGGTGCAGCGGGAGCTGCTGCCGGGCCGCCATGGCGCTTTCCCGCTTTTCCGAAAGAAGATGGTAGACCCAGAGGAACCAGCAGAGGAGCAGCGCGCTCAGGCTCAGCCCCGCGATGACAGATACCGCCGCCACCACCGTTCCCATGGCTCCTTCCCCCTTCCGGCAAAGCCGCTTCAGATGCCCTTAGTATAGCAGGCCCGCCGCAAAAGTGGGGATTTTTCCCTGAAATGTCATTTCAGCGGCTCGAAATGCATTTTTTGATTGAAGGAAACGCCATCCTGGGTTATAATGATAGCATCACTTCACGGGAAAGGGGGCGGAGCCATGTTTCGGCTTGCCGTCTGCGACGACGACCGGGAAGAGCTGACCCGCGTATCCGCGCTGCTGGGCCAATACCAGGCCAGCCGCGGCTCGATCCTCAGCTTCGATCTTTTCCGCAGCGCCATGGACCTGCTGGAGGCCATGCGCCATACCGCCTACGACGCGGTGCTGCTGGATATCCTGATGCCCGGGCTTTCCGGCATGGAGGCCGCCCGGGAGATCCGCGCCGCGGCGCTGGATCCGAAGATCGTTTTTCTCACCTCCTCCCCGGAATATGCCGTGGAGAGCTATGCGGTGGAGGCCTATTCCTATCTGCTCAAGCCCGCCTCCGCCGACAATCTCTTTCCCGTGCTGGATAAGCTGTTCCACGCCATCCAGAAGCAGGACGCCCTGCTGACCCTGCGCCGCCCCGCCGGCGTGACCCGTCTTCCCTTTTCCTCCATCGTGGCGGTGGAGGTGCGCAACAAGCATCTGATGTTTTATCTGGAAGACGGCAGCGAGCTGGAGATCCCCGGCGCCCTCAGCGAATATGAGGGGGCGCTGCTGTCCCAGCCGGAGTTTATCAAGGTCCACCGGGCCTTTGTGGTCAATATGGACGGCGTCCAGTCGCTGGGCAGCCGGGAGCTGACCACCTTTGACCATCGGACCATCCCCATCTCCCGCCTGCTGCAGAGTCAGGTGCGCACGGCCTATCTGGATTATCTCTTTTCCCGCAAGGAGGAGGAAGCATGACGGCCTCCCTTCAGCTGATCAACTTCGGGCTGGTGCTGTTTTACGGCGCGGCGCTGGCGATCTCCTTTTCCGGCGGCATCCGCACCCGGCGGGACCGGTGGATGACCGCGGCGCTCTGCCTTGTGCTGCTGGCGGTGCAGGGGCTGTTTTTCCTGCTGCTGGGCCTTCAGCGCACGCGGATGCTCTATCCCCTGCTGACCCATCTTCCCCTGTGGCTTTTTTTGTGGCTGGGGCTGAAGCGCAGGCCCATGCTGGCGCTGGCCAGCGTTTTGACGGCCTATTTCTGCTGCCAGCTGCCCCGCTGGGTGGGGTCGCTGACGCAGGCAGTCTTTGACAGCGCCCTGAGCTATGAGCTGAGCTACGCCATATCCATCCTGCTCTTCGGCTATCTGCTCTGCCGCTGGTTCGCGGCCCCCGCCTATGCGGCCATGACCTATTCCTCCCGCTCCCTCTGGATCTTCGGCGGGCTGCCGCTGTTCTATTATTTGTTTGACTACGCCGCCACGGTCTATTCCAACGCCCTCTATCTGGGGATCCACGGGATCATTGAGTTTCTTCCGGCGGCGATGGCGTTTTTCTATATTCTATTTGTCATTCTCTACCACGGCGAGGTCCAGAAGCGCAGCCAGACCGAGCTGCAGAACTCCATGATGTCCATGGAGCTGGCCTCCGCCGCCCAGCAGGTGGAGGCGCTGGCCCAGGCGCAGGCCCAGGCGGCGGTCTACCGTCATGATATGCGCCACCATCTCAACGCCATCAACAGCTATCTCTCCGCCGGCCAGCTGGAGCAGGCCCAGGAATACATCCGTCAGATCCATGCGGGCGTCAATTCCATCACGCCCACCCGCTGGTGTGAAAACGAGCTGGTGAACCTGCTGTGCTCCTCCTTTGCGAATCAGGCCCGGCAGGCAGGGATCCGGCTCACCATCAACGCCCGCCTGCCAAAGGTCCTCCCCCTCTCCGATATCGAGCTTTGCTCTCTGCTGTCCAACGGTCTGGAAAACGCCCTCCGGGCGGCGGGTCAGGTCACGCAGGGGGCCCGCTGGGTGGATCTTTACTGCGATGTTCGCCGGGAAAAGCTGCTCATCGAGATCAAAAATCCCTATTCCGGCACGGTGGAGCTGGAAAATGGGCTTCCTGCCGCACGGCAGGCTGGCCACGGCTTCGGCTGCCGCAGTATGGCGTCCATCGCCCGGCAGAAGGGCGGTCTCTGCGTCTTCCGCGCGGAGGACGGCGTCTTTCTGCTCCAGCTGGCGCTGCCCATGACGCCGGCGCAAAAAACGGCGGAGGCTTCCGGCTGATCACAGATCCAGGCCGGCTGCGTCTGCCGTTTTTCTGCATCTTATTCTTTTTCCGAAAGCTGCGCCAGCTGGTAAAAGGCCACGGCGCTGGCCGCCGCCACATTGAGGGAATCCACCCCGTGGGACATGGGGATCCGGACGGTATAATCGCACCGGGCGATGGTCTCCCCCGCCAGGCCGTCTCCCTCCGTTCCCATAACAATGGCCAGCCTTGGCTCTGCCATGAGCCCAGGGTCTGTCAGCAAGACGGAATCCTCCCGCAGGGCCATGGCCGCCGTCCGAAAGCCCAGCTCATGGAGGGTCTCTGTCCAGCAGGTCTCCTCCGGCAGATAGGTCCAGGGCACCAGAAACACATTGCCCATGCTCACCCGGGCGGCCCGGCGGTAGAGCGGGTCGCTGCCGGCGGCGGTGAGCAGGACGGCGTCGATATTCAGCGCCGCCGCCGAGCGGAAGATCGCGCCGATGTTGGTGGGGTTCATCACATTTTCCAGCACGGCCACCCGCCGGGCATCCCGGCAGATCTCCTCCACCGAAGGGAGCGGCGGCCGCAGCATGGCGCACAGCATGCCCCGGGTCAGGTGGAAGCCGGTGAGCTGCGTAAGCACCGGCAGCTCCGCCGCATAGACGGGGATATCCTGGGGACACCGGGCCAGAATGGCCGCGCCCTTCCCCGTCACATGCTTCTTCTCCATCAAAAAGGACACCGGCCTGCAGCCCGCGTCCAGCGCCCGGCCGATGACCAGCGGGCTCTCCGCCACGAACAGCGCATTTTCCGGGTCTGCCCGGTTCAGCAGCTGATTTTCCGTCAGGCGGGCGTAAACATCCAGCTCCGGCGCGGAAAAATCCGTGATCTCCATGATTTTTGCCATATATCCAGCCCCATTTCTCTTGTTTCTGCTCTGATTATACCTGCGGCGCCGCTTTTTTTCAACCGTTTGCCGAGCTGCCCGCCGCAGAAAAAAGAAAGGCCCCTCCGTATTGTGGAGGGGCCTTTTGAACCGGTTTGCTGTATTTTTAATTAATAGGTGCCCAGATTGGCGGCGCTGTCGCCCTTCACATCGGTGCCGAACTCATAGTCGTTGCCGGGCAGGATGGCGTTCAGCAGGACGCCGGCCAGAGCGGCGATGGCCAAAGAGGTCAGCGTGACCGTGGCGTTGCCCACCTGGAAGGAAACTCCGCCGGAGAAGCCCAGGCCGCAGACGAAGATGACGGCGGCGATGATCAGGTTGCGGGATTTGGTCAGATCCACCTTGTTTTCCACCACATTGCGGACGCCCACCGCAGAGATCATACCGTAGAGGATGAAGGAGACGCCGCCGATGATGGCCGTGGGGATAGAGTTGACCAGGGCGTCAAACTTGGGGCTGAAGGAGAGGATCACCGCGTAGACCGCCGCCAGGCGGATAACCTTGGGGTCATAGACCCGGCTCAGAGCCAGAACACCGGTGTTTTCGCCGTAGGTGGTGTTGGCGGGGCCGCCGAACATACCGGCCAGCGCGGTAGCCAGGCCATCGCCCAGCAGCGTGCGGTGCAGGCCGGGATCGGCGATGTAATTGCGCTGGCAGGTGGCGGAGATGGCGGAGATGTCGCCGATATGCTCCATCATAGAGGCGATGGCGATGGGGGCCATCACCAGGATGGAGGTGATGTCAAACTTGGCGATGGCAAACTTCTGCAGGCCCACCAGGCTGGCGGAGCTCACATTGCTGAAGCTGATCAGAGGAACCACATTGCCGGCGGCGTCTACTGCGGTGGCGCCGAAGGCGTTGGCGATCAGGGCCACAACATAGGCGCCCACCACACCCAGCAGGATGGGGATGATCTTGACCATACCCTTGCCCCAGATGTTCGCCACCACGATGATGGCCATGGCCACCATCGCCAGCCACCAGCAGGTGGAAGCATTGGAAACGGCGGAGCCGGACAGGTTCAGACCGATGAGGATGATCATGGGGCCGGTGACGATGGGCGGGAAGAAGCGCATGACCTTCTTTGCGCCCACCAGCTTGAACAGCAGGGCCAGCACCAGATAGAGCAGACCGGCCACCACAACGCCGCCCATGGCGTAGGGGAGCTTTTCTTCGCCGGTCATCGAGGCAAACTTGCCGGCGTCCAGCCTGGCAACGGCCTCAAAGCCGCCCAGAAACGCGAAGGAAGAGCCCAGGAATGCAGGGACCTTGAACTTGGTGCAAAGATGGAACAGAAGCGTGCCGAGGCCGGCGAACAGCAGGGTCGTCTGGATGCTCAGGGGCAGGCCGTAGCCGCTGACCAGGATGGGCACCAGAACGGTGGCGCCAAACATGGCGAACATATGCTGCAGACCCAGCACCAGCATTTTGGGGACGCCCAGCTTGCGCGCATCATAGATAGGCTCTGTGCCCAGCGCTTGTTTTTCGTTTTTCATGATTCATCCTCCTCTATATTTTTCAAAAACAAACATAAAAAAACGGCACTTCCATTGAATCAATGGAAATGCCACGAAAAGAAACGGCAAAGGGAGAGAAAGAAAGCTTCCGCCGCCGGGACAGCTGCCCCCGCGTTCCACAGACCTTCCGGATCGTTCCGCCGCTGTGCGCCACTTTGCCTCACCTCTTCCCGAATTTTCTTTTGGTATCATACATGAACGAAACAGGATTTGCAAGCCCCTTTTTCCATTTTTCGCAATTTGGTGAAACATGGACAGGAAACGCTTTGCCCCCTCTGTTTTTTCCTGTGCAGCTTGTCTTTGCCGGCGGTTCCTGCGCGCCCGGTTTGGTAAAGCTCCACAAAAAGCTGTCCTTTCCCCCGCCGCCGGCCCGCCCGGCGCGGCAAAGGCCGCCGCGCTTTTCGCAAAATCCGACGCTTTTTCCTTTACTTTGACAGCAGGATGCTGTATAATAAGTTGTAATTTGATGCGGAGGTGGATATTATGTTCGACGGTACCCGTAAATTCCGGGTCAGCGACGATGCAGATCTGGAAATGAAGCAGATCCTTACGGCGGTCTACGACGCCCTGCGGGAAAAGGGCTATAACCCCATCAATCAGATCGTCGGCTATATTCTCTCCGAGGATCCCACCTATATCACCAACCACAACAACGCGCGGACGCTGATCCGCAAGCTGGATCGGGACGAGCTGCTTCAGGAGCTGGTCCGGCATTATCTTGCCGACTGAGCCTTGCCGGGATCGCCGGGCTCTCCCCCAGTTCATGCCGCTGCGACAAAAAACGAGCGGCATTTTTGTTTATTTTTTGTAACCATTTTGTTTGACTTTTGTAATCAATTTTGTTATACTAAATGCAATCGGAGGTATTCTATATGGAAGCTACCGGGAAAAACGGCGCCTTGCCCTTGACCTACAAAGGCCGTCCCCTGATGAGAAAAGACGCCATCATTTATTATGGCAGCATGAGCGACAAATACATCATCATGCTCCAGATCCTTTCGGCCGAGCAGAAGGAAGGCTACTCTCTGGCAAAGAAGGTGGCCATTCAGCTGCAGTATACCGATCCTGAGATCAGTTCAAAAGACCGCGTGGTGAAATCCGCTGAGCGGGAGGGACTCTACGACGCCATGGAGTTGGGCTCCATCTGGCTGGAAAGGGCGCTGAGCGGAAAATAAATCACCCCCTACCCTGGAAGGAGCGTTACCGTGAGCATCAAACCGATCATCCGAACCATTTTTGCCGCAGGCGTCGTTTCCGCCGCCATGGCAGTCTCCGCCTTTGCCTTTGATGTGCAGGGCGGCACCGTCAATACCGCCTCCGCCGTCAATTTCCGGCAGGAGCCCTCCACCGAGAGCGCCGTTCTGGACAAGCTCTACAACGGCACCCGGGTGGCCGTTCTGGATCAGAAGGACGACTGGTATCAGGTGGCCTACGACGGCGATGTTGGCTATATGAGCGCCCAGTATATCGAGACGCAGCCTGTGATGAACATCGTCTGCGGCGGCGCGAAGGTGACGGCTTCCTCCTCCCTGAATCTGCGCACAGGCCCCGGCACGGAGCACAATGTCCTCTCCAAGCTGTCCTCCGGCGTTGTGGCCAAGATCATCGGCATCAACTCCGGCTGGTTCAAGGTTCAGTATGACGGCAAGACCGGTTATGTCTCTCCGGAATATGTAGAGGTGGTCGCCTTTGCAGGCAATTACGGCACATCTTCTGCTTCCACCGCTTCTTCCTCCGGCTCCTCCGCCGCTAAATCCTCCGGCGGGACGGCTGCGGCCGCCACCGGCACGCGGCAGGAGATCATCGACTACGCCGCCACGCTGCTGGGCTGCAAATATGTTTACGGCGGAAGCACGAAAAGCGGCTTTGACTGCTCCGGCTTTACCATGCATGTGTTTTCCCAGTTTGGAATCTCCCTTTCCCATTCCTCCGCCACCCAGTATACCAAGGCGGTCAGCATCTCCAAATCGGAGCTTCAGGTGGGTGATCTGATCTTTTTCTCCCAGAAGAAGGGCAGCACCAAGGTGGGCCATGTGGGCATCTATGTGGGTGATAATGAGTTCATCCATGCCGCTTCTCCCGGAAAGGGCGTCCGGTATGACGATCTGGATTCCGACTATTATCTGACCCATTACATCGGCTGCGGCCGCGTCCTCAGCGATTAAAGCATCATCAAACGGCAGGCACATAAAGTGCCTGCCGTTTTTCATGCGCGCATTGAGGATTTCTTTTTCCGGAGCTGCGGGCGCGGCGTTCAGTCGTTTTCTGAGCGGATCCAGGTGGGCTTGATGCGCCGCACCGCCCCGCAGACCAGCCCCAGCGAGGCCAGCGTGATCAGCACGGAGCTTCCACCGGAGCTGACCAGCGGCAGCGTCAGCCCGATCACCGGGAAGACTCCCAGATTCATGGTCACATTGATGGCGATCTGCCAGAGGAACATCCCCCCAACGCCGGCGCAGACCATGGCGCTGAAGGTATCTGTGGCGCGCCAGCAGTCATAAAAGATCCGCAGCACCAGCGCCGTCAGCAGCGCCAGCAGCACCATGGCCCCGATAAAGCCAAACTCCTCCGCGCAGACGGCGAAGATGGAATCGCAGTGGGCCTCCGGGATCCAGCCCCCCTGGGTCCGGGCCCCGTGGAGATAGCCGTCGCCGGTGAGCTGGCCGTTGGAGATGGCCATGACCGTCTGCTTGGCGTGCCAAGCCCGCTTTTCCGAGATGGCCGGGTCAAACACCACCAGGATCCGCTCCCGGTGGCCCTGATCCATAAAGTGCCAGAGCACCGGCATCGCCGCCGCCGCACAAAGGCCGGCCGCCCCCATCCACCAGAGGGAGACGCCATAGATCAGCAGCATGGTGATAAAGATCAGCGGATACATCAGCGTCACGCCCAGATCCCGGGAGATGATAAACACCGCCCCGGCCGTGACGGCCATGTGCAGCGTCAGCTGCAATATACTGAGAAAATGATTCTTTCTGTCCTTCAGCAGGGCCATATGGCTGGCCATGGTGTAGATAAAGATGACCTTGCCCACCTCGCCGGGCTGGATGTTGATACCGCCCAGGGGGATCCAGCTTTTGTTGCCGCCCACATCCTTGCCCAGCCACTTCAGCGAAAGCTGAAAGGCCACATTAAAGAGCGCCGCCGGGATCCAGAGCCATGGGAACCGCTCAAAATCGCAGAAGGACAGGATGATCATGCCCACAAAGCCTGCGGCGATGCCGATACACTGGATCAGGATCAGCCGCTGCGGGTTCACCTTCTTGACGCTCTGGCAGCCGCTGAAGATCAGCACCAGTCCGCAGGCGCAGATCAAAAGCGACAGCACCATCAGCAGCGTATCCGTCTGCTTCAGATAGCGGCAGACGCTCCCCCAGGCTCTTCGCAGCATGCGCTCCCTCCTTTCGCGTTGCTTTCCTTCTGCTATTCTACCATTCCCCCTGTCTTTATGCAAGAAAGGACGGCAAAAACTAAAAAAAGATTCAGAATTCCCTTTTCAAACGGAAAAATGCGTGCTATACTATGGCAGAATAAAATGGGGAGGTAGGGAGTTTTGACCGAAACAGCATACCGCACCTGCTCCGCAGCGGAGACGGAGGCGCTGGGCGAAGCGCTGGCGCAGACCCTTTCCGCCGCGCCTGCCGTGGCGCTTTACGGCGGCCTTGGCATGGGCAAGACGGCCTTTGTCCGGGGCCTTGCCCGGGGGCTGGGCTGCCGCGGCCCGGTAAGCTCCCCCACCTATACCATCGTCAACGAATACCCCGGCCCGCGAAAGCTCTGCCATTTTGATCTGTATCGCCTGCCGGACGCTGAAGCCCTGCTGGACATCGGCTGGGAGGACTATCTGGCCTCCGGCGCCCTCTGCGTCTGCGAATGGAGCGAAAACTGCCCCGGGGCCTTCCCTCCGGGGACGGCGGAGATCCGCTTTTCCCGGCTGGGCGACAACGAACGGGAGATCCGGGTGATATTATGCTGATCCTTGCCATTGATACCTCCGGCCGGACCGCCTCCTGCGCTCTGCTGCAGGACGGCGCGCTGCTGGCCGCGGCGGCGCAGGATTCCATGCTGGACCACAGCCGCCTGCTGCTGCCCCTCTGCCATGGGCTGCTGGAAGCCAACGGGCTGACGCTGCAGTCGGTGGACGCCTTTGCCGCCGTCATCGGCCCCGGCTCCTTTACCGGCATCCGCATCGGCGCGGCGGCGGTGAAGGGATTTGGCTGGGCGCTGGACAAGCCCTGCGCCGGCGTTTCCTCCCTGCTGGCCATGGCGTGGGACGCCGAAGAGGACGGCGTGCTTTGCTGCTCCCTCCGGGCCCGGCAGGGCGAGAGCTACTATGCCCTCTTCCGGCGGGAGCAGGGCCGGGTGGTCCGTCTGACGGAGGACGCCGTCGGCTCCGACGCGCAGCTGGAGCAGGCCGCCCGGGAACAGGGCTGCACGATCATTCTCCGGGACTGCTGCGCCGCCTCCGGCGCGGCAAAAGCCGCCTGGGAGATGGCCTGCGGCGGCACGCTGCAGACCTGCCACGAGATCATCCCTGCGTATCTCCGGATGACGCAGGCAGAACGAATGAGAAAGGAACGGATGGGATCATGAAGCTTGCATTAGGCGCCGATCACGGCGGATATTCTCTCAAGGAGACGCTGAAGCAGCACCTGCAGGAGCAGGGCTATCAGATCGAGGATTGCGGAACTTACGACACAGCCTCCTGTCATTACCCGGTCTATGCGGAAAAGGTCGCCCGCATGGTGGCGGAGGGCAAGGCAGACCTGGGCATTCTGGTCTGCGGCACGGGCATCGGCATGAGCATCGCCGCCAACAAGATTCCCGGCATCCGGGCCGCCGCCGTCTCCGACTGCTTTACGGCGCAGGCCACCCGGGAACACAACGATTCCAACATCCTCTGCCTGGGCGAGCGCACGGTGGGCCCTGGCCTTGCCATGCGCATTGCAGACACCTGGCTGGCCGCCTCCTTCCTGGGCGGACGGCACCAGACCCGGGTGGACATGATCTCCGCGCTGGAAAAATAACCCCCGCACATCACACGGATCTCAAAAATTTCATAGATAGAAGGAGTCTTACTTATGAGCAAAGTTTATGTCATGGATCATCCCCTGGTGGCCCACAAGCTCACCATCCTGCGCGACAAGAACACCAGCGTCAAGGACTTCCGGGAGCTGGTCTCCGAGATCGGCATGCTGATCGCCTACGAAGCCACCCGCGACCTGCCCCTGACCACCAAGGAAGTGGAGACTCCCATCTGCACGGCGGAGGAGCCTACGCTGGCCGGCAAAAAGCTGGCGGTGGTGCCCATCCTCCGGGCCGGCCTTGGTCTGGTAGACGGCGTTTTGCGCATGGTGCCCTCTGCCCGCGTGGGCCATATCGGTATGTATCGTGACGAGGAAACGCTGGAGCCCCATGTATACTTCTGCAAGCTGCCCAAGGATGTGGCGGAGCGGGAGATCATGATCGTGGATCCCATGCTCGCCACCGGCGGCTCTGCCGACGCCGCCATTCAGGAGATGAAGGCCCGGGGCTGCACCAATATCAAGCTGCTGGTGCTGGTGGCCGTGCCCGAGGGCATCGCCCGCATCCAGAAGAACCATCCCGATGTGGATATCTATGTGGGCGCCGTGGACGAAAAGCTCAATGACCACGGCTATATCGTCCCCGGCCTGGGCGACGCCGGCGACCGGATCTTCGGCACAAAATAACGCAAAATAAAGCGAAATCATGCAGAAACCCCCTCCGCAACGCGCGGAGGGGGCTTTTTTTCTGTCTATTTCTGTGCCGCGCCATAGCTGCCCCGGGGCAGCAGCTGCGTGCGGATATAGCGGAAGGTCTCGGTCTCGCCCTTGTCCCGGAGCATCTGCAGCAGCGTCTCCAGCAGGGCCTCCGTCTCCGGATGCATCAAGCCCCGGCCCCGGATGCGCAGAAAGTAATTCCACGGGCTTTCTGCCGTATAGCGCGGCCCCTGATAGATCTTGCAGGCGGCCACCCGGTCGCAGAACATCTCCACCACATAGCGCAGGGGCATCTTCACCGGCGCAGGGCGGCGGGTCTGCAGGCTGTAATCCGTCCAGTATTCATAATGGTGCCTGTTGCGGCCCTTATGATGCATCCAGACGGCAGAATAGCCCTTTTCCTCCCGCTCCCGGTCGTTGGGGCTGCGGTCGCCCTGATAATACTTCGCCGCCGTCCAAAACTCGGCGGGGCTGTATTTGGAAAGGTCGTGGGTCAGCCCCTGAAGCCCGATGCCCGCCCGAAAGCAATGCCGCAGGACGGCATGTCTGTGCCGGGTGATGGTCTGAAAATGCTTCCAGATGTGCAAGTCCGCCGTCTCCTTCCTGGCCGGATCCCGGGCTTATGCGTCGGGATTGATGGAATAGTTGGGGGCCTCCTTGGTGATGTAGATGTCGTGGGGATGGCTCTCCTTCAGGCCGGCGGAGGAGATCTGGATAAACTGTCCTCTCTGCTGCAGCTCGGGGATGGTGGGCGTTCCGCAGTAGCCCATGCCGGAGCGCAGGCCGCCCATGAGCTGGAAGACGGTGTCGCTCACCGGTCCCTTATAGGGGACGCGGCCCTCCACGCCCTCGGGCACGAATTTTTTGGAGCCGGACTGGAAATACCGGTCGCCGGAGCCCTTGTTCATGGCAGCCAGACTGCCCATACCACGATAGACCTTGAAGCGGCGGCCCTGGAAGATCTCCGTATCGCCTGGGCTCTCCTCGCAGCCGGCCAGCAGCGAGCCCATCATCACCACATCGCCGCCGGCGGCCAGCGCCTTGACGATGTCGCCGGAATATTTGATGCCGCCGTCTGCAATGACGGGGATGCCCTTCTTCTGGGCCTCGCAGGCGGCGTCGTAGATGGCCGTGATCTGAGGGACGCCGATGCCGGAGACCACGCGGGTGGTGCAGATGGAGCCGGGTCCGATGCCCACCTTGACGCAGTCTGCCCCGGCGTCGATCAGGGCCTTTGCCCCCTCGGCGGTGGCCACATTGCCGGCGATGATCTGGGCGCCGGGATAGGCGGCCTTGACCTTCTGCAAGCAGGTGAGGATATTATGGGAATGGCCGTGGGCCGAATCCAGCACCAGCACATCCGCGCCGGCCTGCAGCAGCGTGCCGGCCCGCTCCAGCACATCCCCGGTGACGCCGATGGCGGCGGCACACAGCAGACGGCCCTGCGCGTCCCGGGCGGTGTTGGGATATTTTACGGCCTTTTCAATGTCCTTGATGGTGATCAGGCCCTTCAGGGCAAAGTTTTCGTCCACCAGCGGGAGCTTCTCGATCTTGTGGGCCCCCAGGATCTTTTTCGCCTCTGCCAGAGAGGTGTTCACCGGGGCGGTGATCAGGTTTTTGCAGGTCATGACCTCGCCGCAGGGCCGGGAAAAATCCTCTTCAAACTTCAGATCCCGGTTGGTGAGGATGCCCACCAGACGGCCGTCCTTGCAGATGGGGACGCCGGAGATCCGGTATTTTCCCATGAGCGCGTCGGCGTCGGCCAGCGTATGCTCCGGTGAAAGATAGAAGGGGCGGTTGATCACGCCGTTTTCCGAGCGCTTGACCCGGTCCACATGATCGGCCTGCATCTCGATGGGCATGCTCTTGTGAATGACGCCGATGCCGCCCTCCCGGGCGATGGCAATGGCCATAGCGGCCTCCGTCACGGTATCCATGGCGGCGGAGATCAGCGGGATGTTCAGGCGGATCGTTTTGGTGAGCCGGGCGGAGAGATCCACCTGGTCCGGCGTAACGCTGCTTTCCGCCGGGATCAGGAGGACATCGTCAAAGGTGATGCCCTTCTTCAGAAATTTGCTGCTGAAATCGGAATTGACCATGTGCTTTACCCCCACGATATCACAAATTGTATAATTGGATAAACTATACCCTTTTTTCTCTCGATTGTCAATGCAAAAGCCCCGGTTTTTACTGGCTTTGCTTGCAAAAAGAGGATCCTTCTGCTATATTAAAGGGTATCAAACTGCAAAGGAGGCGCGGCCATGCGGCTTCCCCTTTCGCCGATCCCCCGGGATCAGGCGCTGCGCTATGCGGGCTGGCAGGGCAGCGCGCTGCCGCCGGAGCTGGAAGCGCTGCTGCAGGACTGCATCCATGCGCTGGAGGCCTGCTGCACGCCCCGGTATGTATGGCGCAGGCTGCCGCTGGTGCGGGAAGACGGCATGCTTTCCGCCGGCGGGCTGATCCTTCCGGGCAGGGCGCTCCCGGCGCTGCTGGAGGATTGTAAAAGCTGCGTGAGCTTTGCGCTGACGCTGGGTGATGCGCCGGAGGGACTGATCCGCAGGGCCTCCGTCACAGACAGGACTCGTGCGCTGCTGCTGGACGCCTGCGCCAGCGCCGCCTGCGAGCAGAGCTGCGACGACCTGCAGGCGCTGCTGGCCGGGCAGTTCCAAAAGGAGGGCCTTTTCGTGACGGACCGCTACAGCCCCGGCTACGGCGACCTGCCGCTGACGCTGCAGCCCCGGCTGCTGGCGCTTTTAGATGCGGAGCGGAAGATCGGCCTGACGCTGACGGACACCTGTCTGATGACGCCGCGCAAATCCGTCACGGCGCTGTTTGGGCTTTCCTCCCATCCGCAGGTGCGGCACGCTTCCGGCTGCCAGAGCTGCAGCCTGAAGGAAACTTGTTCTTATCGAAAGGCGGGGATCTCATGCAAAAGCAGATCAGGATCTTAGACGGCGGCATGGGCACCATGCTCCAGAAGCAGGGCCTGCAGCTGGGCGACATCCCGGAGCTTTTGTGCTTTACCGATCCGCATCGGATCACAGACATCCACCGGGCCTATGTGCAGGCCGGGGCGGAGCTGATCTATACCAACACCTTCGGCGGGAACCGGTTCAAGCTCCAGGGCACCGGCCATTCCGTGGAGGAGCTGGCCATGGTGGCCGTGGGCTGCGCCCGGGACGCCTGCCGGGGGACCAACGCCCGGGTGGCCTTTTCCGCCGGCGCCTGCGGCCGGCTGCTGCAGCCGGCGGGGCCAATGTCCTTTGAAGAATGCTACCAGGTCTATCG
>ENA-OUQC01000779-OUQC01000779.1-human-gut-metagenome-genome-assembly--contig:-NODE-779-length-20302-cov-4.867585_pt1 | contig 20302 bp, 20 predicted proteins | sample MGYA00237942_ERZ548815 | MGnify/ENA primary metagenome ERZ548815 (study PRJEB26490, sample SAMN05194722) | human gut metagenome | biome: terrestrial biome; feature: human-associated habitat; material... | reverse complement strand
AGCTCAACAGCAGCGCGCTTTTTTTGCTTTTCAGTTTCATGCGTTTTTCTCCTTTTCAGAATAGAGTTTATGTCATCGGCAGTGCCGGTCACATCAGAGCGTTTCTGCGTCCCTCCGCAAGGCGGGGACGCAGAAAAGGCCATGGCCTTTTGTTTATTACGGCGATTTTTGCCATAATCTCTCTTAGCAGGGATTATTTTATCACCGAACAAGCCAAATTGCAAGCCGTTTTTCAAAAATAATTTTGCGTCGGGCGCTCACCCTGCACAAGGATAAGCATCGAAGCGGTTTTCTGCGGCAGCCCTGCCCGCATATGTCCGGCGCGCCCGCCGGGCCCTTCAGGTGGGTTTGACCAGCAGACAGACTGTCTCCACATTTGCCGTTCTGGGGAACATATCGAAGGCGCGGACGGTGCGGAGCGTATAGCCGCCCTGATCGCAGAGCAGCCGGGCGTCCCGGGCCAGACTGGCCGGGTCGCAGGCCACATAAACGATGCGCCGGGGCGCCATCCGGCAGATGGCCTCTGCCGCCGGCCGGTCGATGCCCTTTCTGGGCGGATCCACCACCACGGCCTCCGGCAAGAAGCCCTCTCCCGCCAGTCTTTGCGCCGCCTGACCTGCGTCGGCGCAGAAAAACCGTGCGTTGGCCACGCCGCTCCGTGCGGCGTTGTCTCTGGCGTCTTCAATGGCCTGGGGCACCAGCTCCACGCCGGTGACGCTGCGGCAGTGCTTTGCCAGCGCCAGGGTGATGGTGCCCACGCCGCAGTAAAGATCCAGCACAGTGCCCGTCCCCTCCGGCGCCGCCAGCCGCACGACCTCTGCATAAAGCTGCTCCGTCTGGGCGTGGTTCACCTGATAGAAGGACAGGGGCGACAGCCGGAACGCATTGCCGCACAGGGTATCCTCCAGCCGCTCCTCCCCCCAGAGCCCGCGGCAGACCGGGCCAAGGATGCGGTTGTCCCGCTGGCGGTTTTCATTGAGGACGATGCCGCAGAGGGCCGGCTCCGCCTGACGGCAGAGGGAAATCAGCGTCTGCTCCGCCGGGATCCGGCCGCCATTGCACACCAGCGTCAGCAAAACGCCGCCGCTCCCCTCCCGCAGATAGATATGCCGCAGCAGGCCCCGGCCGGTCTCCTCGTCATAAACGGAGACCTGCGCCTCCTCCGCCCAGCGGCAGACGGCCTCCGCCACCCGGGAAAAGCGCTCCGGCTGCAATCGGCAGCCGGAAAATGGGATCAGCTGGTGGCTGCGGCTGCGGTAAAACCCGAAGACCACCTCCGCGCCCTGCTGTCCCACGGGGAACATAGCTTTGTTCCGATAGCCCTCCGTTAGGGGCGAGGGAACGATCTCTGGCAGCTCCACAACGAACCCGCCGATGCGCCGCAGGGCGTCCTCCACCCGCCGCGCCTTCAGCCAAAGCTCTTCTTCGTAAGTGATATGGCGAAAATCGCAGCCGCCGCACCGGGCAAACACCGGGCAGTCCGGCGCGATCCGGCAGGGCGCAGGCTCCAGCAGCCGCAGGATCCGGCCGAAGGCATAGGTCCGGCGCACCTTCAGCAGCTGGATCTCCGCCCGGTCGCCCCGAGCGCCCCCGGGCACAAACACCGTCAGCCCCTCCACGGTTCGTCCCACGGCATAGCCCTCGGCCGTATAGCCCTCCAGCGTCAGGATGCAGCAGTCATTTTTCTGCAGGCTCATGCGAAAAACCACGCGCTGTTCAAAATATCCAAATGCTCCGCCGCCTTGAAATGAAACTGCTGCAGTCCCTCTGCATAGGGCGCCAGCGTATATTCCTCAAAGAAAAACACCAGCCCCGTTCCGTCCACGGCAAAATGGGACGGATCCAGCAGCTCCGCCAGGCTGTCCCGGGCGTCGTCAAAATAGATGGCCGCCCCGGCCTGCTGCTCGTTTTCGTCCATGGCCCGGCGGATCTCCTCCAGGATCACGGGAAGATACTGCTCCTCCGGCACGGAGAACATGGCGTCCAGCGTCAGCAGCTGCTGCTCCGCCACCAGAAAGGTCTCCGCGCTGTAGCTATATTGGGGATGGATACCGCCGGTAAAATCTTCATTGGTGCGGAAAACGGAGAGCAAAATGCCGTCGTTGCGCAAAATGCTGTAATCCGCATCAAAGGAATAGGGCAAAAAGGGCATCCCCTCCGCCTCCGTCTCCTGCCGGAGCTGGGGCAGCTGCGCCTCGTAGCTGTCCATTTCCGCCTGACGGCGCTGCTCCAGCGCCTGATAATAGGCGGAGACCTGCTCCAGCTCCGCCGTCTGGGGATAGGAGAGGGTATATTCCAGCAGCGTTGCGCCGTCCTCCGCCGCGACGGTCTTCTGGGCGGAAAGAGCGTCCACCGTCACCGGGACGGGGACCTCCGGCGTTTCCGGCTGCTCCGGCGTCACGGGCTCTGCCGGCGTATCCGGCTGCTCCGGCGTTACGACGGGATCCTCCGGCTGCTCCGGCTGCTCCGGCTTTTTCCCGCAGGCGCACAGGGTCAAAAGCAGCGCCGCCGCCAAAAGCAGGGCCGCCGCCCGGTTCCATTGTTTCCTCATAGGGCTTGCTCCTTTCCCTCGGTGAATTGCTGATAAGTCGCGGCAAACCGCCGCGCAAAGGCTTCCGTTTCCGGCAGGCCGGCCTGCTCTGCCGCCAGACATGCTGCGCCGTAGACCGGCGGCAGCGGCGGCAGGATCAGCTTCAGCGGCAGCGCCCGGGTCTGCTCTCGCAGCAGGGTCAGATAGGGGGAGCCCTCCTGCAGCAGACCGCCCACCAGCACCACCGGACAGCGTCCGCCAAAGATCTCCGTCATCCGCCCCAGCGTCTGCGCCAGGCAGGCAGCGTTGTGCCGCAGGATCTGCTCCGCCGCGGCGTCTCCCTGTGCGCAGGCCGCAAAGACCAGCGGCGCACAGTCTGCCAGCGGCAGCCGCTCCCGGTAAAGCGCTGTCAGCGCCTGCGCCATAGGCATTCCGAAATGCTCCTCATAGAGCCGGGTCAGGCAGGTCTCCGGCAGACCGCTGTCCTCCCCGGCCATGGCAGCGCGGAAGCCATCCCGGCCGATATGCCAGCCGGAGCCGCCCTCGTCCACCATCCAGCCCCAGCCGCCAAAGCGCCGGAGGGCTGTTCCCTGCCGCAAAAAGCCCACCGTACCCGTCCCTGCGATGAGGACGCCGCCGTCCCGCCGGCCCAGGCCGGAGGAAAGGGCGATGAGGGCGTCGGTGCTGACGCTGACCCGGCAGCCGGGCAAAAGCGTCTGCAGCAGCGCCTTCAGCCTTGCTCCGTTTTCTCCCGATCCGCCTGCGGCGCCCAGGTGCAGGGCGTCCGGCGTCTGGCCGCCCTGCGGCGCCAGCAGCGCCTGCAATCCCTGCCGCAGGCTCTGCTCCAGCGGGCCGAAGCCGTCGGCATTGGGATTGTGGCCCGGCACCCGGCAGGCGGAAAGGACGGCCCCGTCTTCCTCGCAGAGCACCAGCCGGCAGGAGGTCCCGCCGCTGTCGATCCCCGCCAGTCTCATGCCTGCCCCTCCAGCAGCGCAGAGGCCCTGGCCACATCATTCTGCGCCTGTGCCAGCGCCTGCTCCGCCTGTTCCTCCGTGCAGCCGTGGAGCTGCCGCAGGATGCGGATGGCTCTGGCATGGAGCTTCACATTGGTGGGGCGCACATTGATCATCAGATTTTCCTTCACCCGGCCGGTGCGGATCATGGCGCAGGTGGAGAGCATATTCAAAATCAGCTTCTGGGCCGTGCCTGCCTTCATGCGGGTGGAGCCGGTGACGGCCTCCGGCCCGGTCAGCGGCACGATGGCGTAATCGCAGGCCGCCTGCAGCGGCGTATCCGGATTGCAGGTGATGGCCACGGTGGCGCAGCCCCGCTCCCGGGCATATTCCACGCAGCCCAGCACAAAGGCCGCGCCGCCGGCGGCGGAAAGGCCCACCACCACATCCTGCGGCTGCAGCGCCAGCGGCTCCAGCGCCGCCCGGCCCGCCGGCCGGCTGTCTTCCGCGCCCTCGATGGCGCTGCGGAGCGCACGGTCTCCGCCGGCGATGACGCCGATCACCAGCCCCGGCTCCACCCCGTAGGTGGGGGGACATTCCGAAGCGTCCAGAACGCCCAGCCGCCCGGAGGTACCGCAGCCGGTATAGATCAGCCGGCCGCCCTGCGCCATGCCCGCTGCGATCCGGTCGATCACCGGAGCGATCTGGGGCAAAACGGCCCCCACGGCCTCCACCGCCCGCCGGTCCTCCTCATGGATACACCGGAGCATCTCCAGCGTATCCAGCCGGTCGATGTGCATGGTGCGGGGGTTGCGAAGCTCTGTCTGCAGCTTTCCGTATTCCATGATCTGTTCCGCCTTTCGCGCTTATTCGTCGTCGTCCTGACCGATGAATTCCCGGATCAGGGCATCCTTCGGCACCAGCTTCCGGCTCACCGGATCCAGCTGCCGCAGCATGGGCAGCAGCTCGGAGACCCCTTCGTCCTCCAAAAATGCCTGATCCATCTTGTTCAGCCCCAGGGTCAGCTCATTGCGGTAAACGGGCAGCTCATAGGGCATAAAGGTGTTGAACTGGATCTCCGCGTTGTTCTTGTGGGGCATGATATAGAGCCGCTCGCCCCGGGAAACGGAGCGCAGCTTGACGATGGTGTCCTCAAACTTCTGGCCCCGGCTGTGGGCGTCCCGCAGCAGACGGCGGGCCAGCCGGATCCGGGAGGGATGGAGCACGAAGCCGTTTTCCTCCACCACCCGGGTGCGGACGCTGATATAGACGCCGGTGGCCAGCGCGCTCTCCCGCCCCAGGACCTGGGGATTCAGCGCATGGATGCCCTCCATGACGATGATCTCGCCGGGATCGCGCTTCACGGGGATGGTCTTGTCCGAGCGCTTCTGGGCGGCAAAGTCAAAAATGGGCATCTCCACCGGCCTGCACTCCGCCAGCTTTTCCAGATGCTCCCGCAGCAGCGGCAGATCCAGCAGCTCCGGCGATTCATAGTCGGTCTGCCCCTCCTCGTCGGTGGGCATCCAGCCGTCTGCCCGGCGGTAGTAGTAATTATCCATGGAAAGGGTCAGGCAGGGGTGGCCGTGCTCGTCCAGCCACTGTTCGATCTTCCGGGCGGTGGTGGTTTTTCCGCTGCCGGAGGGCCCGGCCAGCAGCACCAGCGGCTTGCCCTGCCGGGAGGCCTCCAGGATCCGCTCCGCCGCCGCCTGGATCTTGGCGGCATACTGCTTCTCGCTCCAGCGGATCAGCTCCGCCGGATCCCGGGCCGCGTCGTTCATATCCTGAATGTTGAAATATTCCATAAAAAAGGGTTCCTCCTTCCGGAAGCGGACGCCTTCTGCGCCGCACCTTGCCAGCGTATAAGTAAGTCAAGTATAGCACAGTTTTCCCCGGCGCACAACGCCCGCTATAATTCTTTTTTAAGTCTCCCGGGAATCCCTTGCGAACGGAGCAGAAACCTGCTACAATATAAATTGAATTTTTATGAAATAACGGAGCGTTTGCCTATGGAGACCTTTGAAGTTGCGATCCTGGAGCTGGGCGTCACCGAGCTCTATCTCAACCAGCGCAAGCTGGAAGCCGTGAAGGCGCAGGCCCAGCAGGAGGATTTTTCCGGCTTTGCGCCGCTGCCGGTGTTTGACTTCGGCGACGGCAAGCCCGTCCTGACCGACGGCCACCACCGGGCCTTTGCCGCCTGGCAGATGGGCCGCCCCACGCTGACGGTCTATTGGGACAAGGACACCAACACCGTCTCCAAGGTGGGCCAGCGGCTCTACCGCATGGCGCTGGACTGGTGCCGCAAGGCCGGCATCGAGTCCGTTTCCCAGCTGCAGGGCCGGATCCTGCAGCCCGCCTCCTACGAATTTTTCTGGCTGGAGCGGTGCCGCAGGGGCAACAACCTGCTCACCGCCCGGAACAAGGCCGCGCTGGACAAGGCCCGGACCTATGCGCCGGAGGACTATACCCTCTACGGCTGCGAGAAAAATCTCAGCGCCTTTTTCTATGAGGATCCTCAGGGCAAGCTGTTCAAGTATTATGACGGCGAGCTGCGTCAGGAGCGCGGCGACGCCAACTGAAAGGGAGGCTTTTACATGGAACTGACCCGTGATGCGCTGCTGCAGCGCGACCCCGTTCTGCCCCGGGTGGCGGCGGCAGAGGAGGTCTGCTGGATCAACCCCCGTCTCCGCCCGGCGGCGGAGGCCCTCGCCGGCATGGAGCTTTCCATGGCGGACATTCGGGACGCCGAGGCCCGGCTGGCCCGCTTTGCGCCCTTCATTGCGGTCTGCTTTCCCGAGACGGCGGCCCAGGGCGGCATCATCGAATCGCCCTTGACGCCCATCCCCCGGATGCAGCGAGCGCTGGAGCGGCGCTTTTCCATGGAGCTTCCCGGCCGTCTGCTGCTGAAGCAGGACAGTCATCTCGCCATCGCCGGCTCCGTCAAGGCCCGGGGCGGCATCTATGAGGTGCTCAAGCACACGGAGGAGCTGGCGCTGGGCCACGGTCTGCTGAAGCAGACGGACGATTATGCCCGGCTGGCCAGCCCGGAGCTGCGGCAGTTTTTCTCCCGCTACACCGTGCAGGTGGGCTCCACCGGCAATCTGGGCCTGAGCATCGGCATCGCCTCCGCCCACATCGGCTACCGGGTCATCGTCCACATGAGCGTGGACGCCAAGCAGTGGAAAAAGGATCTGCTCCGCTCCCACGGGGTGCAGGTCATCGAATACGCTTCCGACTACGGCGAAGCGGTCCGGCAGGGCCGCGCCCTTTCCGACGCGGACCCCATGAGCTATTTTGTGGACGACGAAAACTCCCGGGATCTGTTTCTGGGCTATGCGGTGGCGGCGCTGCGCCTGCAGAAGCAGCTGGATGCACTGAACATCCCGGTCGACGCGGCGCACCCGCTGCTGGTGACCATTCCCTGCGGCGTGGGCGGCGCTCCCGGCGGCGTGACCTTCGGGCTGAAGCAGGTCTTCGGCGACAGCGTCCACTGCTTTTTTGCCGAGCCGGTCCAGGCCCCCTGTATGCTCATCGGCATGGCCACCGGCCTGCACAGCGCCGTCTCCGTTCAGGATCTGGGCCTTTCCGGCCTGACCGAGGCCGACGGGCTGGCGGTGGGCCGCCCCTCCGGCTTTGTGGGCCGGGTGATGGAGCCGCTGCTCTCCGGCGAGGTGACCGTTCAGGACCGGGCGCTTTACCCCTTCCTGCGGGAGCTGCTGGCAGAGGAGGAGATCTTCCTGGAGCCCAGCGCCTGCGCCGCCTTCCAGGGCCCGGTCCTGCTGCTCCGGACGCCGGAGGGCCGCGCCTATCTGCAGGCCCACGGCCTTGCAGAAAAGCTTTCCTCCTGCACCCATATCGTCTGGGCCACCGGCGGCGCGCTGGTGCCGGAGGCCATCCGCCAGACCTATCAGAAGATGTATCTTTGAAAAGAGGATCGACCTATGGAAGAAATGAAACAGGATCAGAAGACCATCGGCCCGCTGCCCGGCTGTCAGCTGGAGGAAGCGCTGGCGCTGGTATGGGATGTGTTCTCCACCTTTGAATCGGAGGAGCTTTCGCAGGAGGCCCTGGATGAGTTCTGGTCCCGCATTGATTATGAATATATGCTCCAGCGGGCCGGCGACGGCGACATCCGCTTCTGGGGCGCCTGGGACGGCGACTATCTGGTGGGTGTCTGCGCCATGCGGGGGCTGGATCATATCCTGCTGCTCTATGTGGACGGAGAATACCACCGGCAGGGCGTGGCCTCCAATCTGCTGAAGCACGCCATCATCGACTGCCGCTCCATCGACCCCTCCATCCGCCGCATCACCGTCAACGCCACGCCCTATTCCCGGGGCTTTTTCCTGAAGCAGGGCTTCCGGGCTACCGCCGCAGAGCGGCAGGAGGATGGGCTCACCGTCATCCCCATGGCGCTGGAGGCGCTGGACTGATCTTTTGGCCGCCTGGCTCAGGCGCGGTCTCTCATAAGGAGGGTTTTCGCTCTATGGCAAACAACAATCAAAACTCGGAAAAGGGGAAGATCCCCGTCTGGCTCATCGTCCTGGGCTTCTGCTTCAGCTTCTGGCCCGGCATGATCCTGCTGGGCGTCCGCCTGTGGCAGGATTACAGCCAGCGCACCAACGGCGCGGCCCGCCGCAGCGACAGGGAATGGGCCCAAAACGCCCAGGACGCCACCTGGCGCGAGGTGGACGGACAGCGGTCCTACCGTCCGCCCCAGCAAAGCCAGCCCTTCACCGGCACCTCCACCTCCGCCCGCTACGGCAAGTGGAACGCCGACGGGACCTATCATTATAATTATGGCGCCGGACGGACGGCCCAGCCGGAGCAGCAGGCCGAAACGGCCCGGCAAGCCCCGCCTCCGCCCCGGCAGCAGACGCAGCAGCCCCGTCCCCGCCCCTCTCTGCTGGACCATTATAAGCTGAACCCCCGCACCGGCAAGGGCCGGCGGCTGGCAGGCGCTATCACCCTGGGCAGCGGCGCCTTCGTTGCGGCCCTCGTTATGCTGGGAGCCATCTCCGCAGGGCTTTTTACCCCGGTTTTCTGGAAGGCTCTCCTTAGCTCGCTGATCTGCGCCATGTGTATCTGCATTCCCGGCGCGGTGCTTCATATCACCGGCTCCCGCAGCCATGACCGGGTCATGCGCTGCCGCACCTATGCCGCCATGCTGGGCGACCGGCGGCGGATGAGCATCGACGAGCTGGCAGCCGCTATTCCCACCAGCTACAAGCGCTGCTGCGATGACCTGAACTGGATGCTCAGCGAGGGCCTGCTGAAGGGTATGTATATCGATGCCGCAGGCCGCGCCCTGACTTATCCCGATGCTTCTCCCGGCTCCAAGCCGGAAAAGCCCGCTGCCAAGGCCACGGCGCCTGTGCCGGAGGAAGCCGCCGGCCGCAAGGCCTATCCCGAGGAAAGGCGCATCCGCCAGCTGAACGACAGCATTCAGGACGAATATGTCTCCCAGCGAATGGAACGGCTGGAGGATCTGACCCACCAGATCCTCTCCTATGCAGACGAGCATCCGGAAAAGGAGCCACAGCTCCGTCAGTTCCGCAACCATTATCTGCCCAAAACCTTCAGCATTCTGGAATCCTATGCCCGCATGGAGCGCTCCGGCGTGGAGGGCGGCAATATCGCCGCCGCCATGAAGGATGTGGAGGAGATCATGGACAAGCTGGTGCAGGGCTTTGAAAAGCAGCTGGACGCCCTGTTCGACAGCGAAGCCATGGATGTGACCTCCGACATCACCGTCCTGGAAAACATGATGCGCATGGAGGGGCTCTCTGATCTGGATCCCTTTGGCTCGCTGAAGCAGGACGATGATCTGCTCCGGCGCTGAGCCGGCGAAGCGGAGGTGTTTTTTCTGAAAAAGCTTCAGTACAATTCCCCGGTGGTTCTTACTTATGTGCTGTTATGTACGGGTGCGCTGCTGCTGTCCGACGCCACCGGCGGACGGAGCAACGACCTTTTTTTCTGCGTCTACCGCAGCAGTCTGGCCGATCCGCTGACCTATTTCCGTCTGTTTGGCCATGTGCTGGGCCATGCCAACTGGACACATTTTCAGGGCAATGTGCTCTATCTTCTGATCCTGGGCCCCACGGCGGAGGAAAAATACGGAAGCCGCAGCCTGCTTCTGGCCATGCTGGTAACGGCCTTCGTCTCCGGCGCGGCCCACTGCATCCTCTCGCCCGGCACGGCGCTGCTGGGGGCCTCCGGCATCGTTTTTATGCTGATCTTTCTTTCCTCGCTGGCCGGCATGAAAAACGGCCGCATCCCCCTGACGCTGATCCTGGTGGCCGTCTTTTATCTGGGGCAGGAGATCTATGACGCCCTGTTCACCACCGACGGCATCTCTCATCTGACCCATATCATCGGCGGCGTTTGCGGAACGGCCCTTGGCTTTTCCATGCGTTCCGGCCGCCGGAGATGATCTGTTTCCGAAAGGAGCCCTTATGACAAGCAAGCCAAAGCAACAACTGAATCTTTTGGACAGCAGCACGCCCGCCTGGAAGCTGATCCTGATGCTGGCCTGGCCCACGGTGGTGGAGCAGCTGCTGCAGACGGCAGTGAATTATGTAGACACCGCCATGGTGGGCTATATGGGCACCAACGCCACCGCCGCCGTGGGGCTCACCAGCTCCACCATCTGGCTTTTGATGGGCGTGATGAACGCTGCCGGCGTGGGCTATTCCGTAATGGTGGCCCGCCGGCTGGGCGCAGGCCGCCCCGATGAAGCCCGGGAGGTGATCCGGCAGGCGGTGCTTTCCATCGCCGTCATCGGCGCGTTTCTCACGCTGCTGGTGGAGCTGATCATTGCTCCCAATCTCCCCCTCTGGATGAAGGCGGACCCGGAGATCGCGCCCCTGTCCACCGCTTATTTCCGCATCATCGGCAGCGCCTATTTCTTCAACACCTCACTGGTGGTGTGCTCCAACATCCTGCGCTGCACTGGCGACACCAAAACGCCGCTGAAGTTTAACCTTGCCACCAATCTGATCAATGTGGTCGGCAATTTTCTGCTGATCTACCCCACCCGGCAGATCACGATCTTCGATCTTTCCTTTACCATGCCCGGCGCAGGCTGGGGCGTTGCCGGCGCGGCAGCCGCCACGGCGCTGGCCACAGCCTTTTCCGGCGGGAGCATGCTGCTGATGCTCTTCCGCCGGAAAGTCCCAACGCAGATCCACCTTTTCGAAAGCTTTCGCCCCCGGCCGGTGATCATCCGCCAGGCGGTCTCGCTGGGTGTTCCCAGCCTGCTGGAGCGGGCCACCATCTCCGTGGGGCAGATCGTCAGCACAGCTCTGATCACCAGCCTGGGCACGGTCTCGCTGGCAGCTCACCAGCTGGCCAATACCGGCGAATCCATCTGCTATATGCCGGTCTTCGGCTTTTCCATCGCCGCCACCACGCTGGTGGCCCAGAATCTGGGCGGCGGCAAAAAGGACCGGGCCTATCGGCTGGGCGGGCTTTGCACGCTGATGGGCATAGGCGTTATGACAGTGATGGGCTCTGCCATGTTTTTGTTCGCGCCGCAGATCCTCCGGTTTTTCACGCGGGAGCCTGCCGTCATCGCGCTGGGCGCGAAGATGCTGCGCATCGAAGCCTTTGTGGAGCCGCTGGTGGCCGTGGGCAATGTGCTGGGCGGCGTTCTGCGGGGTGCGGGCGATACCCGCTGGCCCTTCTATATCTCCGTGGCCGGTATGTGGCTGGTGCGTCTGCCGCTGGCCTTCTTGCTGATCCGCTTTTTCTCCTGGGATCTCACTGCCGTCTGGCTGGCCATGGCGCTGGACTGGGTGGTGCGGGGCGCCATCAGCTTTGTCCGTTTTCGCCGCCGCAAGTGGCTGGATGCCTGGAAGGATCAGCCCCTGCGCGCAGAGGACTGAGCGGCTCCTTCCCTTCAACTGCATTCAAACGCAAAACACGGCGCAGTCTCCCGCTGGGGACTGCACCGTGTTTTTTTGCTTTGCTTCTGCCCGCGCCGCTGGGCGAAGGCCTTTATTGGATGTGTTCCTCCCGCCAGCGATGCTCCTCCTCCACGCTCTGATCGTCCGGCGTGGGAACATTGCCGGGGCGAAGGCTGTCGGCCCGAAGGCCTGCCGGAGCGATCACCGGCGGGATCCGATGCTTTCTCTTCTGTTTCATCTGCACAGCACCTCCGCTCTTAGCTTTGCCCCTTTGCAGAAAAAGCATAAGCGCCTTTTTCAGGAAATTATTTCAGGCAATAGACCCCCGCCGGCTCCTTCACCAGCGTTTTGCTGAAATAGCAGGTCATAGCCCGAACCAGGCTGAAAAGATCCTCCACGCCCGCCGTCTCCACGGCGGAATGCATGGCCAGCTGGGGCAGACCGATATCCACGGTGTTCACCGGTACCTTGGTATTGGCGATGCTGCCCAGCGTGCTTCCGCCGGCCAGATCCGACCGGTTGGCATAGACCTGCACCGGCGCGTCGGCCTGCCGGCAGACCTCCCGGAAAAGCGCACAGGAGACGCCGTCGGTGGCATAGCGCTGATTGGCGTTGAACTTGATGACAATGCCCTCGTTCAGGAAGGGGCAGTTGCCGCTGTCGGAATACTCCGGATGATTGGGATGCTGCGCATGGGCATTATCAGCCGAAACCAGAAAGCTCCGAGCCAGCATAGCCTGATGGGCCTCCTCGTCCAGCCCCAGGCCTCGGGCGATGCGGCGCAGCGTATCCCGCAAAAAGGGTGAGGCCGCGCCCTGCTTGGTCTCGCTGCCCACCTCCTCGTTGTCAAACACACAGCACACCGGGATGCTCTCCGATGGCTCCGCCTGCAGAAAGCCCTGCACGCAGCCATAGGCACATTCCAGATCGTCCAGCTTGGGAGAGAGGATATATTCCTCCTCCGAACCAAGCAGCGTGCCGCTCTCCCGGCAATAAAGGAAGAGATCGTGGCCTAAAATATCCTCCGCCCGGACGCCGGCGCTCTCCGCCAGCAGCTTGCGGAAGCCGCCCTGGGCCGAGACGCCGCCCAGCAGCGGCAGCGTATCCACATTGGCCAGATATTTCTTACCGTCGTTGGCCGTCCGGTCCATATGGATGGCCACATTGGGGATCACCAGCAGATCCCGGTCGATATCCACCAGCCGGACCGCCAGCTTCTCCCCCTGCCGGACCAGCACCCGGCCCGCTGCGGAGAGGGGACGGTCCAGCCAGGTGCCCATGAGCATCCCACCGTATTTTTCCGTGCTCAGCTGGACATAGTGCCCCGCCGACAGCTTTTCCGGCTGTTCCTTGAGCTTGAAGGTGGGGGAATCGGAATGGGCCGCCGCCAGCATATAGCCGCCGGACAGCTTCTCCGGCGTGCGGAAGGCCAGAATGGACGAGCCGTTGCGGACGACATAATACTTTCCGCACGGCCCGATGGACCAGGGCTCCTCCTCCCGCAGGGCCTGATAGCCCGCCTGCTGCAGCAGCTCCTCCAGATTTGCGATCACATGATAACAGCTGGGGCTTTTGCGGATGAACCGCAAAAGCTCCCGTGCCAGCGCCTGCTTCATAAAAAAACGCCTCCGTTTTCCTGTTGTTCTGCCTTCAGGATATCATGTTCCGCCCGGCTTGGCAAGCGGCATTTTTCTTGCGCCGCTGGCGGTTTTCTGCTATACTGAAGGCAGATGATCTGCGGGAGGTGTTTTTTTTCATGAAGATGCTGTTCAAGCAGCGGTTTTTTTCCTGGTTCGACAGCTACGATATCTACGACGAGACCGGCGCGACGCTTTTTACGGTGGAGGGCAAGCTGGCCTGGGGCCACAAGCTCCAGCTCCTGGACGCACAGGGCTCTGTCCTTGGCGTGGTGAAGGAGCAGGTCTTCCGCTTTCTGCCTCATTTTGATTTTTATGAGGGCGAGACCCTGCTGGGCACGCTCACCAAGGAGTTTACCCTGTTTCGGCCATCCTTTCGGCTGGATTTTAACGGCTGGCAGGTGCAGGGCAGCTTCTGGGAATGGGACTATACCATCACCGACGCCTATGGCGATCCGGTGGCCGCCGTCAGCAAGGAGCTCTGGAACTGGACGGACACCTATTCCATTGATGTGGTTTCCCCGGAAAACGCCCTGTATGCCCTGATGATCGTGCTGGCCATTGATGCGGAAAAGTGTTCCCGCGGCAACCACTGATCCCGTTTTTTCGGAGGCTTATGCCTCCATTTTTTGTTTGATCTTTCCATTTTTGGCCGCATTTTCAGAATTTATTCAGATTTTCGGGGGTGTTCTTTCCCGGCGGGGTAAGGTATAATGAAGCTGTCTGAAACGATCCCGCTTTATCTGGAAAGGAGTCTCCATGAAAGCCATCGCATCCCGTTTCGCCGCGCTGCTTCTGGTGCTGGCGCTGGCGGCGTCTGCCCTGCCTTTTGCCGCGCTGGCAGCCGGCCCGCTGACTTATACGGTCCGAACGGACCTGGGCCAGGGCCTGACGCTGACGCAGGGCAACGGCTATACCGACGCAGGCAAGCTGCGGCAGCTGTTTACGCTGGACTATACCCCCGGCGGCAATGTCCGGCCGCTGGTCCTCTACGGGACCTATATCAACGGAAAATCCACCATAGGCACGGTGGTCGCTTATGCGGAAAGCATGGGCTACCGGGTGCTGGCGGCGGTGAACTCCGATTTCTTCTTCATGGGCTCCGGTGTGCCAACGGGCATGACCATTCAGAACGGCAGGCTGGCCTCCTCCGACGGCGGTTGGAATGCCGTGGGCTTTTTTGAGGACGGCACGGCCATCGCCGGGACGCCCAAGCTGTCCATCACCCTCACCGGGCCGGACGGCGCCGAGCGGCCCATCCATGCCCTGAACAATGTGCGCACCTCCGCCGGCATCTATCTCTATACGCAGGACTTTGACGCCACCACCGCCACCACGGCCGCCGGCACGGAGGTCGTTCTGGAGCCGGTGAAGGGCGGTCCCCTTCGTCTGGGCCGCAAGCTCAAGGCCCGGGTAGTCTCCACTGCACACACCTCCAGCACGCCCATCGGGCCGGATCAGCTGGTGCTCAGTCTGACGGACAGCTGCACCGCCGGCGTGACCCTCTCCGACCTGACGGCGGGCGATGAGGTGACGCTCTATGCCGCCACGGAGGACCCCGCCTGGAACGATGTGGTCTGGGGCTCCGGCGGCGGAAATATGCTGGCGAGAAACGGCCAGCTCACCTCCGATGCCACCGCAGAGGTGGCGCCCCGGACGGTTTTGGGCATCTGGGAGGATGGCTCTGTACGAATTCTGGAGTGTGACGGCCGTCAGGCTGCACTGAGCACTGGCATTTCCCTGATCGAGGCCGCCCAGCTGCTGCTGGCGGAGGGCTGCGTTACTGTCATCAATCTGGATGGCGGCGGCTCCTCCATTTTGGCCGCAGCCTACCCGGGCAAGGCCACCGCCGTCCTTTCCTCCCCCTCGGAGGGCAGCCCCCGGGCCTGCGCCACCTATCTTTTGTTCGTCACGGAGGAAGACGGCTCCGGCAGCTCCTCCGGCCGCGCCTGGGGCAGCACGGTCTATCCCCGGTCTGCCACGCTGCTGGCCGGCGCTTCCCTGCCCGTCAGCGCCATCTCCTATCATAAATCCTATCTGAATTTTGCCGATGTTACGGACGACCTCACCGCCGACGGCGGCTGGGTCTCCGGCGGCGTTTACTATGCGCCTCACGAGGCCGGCACCTATCAGGTGTTCACCTCCCGGCTGGAAAGCCAGCCCGCTTTGTATACCGTTACCGATGCGGTGGCTTCGCTGAAGCTCACGGTCGGCGGCAAGGCAGTCTCTGCCCTGACGCTGGAGCCGGGCAGCGTCACCGATCTGGATGTTCTTGCCAGCGACGGCATCCGCTCCATCGTCTGCTCCGACGATCAGTTTTCCTTTGCCGTCACCGGCGATATCGGCACCATCGACGAAAACGGCGTCTTTACCGCCGCCCGGCGCTCCGGCAGCGGCAGCATCACCTGCGCCTACGGCAGCGCCGTCTGCACCGTGACGGTAACGCTGGAGGCCAAGCCTGCCAGCCTGCTTTCCGATCTGGACAGCGCTTCCCTGGGGATCTACGGCAATGCCCAGGCCCAGGTCCTGCAGGAGACCCAGCCGGAAAACATCCGCTATGGCAAGGGCTCTGTGAAGCTCTCCTATACCGGCGCCGACGGCCAGCTGGCAGAATATCTCTTCCCGGAAGCCATCGCGCTGGAAAAGGTCTCCCATGTCTCCGTCATGGCCAAGGGCAGCGGCCAGTGGTATTTCCTGTTTGCCCCGGCTGACAGCACGGCTTCCCTGCTGGCGCAGCCGCTGACCGCAGAGGGCGACAGCTGGCAGACCGTCTTTGCGGAGGTCCCCCAGGACGCCGTCTCTCTGCTGGGCTTTGCCCGGCGAGGCGCAGGCAGCGGGACCCTCTGGCTGGATCAGCTCTGTGCCCACTATGGCGCCATGGAACGGGATGTGACGCCGCCTGTCATCAGCATTCAAAGCACAGAGGGCACGCTGCAGGCCGCCGTTACCGATGATTCCGGCAGTCTCTCCTCCACCGGCATCACAGTCGCAATCGACGGCGCTGCAGCAGCCTTCCAATATTCCGGCGGCGTTCTTACCTGTGCGCTGCCCACCGACGGCGCCCGCCACCGGATCACCGTCACCGCCCGGGACGCCATGGGCAATCTTTCCCGGCAGAGCACGGAGATCGGGCAGGCCGCAGCGCCCAGCTTTTCGGATATGAACGGCCACTGGGCTGCCGCCGCCGTGGAATATCTCCATGGGAAGGGCGTTTTCTCCGATGCGGAGCAGTTCCGCCCCGGCGATCAGGTGAACAACGCCATGGCCGCCACCATGCTTTCCCGCTATCTGGGCGTGGATGTGACCCAGTATGAAAACACCGTCCTGCCCTATACCGACGCTGCAAAGATCCCCGACTGGGCGCTGCCCCATGTGAAGGCCATGTATGCGCTGGGCATGATGAAGGGCTCTACCGACGCCGCCGGGCGCTCCGTTTTGAATCCCGGCGCCGCCTGCTCCCGGGCGCAGATCATGACCATGCTGGGCCGCACGCTGACCCGCGGCTATGCCTATGCGCCCTGCACCTATGCCGACGCCGGACAGATCCCCGCCTGGTCCCGGGATCATCTGGATCTGCTCTCCGCGCTGGGCATCGTCAACGGCAACGAGAAAAACCAGGTGAACCCCAACGGGACCATCACCCGGGCTGAGTTTGCCGCGCTGCTCTATCGGATGTATTGACCGCGCTGCAAAGCGCCCTCCGCAGAAAACCTGCGGAGGGCGCTTTTTTATGGATCCGGCTCTGATCTTTGGCTTACAGTCGCTCCACCGTCTCGCTCAGCGGCTTGCGGCTGAAGTGCATCCGGCTGGGATGGCAGTCTGCCGCGGCATAGCCCAGCGGCAGCAGGGCAAAGGGCTCGTGGCCTTCCGGCAGGGCAAACTGCTTTTTCACCTCCGCCGTATCGAACCAGCAGACCCAGGTGGTGCCCAGCCCCAGCGACTGAGCCTCCAGCATCATCTGCGCGGTGACGATGGAGCAATCCATCTCGGTCGCATTGCGGTCGTTGAAGGGGTTGGTCCAGCCCTCCTGCCGGTCACCGCAGATCAGCAGCACCACCGGTGCGTCAAATGCACAGGGCGTGATCGCCCGGATCTTTTCCAGCGCAGCGGCGCTCTCCAGCACATAAATATGCTGGGGCTGCTGATTTTTCGCCGTGGGGGCGCAGGCGCCCGCCTCCAGCACCAGCTGCAGCTTTTCCTCCTCCACCGGCTTGTCTGCAAACTTCCGCACGGAATACCGCGCCTTCAAAAGCTCCAATAACTCCATAAAACCGCCCTTTCTCGACAACTTATCGTATTTTTCAGGATTCTTTATGCAAATTGTAATAGTCTAAATAGCCCTGCAGGATCACCTGCGCCGCCACGGCGTCTACCCGCGCCCGCTGCTTGCCCCGTTTTTTCCCGGCGTCGCTCAAAATGCGGTTGGCGGTAACGCTGCTGCAGCGCTCATCCCAGAGCACGACCTCCAGCCCGCAGGCCTCCTGCAACTGGAGGGCAAAGGCCCGGCATTCCGCCGCCTTTGGCCCCTCCGTCCCATTCATGTTCAGCGGCAGACCCAGCACGATGCGCTCCGGCTTTTCCGCTTCGATCTCCCGGCAGATGGCCGCCAGCAGCCGCTGGCGGTTATGCTCCGGGATGGTGATGCTGCGGCCGGCCAGAAAGCCGCTGAGGTCGGAGACGCAGACCCCCGTCCGCGCCTGTCCCAGATCGATGCCCATCATCTTCATGCCGTCACTCCAGATCTACATTGTTGATATGCCCCAGCAGATCCGGCTGCTTGGGGCCCACTCTGCCTACCAGCAGCCACCGATCCTTCCGGTCGTCGTAGATGGGCCTTGGCAGCAGGCGGAAGCCAACGATCTCCCCCGTCTCGGAAACATGGGTGCGGGGGCCGGTGCAGCGGTGGATGCGTCCGCCGATGCTCACATGCTGATCGTCTACATATTCCACCGGAAGATTGGCGGCAATATCCTCCCGGACAGCCGTCTCCAGCGCCGGGATATCCACCTCCGGCGGACGGTCCGGAAAGACCAGCAGAAATCCGTTTTTAATGTCATCGTGCTCGCAGCGGTCATATTCCTCCGGGGTCATGTGCCGCTCGCAGAGGTCCTCCGCCGTGTGCGCCATCTGCCGGATGCGGACGGACTTATGCACGATGCGGGCGATATCCGCCGGCAGCGGGCCAAATACATTGGGACGGGTGACAATGACCTCCTCGCCGATGCCCAGGATCAGATCGGCATTCATGCCCAACTGCTCCTGCAGCAGGTCGAAATGCTCGATGACCACCCGCTTGCCCCGGGCGATGGCCTGCAGCGTGGCATCCACCAGCGCGTGCATCTGGCTGAAGCCCAGCTCAAAGCGCACATCCATGTGATAGGTGTGAGGCGAATAAAACCGGCTCTCCTCCTCCTGGGCCAGCAGGGGCAGCGGCCGCATATTTACGCCCTCGTCATCGTTGGTCAGCTCCAGGCCGGGAAACATCCCCTTGATCAGCATGCTCTTGCCGGAGCCGGCCTCGCCAATGACGCCGATGATCCGGTCAAAGGGGCTCAGATGCAGCTGAGCGATCTGCATCCCCAGAGCATACATCCGATCCCGTCCGCGGGGGGCAAAATAAACGCTGTAAAGGTGGCTGGTGGTCTTATCCACATAGGCCATAGCGCTCCCTCCCTTTCCTCAAGCCTGCGCCGGCGCGCCGCCATTGGCATCGTAGAGCGCCCGGGTGATCTCGCCGATCTGGATGTTCAGCCGTCCCTCCGTGCCCGGCTCCAGCTCCCAGTTGCAGAAGCACACCAGGAAGGGATGTTTCGCCAGAACGATGCCCACATCGTGGGTGATGCCCTCGTCCTCGCCGGTCTTGTGGGCCGTCTCTCCCTCGGCCAGCAGCAGCGGCATTTTGTTGGTGCACTGCTGGGCCAGCAGCATCTCCAGCATCTCGCCGCTGGCGCTTTCGCTCACCAGCTGACGCTTCCAGATCAGCTCCAGCAGCCGGGCAACGCCCCGTGCAGAAACGGTGTTGCGCTTGCCGCAAAAGGCCTCCCGGGTCTCAAAGAGCTTGCGGTTCAGCACGACGCCCTCCAGCCCAAGCCGTCGGTTGTTTGCCTGGATATTGTCCAGCCCCAGCAGGTCGATGAGCAGATTGGTGGCCATGTTGTCGGAGATGGTGATCATCAGCCAGCACAGGTCGACAGGCGTCACCTCCAGCCCCGTGTGCATCAGCGTCAAGACACCGCAGATGGGGACCCGATCCTCATCCCGCACGGTGATTTTCTGATCCCGGCGCACCAGCCCCGTCTCCAGCTGGCGAAACAGCTCCGCCATGACGGTGAGCTTGATGACGCTGGCCGCGCCCATAGGCTCCAGCTCGTTGTAGCCCCAGTGCTCGCCGGTGGTGAGATCCTGATAATAGATCGAGGTGTGTCCCGGATAATCCGCCACTTGGCGGAGAATGGATTCTTTCAGCTTTGCTTCCATCAGTCGTTCCTCATTTCTGTTTGATCCTGTTCAGACGCCAACGCCAGCGCCCCCGCCGAAAGGCCCCAAAAGGCCCAAACAAAGCGGCGTGATCCAGCTCTCAATGGCCGCAGCCGCCAGCAGCAGCGGCACGCAATAGCAGAAAAATACGCGGAACAGCGCCGGAAAGAGCTTCTCCAGCGGCTGTGCGCCCGGTTTTTTCCGCAAGCTATCCATAACGCTCCGGCAAAGGAGCAGCCCCATGGCGCAGCCCAGCATAATGGCGGGGATCTCAAAGATCCCATGGGGCAAAATGCCCAACAGCAGAAGCTTCCACGCGCTTTTACCATAAAGGGACAGCACAACGCCCAGCAGTCCGCCGTTCAGCAGCAGGATCGCCGCCGGCAGAAAGAGAAAGGGCACCAGCCCCGCCAGCATCGAGGAAGCGACGGTCCGGACATTATGCAGGAACAGCTCCGGCATTCGAATCCCGCCCTGCGCATCCATCAGCTCCTCCTGCTGCAGCGCCTCTGCAAAGCGTTCCTGCAGCGCGGCTGCCTGCTCCCGCGGGCACAACAGCCCGGCCAGCAGCCCCGCAGCCACAAACGCCGCCAGACACCACAGCGCCCGCCGCAGCAGCCTTTCCCGGAAAAACTGCCCACAAAGGGCATATTGCCTTTTCAAAAAACGCACCGGCTCCACCTCCGTCTTTTATTTCGTTTCTCCGGCGCACAGCGCCCGGGCAAAAAAGGTCTCCCGGCAGAAGGGCCGCAGGGCCTGCGCCCTGTCTCTTATACACATCTGACGCTGCCGACGATATGC
>ENA-OUQC01000777-OUQC01000777.1-human-gut-metagenome-genome-assembly--contig:-NODE-777-length-20405-cov-12.317494_pt1 | contig 20405 bp, 23 predicted proteins | sample MGYA00237942_ERZ548815 | MGnify/ENA primary metagenome ERZ548815 (study PRJEB26490, sample SAMN05194722) | human gut metagenome | biome: terrestrial biome; feature: human-associated habitat; material... | reverse complement strand
GTAATCTATGTGGTCAAAAACGCTTCCCGCCCGGTTTCCGGTGAATGTTCACCGGCACCGGACAGGAAGCGTTTTGCGTTTCTGTGTGGTCTGTATTGTAACTCTTAGCAGGCGGTTATGCAAGTTGTTTCTGCGTGGGTGGCCGCTCAAATATTGAGCCGCAATAAACAAAGAATACCCTCACGTATTTGCCTTCTGGAGATAAAACTCACTCTCCGCAACTCGTGTCACAAAATCATATTCCAGCCGCGTTGCCTTTGATGGCGAAATATTGTAGCGCTTAAACACCGAGTGAAAATATGCAAAGAACGCCCTGTCTTCCTCTGTTATCGGTGCAACCCAGCCGCTCTCGGCACCATGAGCTTCGATTTCCGCTAACTCTGCCATATGCTCTTTATCCATGTCAGTTGCTCCTTTCAAAGCAAGAATACCCTTAACAGCTATTACATTCCCTTAATTTGATGGGCATTTTAAGGGAAAGCATACCCCTCCGCCACAGCCTCACTTCTCCAGAAGATCCTCCATCGTACAGCCGAGGACTTTCGCAAGGCTGAGGACAGTCTCCGCGCTGGCCTTGTTGATGTCCTTGTTGCGCTGTTCGTACATTTGGATCGACCGAAGACTGACATTGCTTCGTTTGGCAAGCTCCGCCTGCGTGCAGCCATACAACGTGCGGATGCGCTTGAGATTGGTGTCGGCGAAGTACTCCCGCACTTTGACGTCAACAATATCAGCAAACTTGCTGACATCCGCTTCATGGAGCGGGGAATACATCTGCTGCAAGTCTTCAAACGAAAGAACCTTAAAAATATCGCTGAACTTCCTGCCGGAGAACCACTGGTAGTAGGCAACTGCCCAGCCGATCCAATACTCTCTGGAACGGCTGAAATTTGCTTGCGGTTCGGCAGTCGGCGCTTTGCCGGTGGTCTCAACGAGAACATCAACAGCCGCTTCAATCCCACTTTTTCCGGAGAGATAGGCCGGTTCGCCATTCTCGATTCGCCTACTGACAGAACTGACGGAAAACAGTTTTGTGAAGCTATCTCCCGCAATTCCACACGCGTTGATGGCATAGTCAAAGGCATCGCCCAGCAAGGCCTGCGCGTTACTCAGATACATTTCTTGGTATGCGTGGGTCATCGTTCCGGATGCCTCCCCTCATGATGTCAAGCATATACAGACCGTCAGTCTCCTCTTCCAGCATATCCAAATAAAGCTGATCCGCTTCATCGTTTCGAGCCTTGCGGAGAACATAATATTTTTCCTTTTCTGCGATGGAAAATCCCTCGTAATGCAGCAGAGAAAAGGCATATTTCGACTTGATGACGATTTGTTCCCCCAACTTGCCCAGCCGCATGGCTTTTGCAAGCTGCTGCACAGAAATTCCGTTATTCAGGAAAGACGCGGCAAAGTCGAAATAGGAGTCGTCGGCACGGTATCCGGTAATCAGGTCATAGGCATTGACATTGATGCCGAAATTGTCGATCAAATACCGCTTTGCCCGCTGTGCAGCCGGATTCTTGATGGAGAACAGGCGATGCTCGACTAAAACGGCGATCCAGTTCAGAATCGTATAGTTCGGACTGTTCAGATTCAGAATGTTCAGGTACTCCGTATCAAGACTGTAACGATTGGCAAAGCCGTCGCGCAGAGAGGATACGGCCCATTCTTTGGCGAGCTCTTCACTCTCCGTGCAATAAAAGCCCAGTCCGAAGTCATTGTTTTGCTTACCCAACCCAAAGGTTGGAGACTCTACGAGCTGTTCAGAGCCGTGATATAGGGTAATTTTCTGATTCATTTCCGCATCCTCCTAAGTATCACTGCATAAATAGTATCACCAAAGTGATATAAAATCAAGCTATACTTGTAGAGAAATTAGTATGTAAGAGATTCCTGCGAGGACAGCGGCGCAGATTTTGGGTCGGTGTAAACAAAGAAAAGGCGAATCTGCTCAGAACAGAGGGCTGGAAGCGAGGTTGCCAATGGGTGCGTAGGATGGTATAATTTATGGCAAAGATATTGGCAAATCGAATCTTACAAGGAGTGCGGCCATGAAAGAATTCGCGGATCACACGAATCGTTTTGACGGTAAGGGCGAAGTATACGCGAAGGGGCGGCCCCGCTATGCCGACGGGCTTTTCGCGTATATGAGAGATATGCTCTCCATTACCGCCGGGAGCGTACTGGCGGATATTGGTTCCGGCACGGGGATATTTACCCAACATCTGCTGAATTTTGGCTGCAAGGTTTTTGCGGTGGAGCCGAACCGTGATATGCGGAAAAAGGCGGAAGAGAAGCTGTCCCACAACAAGGACTTTATCTCGGTAGACGGAAGCGCCAGCTATATGGGGCTTCCCGACCACAGCGTTGACCTCATAACCGCGGCGCAAGCCTTTCATTGGTTCGAGCCGGAGGCGTTCCGCAAAGAGTGTCGCCGTGTTTTGAAGCCGGGCGGCAAGGTCATGGTCGTCTACAATTTCCGCCATGAAAGCGCGGCCTGCACAAAAGCGCTTGCCGATTTGCAGCGCAGATATAACCCCGGATTTCGCGGCTTTTCCAACGGCATGAATGACGAGACCTGTAGGGCGTTTTTTACCGAGCCGTGCCAAATATACCGTGCCGATAACACGCAGAGCTACGACCGGCAGGGGTATATCGACAGGGTGCTGTCCTCCTCGTATTCGCCCAAAGAGGGCGACGCCGGATACGAGGAGTATTTGAAGGAAGTCTGTGAGATATTCGATACGTTTTCCGAAGAGGGCCGGATCGCCGTACCGGCGGATACGGTCGCGTATATCGGAACGGTTTAGCGATGTGTGGAGGTGCTGAATGATCCTATATTTTTCCGCTACCGGAAATTGCAAATATGTTGCCGCCAGAATCGCGTCGGCTTTCGGTCAGGAAACGGTGTCCATGGTTGACTGCATCCATAGCGGCGTGTACTCTTTCACGGATGACACGATTGGTATCGTCGTGCCAACATACTTCTGGAGACTTCCCAGCATTGTGAAGGAGTTCCTTGAAAAAGCGGATTTTCATACGGACTACCTCTATTTTATTTCCACCTACGGCACAACGCCGGGAGCGTCCGACGCCATGGTGCGCAAAGCGATTCGGGGGAAGATGATCGATGCGTTTTACTCCGTGCGGATGCCGGACACATGGACACCGATCTTTGATCTCTCCACGCCGGAGAAGGTGGCGGCGTTTTCTAAAACGACAGAAGTGGAGATCGACGATGCGATCCGCAAGATCGGTGAACGCCATATCAACCGGCATATGACGCCGCATGTTCCTGCGTTTCTGGCCGATTGGTTTGCGCAGCCGATTTACAACAATAACAAGCGGCGGACAGCGCATTTCCGTGTGGAGGAAAGTTGTATCGGCTGTGGGCTGTGCGCAAAAAAGTGTCCCGTTCAGGCCATCGAGATGCAGGAGAAGCGACCGGTATGGGTCAAGGAGAAATGCACACTGTGCCTTGGCTGCCTGCACCGCTGTCCCAAGTTCACCATTCAGTACGGAAAGAACACCCAGCGGCACGGCCAGTATACGAATCCGAATGTAACGCTGTAACTTGTGGAGACTACCATCATAAATATTTACGAGGTTCACGACAGAACACCGTCCCTGCTCCACCAGCTCTTGGTGATCTGGGAGGCTTCCGTCCGTGCCACCCACCTGTTCCTGTCGGACGCGGAGGTACTGAAGATCAAAGAATATGTTCCGCAGGCGATGACGCTTGTGTCCCATTTGGTCATTGCGGAGCGGGAAACCGGCTGTCCCGTTGCCTTTATGGGCGTGGAGGGGCAGCGTCTGGAGATGCTGTTTCTCTCACCGGAGGAGCGCGGTGCCGGACTTGGGCGGCAGCTCCTTGACTACGGTATCCGCCGGTATGGCATCCGCGAGGTCACGGTCAACGAGCAGAACCCGCAGACCGTGGGCTTTTATGAACACATGGGCTTTGCGGTCTACAAGCGAACCGACCACGACGAGGCAGGTGACCCCTATCCGCTTTTGTATATGAAGCGGACATGATACAAGCAGATCAACGCCAACAGGCCATTGCAAACGCAAGAGCAGAATGCTATAATCGGTCAACAACGATGCTCGGCATCCATCAAGGCAGTCAGGAGGACCTGATATGATTTTCCAAAAAGCATATATCAATGATTTTGAGCGTATCAAAAACTTCTATTGGGATCTCATCGACGAGATGCAGGATCAGAACGATGTGATCGGCTGGAAAAAGGGCATCTATCTCACGGACGAGTTCCTGCGGGAGAGCCTTTTGCGCGGAGAACTGTTCACGCTGGAGGAAGATGGGCAGTTGTACGCCTGCGCCGTCCTCAACAGCGACTCCAATGAGGGCTACGCCGGTATTCCCTGGAGCCTGAACTGCCGGGATGACGAAGTGCTGATCCCTCACGCATTGGGTGTCTGGCCCGCACAGCAGGGCAAGGGCGTCGGCCAGCGAGCGGTGGAAGAGATCCTGCAATACGCAAGAGCGAACGGCAAAAAGGCGGTGCGGCTGGACATTCTCGGACAGAACGCCGCCGCGGAAAAGCTGTACACAAAATGCGGCTTCCAGTTCGTGCAGGCCAAAACGATGTTTTACGAGGACACCGGCTGGACTGAGTTCAAAATGTATGAGTTCAACCTATGATGCCTTTGGGACAGAATCCACGCCGCCAGTATAAAGGATAAACGCCATCGTATGACCCTTCATACGGTGGTGTTTCTATACTGTCAATAACACTGACACATCTGGCGAGGAGTAAGGTTGCCGGAATGTCTGCGGGATGGTATAATCGGTGGTAAAGACGCGGACAAGCTCTAATGAAACGTTCCAGTGCCAATCTGTTTAGGGAGAACAACGATCATGATCAGGAGATTACAAGAAACAGATATAGACAGGGTGATGGAGCTGTGGTTAGGCGTAAATCTGAAGGCCCACGATTTTGTCCCCGCCGCGTATTGGAGAAGCAATTTCGAGCCGGTGAAAGAAATGCTGCCGCGGGCGGAAGTCTATGCGTATGAAAGCGCCGGAGAAATACAGGGTTTTGTCGGCTTGAGCGGCGAATATATCGAGGGGATTTTTGTTGCTGATGAGACGCAGTCGCAAGGTATCGGCAAGCGCCTGCTGGATTATATGAAAGCCATAAAGGACACGCTGCGCCTGAACGTATACCAGAAGAACACACGGGCGATCCGTTTTTACCAGAGGGAAGGTTTCGTGATCCAGCATGAGGGCTCGGATGAGTCCACCGGCGAGAAAGAGTATACGATGCTTTGGCGGCAGGCAGCTATGAGGAGATGCTGATGGAAAAACGATTTGACCTCAGCGCGGCGGCGCTGCATATTCTGGCAATGGCCTTCATGCTGATGGATCACCTGTGGGCAACGCTTCTGCCTGCGCAGGAGTGGCTCACATGCGTGGGACGGCTTGCCTTCCCAATGTTCGCCTTCATGGCGGTGGAGGGATATTTCCACACGCGGAGCTTCAAACGCTACGCATTGCGGATGCTGGCCTTTGCGCTGCTCTCCGAGATACCCTTCGACCTGATGTACAGCGGGACATGGTTCTATCCTGTACATCAGAATGTCATTTGGACGCTGCTCATCGGCCTGTTGGGCATCCACCTGATGGAAGAAGTGAAGAAAAAGGGAAAGACATGGTGTTACGTCCTCTCCTGCATCGGCGTAACGGTACTCGGCGCGATCCTCGGCACAGTAGGAATGGTGGACTACTACGGTGCGGGTGTTTTGACCGTGTTTGTTTTCTACTTTTTCCGGGGCAGGGCGTGGTGGAAGCTGCCTGGGCAGATCGTGGCGCTGTACTGGATCAATGTGCAGATGCTCGGCGGGCAGTTGTACCCGGTTTCAGTCTTCGGCGTGGAGCTTGAGCTCTGTCAGCAGGGGCTTGCGCTGCTGGCGCTCATACCGATCTGGCTCTATCGCGGGCGGCAGGGCTACCACAGCAAACCATTCCAGTATGCTTGCTATGCCTTCTATCCGGTACATATGCTGGTGCTGGCACTGCTGGTAAGATAAAGCCGAACGTGACTTACATCCCGATACTAGCAATCACAATCAACAAAGGAGTACTCCATGAATCCAATTGATCTGATGAAACGCCCCGCGGCGTATGCCTGCGGGTATGAAAACGCCCCGGCGGAGGCGCAGAGACGTGCCAAGCAGCTCTGCTGGGCGTATAACCAAACATCCCCGGAGGATGCGGAGAAGCGCCGCGCCATCCTGCGGGAGCTTCTGGGCACCTATCATCCGCTGACCAACATCGAGTCCGATTTCCGCTGTGACTACGGCTTCAATATCCATGTCCACGGTCTGGCGGTGATCAACTATAACTGCGTGATCCTGGACACGTCGCCGGTCCACATCGGCGCGGGAGCCTTTATCGCGCCGGGCGTCTGTCTGGCCTGTTCCGGCCACTCACTTGATGCCGAGCAGCGCAGCCGCGGTATCGGCACCTCCGCACCCATTACGCTGGAGAACGACGTCTGGATCGGCGCCAACGCCACCGTCTGCGGTGGTGTGACCATCGGCGCAGGCTCGGTCATCGGTGCTGGGAGCGTGGTGACGCACGATATTCCCGCCGGTGTCGTGGTGGCAGGCGCGCCCTGCCGCGTGATCCGTCCCATCACGGAGGCGGACAAGATTAAGCCGGAACAGATCCTTTTCTGAAAGCAATGTTGAGGAGGGCAACATCATGGAGATCAAAATGCTTGAGCAGGAGTTCGCCGTGTGCCAGGTGCGGGACTACACACAGGTGAATTGGGCGGCAGAATTTTGCTTCACCGGCAAAACGGACGAGGAGTATTCTCTGGTCTGCGCTACCGGCGATGTGCCTGCCAATGTGATCCGACGGGACGATGGTTGGAAGGGCTTCCGTATTCAGGGCGTTTTGGACTTTTCGCTGGTGGGAATCCTCTCCAAAATCGCCACTCTTCTGGCGAAAAATGACATTCCAATCTTCGCCATCTCCACCTACAACACCGACTATGTTCTGACGAAAGCGGAGCACTGCGAAAAGGCGCTGGAGGCTCTCAAACAGGCGGGATACACAATCGTAAAGTAGTGATTCCGCTGTGAATCTATATAATCCCAAACGCTTCCCGTCCGGCACCGGTGAATGTTCACCGATGTTGGGCAGGAAGCGTTTTTCAAAGAAATATTCTACCATCAAGAGCCGCTCATATGGGGCTTGCGGCGCTCTTGGCCTGCTGGTAGGTATCCCACAGATCATCGCTCATTTCGTAGACGATCCGCTTGACCTTACGGGCATTGTCCGCCTGACGATAATGCTGGATGCGTGCGAGAAATTCGTCACCTTCGTTGCAGATACCGTACCCGAGGAGCGTATTTCCCTCCTGCGGAGAAAACGTAAGCGCGACCTGTTCGCCGCAGTAGGGGCAGGTGACCGCGTTGACGCGGGTGTCGGCCAGAGCATCGTCGAGGCTGGGGTAGATCAGTCCGGAGATGAGTCCGTTTTTGCGGTCGGCTTCATAGCCGACAAAGGCGGTACGGTATTCGTCGATACAGCCCGCCAGATCCATGCGCTCGCAAACGCGCACCGTGTTGCGGGTGTCATTCAGCGCGTCATGCGCGCGGTCAGCGGGAAGATTCAGCATTTTCACAGCGTCGGCCAGGGAGCATTGACGGTTTTCACGCAGGATTTCTCGGGCGAAAATGCGCTGGAGGTCATAGCAATATGGGAACGGCTCAGTGGGGATGTCGTGCAGAAGCATGTTGTCCAGCAATACAGGAATATCGTCCGGCCCCCAGGAGCAGAGCGCACAATCGTTCCCGCACCAGTCGATAAAAGCGTCAAACGCTTCAGGAAATGACGGAGCTTTCTCAAGCTCCTGCGGTCGGATCTTCGTGAGCTGAACGACCGCGCCGCTCATATGAGGATAAAACTGCGGGCGTATAAAGGTCTTGAACTCGTCCACAGTTTGAAAGTTTTCATCCAGCTTTACAGCGCCAATCTCAATGATTTCCGAATCAAACGGAAATGGCTCCATGATCGCCTCTTTTTCCGATAACGGCTGGTTCCATTCAAAATCTAAAACAATGTAGTGCATTTCTATATAGCCTTTTGTGTAAATATCTCTAGCATTCTGATGTCTCGGGTGATTTATAAATTACCACCCTTCCTCCCACTCATCCCAAGCTTCATCAAGATCATCGTAGTTGCCGTCTTCGTAGAGGTCTTCCGGGTCGCCATAGTCCTCGCGGAGACTTTGGCCGCTGCCGGGGCCAGTGTCGGTGGCGCTGCCTGAGTGGAAGGTTTGTCCCTCATAGGGCTGCGCGGAATAGTATTGCGAGAAGGATTTCAGCATGAACTCACTGTCGTCCTCCCACTGGGCGCACATACCGGCGGCGATCATCTCGCCGGAGTCATCGTACCAGTAGACGTTGATGTACTTGCGGTTCAGCTCCAGCTTGTCAAAGTTCTTGCACTTCAGCTCTTTGTCAGGCGCACCCAGCGAAGTATAGGACAACGCCTTCATAGGCATACCATCCACCGGAAGTTTGCCGCTATATTGAACGTAGCTGGCAATCGGAGTGGTCGCTGCGGGTGGGCTGGCAGTTCCGGAGGCGGCGGGAGCCACTGCGGCAGGCTGTGCTTTGGGGATGTCCTGTACGGCAAGGAAAACCAACCAGCCCATTAGCACCGAACAAATTACAATGATTGCGATTCTGCCATATTTTGGGGCTGCCTTTATTGTATCCTGCGCCGTTTCCGTTGGTGCAGATGCGGCAGATTGTGCTGGTTCCGTTGCTTCTGTGTGTTCCTGCTGTGGCTTTAGCACGGCGGGCTTTTCCTTTGCAGGTTTCTTCGGTACAGGTAGGATCTCCAGCACTCGTTTGGTTTTCTCCGGCGGCCACGGAGCGGTATCGCGGGTATAGTTACCTACATCGTGAACAACGCCTTCTTTCAGTTCGTTGTTTTTGCCGTAAGGCACACGCACATGGTCACCCTTTTTCACCGGCAGTCCGGCGGTCAGGTAGGCGTATGGCCGACCGTTCCCCACCTGCACGGAGCAATAATGGTACGTCGGCGTGTTATCCTTCGGTGTTACACATTCTTCCGTTAGAGAATCAAGCTCGTCCTCCTCCGTGTCTGCGCACTCTTCCATAAGGGAATCAAACTCGTCCGGATCTTCATGCCACACCTCTCGCGGCAGCGGATTTGACTGCAGCAGGGCATATAAATGCTCCGCCAGCGCTGTTTTTCTCTGTTCAAGGGCAGCTTGGATCAGGTATAGGTGCAACTTGCATACATAACGACTGCGGAATACCATCTCCGCAAGGGTATCATCTTTTTGGACAGCATCCAGCAACGGAGCTATGACGTCTTTGTTATAGTCCTCATGCTCCCACAGGAAATCCAGCAGATAGAAGGAATCCTCCGCACGGTGAGGGTCTCGTAATGGCTCCTGCTTTTCCGGCAGGGATCGCCACATGGCGATGGCCTTTTGCGGGTCGGTACGGTAGACTTCTTCCAGAAGCTGTGCCCCCATCATGCCGGAAAGGGTCTCACTTTCATACTCGTCCTTCAACTCCGAAAACTGCTCCACAATACGCTCTACAGCGGAGTCGAAGAAGATCGGTTGTTCCGGAGCATCCTCGTTTTCACGGGGGGCTACCGTGAGAGTGAGGGTGATCTCTTTTGGCATATGAACAGTCTTTGCGGCTTTGCGTGCTTCAATCACGCTGCGCGGGAGAAAACCGAAGTCGCCGCACCAGCCGCATTCCCATATATCTTTGTGCAGGATCACGTCCGGTGCGCCACAGGTCGGACAGTTCATGGAGACACCCCCTTATAACGAAGTCAGACTGTTGCTGCGCAGTGCTTTCTTCTTTCATTATACAGCCGCTGCCGGAGGAAGTAAACAACCATCGCAGGTGTCCAGCAGCCCACAAGAACCTGCTGTTCGCTGAAAACGGACATCTGATCCGCAGTAGTCTCCAGTTCCGCAATGGCGGTATCAACCTCATGAATGGCGGCGATGATCTCACTCAGGCTAATATCCTCGGCCCAGAGTGCCGCGTAGTAGCGATAACGGGTGGGCTGATGTAAAAAGTTGTCCTCTGGCTGGTTGTCAGCCAAGTAATTGCCGACCGCTGGAAGCATAGCGACGAGACTATCACGGTACACCTGAAGTGTGTCCGGGCGTGAGGGATAGCTCATAATTGTCCGCATAAGATTGAGCTCATGATCTTCCAAAGCCAATTCTGAAAAGTATCCCATATGTTCATTACCTCCACTCAATTTTCATCGTTTTCTGCCAATACCTGTTCAAAGGCCTCTTTTGCCTGCTCTGGATAATAGAGCGTATACCACACGAGACGCATGGCACTTATCGCCAGTTGTATATTGTGGCTGCGAGGAAAGAGATAACTGATTTTCTGACAGCTCTCTATGAACCAGTCATCTACGCCACAAGCGCAAAGCTGTTTCCACTGGTGGGGGAGAAAGCCGTTGATTAAATCAGGTGAGCTTCGCTTTGCCCGTCCCATACAAATGTAGTGCATCAGGGCGTTTGCTGATGGATGCTCCATCCCCTTTTGTGTAAGGTACTCAAATACATCTTCCCGACAGGCGATGATGCTTTGGGCATTGACACTACTTGATTCGATGAGGTGTTCACCATTGCCTTTCCATGCTCCGGCACTGTGCATGAGCGAACTGATCCGGGCAAGGTCATCCGCAGTTTTAAGAGGCATCAGGAGGAATAGCTTATCCCACGCGGGCGAAGCTTCATCTGTGCCATGCTTTTTGACCTCAAACATACTCAGACCGAAGTACCTGCAAGCCCGCTCCGGCAGCGTGTTGTATAGAGTGAAATCTTCATTGATCTTTGTAATCTGCTCGATAACGCGTGGATCATCTAAAGGAATGCTTTGCACTGGAATGCCGGTCACGGCTTCACAGGCCTCCAGCAGTGCAAGGCCCGTATGAGGAAGAAACCGGATGCAGCTATTCCTGGTGGAAAATTCCGGGCAAAAGTACAGGCGATAATAGTTGGCGTTGATTTCCTTCGTAGGCAAATGAGTCAGATTTTGCTTTATATCGGGAGAACAGAGATGCCACTGGATAAATGGATTATTGTTGTCATTCTGCGGCAGGTTGTGCTGGATGGCTTGGAGCAACTTCTCATATGCCACCGTGCCATTGACCAGATTGGCTTCCTTTGCAAAATCGGCAATACGCTGCGCTTTGTGCTGGGAGCCGATTTGACTGAGTATGGGGGAAGACTCGAGAATCACGGCGTTGCTGTTATACGGAACTCCATCTTGCAGAGCGGCAAGTGTGTCCTTTGACAGACGGAGTTCAAAGCAGACGCCGTCCCTTAAATGCTGCTCTATTGTCTCGACTGGAAGGCCAAGCCCAAAGGCAGTCACATCAGCCCCACATTCGGGGCAAATCAAATGTGCGCCATAAGGCTGGACAACCTTTTCCCAATGTCCACAGTGTTCGCACCAGATATGGCGAGGCATGGGGTCGTGTTCACAGAGCCCTAGCAGAAAGAGGACTTCCATGTTGCCCATCTCACCACAAAGAATCATTTTCCCGTTCCCCACGCGCTGTGCGAGTTCTGCAAGAAGCAGAAATACCTGTGCAGTATGCGTTTTCTCTATGATGCGGAGTTCAGTCTCTACGCGTGTTTGGACTTGTGTTGGGCACTGCTCTCCATACCTTTTGTGAAGCGTCGTAGAGAGGAGGTCTTGCAGCGAGTTGATAGCATCATCATTCCACGCTTCATGACCCTCTTCAATGTACTGACTTAACTTTGGGATACTACCAATCGTGGAAATGATTTTCATTGGATCATCGCAGACCGTTTTCTTTGACAACCCCCGTTCGTGGGGGAGCGTATACAGCGCATCAATTTCTTGCAGCAATTCTTCCTCGGTCATGTGTGTAAGGTGACTGGGAAGTGTGTGTCCTTCATATTTCGCAATGGCTTTGTATGCAACCTTGTCATATTTATTTGCAGAATGACTTAAAGCGCAATGCTGCACGGCACAGAGTGGGATTTCGTGTTTTTTTGCTAAGTGGTATATTTCAGTGGACAAATCATACGGTTCGATTTCAAATTCCAGATAGTCATATGGTTGAATAATTCTCTCAATATACCGGCTGCTCTTCCGGAGCTGCAAGGCACGAACCAACTGTCCGTTTTGCGAAGCAGCTCCGATCAGGAGTCCCTCACGATGCGCGTCTAATTGGCTTCGAGTGATGGCGCTGCCATAGGGAAAAATATTTCCGTGCATGAGCTCCAGCAACCGGAAGATATTGTCCCTGCCAACCAAATTTTTTGCCAAGAGGACAATATCATACCGGTCATCGCGGTCAACACAGTTCATGGTAATGCCGTAAATCATTTGCAGCCCTGCGCGATTACACTCATATTCGGAGATGCCGTAGGCTTCAACAGAGTTATAATCAGTAAATGCAATAGCTGCACAATCGCTTTTCTTACTCTCGGATACGATTTCCCATGGTGTGATAAGAGAACGGGGCCTTGAGATGGCTGACTCATTGTGAAGTTCAATTCGTGTCATTAGGATGTTCCTCCATCATAATCTTTTCGAGATAGTATTGCAGATCCTGCATATTGACCCCAAGATCCAAAGCCTGCCGATAGTAAAGAGTGATTCGTTCGGACAGGCTGTTATTGGGAGAAATGTCTTTCAGCGTAAGAGGATGAACTTCCTGTGCAGCCTTGTGTTTTCTGATGGATGCCGCCCAATGAGCGCGTAACATTTGGATTTGCTGTATTTGCCACTGCGAAGGTGTGCTTTCAGGCTCGATACCACAGAGTACATATCTTGATAACGAAATCTGCTCCTGTAAGAAGGGGAGCATCATCTGTCGGCATACACCGTCTGCCTCGCTTGCCGTGTGAAAGATTTCCAAAATCTGCCCTAAAATCGAGATGCACGGTTCTGCGTAACTCAGATCCTCTACCTGTTGTCCCTGACGGATAGCCGTTACCTCGGCAATATTTTTCAACATTTGATTTCGGCAGGCCACGAGTTCACGGCTTTTGTCCGCGGGCTTAGGTGCGTCTGGAGGTAATACAACAACCTGGGGCGATTGCTCGGCAGGCTCAAAAGAGAAGACCTGGCGTCCCTGTATAAGCCTTGGAAACAGTGGACGATCACACCAGCGTTCAACATCGGCGGGCTCATATTGGGTCAATAGGGTAAGCGGTACACCAAAGAGACCTGATAGTTCCTTTGTCCGATGATCTGGCAGCTTTTTGCTGCCAGTTTCCCATGTAGAGATAACCTGGCGGGATACGCCAAGTACAGTCGCCAGAAACGCCTGAGAGTAATTACAGCGACTCCTGATAAGGAAAAGGGCAGTCTTCATAGTGTGCCTCCTGCTTTTGATGTGCGCGCATCTAAGGTTACTTTAAAAGAGGTTGACAGCCGGTGTCAATCTGCAACCTTGCCCGATTTATCCCTTACATTGTCTTGTGGAATTTCTTGCTGCCCTGTATTGATTGGGTGAGCATTGGCGGCGCGGTTACGATAAGAAATAGAACATATTACTCCGGCAAATCCCAACATACCGACGAAGGCAATAATACAGATAATCCAGTGGGCGATAATGAATCTAACTATCCTTATCGTAAGATTGGTTATTGCCCAGATCCCAACAAAAATAATGAAGCGGATGATCCAATGACATAGGGAACCGGCGGCATGTCCATAAATCGACCCACCATCGTATAGCCTGCCTGTGATGCGACGTGCGATGACAAATGCAATTAGTTCAATTACGCCAAGAATAATCCATTCCTGATATAATTCGAGTGGTAGCGAGAGCGGATCTGTGAGCTTATCAAATGCAAAGCTGAGTATTTCTTTCAACGTGTATGTCCTCCAGTTACGTGATGTTTTTCATTCATAATTATAAAACGCCCCCTGTCCGATAGTGCGGACAGGGGGCAAAATGTTCAATTGTACATAGCCATCACATCGGCCACATGCTCCCGCATTTTCTGCACCACATTCTCTGGGCCGATGATCTGGGCAAGGCTGCGGAAGCCGCAGACCCATGCGAAAAATTGGGGACTGACCACCACATCGGCAGTCACCGTGAAATGGGAATCACCATCTGGGATCAGCATCACATCACGGCCAAGGCGATCCAAAACAGCGCCTACCAGTTGGTTGTCGAAGCGCATGCGGACGCGCTGCTCCTCACCGCTGAACATGCCGAACACCTTGCGGGCATAAACGGCCATATCCAAGGCATCGTAAGCGTCTTTACCATCACGCGGCTCGTCGATGGTCTCAATGTCAATCATCTTATCCACGCGGAAGTGCTTGATGATGCCAGCTTCCGAGTCAAACGCCACCATGTAGTAATTCTCGTCATCCCATGTAAGAGCAAAGGGACTCACTATGTAAAATCCATTGTCTCGCCGGAAGTGGCGCTCCTTACTGACTGTATAATCGAAGTAGCGGAAGCGGATTTTCTTGTTTTGCGCGATACCGGTGTGGATTTCATCCACATTGTAGTAGATGGACTCATTCATGGTCTTGATACGGTTTTTGACATAGACCTGTCGGGAAAGGAGCTGCGCCTCGTAAGCACTGGCCAGACTCTCAATTTTCTTGATGAGCGCCATCGTCTTCTTGTGGGTGATAAACTTGGAGGACTGAACGCTATCCACCAGCAGCTTCAACTCCGGCAACTCAAAATCGCGGCTGCCTACATAGTAGCCGTAGAAGTTACCCTCCTTGATCTGGATAATGTCCAAACCGAACTTCTTCAGAGCCTCCACGTCATCGTAGATGCTTTTGCGTTCCGCAGGGATACCAAGGTCGTTCAGGTAGCCGATGATCTGGTTGACCGTCACCGGATGCGCCTCGTCGGAATTCCGGAGCAGGTACTGCATGACATATAAAAGCTTCAGCTTTTGGGATGAATCTCGCGCCATTTTGCTTTTCCTCCCTGTAATTAAGCTCTGTATCGCCAATTCCATTATAGCGTGTGTGGGCGATGCTGTAAACAGAATACTTGAGAGGGTGTCCTAAAAAACGGACAAAGCGCTTGCTATAATTGATTCACACAAAGGAAAAGAGCAAGTTTGAAAAGGGGTGCTGATCATGGGACTGTTTGGGAATTTGTTTGATTTCAACAGGGATGGCAAGACCAGCTTTACCGAGCAAATGGTGGGATTAGGCCTTGCGGCGGGAAACTTCAGACTCTTTCCGCAGACTATCTACAAGATCAAAAATGTATTTTTCAGCTTCAAAGATAATCTCTTTAAGGCATTGCTCATTTGCATTAAGATACATTTTCAGTCGAGGAATATCGTGTGAATTATTTACTTGGCCGCGCAGAGCTTCGGCAATTTCAAGATGTTTTTTCTTTTTATAGAAGTCAATATATGGGAGTCGGATGCGTTTCCCATCTATCAAATAATAACTGCTTCCAAGATACCATATTTCCTCGTCCTCGACGTTTTTACCCAGAATATATGTAATCAATTTTTTCTCTTGGGCAAAAACTGGATTGCAAACACCTGTAGTTGACAACGGCTTAGTAGCAGTTCCGCACAGAGGGCATATTTCGTTTTTTAGAATAGGTATCCTACAATGCGGGCACCAAAAAACCGGAGTAACCATACTATTTTCCTTCCATTAAGTCGCTTAGTAATGACAGCAAAATTTGCACCTTATCATCATAGGTAACTGCTAAGCCGAAGTTTCCGAAAGTGGAGTTTATCTTGTTTTTGATTGTAACTCCAAGGTCAGAAAGCCCGGTGTTATCAAATACAACAGCCTTTTCTTCGCCATTTGCCGTCGTCAAAGTCATCTTTGTTTCCGTACTTTGCAGATTGCCGTTCTGGTGATAGGCGACCAGCTTTCCTTGGACTTCCATAAGACGAGTTTCAAATTCATCCCTGTGGTCATCACTCCAATATGCTATTTCAATACCTGTCAATATTTTCGCTAGGTGAGAAATAATAGCATTGTCTGAATCGCTTTTCTTGATTTTACCAGAGTAATCAAGAAAAGCATTCGTGTAATAATCAAAGGATTTGACACGTTTTCCTTGCCACTCTTCGTCGTAAGTTTCTATCAAGGTTTCGGACAGGGGCTTGCTGAAATCTAGAGCAAAAGTCGAGCAGAGGATTTTCTTTAACTCTCGCAACAGCACATCAAGCGCATTATCCAAATCGAGTCGACAGTCGGCAATCTTTCTAAGGCTGCTCTCATAATCGCCTGTGAGTGCTTTGGCGGATTCAAAGAAGAACCGTGAGTAGCTAGTGTAGTTTTGTTCAAGCAGTTTGCGGTAATCTTGTGTGCTTTGCGACACGAAGCGCATAGTCGTTCTGGCAAACTTGGATACGCTTTTATAGTGTGACATCATCCCGTCGTATACTGCCTTTAACCGATTGCGGTTTAACTTTGCCGGGCTTATTTTATCTCGGAACAAAAGTTCAAGTTCGGAAATGAAATTTTGCTCTTCTTGATTCCACCCGGCTATACTAAAGGAATAATCGCCTGGCCTTTTTATTATTTCTTCGAATAATTCAGCCGTAAGTTCCTGTTCAGTTCCATGGCTCGTAATGATTAATGTCTTTCTGCGCGTCAGTAGCAATGAGGCGATCAACATAGAAAGGTAACCGTCACGCAAACCAAATGGTTCTAATTTAAGGGCGGTGTACAAATCGGCAAAGGGTACTGCACCCAAGCTGGCTTTTTCCAGATATTCAGAAATCTTTTCCTTAACCGTCTGCTGGGGCATGTGTTTATCGCTCAGAGCATTCTCAGTGACATTGTCCTCAAAAGATACAAAGCCATTTTTTTGCAAAACTGAACGGACGGCAATGTAGTCCGGGGACAAATACTGAAGGCCATAATACGGCTGATTGTTTTCTTCTTGCAGCATTCCGCGTATCGCATTCTTTTTTGCAGTTGTAATACTACCGGAGATAATGTTTTTATTAATCAGCTCGTTGTTAACAATTAAGGTTTCTGGGTATGCTTTGCGCATTATATCAGAGGCCAATTCAGCAATCTGGGTAAAAGTACGAATTACATTCTTTACTTCGCCATTGGCCGCTATAAGGCAGTCTTCAGTATCAAAGTTTCGCCAAGATAAAAGCTCTTTTTCGATGGCATCTGTTAATTCATTGATGTTGTACTCAAGTTCCTTTTCAAATGCCGGATCGTTACAGATATATTTACTTTTCTGTGTTTCCAGGTATTTTGCTGCTATGTACTTTTTGGCCGAAGCAACAAGATCTCTGGACTCGGGATTATACCAGATTATGCTTCGGTCGAGATTGCCCGATAATGCCGCAAGCGCTTCCGGCGTCATATCATTGCCGCCGAGCATAAGTACTAACGCGCCATCATAATACTTGCCAATTCTCTGGGAGAGCAATTTGCTTGAAATTGTATTCGCCATCGAGAAAATTGGTACAAACACTCTGTTTATCTTATATTCTCTATTGTATTCGTATGGGTACAATACAAAATTCACGAAATGCTCATTAAGAGCTTTTACAACAGCATCTTCTGAAACACGAATGCTTTCAGCTTCGATCATGCCCGAAACATCATAAATGCTTGCGTCGAAAAATTCATATCTCTGATAGATTCCTGAATATTTCAGGATTTTGCTGTCACACAAGTTAGCAATAGCTACTTCAATCTGGTCATTAGGGTCGTCGATTGATTTAATTATTGTATCTTTGTCAGCGATAATTGCACTGGGGTCATTGATAATGCCTATTGCAGCAATTGCCTTCAGAACCTTTACTCGTATATCATCGCTATATTCGTCAAGTTGACCTTTGGCGAAAGAAGACTCAAGCTTTTTATACCAGTCGAACGCATCTTCGCTTCGAACCGATTTTATGCTGGGTTCGAAATAGTTGTAGATTTCATCAACGCCAACATAGTGGAATTCGTTTAATGAGTTGTGTGTTAAGAAACGATATTTCCCTTGTATTCCAGCAGTTTCAGTGGGGCAAAGAAAGGAATGGTATCTTCATCTATTACTTTTGTAATTGAGAAGGCCTGGTCACTCACATAAGTGTTCTTAAAGCAATCAAACTCTTTTTGTACAGCAGCCTTTGAATATGAGGCGCCTTCCAATTGGAGGAATGAATATAAAGCGTCTGAGAAGGTATCTTTTTGAAAATTTGTATCAGGGTAGACGTTATATGCCCAATACCATGCTGTAGCTTCTTCTTCGCTTTGAGCTAAATTCCTATGAAAGAGCCACAATGTCCCTCGATCAGTGCAGAATATATCGTTGTCCGCGACTAGTTGACCTAACGGCGTAAGGGTCTGTGTGATGCCTTGCTGATCCTTGCCCTCTTCGGTTATACCTAACACCGTAGCCCAATACCGCATTGCTTTGATCATAACCCGTCCCACACCAATAGTATCTACGGCGAGCAACTCATTATTGGGAGAATAAATATGCGCATCATTCCTTACGGCGTCTATTATTTTGGTGGGCCAACCATTTCTTAAATAAAATGACCCGTGTTTATTGATCTGCATATTATTCTCCTCCGCAGCAATTTCTTTCCTGTGGCACAGTGCAATCGCAAAAGATAGTTGTAGATTCACTTTTTGTATAGCGATAGATTTTCCATTTATGTAATATCTGTTATTGTCTGCCTGATACAGACTCATTTATCAGACTATTCGGCTACTTTTTAGGCGTTAACTCGACTAAAAGGCTCGCTCCATGAAAAACTGGGAACAAATCGGCTGAAAGATATTTTGTCGTGTTGCCGCAAATAAAACAGCATTCCTTATTGGCTAGAACAATCGTATTTCTCATGTGTTGGAGAACTTAATACGAAGATTCATATCATATCTTAGCATACCAGATGTCCCATAAAATGGACTTTAATCATAAAATTCCATAATATCATCAGGAGTACAATCAAGAGCTTTGCAAATACTGCCGACCACATCTGTTGTGATACTCTTATCTTTCGCAAGTTTCATCATTTGGTAGTGTGTAATGCAAGCCGCTTCCTGTAAGTCTTTTTTTCTCATCTTTTTGTCAATTAAGATTTTCCAAAGCTTGTTGTACCTGACCGACATGGTAATTCTCCTTCGATAAAACATCATTAGTTATAGACACTATACGACCAATTTTATGTATTATAGCATAAACTCGACAAGCAATCAACTAAAAGGGCGTTATCTCAAACTTATTTTCGGTTGAGCAAATATAAAGACTGGTGAGATGTATTTGAGGGCTTAACATGATTCTCCTTCATAATCGACACCTTAATTCTTATACCTTAAACCGAAGCTTTCCGCTTGCCGCATCTCTTGCCACATTCACGGCGGATATAGCGTTTATCCAGCAGTGACTTCATAATTCTCTTGGTCGTTGTAATGGATTTTCCTGAACTTTGGCAAGCTATTGCTGCTTTATCGCCGGGGACACCCAATTCTAAAACCGCGAATTTTTCTGTAGTACAGTCCAAAGCATCAGATTGATACTTTGAAAATGTTTTTATCTGCAAAATCAGCGTGCATATAGCGTCTTTTGTCGTCGCTCTACTTTGCTCTGCCTTTCTAGGTCAAATCCGGGTCGCGGGATACTAACTCCTGCCACCGACTTCTTTTGGGCAGAGGAGCCGGCGCCTCATACTTTTTTTGCCTTGGGGATGGATAAAGTATTCCCAATAGTGCTCACAACGGGTAATGCGTTGTTCATTTTGACGGAAGTACAGCATGAGCTCCAGCAGGAGAAGACCATAGGGTGAGAAAGTGTGGAGGGTCAGCGGCACTTGGTCCAAAGGGATATCAACGGGCGGTGTACGGGGCTGCGCTATATCAGGATAGATTTCCCATAGTTTCTCAAGTTAAGAGGATAGGAAAGCGATCTCCGCGCCGACAAAGGTCATTTCAAAGATATTTCGGAGTCGTATTTGTGCCGGTACCGGCATCTCCAGTGTGTGCATGATCGCCTGTCCTGAGCTGAGCAGAAGGGATGCCGTACCGTCGGTCGTTCTACATCCGCAGACATATGACGAGCCACGGCAGCGGCGGAGAAACTACAGCAGGAGGAAAGCAAGTCCCGCTGGGCGCATTGTCCCAGCGACAATTGCTGATCGAATATCTTACAGACCACCCTGTAAGCGATCTGTTTGCGCTCTCCAAAGCGCTGGGCGTCAGCCTGAGCTGCACGGAGTCCCTTCTACAGCAGCTTGCCGATGAGGGCATCGTCGCTGTGGAGACAGACCAAGGCAATCGCCTGTATAAATTGAAAGCGTAAGGCGGCTCAAATTCTGCGCCGCAGTAATCAAAGATAAGAAAAATCCCTCTGAAATCGTTGATTTCAGAGGGATTTTGGTCCGAGTGAG
>ENA-OUQC01000772-OUQC01000772.1-human-gut-metagenome-genome-assembly--contig:-NODE-772-length-20478-cov-4.505606_pt1 | contig 20478 bp, 23 predicted proteins | sample MGYA00237942_ERZ548815 | MGnify/ENA primary metagenome ERZ548815 (study PRJEB26490, sample SAMN05194722) | human gut metagenome | biome: terrestrial biome; feature: human-associated habitat; material... | reverse complement strand
AGCGCCACCTTGCCAAGGTGGAGGTAGCGAGTTCGAGCCTCGTAGTCCGCTCCATATAATACTTTGCAGGAGCCTGTCTCCTGCAAAGTTCTATCTGGTGCCATGGCCAAGTGGTAAGGCAAAGGTCTGCAAAACCTTCATTCCCCAGTTCAAATCTGGGTGGCACCTCCAAGCCGCAGATGCGTCTGGCAAAAGCCGGGCGCATCTGTTTTTTTGCTTTGGCGTCGTTTTGCGGGCCTTGCCCGGCAAAAACGGCGCATTTTTTGCGGCGCTTGACAAGCGGGAAGCTTGCGCATATAATGAACACCGCGCAATGCATATTGCACGATGTATTTAAGACAGGGAAACCGGAATTCTGCGGAAAAGGAAAGGCGCTATGAATCAAACGATCGGGAAAATTGGATCGATCCTCGTTACGGCAGCGGTGGTTCTCTTTGCCGTCTGCCTGTTTATTTCCATCTTTTGGAGCTGCTTTGTCTGTATCTTTCTTGCGCTGGGATATCTGCTGATGATCGCCGGATACCAGAATGAAAGCGGGGAGGACCGGAGGGCGGCCGCCAATGCGGGCCTGATCTTTGGCTGCATCTACGCCGTTTTTGTCCTGCTGGTGTATTTTGCGCAGACGACGGCGGTCAGGACCGATCCGCTGAACGAACAGGCTGCGATGATCCTGGATTTCTCCAAGGGCGGATTGCTTTTCAGCTACGATCTGCTCGGCTATGGAATGATGGCGTTATCCACCTTCTTTATCGGCCTGACCATTGCGCCGAAAAGCAGACGGGAAACATGGCTGAAATACCTCATGATGATCCACGGCGGCTTCTTTTTTGGATGCCTGATCCTGCCCATGACGGGGGTCTTTCGCGCGTCCATGTCCGCAGGGACGGACGGTATGGCGGGGATCCTTGCGCTGGAGCTTTGGTGCGCCTATTTTCTGCCGGTGGGCATTTTGTCAATGCTCCATTTCAGTCAGGCCCGCGGCGGCGGGAAGGAATAAGGAAAGCCATGGCAAGGCGCCGAACAGCCTGCCATGGCTTTTATCATTTTTAGTCTATTTTGAGTTCAATATCGCCGGTATCGGTTCGGATCTCGCAGCGGCCGCCGGTGATCGTTTGGGGGACCTCCACCGTTCCCGTATCGGTCTGGGTGAGAAATACCTTATCGGTAAGCAGACTGCCTGTCACATTGCCCGTACCGGTCCGGACGAAGATCTCCGATGCGTCTGCCCGGTCAAACCGCACATTGCCGGTGCTTCTTTCGAGGGAAAACGCTTCTGCGGCGGCGGTATCCTCCAGAAAAATATCGCCTGTGGTCCCGCTGGAGATGAGGTTTTTGCAGGCAATGCGGGTCAGATATGCTTTTCCGGTGGAAACGCTCACCGTAATATCTCCTGCGCAGCGCACATCTGAGACCTTGATCTGCCCTGTGGTGACGGAAAGGTCAAGGGAGCCGGCGGAAGCATCCGCGAGGCAGAGATCTCCGGTGCCCGTTTTGAGCCTGACGGCCTCCCGCGCGTCTGCGGAGCAGCGGATGCTGCCGGTGCTGGCAGAAAGATCCATGCGCCCGAAGGAGAGCCCTTTGGGCAGGTGGATATCGCCGGTGCTTTCGCAAACGGAAAGCGCGCCATATTCCGCCTGCGGCAGGTAGACAGTGATTCGCGGCGAGGAGAAGCGAAAGCCGATGTGGTCGTACCAGGAGCGCTGATCGATGCGCCGGATGAGCAGCACACCGTTTTCGACGGTGACGGAATGGGCTGCGTTTGCTTCCTCATAGCACGCCACGCGGCAGCTCCCGTCCTCCGAGCGGGCAAATACGATATTCGCGGTATCCGTCGTCAGCGACAGATCGCGGAACGGCTCGGCGATCTTGTGGATCCGGGTCTCGAAGCTGACCGCGGAGAGCCTGGAAACATCCCATCCGACGGAACTCATGACACCAATAAAAAGAATACAGCCCATCAACACAAGCGCAGCCGCCGTGATGTACCATGTTTTTGCCGTCTTTTTCATTGTGCTTCCTCCTTCCTGATCAAGCGGCGCTTTACCCACAGGGGGATCCTTTTCGTAAGCGCCAGGATGCCCTTTGAAGCGTTTTGACATCCGAAAAACAGAAAAATGCAAAGCCCGGCGCAAACGATCCCGATGGAAAGGGCTGCAAATCCTGCGGCAGCCCGACGAATCCTTCGCGCAGCGCCGCAAGAAATTCCTGTTTATTCATTGCCCTGATCCTCCCTCGTTACAAACTGATAGACCGCCAAGATCTCCTTCCATTCGACCTTGAACTCCTCAAGGCGCTGCCGCCCCGCTTCGGTAATGTGATAATACTTCCGAAGCCGGCCGTTGTGCTCCGCAGTGCGGACCGTCAGAAGCTCCGCCGCCTCCAGACGCTTCAAAACGGTATACAGGGTCGATTCGGAAAGCAAGGGGGCCTTATTGACAAACCCGCTGCGGAAAACTATAATATGCAATGCACATTGCCTGATGCACATTTGAAGATGTACTTCTGCGGGGAAGGGGGCAGACGATGGCGCCAAAGAATAAATTCACAAGAGAAGAGATGGTGCAGGCGGCGATGCGGGTGGTCCGGGCCAGAGGGCTGGACGGCCTGACGGCAAAGACCATCGCCGACGAGCTGGGCACCTCCACGCGCCCGATCTTTACGGGCTTCGGCTCCATGGAGGAGGTGCGGCAGGAGGTCTATGCCGCCGCAGTGCGCGTATACGACGGCTATACCAACGCGGGCCTGCAGGAGCCGATCCCGTTTTTGGGCGTGGGGAAGAACTACATCCGCTTTGCCCGGGAGGAGCCGGAGCTTTATCGCGTCCTGTTTCTGGCGCGGACACCGGAGCACAGCGCCACGCAGTCCATGCGCCACCTGCAGGGCCTTGTCCGGCCGGCCCTGATGGAGATCTACCGGATCACCGAAGGGGAAGCGGATCTGTATTTCCGCGATCTGTGGCTGGTGGTACACAGCCTGTCCACGCTGATCGTCACCGGCGGCTGCCCCTATTCTGACCGGGAGATCAGACAGATCCTCACGGAGGTCAGCATCAGCATTTTCAAGTCCATCCGGGAGATCCCCGGCTTTTCCGCCGACGCCTTTGACCGCGACGCGGTCTTTTCCGCGCTGATCGGCAGAGACGCGCCGGAGCTGCAGCGGGATCTGCCCCCGGGAGAGGAGAAACGATGAAATACAGCAAAAGGATCCTTGCAAAAGACGGCAGGGAGATCGAACTGCGCAGCGCGGCGGCCGCCGACGGATGCACCGTGCTGGATTGCTTTCAGCAGACCCACGGAGAGACCGATTTTCTCCTGACTTATCCGGAGGAAAGCCGCTTCGACCCGGAGCAGGAGGGCCGCTTTCTGGCGCGCAAGGAAGAGAGCGCCAACGAGATCGAGCTGATCGCCCTGGCGGATGGCCGCGTGGTCGGGACGGCCGGGGTCGATGCGGTGGGGACCAGATATAAGGTGGCGCACCGGGCCGAGTTCGGCATCAGCGTGCGGAAGGCATACTGGGGGCTTGGCATCGGCCGCAGCCTGATGGAAGCCTGCATCCAGTGCGCGAGAGACGCCGGATATGTCCAGCTGGAGCTGAGTGTGATAGCGGAGAATACGCGGGCCATAGCCATGTATCAAAAGGCCGGGTTTCTGGAATGCGGAAGAAATCCCAAGGGCTTTCGCTCCCGGACGGCCGGATATCAGGAGCTTGTTTCCATGCGGCTGGAGCTGTGATCCGCCGCCGGCGAAACGACCAATGAACCAAAAGACAAGCCGGAAAGCTGCGGCTTGAGAAAGAGAGGAACCGGGATCAGCATGAACGATATTATCAAGATCGATCACCTGAGCAAAAGCTTCGGGGAAGTAAAAGCGGTGCAGGATCTGAGCTTCCGCGTAAAGGAGGGCGAGCTGTTCGCCTTCCTGGGCATCAACGGCGCGGGCAAATCCACCACCATCAATATCATGTGCGGCCAGCTCGCCAAGGACGGCGGCGCCGTGGAGATCGACGGCGCAGATCTGGACCGTGATCCGGACCACATCCGGCGGGAGCTGGGCGTGGTGTTTCAGAGCTCTGTTTTGGACGGAGCGCTGAGCGTGCGGGACAATCTGAAAAGCCGCGCCGCCCTCTATGGCATCCGGGGCGCGGCGTTTGCGCAGCGGCTGGCAGAGCTTGCGAAGCTGCTGAATTTTGAAGCCATCCTGAACCGTCCGGTGGGAAAGCTCTCCGGCGGCCAGCGCCGGCGCATCGACATCGCCAGAGCGCTGCTCCACAGGCCCAAGATCCTGATCTTTGACGAGCCCACCACCGGTCTGGATCCCCAGACCCGGAAGCTGCTCTGGGATGTGGTGACGGAGCTGCGCAAAAAGGACGGGCTGACGGTCTTTCTCACCACGCACTACATGGAGGAAGCGGCAGACGCCGATTATGTGATCATTTTGGACAGCGGCAGGATCGTGAGCGAAGGGACGCCGCTGACCCTGAAAAATACCTATGCCGGCGATTTTGTGACGATTTACGGCGCGGAAGAAGCCGCGGTCAAGGCGCTGGGGCGGCCCTATACCCCCGTGCCGGACGGCTGGCGCATGGAGGTCGCAAACACCGCGGAGGCCACGCAGCTGATCCTGAAGGATCCGGCGCTTTTTACGGACTATGAGATCACCAAGGGAAAAATGGACGATGTTTTTCTTGCCGTGACGGGCAAGAAGCTGATAGGGGGAAATGAGAAATGACAGGGCTTGGCGCGCTGATCAAGCGGAACTGCAAATTGTTTTTTAAGGATAAGGGGATGTTTTTCACCTCGCTGATCACGCCGGTGATCCTGCTGGTGCTGTATGCGACCTTTCTTGCGAAGGTCTATAAGGATTCCTTCGTCTCCGCGCTGTCTGCCGGGGTCTCCGTGGACGAAGCCCTGATCAACGGCACGGTGGGCGGTCAGCTGATCTCCTCGCTGCTGGCGGTGTGCTGCGTGACGGTGGCCTTCTGCTCCAATCTGCTGATGGTGCAGGACAGGATCAGCGGAGCCCGGCGCGACCTGACCATGAGCCCCGTGAAGCGCTCCACGCTGGCGCTCAGCTATTTTGCGGCAAGCGCGCTGTCCACGCTGCTGATCTGCTATGCGGCGCTGGCGGCCTGCCTGGGGTATCTGTATTTCACCGGCTGGTATCTGTCGGCGGCGGATGTGCTGCTGCTTTGTCTGGATGTTTTGATCCTGGTGCTGTTTGGGACGGCGCTGTCCTCCATCATCAACTGCAATCTCACCACCAACGGACAGGCGTCTGCAGTGGGCACCATCGTCAGCTCTGGCTATGGCTTTATTTGCGGCGCGTATATGCCCATCTCCAGCTTCGGCACGGGCCTGCAGAAGGTGCTGTCCTTCCTCCCGGGGACCTATGGGACGGCGCTGTTCCGGAACCACGCCTTAAACGGCGTCTATGAAGAAATGGCCCGGCAGGGCTTTCCTGCCGAGGTGGTGGAAGCCATCCGGGATTCCATCGACTGCAATCTCTATTTCTTCGGCGAAAAGGTCAGCATCGGGGCCATGTACGGCGTGATGGGCGCGTCTGTGGCCCTGCTGATCGGCGGCTATGTCCTGCTGAACCTGCGGAAGAAAAAGAACTGATCTCATACAGGAGAAAGAAGAATGAACGCATTGTTAGAGGTTCTCCGGGCGGCTGCCCCCTGGGTGGCGCTGGGGGCGGCCCTTGGCGATGATCATACCGGCATCGGCACCTCGCTGGGCATGCTGATCGGCCTTGCCGTGGGAATGTGTATTCCGAAAGAAAAGGAAGGATAACGCATGAAGCTCACATTGGAGGGGAAGATCCCCTATGCGCTGCCTGCGCTTTTTGTGCTGGCGGTATTCTATGGCATCTATTTTGCAAAAATGCTGGCGCAGAAGCGCCGGGGCATCCAGACCCGGCAGATCGGCCGCAGAAAGGAAAAGGACATCCACACGGTTGAATTGCTGATGAGCGCCGCCACGCTGGGCGCGCCTATGGCGCAGCTTCTTTCCATTGCCTTCGGCTGGAGCTGCCTTCCGGCGGGCGCAAGGTTCACCGGCTTCTGCATCGGGATGCTGGGCGACGGGATCTTCCTGTGCTCCGTTTTGTGCATGAAGGACAGCTGGCGGGCGGGGATCCCCGATCAGGACAAGACCCGGCTGGTCACTACCGGCATTTACCGATTCAGCCGCAACCCGGCGTTTCTGGGCTTTGATTTTATGTATATCGGCGTCCTGCTGATGTATGGAAACCTGCTGACCCTTGCGTTTTCCCTGTTTGCCATGGTCATGCTCCATCTGCAGATCCTGCAGGAGGAGCGCTACCTTACGGCAGTTTTCGGCGCGCCCTATCAGAACTATTGCCGCCGGGTGTTCCGCTATCTGGGAAGAAAGGGAAGCGGCAGGGCCGCCGGGGCCGGGCAGACCCCGTGACGGCTTTCGGCACATTCACCGATTGTTTTTTCCGGGGGATTATGGTATCATGATCCCGAAAATCAGGGGCGATCCATCAGGGAAACGGAGGCAGACGCCATGATCTTTACGCAGCATTATGATTCCCCGCTGGGCGGGATCCTTCTGGCGGCCGATGAGATCGGCCTGACCGGCCTGTGGTTTGACGGGCAAAAGTATTTTGCCCGCGGACTGCCGGCGGAGCGCATCCACCGGGAAACGCCTGCGCTTTCGCAGGCAAGGTGCTGGCTGGACCTTTATTTTGCCGGTCAGGCGCCCGGCTTTCTGCCGCCGCTGCATCCCGTAGGAACGGAATTTCGCCGGGCCATATGGGAGATTTTGCTGCAGATCCCCTATGGGCAGACGGTCACCTACGGCGGGATCGCCCAGCAGCTGGCAAAGGATATGAGCCTTTCCCGGATGTCTGCCCAGGCCGTGGGCGGAGCCGTCGGCCATAATGAGATCTCCATTATCATTCCCTGCCACCGCGTGGTGGGGACCGGCGGAAGCCTCACCGGCTATGCCGGCGGCATGGACAAAAAGGTGAAGCTGCTGGAGCTGGAACGAGCCGATATGCGCGGCCTTTTCGTGCCGAAGAAGGGGACTGCGCTGTAAACAGCATCCCCGGAAGCGTCAAAGGGCCGCAAAACGGCGGCCGCTGACCGGAAATATGGATCGGAGGATGGAAGCATGAGCCCGCAGGAGCTGGAAAAAGAGATCAGGGGATGGATCGAGCGGTTCGTCAGCCAATACCCGCAGGGCGCGGAGCGCATCTGGCGGATGCCGCTGGTGGGCTTTGCCGATGCCAATTCGCCCTATCTGCAAAGGCTTCCGGAGCTGGTGATGCCGGGGCACAGGCTCCCGCAGGATTATCTGGAGCAGGCGACGGTGGTGATCAGCTATTTTGTGCCGTTTACCAAGGCCCACGGCGACCAAAATCTGAAGGGGGAAAACGATCTGGCTTCGCCCTCCTGGGCGCAGTCCTATCTGGAGACCAACCGGATGATCGAAGCGCTGAACCTCGCGCTGGCAGAGGAGATCCGCCGGCTGGGATATCACGCGGTGGTGCCCTATGGCATCGGGATGGACGAAACGCTTTTCAGGCGCGCTGACCGCAGACGGCTTCGACCGTCAGAAGTGTTATCAGATGACCTGCAGAAATCTGGAAGCCTATGGCGCAGACTGCTGCGGAAAATGCGATGTGGGCCTCCCGTGCTCCTATCGGGATCCCACAAAATAAGAATCCATATAATAGCAAAGGCACCACGGAAGCTTCCGTGGTGCCTTGTTTTGCGATGGGGGATCAGCCGCGTCTGGCGGAGCCTGCCCGCCGCGGGGGATCACTTCATGCAGCGATACAGCAGCGTGACGATCTGTCCCCGGGTGCAGGGGTCGTCGGGGGAGAAGGTAGTGGCGGAGGTGCCCTCGGTGATGTTCTTCATATAGCACCAGGCTACCGCTTCATAGCACCACTCGGGCACATCGGTAAACGGCAGGAGGAACATCCAATTGCCCGTAAAGCCCTCGCCCTTCGACTGCAGATAGCGATACAGCAGCGTGACGATCTCGCCCCGGGTGCAGGCGGCGTCGGGAGAGAATCTGCCTTCGCCGGTGCCGCCGGTGATGCCGTTTGCTGCGGCCCAGGCCACGGCCTTGGCATAATAGCTGCCTTCGGAAACATCAGAGAAGCTGCCGGTGCTCTGCGGCTCGGGGCAGCCCGCCGCGCGCCACAGGAAGGTGACGACCTGGGCCCGGGTGCAGGGCTGGTCAGGGGCAAAGAGATTGCCGCCGACGCCGTCGGTGATCTCCTGCGCCACGGCCCACTTCACCGCTTCATAATAAAACGCGTCGTTGGGTACATCGTAGAAGAAGTTCAAAACGCTGTTGTCCTCCATAAAGGTGGCCGCGATCTCCACCTTGCTGCCCGGCATGATGAAGGTATACTGGCCGTTGCCCTTGTCCGTGAGCTCCAGCACATTGCCGTTTTTATCGGTAACGGTAAGCGTTTCCAGCACATAGCCCGCTTCGGGCTGGACGGTGACGGTAACGACAGTCCCCTTGGACGCGTTCTTCCGGCTGGCGGAGACGCTGCCGTTTTCGGCGCTGTCCGGCGCGGTCACGGGGTAGGTGGGGGCGACCGGCGTGACGCTGGAAGCGGGCCGCTCCTGGGCAGTGACGGTGATGGTGCCGGTCTTTTCGCCGCTGTAGTTGCCGCTGGCGGTGAAGGTATAGGGGATGTACAGGCCCTCGCCCGCCTTCAGGCCGCGGAGCATTGCGGGAATATCTGCTTCCGTCCTTCCGTCGGCCAGCGTATAGTGAAGCGTACCCGTCACCTCCTCGCCGCCGATGCCGGTGAAGCGGGGCGCTTCAAAGCTGTCTTCGCCCACATAGATGGTCTGTGCCTGGTCGGTAGCGTCGGTGAACTGGTCGCAGGGGGTGATGCTGGCCGTAAGGCCCAGTTCAGCACTGGTGGGCTGCGTCAGGGCGTATTTGTAAGCGTCTTCGCCGGTCAGGCGGAACGAACCGGTGACGGTGACAGCCTTGTTCGTGCCGACAGCTTTGTCCGCGAACTTCGCAGTTACGCCGGTCATATCAAGCTGCACATTGTCGCCCTCGGCCACGCCTTTCAGCGTGCCGCCGGTGAGCTCAGCGGTATCGGTGCCGTCATAGACCTTATCCCGCGCGGCGATACCGGTGACGGTGACATTGGCGCGCTGAATCGCGCTGAACACCACAGGAGTGCCGCTCTCGGCCTGCGTATGTGCATCGGTATCAGTATTGGCAGCGCCAGTCTCCACGATGCCCGCACCGAGCGAAAGCCGCCCCAGCTTCAGCACGATATTCCTGGCGCAGCCGGTATCAAAGCGCGCCGTTCCGCCATTGAAAGCGGCGGTGAAGTCATCACCCCACATCCGGACGAGCGGCGTGGAAAAACCGGCGCCTTCTTCCACGGGGAACACGATGGGCGTATGATTGCCCCAGTACCACGACACATCCAGCGTGCCGTTGTTTACAGTGAGGTTTTGAAGCCAAAGCGCGGGGTCGGTGTAGAGCTTGCCGTTATACTCCTTCACGCCCTCCTTCACGGTCAGGCTGCCGCTGTTGAGCGTCAGCTGCTTAGAGACGATGCTGCCGCTGTGCATGGCAGCGTCCGTGATCTCAAGGGCGCGCACGCCATCGACGGATTTCGCGAAAACCTTCGTTTCCTCCCCGGACACGGTGAAATTCCCCTGCTGTTCGGTCGCATTGTAGGCCGAAAAATTGATCCTGCCGTAAGCAACATCCAGCGTGCCGCCGCTGACGGTGATATTGCCGACGGCTCCGGTATCGAAGGTGCCTTTTTCAACAAGAAGTCCGTAATACCCGCCCGCCACGGTACCGGCATCGATCCTGCCGCCGGTCTGGATCAGATTGCCGCCGGACACCTCGATCCCGGTACGGACACGCGCAAAGACCGTGGCACTGTCCGCAACCGTCAGATCGCCGCTCAAAATGTAGATACCGTAGGAAAGACCGCCATGCTTATCCTCCGCATCGCCCGTCAGCTTGCCGCTGCCGGAGACGGAGACACTGGCCTGGTAAGCGTCAATGCCGCGGGAAAAGGAGCTGCGCGCCTCACCGTCTTCCGTATCGGTGGATCTCCCGCCTTTGGTGGTCAGTTCGCCGCCGGTGACGGAAAGGCCGCTGCCCTTCGGCAGCTCAAGGCCGATGGAAAAGGCGCAGTCGCCGTTCGTCACCTCGCCGCCGGTCAGCGCGACCTTGCCGCCCTCGACCGTGACCATTCCCTTTGCGTAAAGGGCAACAGAATAGGTCCAGGCATTGCCGGTGTTCGTGTGTTTGCCGGATTTCACATTAAGGCCGCCCGAACCTCGAATGGTTAGCGCGCCCTCGGCATAAATTCCGTAAACGGAGATTTTGGCCTGATAGCCCCCGGTCTCATTCACCTCGGCGCCGCCGCCGGTGATGCTGTTATGCGTCCCATCCGCCAGCACGATAGTGGCCCCAGCGGGCAGCTTTAAGGCGGTGGTGGCGGTAGTGGTGAAGTTAACGCCCTTCAAGGTCAGCGTCTTGGTGTCGCCGTCCCAGGTGGAGTCCTCTGCATTGCTCCATTTTGCCGCATTGAGCAGCGCCAGCGCTGCTTCGGCGCCGCCTTCAGCGGCGCCGGTAAAGTCCGCTGTTTGAGACGCAGGCTCCGCCGCAAAGATCGCTCCCGGCAGCAGCGGCAGCGTCAGGCAAAGCGCCAGCACAAGGGACAAAACTCGTTTTTTCATTGAAATTCCCCGCTTTCCGAAAATAGAGTAGAGCGCGATACGCTTTTGCCTGTATTTTACCATAGAACGGCAAGGCTTTCAACCATCCTTTTCGATTTTGCGGGGCTGCCGCCAGATTCTTTTTCCGCTTTTCGGAGCCATGGCATAGTTTTCGGCGCAGACGCATAGATTCCAGTAAACGATTCTGTGAAAAGAGGCTGGGAATCATGACAAATACCGCGATCTATCAGGATATCGCCCGGCGCACCGCCGGGGATATTTACATCGGCGTGGTGGGGCCGGTGCGCACGGGGAAGTCCACCTTTATCAAAAGCTTTATGGAGCAGCTGGTGCTGCCCAACATCGACAACATCTATCTGAAGGAACGGGCAAAGGATGAGCTGCCCCAGAGCGGCTCCGGCAGGACCATCATGACGGCCGAGCCAAAGTTCGTCCCGGAGGAGGCCGTCTCCATCCAGGCAGAGGACGGCACCCGCTGCAACCTGCGGCTCATCGACTGCGTGGGCTTCATGGTGGAGGGAGCCATCGGCCAGTCGGAGGGGGATCAGCCCCGCATGGTCCATACCCCCTGGTTCGAGCAGGAGATCCCTCTGGCGCAGGCGGCGGAGCTGGGGACCCGCAAGGTCATCACGGAGCACAGCACCATCGGCGTCGTTGTGACCACCGACGGCTCCTTCGGCGAATTTTCCCGGGAGGAATATGTAAAGGCGGAGGAGCGCATCGTGCAGGAGCTGCAGGAGATCCGCAAGCCCTTCTGCATCCTGCTGAACTCCTCCCGGCCGGAAAGCGGCGAGACCCAGACCCTCCGCCGGCAGCTGGAAGATAAATACAGCGTGGCCTGCCTTGCGCTGAACTGCCAGACCATGGAGAAGGGGCAGATCGAAGAGGTGCTGGCCGCGGTGCTTTCCGAGTTTCCCGCCCGGGAATACCGGTTTGCCCTGCCCCCCTGGGTGACCATGCTGCCCGCCGGCGATCCGCTGAAGGAAAGCCTTTATCAGGAGATCATGGAGGCCTGCGGAAGGATCTGCCGGATGCGGGACGCCCGGGGCCAGATCGAGGCCCTCTGCGCCTGTGAAAACATTGAGAAGGCGAGCCTTTCCGGGCTGGGCATGAGCGAAGGGCTGGTCTCCGTGGCGGTGACGGTGCCCCAGGCGCTCTATTATCAGATGCTCTCCCTTCAGTGCGGCATGGAGATCCGCTCCGACGCCGATCTGGTGCCGCTGCTCTGCGAGATGGCCCGGGTCAAGAAGGAATATGACCATATCTCCGCCGCATTGGAGCAGGTGCGCCGCACCGGTTATGGCATTGTCATGCCGGAAAGCGGCGAGATGCAGCTGGAGCAGCCGGAGATCGTCCGGCAGGGCGGCCGCTTCGGCGTGCGGCTCCGGGCCAGCGCCCCCAGCATCCATATGATCCAGACTCAGGTCCAGACGGAGATCAGTCCTATCGTCGGCTCGGAAAAGCAGTCGGAGGACCTTGTGCAGCAGCTGGTAGAGCAATATGCCCAGTCGCCGGAGCAGCTCTGGTCCAGCAATATTTTCGGCAAATCACTTAGCGATCTGGTCAACGAGGGCCTGAACAACAAGCTGCGCCATATGCCGGACGAATCCAGGGCCAAGCTGCAGAACACGCTGGAGCGCATCATCAACGAGGGCAGCGGCGGCCTGATCTGCATCATTTTGTAACGATGGCCAGCGGAAACAAACGGCGGGCCGGCCAGAGCAGAGCGGGCGTCCTGCTGTTTCTGGTGCTGCTGGGGGCGGCGCTCATCCTGCGCTTCGGTCAGAGCGAGCCCCTGCGGCAGGCCAGAGAGACCCTGCAGGATGTGACGGAGCTGCAGCTGGATACCGGACAGTATGAGCAGGCGCTGGAGACGCTGGGACGCGGCTTTGTCCGGATCACGGAGCCGGAGGGCCAGCTGGCTGCCTTCAGTCGCCGGCTGCTTGGTTTGCGGCAGCATACCGGAGCAACAGAAAAAGCGCCCTGAGCAGGGCGCTTTTTGCAAAGAAGAATGCTCAGAAGCTCAGCCGCTTTTTCCACCGATCAGAGCGATAGCGGAGAAGCATACACAAAAACCGGGTGATATTGTCCGCGATCATGCAGAACCAAACGGCGTTCAGCCCCAGATGGAACACATTGACGCAGAGATAGGCCGAAGGGAGCCGGATGCCCCACATGGTGCAGAGGGCGAACAGGAAGGGGGCCCGGGTGTCGCCCACGCCGTTGAAGACGCCTTCAATAATGATCAGGATGGCGAAAAACGGCTCAGACAGCGCAACAATGCGCAAAGCGGAAGCCCCCTGGGTGATGACGGCGGCATCCTCTGTAAACAACCGCATTAAAACATCCGGAAACAAAAACAAAAGAAGCCCCAGGAGCGTCATAAAGCAGCAGGCAACGGCCATGATGGCAGAGGAAAACTGCATGAGCTTTTTTTCGTTTTTTTCTCCGGCAGAAAAGCCCGCAAGCGTTGCGGCGGCCGCCTGCATGCCATAACCGGGAACATAAAAGGCTTCCTCTGCCGTGGTGGCAATGGCGTGGGCTGCCATGGAGACCGTCCCCAGCCGAGCAACCAGCGAGGTGAATACTACATGGCCGAAGCCGGTGGTCATCTGCTGCGCACACACCGGAACGCCCACTCTGACGCATTGCCGCATGACAGAGGGATAAAGCCGCAGCTTTTGCCCCCGCAAGCCCAGCGCTGGATTTTTCCAGACAGCAAGGGTCATCAGCGTCCCGCCCAAAACGAAGGAGGCTGCGGTTGCGATAGCGGCGCCTGCTACGCCCAGGCCGGCGCCTGGCATGGTGAAGCGCAGCGCACCCAGCGTTAGCTTCCGGGTCGGAGAGATCAGAAGAAAGTTCAGAAGAATATTTACCGCATTCATCAGCGCGTTGATGAGCATGGGGGTCTTTGTGTTGCCCGTGGCCCGCAAAACGGCGCCAAATACGGAAACAGCGGTACGAAACAGCATGGGCGCACAGACGATGGCCAGATACAGCGAAGCATCCCGAAGAAGCTCCGGAGCGCCGCCCAGCCAGCGAGGAAGAAAGGGGCTCAGACCCAGCATAATCACCATAAGCACCCCACCTACGCTCAGCGTCAGCAGCACGGACTGCATGGCGGCCTGCCGGGCGCGCTCCTCATCCCGTGCGCCCATGGAAATGGAGATACAGGAAAGAACACCCATGCCTGCTGCCGACATGGGCGCGTGAGTCAGCCACATGGTGGTGGTGGTCAGTCCGATGGCTGCAGATGCATGAGCGCCCAAGGCTCCTACCTGTGCCGTGTCAGCATACTGCACGGCAGCGTATAAAAATTCTTCGATCATTGTGGGCCAGGCCAGGCGAAAAATCTGTCCCATCATGTCCCGGTCCCGCAGCGTTGCGCGGAGTTGTTTCAGCATACGATCCCTCGATTTGTTCAGATTTCTTACTTTTATCTTAACGGATGATACCGGAGCTTGTCAAGGGAGGAGATCTATGAGCTTTTGCTGCAGCACCCCGTTTCTATTGGCACTGGTGTTTTCAACAGCCTTCTGCAGCAGCCGCTGGCTGGCACTTTTATGGCTGGCCGCAGGTGTCCATGAGCTGGGCCATTTGCTGGCGCTGCACCTGATGGGAGTCCGGGTAAAGCGGATCTGCTTTCGCCTTTCCGGGATGGAGCTGCAGTTTGACGGGCGGCGGCTTTCCTATGGGCAGGAGGCGCTGCTGGCGCTGGCGGGACCGGGGGCAAACCTGCTCCTTTGTCTGCTGACGGCAGCGCTGCGGCCCTCACTGTGGCAGATGCTGCTCTGTGGCTGCAGCCTGACAATAGGCGGGTTCAATCTGCTGCCGGCGCTGCCGTTGGACGGCGGACGGGCGCTTCGGGCAATGCTGCTGCGGCGCTGGCCGGAGCGGGGAGAGCGCATCCTCTGGGGGTGCAGCGCGGTCTGCGGGCTGGCGCTGGCGGCTGCAGGAATTTATTTTGGACGGACACAGGGGAACCTCTCGCTTCTGGCGGCCGGTTGTGCGATTTTTTCTGTCCTTCCGGGAAAAAGGCTTTACACCCGCCGGAAAAACCGCTACAATAAAGATTCGAGCGAAAGATAAAAGGGAGGATTTTATGAACGATACCATCCGCGCCTGTCTGGATCATGTGCGCAAGCCTGCGCGCTATACCGGCGGCGAATACAATGCGGTCTGCAAGGACAAGGCGGAGGTGGACCTGCGGTTCGCCTTCTGCTTCCCGGATCTTTATGAGATCGGGATGTCCCATCTGGGCTCCAAGATCCTTTACGGCCTGATGAACGGCATGGAGGGCGTCTGGTGTGAGCGGGCCTATGCTCCCTATGTGGATATGGAGGAGGAGATGCGCCGCCGGGGCCAGCCCCTTTATGCGCTGGAGAGCGGCGATCCCATCTCGGAATTTGATATCCTGGGCTTTACGCTGCAGTATGAGATGAACTATACCGGCGTTTTGAATATGCTGGATCTGGCGGGCATCCCCAAGCGCTCTGCCGACCGCCGGGAGCTCCGGCCGCTGGTGATGGCCGGCGGGCCCTGCGTCTATAATGCGGAGCCTATGGCGGATTTCTTCGACCTGATCGTCGTGGGCGAGGGGGAGGAGGTCATGCCGGAGCTTCTGCAGCTTTACCGCAGGGCAAAAAGGGAGGGCATGGACAAGCCAGCCTTCCTGCGGGCTGCGGCGCAGCTGGGTGGCGTTTATGTGCCGTCGCTCTATGAGATCACCTATGGAGAAACCGGCGCCATTGAGGCCATCCGACCGCTGGAGGGCGCGCCCGCAGTGGTGAACAAGCGGGTCGTTCGGGACTTTGACAAGGCCTATTATCCCGATTATTTCCTGGTGCCCAATACGGAGATCGTCTTTGACCGGGCCATGGTGGAGCTGTTCCGCGGCTGCCGCCGCGGCTGCCGCTTCTGTCAGGCGGGCTACACCTACCGGCCCATCCGGGCCAAGCAGCCGGAGACGCTGGAAAAGCAGGCCAAGGCCCTGATCGCCGCCACCGGCTGGGACGAGGTCTCGCTGACCAGCCTTTCCTCCAGCGACTATCCCCATCTGGAGACGCTGTGCGAGAGTCTGGTGGATTATTTCGAGCCGATGCATGTTTCACTGGCGCTGCCCTCCCTGCGGGCGGATTCCTTTAATCTGGAGCTGGTACAAAACATCCAGAAGGTCCGCAAGAGCGGCCTGACCTTCGCGCCGGAGGCCGGCACCCAGCGCCTGCGGGATGTGATCAACAAAAACCTCCGGGAGGAGGACCTGCTGGAGGCCTGCAAGGTGGCCTTTCAGGCGGGCTATAACGGCGTCAAGCTCTACTTTATGATGGGTCTGCCCACGGAGACCGACGAGGATCTGCTGGGCATCTCCCAGATCGTCCGCCATGTGATCGCCACCTTCCGGGAACACGGGAAAAACAAGGCCCGGGGCGTTCGGATCAATGTGGGCATCTCCATCTTTGTTCCAAAGGCTCAGACGCCCTTCCAGTGGCTGGGGCAGATCACCGGGGAGGAAGCCCGGCGGAAAAAGCAGCTGCTGATGGACAGCCTGAAGATCAAAAATGTCACCTATTCCATCCACGATTACCGCACCAGCTTTTTGGAGGCCGTCCTTGCCCGGGGCGACCGGCGGCTTTCCGCCGTTCTGGAAAAGGCATGGGAAAAGGGCTCCCGGCTGGACGGCTGGGACGAGCTGTTTTCCTTCGACGCTTGGATGCAGGCCTTTGAAGAATGCGGCATCGACCCCGCCTTTTACGCCAACCGTTCGCTGGAAAAGGACGAGATCCTGCCCTGGGATCATATTTCCTCCGGTGTGCGGAAGGAGTATCTTTACGGCGAGCTGGAGCAGGCGCGGCAGGGCATCGCCACGCCGGACTGCAAGGCCGGCTGCCGGAATTGCGGCGCTTTGTGTCTGACGGGAGGGAAATGCGATGTTTAAGGTCCGTTTTTGCTATGAAAAAAAGGGGACTGCGGCCTATATCTCCCATCTGGATCTGATCCGCACCTTCCAGCGGAGCTTTCTGCGGGCCGGCCTGCCGGTGAAATATTCTCAGGGCTTCAATCCGCATATCGAGATGTCCATCGTGGTGCCGCTTTCCACCGGATATGATTCCGACTGCGAGCTGTGCGATCTGGAGCTCACCTGCGACGCCCTGCCCGAAGACTTTGCAGCGCGCCTGAACCGGGAGCTGCCCGCGGGGATGCGGGCGCTTTCTGCGGGACAGGCCTTCCGGCCGGTGGGGGAGATCGCCTGCTGCGCCTATGAGATCACACTGCCCGCCGGCGATCCCGCGGCGATGGCCGCGCTGTTCCGGCAGCCGCTGCTGGTGGAGAAGCGCTCCAAGCGCGGCTCCCGCCAGGTGGACCTGCTGGATTATATCCGCAGCGTTTCCTTTGAAAGGGCGGGGGAGAAGACCCTCTGCCGCTGTGTTCTGGCGGCGGGCGGCGACCCACTGAATCCCCTCTATCTCACGGCCGCCCTGAAGCAGGCGGGCCTGATCCCCCAGGAAGCGGACGCGCATTATCTCCGCACCGGGATATTAGACAAAAATTGCCGAATTTTTCAGCAATAACCCTTGCTTTTCTCCCGGCAGTGTGGTATGATGTTCACGCATGCATTACGGGCGGTCCTCTGTCGTTGTCAGGACAAGAACGCCTATGACTGAAAGGAACGATAATCACTATGGATCTGATCAAGCATCTGACTGACGCTCAGCTGAAGGAAAACCCTGCCAATTTCGGCATCGGCGACACCATTAAGGTCCACGCCAAGATCAAGGAAGGTTCCCGCGAAAGAATCCAGGTCTTTGAGGGCACCGTCATCGCGAGAAAGCATGGCGGCATCCAGGAGACCGTTACCGTTCGCCGCGTGTCCTACGGCGTCGGCGTGGAAAAGACTTTCCCCATCCATTCTCCCAATGTCGAAAAGTTCGAGGTTGTCAGAAAGGGTAAAGTCCGCCGCGCGAAGCTCTATTACCTGCGCAATAGAGTCGGTAAGGCCGCTAAGGTAAAAGAGGACATCTGAGCCTGACAAAAATCAGAGGGACGGACTTTCTCGTCCCTCTTATTTTTTCAGATAAGCAGGAGGAACATCATGGAAAAGAAGCCGGAAAAATTGGAAGCGGCGCCGGAAAAGGTCAAGGCCGCACAAAAGGAAAAGCCGTGCGCTGCCAGCGAGCTCTATTTCTGGGCGCAGGCGCTGGCCTTTGCGCTGGCCTTTCTGGTGCTGGTCAACACCTTCTTTTTCCGCCTGTCCGGCGTACATGGCTCGTCCATGTATGATACACTGGAGGAGGGCGACCAGCTGATCCTGCAGGTCATCGGCTACCGGGAGCCGCAGCGGGGCGATATCATCGTCTGCACCTCCGACGCCTTTGGCGGCGAAGCGCTGGTCAAGCGAGTCATCGCCGTTGCGGGCGACACGCTGGACATCGACGGAAATGGAAATGTGGTGCTCAACGGCGAAACACTGTATGAGCCTTATATTTATGAGACAATCCGCAGCGAGAAGCGGGGAAATCAGAGCTATCCTGTCACCGTTAGCGAGGGATGCCTTTTTGTTATGGGCGACAACCGCAACGGCAGCACAGACAGCCGCTACACCGAGGTGGGGCAAATTTCTTGTCAGCGCGTGATTGGCAAGGCGCTGTTTCGGATCTGGCCGCTGAACAAGCTGGGCGGGGTATCCTGAGATGAGCATCAACTGGTATCCCGGTCACATGGCAAAGACCCGCCGGGTGATGCAGGAGGATCTGAAAAATGTAGATATGATCTGCGAGCTCATTGACGCGCGCATCCCCCAGAGCTCCCGCAATCCGGATCTGGACCGGCTCTGCCAGAACAAGCGGCGGATGCTGGTGCTCAACCGGGCGGATCAGGCAGATCCCGCCGCCACCGCCCGATGGATGGCGTTTTACCGCGGGCAGGGCCTGCAGGTCATGGAGACGGACAGCAAAAAGGGCGGTTTTCTCAATCCCTTTACCGCCTGCGCCCGGCGGACCTGCGCAGACCTGATTCAGCGGCAGCAGGCCAAGGGACAGGTGGGCAAGCCCATCCGCATCATGATCATGGGCATCCCCAATGTAGGCAAAAGCTCCTTCATCAACCGCCTGCTGAACAAAAAAGCGGCCGTAGCTGCGGACAAGCCCGGCGTGACCCGGGGAAAGCAATGGTTTTCCCTGCCCGGCGGCTTTGATTTTATGGATACGCCGGGGATGCTCTGGCCCAAGATCGAAACGGATCAGATGGGCTATCTTCTGGCCTTTACGGGCACCATCCGGGATGAGATCCTGGATCTGGAGGATCTGGCCTGCCGCCTGCTGCTGCAGCTGGAAATCTCTGCGCCCGGAGCGGTTGTAAAGCGATATGGCATTCCAGCCGTAAACCCGGAGCAGCCCTATGAAACGCTCACGGAGATGGCAAAAAAGCGCGGCTTTCTGGCGGGAAGAGGGGAATACGATACCCTCCGCATGGCGCGGATCTTTTTAGACGAGTTCCGCGGCGGAAAGCTGGGGCGCATCACGCTGGAGCTGCCGCCGGAGGAATGAGCCGTGTATGAATTTGAAGAAGCGCTGGCAGAAAAGGGCTTTTCCGCGCTCTGCGGCGTGGATGAAGCGGGCTGCGGCCCGCTGGCGGGACCTGTGTATGCGGCGGCGGTCATTCTGGATCCGGCCGACCGGATCGACGGCCTGAACGATTCCAAAAAGCTCTCGGAAAAGAAACGGGAGCTGCTTTTTCCGGAGATCCAGGCCCGCGCTTCCGCCTGGGCCATCGCCCTGGCCAGCGTGGAGGAGATCGACCGGATGAATATCCTGCAGGCTCGGCTTTTGGCCATGCGCCGGGCCATCTCTGCGCTGGAGCAGCGGCCGGACTATATTCTGGTAGACGGCAACCGGGATCCCCAGCCGGAGGAAGCCCCAACGCTGCTCATCGTCAAGGGCGACGCCAGAAGCGCGTCCATCGCGGCGGCCTCCATTCTGGCAAAGGTGGCCCGGGATCATGCCATGCTGGCGCTGGACGCGGAATATCCCCAATATGCCTTTGCCAAGCACAAGGGCTATCCCACCCGGCTCCATCGGGAGCGCATTTTGCAGTATGGGCCCTGCCCGGCGCACCGGAGGACCTTTTTGAAGAAGCTGCTTTCGGGAGAAACGCCATGAGCACGCAGGAGAAGGGAAAACAGGGCGAGGCGCTGGCGGCGGCCTATCTGGAAAAGAAAAAATGCCGCATCCTTGCGCGGAACTATCGCTGCCGGATGGGGGAGATCGACCTGATCGCCCAAAAGGACGGCATGATCCTGTTTGTGGAGGTTAAGCTGCGCAAAAACGACGCATTTTCCAGCGCCTGTGAAGCAGTTGACCTTGCCAAGCAGAACCGGCTCCGCATCACGGCGGCGCGCTGGCTGGCGGAGCAGCAGTGCCAGCTGCCGGCCCGGTTCGATGTGATCGAGATCTATACGGATGACCGGCGCATCCATCATATCCCGGATGCATTTCAATAAACCACGAAAACAGGGCGGAAGGAGAGGACATGGCGCTTTACGCGATCGGCGATACGCATTTTTCCGAGGGCTGCGACAAGCCCATGGACATCTTCGGCGGGGCCTGGAAGGGCTATCGGGACAAGCTGGTCCAGAGCTTTTCCGTGCTGCAGCCGGAGGATCTGCTGGTGATCTGCGGCGATTTTTCCTGGGGAATGTCGCTGCAGGAGGCCCTGCCGGATTTTCAGCTGCTGGAGCGTTTTCCCGGCAAAAAGCTTCTGGTA
>ENA-OUQC01000767-OUQC01000767.1-human-gut-metagenome-genome-assembly--contig:-NODE-767-length-20582-cov-3.174404_pt1 | contig 20582 bp, 19 predicted proteins | sample MGYA00237942_ERZ548815 | MGnify/ENA primary metagenome ERZ548815 (study PRJEB26490, sample SAMN05194722) | human gut metagenome | biome: terrestrial biome; feature: human-associated habitat; material... | reverse complement strand
AATGTGAAAAACCTCCGCCGCGGCGGAGGTTTTTCATGCTTTTTCCGAAATCAGTGAACGGTTATATCAGCAAATTCCGCTTCACACAAAGCGGCAAGCTTTATGGGGTCAAGCTCCACCTGATTTCCCACTTTTCCGGCGGAAACGCAAATTTCGGGAAGCATCTCTGCGCTTTTGTCGATGACCGTGCGAAAGCGCTTTTTCATGCCTACGGGGGAGCAGCCGCCGTGGATATAGCCGGTCAGCGGCAGAAGCTCTTTCTGCTTTATCATCTGCACCGATTTTTCACTGACGGCGCGCGCCGCGGCTTTAAGGTCAAGCGTTTGCGCCACGGGAATAACGAAAACATAATGCACTCTTTTAGGCGACTCCGTTACAAGAGTTTTGAAAACTCTCTCCTGAGGACGGCCCACAAGCGCGGCAACCTTTATGCCATCGGTCTCGTTCGGGTCGTATGTGTAATGCTTGTATTCTATACCCGCGCGCTCAAGCTCGCGCATTGCGTTTGTCTTAGTCTGATTCATACCGTTTTTTTGTGTACCTCTTTCAGAATTTGCGGTATCATATCGCATACCTCGCCCGCAAGAGGCGAATATTCTCCCATTTTTTCGGCAGCTGCAATTCCCGCCAGAGAGTGAACGTATACTGCCGCAGCCGCGGCATATACAGGAATCATACCGACGGCAAGGAAAGCGCCGATAATGCCGCTGAGCACATCTCCGCTGCCGCCCTTGGCAAGCGCCGATGTACCGACGGAATTTACGAACATTTTTTCGCCGTCCGATATAACGCTTCTCTCGCTTTTCAGCACGCAGACGGCGCCGCTCTCCTTGGCAAATCTTTCGGCGCAGCCCCACAGGTCTGAAACGACGTGCGATATATCGGAATTTATAAGTCTTGCCATCTCACCGGGGTGCGGAGTTACGACGCAGGGCACGTCCCTCGGCAGTGTAAGCGAGTATTTTGCCGTTATATTCAAGGCATCCGCGTCTATGACTATAGGCGCTCCGCACTCTTCGTAAAGCGTTTTAACGATAGCTTCTGATTCGTCCCCGACGGAGAGCCCGGGACCGACGACAACGACCGTCGCCCGACGAAGCGACGAGCGAAGAAGACTTCCGGCATCAGTTTTTTCGTATGCCGTAACTATCGCCTCGGGAATAAGCGTCTGCAGCTGCGCCCTGTTTTCCTCACAGGTGAATATTTCAACAAGACCCGCGCCGCTGCGGTATGCAGCCTTTGCGGAGAGATACGCCGCGCCGCACATACCGCGGCTGCCCGCGACAACAAGCACCCTGCCGAAGGTGCCTTTATTGGATACGATCGGACGCGCGGGAATAATTTCAAGATCATCCTTTTCAAGGGCGAGGGGCGCATCCCCGCAGGCTGCGCACGGAATACCTATATCGGCGACAACGGTTTTTCCGCAGTTTCCGACGCCGGGCGCAAGGAGAAGTCCGCGTTTATATGCGGATACGGTCACGGTTTCGTCGGCACATACCGCCGCCCCCGGGATCTCTCCGCTGTCGGAGTCCACGCCCGACGGGACGTCAACGGAAAGCACCGGCGTGCCGCCCGCGCATATAGCTTTTACGGCTTCAAGACCGGCGCCGCGCGGCGCGCCGCAGGCGCCGATGCCGAGCACGGCATCGACCGTAACGCTGTATCCCGAAAAATCGGTGCTGTCGGTAAAGCGCACTCCCGCCGCTGTCGCCGCATCAAGGCTGCGGCGGTTTTCTTCGCTTCGGCGGCAAGTGCTGCCGCCGACAAGATAAACCGTGCAGTCAGTTCCGCTCTCTTTAAGTTTTGCGGCGGCAAGCAGTCCGTCGCCGCCGTTATTGCCCGTGCCGCAGACGAACAGCGCGTTAGTGCAGTCAAAATCCGCGCGCAGCCGCTCAAGCACGGCATCCGCCGCGCGGCTCATAAGAACAGCGGAAGGCGCCCCCGCCTGTATACACTTTATATCGCAATCGCGCATCTGCGCGGATGTAAGTATCGGAATCATTTGTCTTCCCTCCTGTACTAATATTACATAATCGGGGCAAAAAAATCAATAGTTTACTTGAAGTGCGGGCTCTGTTATGCTAAAATATCTGTAAGACTTATCCGAAAGGAACTTTTTTATGACACTTTACGAGAAAACTGAGAAAATTCTCGGCGAGATACACCGCCTTGAGAAAAATCCCACAGATGACCGCCGTCTGCCGCAGAACACCTGGTATCTGAGCGACGACGAGATAGTCTGCATGGACAGACGAGTGGGGGAGAACCGCTGCCCCTACGACGCGGACGGACTTGTAGTATGGGCGCGCGCTTCGGGATATATCGAGGCTTGCGAATCCACCTTCAACATTTTCAAAACAGTCAATTTTTCCGAGGACCCGTCCATTTTATTCTTCGCGGGACTCCCCGCAGGCGGAGGATACTTCCCCGTTTCCGTCACGGGCGCGTCACGTCAGCTTATTGAAAGCGACGACATAAAGAGATACGTTGTATATGCGCCCAGATGCGTTTACTACATCACCGACACCGAAAAGCTCACGTTCTGCGTGCGCATGCACGTTGACGCAGCAAAGCACATACACTTTGCGTACACGGCGCACAACAAGACCGACGAGCCGACCGAATTCTATATGCTTTCAAGCATCGAGGCAATTCTCCGCTTTGCTGAGGTCGAGTCATTCTGGGACAGAATGTCAAAGTTCGGCAAGCGTTATGCCGATGGCTCATATCTTCTGCGCAGCGCCGATCAGTGTCTTGTTATTAACGGCGCGAGCGAAGGCGGAAAAGTGCTGAAAGAATACCACACCGTGGGCAAGTCCGATATTCTGGGCGGCGCGGGCAGGACCATGGCAAACGCGCGCTCTCTTCTTGAGGGGTGCTTTACAAAACAGTGCAGCGCCGCGAACACCACCGACATCCCCGTCGCGGCAGACCTTATCGTATACGAGCTGCCCGCAGGCGGCAACATCCGCCGCGAGTACGATCTTTCGTACTATCACAGCATCCCCGAGGCAGAGGCGGTAATCGGCGCTGACGTTGACACCGCCGCAATCGATTTGTCTCTTGCGTCTGACGAAGAAGCGGAAAAGTGCCGCTACAGCTCTATGAAGATAAACTTTAGAGACTGGAACGGAAAACTCAATGCCGCGGTTCTCAACAGATTTATCCGCAACGTTCAGCGTCAGGTCAGCTTCTGCGCACTTGGCAAGAACTACGCAGGCCCTCACATCGGCATACGCGACGTCATGCAGCAGCTTGAGTCAAGCCTTATATGGCAGCCCAAAGAGAGCCGCGACAAGATAATCACCGCACTCAATTTTATCCTTGAGGACGGACGTCCGCCCCGCCAGTTCTCCCTGCCCGCCACCCCCGATATGCTGCCCGACATGGACCTGAGAATGTATATCGACCAGGGCGTTTGGGTCATCTCCACAATCTATACATATCTTGCCTACACAGACGATTACTCCATACTTGACGAAGAGTGCTCATACTACGTTGCAAGCGAAAACAACACATACATAACAAAGAAAAGCGAGCGCCGCGACACAGTGCTCGATCATATGCTTGCGATCATGGACTTTCTCGGCAGAAACCTTGACAGCGAGTGCGGAACTCACTGCCTCAGAGCGCTGTACGGCGACTGGAACGACGCTATCGATGGCCTCGGCAAGACAACCGATCCCGGACGTGACTTCGGCTCGGGCGTTTCCGTCATGGCTTCTCTCCAGTACATGCAGAATCTGCGCGAGATGAGCGAAATTCTGCGCCGTATCGGACGCCACACAGAAAGGATCGCCGAGTTTGAAAAAACAAGCAAGGCGCTTATCGCGGGTCTTGAAAAGTACGCGATCGACACAAATGACGCAGGCGAGCGACGCGTTATCCACGGCTGGGGCGACAAGCTCGGCTACAAACTGGGCTCGTGGCACGATCCCGACGGCGTATCCCGCATATCCACTACCTCCCATTCGTTTTGGGTGCTCACCGGCATGATTGAGCGCGACCCTACTATGAAGGATGTTGTCATGAAAGCATTCAACTCCGTTGTTTCGGAGTACGGACTCATGACATTCGACAAGGCTTTTCCCATGTCCATACGCGACAAGGCGGGACGCATATGCACCATAACCCCCGGAACGTACGAAAATGCCGCGGCATACGTGCACGCAAGCATGTTTGCAATTATGGCGCTGTTCACTCTGGGCGAGAGCCGCAGAGCATGGGAGGAAATGGAGAAATCCGTTGTTATCTCCCACGAAAACTGCACAAAGACCGCCTTTGCAATGCCCAACTCCTACTGCCGCGCGCCGGAATACGATATTGACGGCGACTCCATGGGCGACTGGTACACGGGCAGCGGAACGGTGCTTATAAAAGAGTGCGTTAAATTCGGCTTCGGCATATGCCCCGACCTTGACTCGCTCATCATACAGACTCCCGCCGAAATGCCCTGCAGCGAAGCGGAAATTTCCGTCACGGTAAAGGGACATCCTATTTGCGTTCGCTACAAAAACAGCGGCAGCGCAAAGCGCAGCTTCAGAATCGACTCAAAAGAAGCACGGGGTGAGTTCTGCAAGCTTATGAACACAGAAAAGCTGAGAATACCCGCCGAAGATATTCACGACGGTATGGTGATCGAAGTTATAGACTGATCTCTCAAAACATAAACGAAAGGCGTGCCCGCGGGCGCGCCTTTTTTCGCCTTATAAATAACAGCCGCGGGGCTTTTCTGCCCCGCGGCTGTTACAGCTCAGCTTTCAAATGTGTTTTTATCTATCTTTACGGCTTCGCAGAAGTAGTCAACATTTTCGTTCCACTCTTTTGAATACTTTTCGTCGCTGCGGTGATCCTCAAGAATTCCGTTTTCGGCAAAGTAAGTACCGAGCCAGTCGCTCACCTTCAGAGCGCCGTAGTAGTTAAGGTGATTACCCTTGTCGCGGGTATCGTGGCTCCAGTCTATCTCTACCTTTGAGGGATCTGTGTTCAGATCGATATAATCAACTTCAAGCTTGTTTGCAAGCTTCTGAATACCGTTGTGTCTTTCGCTGTTCCAGTTTTTCGTGCTGGGCGTTGAGAGCAATATGAGCTTTGCACCCATATCGTCGCAGTATTCCTTTATCTTCGTAACATATTCTTCGTTGCGCTTTGAGACGAGCTTTTTCTTCTTGCTCGGTCTCATATGCATGGAAGCATCGGCAACGGGGTCAACTGAGATATTGTACATATACCCCTTGCTGCCCTCCATGTACGAATACTTTGCGCTGAGAGCGGCGTTTCTGTCGCCGATGGTCTTCCATCTGTCATGATATCTGAATACGGAAAAAACCTTGTCAGCTTTATGCACAAGTTCATCGCCCATGGAAAACTCTCTGTATATGGCGTTTGTTTCGAGGATTACCACCTTGGGCCTCTGATTTCTGAAGGCCTTGTACAGAAATTCTTCGGAGTAGCACAGCTTCTGCGCGGAAGTGCCGCAGACAAAGGACGTTATGCCGTGCTTTGCCCACATCCTCAGCGGAACGATGGCACAGTATGTCTCGCTGTCGCCGAGAACTACCATGTCGATAGTATTCTCCGGCTCGCTGAGTATACCGTTTGCCGCCTGGTCATGCACGCCGCCCTCTACATATTTGCGCCGCGGCTTGAACAGGAGGGATGCTCCTTCAAGCAGCAGGAGCAGGCCGAGCATAAACGCCGCGCCGCGTATAACATTTTTTACCTTACTGTTCATTTGTTACCTTTCGTTTGCAAATAATGTGCCTATCAGAAGTTGGCATATATGGGATCAACGGGCACATATCCTATACCGTACGCGCCGAAAATAACGATAAACATTATAAGCGCGTACAATACCGCCCAGCGAACAACGGGCTTTGTACCCGCGAGCTTTTCGCGAACGCTTATTCCCTTTTCGTTTGCAATGCTTACGCCGAGAACGATAAGAAGCGTTGCTACAGTGATTATAAAATCGCCCGTGTCAAATCCCAAGTCGGATATAAGCGCGCCGCTCGCCTTGAAGCCGAAGCTTGTAAAAAGGCGCTTAAGCATTGAAAAGCCTGCGCGCAGACCGTTTGCGCGGAAGAACATCTCGCCGATGCACACAAGTATGCACGTGCGGATGATCTGCATTGCTTTATACGGCTTTGACTCCGGATTTATCTTAAGCTTTGTATTTATCGCCCGCACCAGCGGCTCGCATATGTTGCCGAGAAGTATCAGCACGAAATGGTACATTCCGAAGAATATGAAATTCCATGCCGAGCCGTGCCACAGTCCGTTAATTATCCAGACACAGAACAAAGCTATGCTTCCCGCAAGCAGGGGGCCGAAATGATTGCCCAGCTTTTTGCGTGCGGAGGAAGTAAGGTTTTTCATAGGCTTTGACATGGTCACCGGATAGAATATATAATCCTTCAGCCATGCGCCCAGGGTTACGTGCCAGCGCTTCCAAAATTCCGATATAGTGCGGGAGAAAAACGGCCGCTTGAAGTTCTCGGGCATGGTCACTCCGAAAATTTCCGCAGTGCCGATGACTGCATCCATTGTACCTGAGAAATCCATATATAGCTGAACGGTATAGCATACCGCCGCAACCGTAATATATCCGCCTGGATACTTATCATAGCTTAGATACAGCGTACCGACAAGAGTATTCAATCTGTCGGCGATAACGATTTTTTTCATCAGTCCGAAAAGGAACCGCTGAAGTCCGAAGCAGAGGTTTTTATACTTAATACCTTCGACGTTCCAAAGCTGCTCTGCAGTCTCGCCGTATCTGCATATAGGGCCTTCGACTATCTGGGGAAAAAAAGACATATACAGCGCAAGGCGCAGTATGTTCGTATCCGCCTTTATCGTGCCGCGGTATACGTCAAACACATATGACATCGCCTGCATAGTGTAGAACGATATGCCGATAGGCATGAGATATTTCGGTATTTCAAGCATCAGATCGGGCTTTATCATGCCGAGCAGTGTATTTACATTGCCCATGAAAAAGCCGCTGTATTTCAGCGTCAGAAGTATGCCGAAGAGCAGCACGGCGGAAAAGATGACAACTCCGCGCTGACGGTTTTTATACTTCTTTTTCAGAGCCTTGCGCTCCGGCTTTTCAACTTCTGCAAGAGCCGCATCGCGCGAAAGGCCGATGCGCTCTATCCAAAGGCCCGCATAGTGAATCATAAGCACTGCAAAGCCGAGATACGCCACAAGAGTTCCGCTTATGAGCCAGAAAAATATAACGCTTGCGATAAGCAGAAAATATTTTTTGAACTTCTTGGGCATGAGGCTGTACAGCACGAGACATATGGGTGCAAAGACCGCCATGTAGGCAATTGAAAAGTATGAGGTAAGGTCACTTACCCTGCCCGCGCCGAGATATTGGAGAAGCGTCATTCGATCAGTCCTCGGAAAGTCTCTCGATCATCTTCCACATTGCGTCGGCGGAATTAAAGTTTTCCGCAACGATGTCAACTGCGGGTATTGTAATATCAAATTCATCCTCAAGCTCAGCGACGAGAGAGATTATGGACAGGCTGTCCAGTATATGACCGTCTATAAGGTTTGTGCAGGTAGCGTAGTCAACGTCGGGATGAATGTCCTCAAGAATTTCGATAAGTCTTTCCATTTTCTTCATATCCTTTCATATTCGGGTGTATTAAGTACGGCTGTCTCAAAAGCGCTGCGCACTCTAAAGACTTCACCGTGTTTTACGATGTAAACCGCGGGTATATCCCTGCTGAGAAACAGCGATATTCCCTCCGTGGGGCAATATGCTCCGGTATTCTCAAAGCAGATGACGTCGCCTATCTCGAGCTCGCCCAGCGGCGCTTCCTTGACGATAATATCGTTCATGGAGCAGAGAGAGCCGCAGACGTTCCACTTTTTATCCCCGCGCACCTCTCTAAGCGCAAGATGCATATGCGGCTGCTTCATCGCCATGTACTGACCGAAATACACCATCTGGTGCATACCGCCGCAGGTGAGAGCGTAGTTCTGCTCTTTATTTGTCTTGACATCCACAACGCGCGTGTAGTAGCTTCCGCAGGAAGCAGCCGCGGCGCGTCCGATCTCAAGAGTTATATGAGGCTTGTTTACCATTGAAGAGAGAATATCGGAGAATGCGGCAAAGTATTCGTCCTCATTGAACTCTTCCCCTTCAAAGTACGAAACCGCAAAGCCCGTGCCGTATTCAAACTCGGGAGCGATGTAGCCGTATTCATCGCTGAGACGGGTGAGAAAAGCGTCTGCCTTTTCGATCTCGCGCCGCAGCTTCTTAACGGAAGTTTTCTGCGTTCCCGAGAAAAACTGTATGCCGCATATCTCGATGTTTTTATAATCAGCCCGCGAGGAGATTATATCTTCTATCTCCTCGGCGTTTATGCCGAACTGACTGTCGTTTGTAAGCCGAAGAAGAAGCTTTACTTCTCTGTCATACTTCACTGCGTATTCGCAAAGAAGACCGAACTGATGCATGGACTCAACCGTAAACAGCCCGTCAAAGCTATCGTCGGCAACGGTTTTCTCGATAACCTCGGGAGTTTTGTAAACTCCGGAGATGACCATCTGCTCTTTCGGAACGCCGAGAGAATAGCATATCTTCTCTTCTCCGGGAGAGCATATTTCAAATCTATCGACTTTGCCGATAAGCTCTTTTATTATAAATGTGTTTGCCTTTACCGCATAGCAAAGCGAAACGCCGTCAGGCATAGCATCCGCGATGCGTTTGATGCGGCTGCAAAGCACATCGGAGTCAAACACATAGGCAGAGCCCGTGCAGTCGGAGAGAATTTTTGAAAGTACAGTATCCGTCACCGTCTGCCACCCCATTCCTCGTCAAGACGCTTTCTGTCCGTTTTGCCGTTTTTCGTAAGCGGCATTTCGTCAACCTTGCGTATAAGTCCCGGCACCATAAATGCGGGCAGTGTCGAGCGCATTGTTTCGAAAAGCTCGTCTTTGTCGATCGTGCCCACATAAAAGCCCTTAAGTCTTGAGCGCTTTTCGTCAAACACGCAGCAGCTGCGCACAACGCCCTCGATAGCGTTCATGGCGCGCTCTATCTCTTCAAGCTCAATGCGGTGACCCATATATTTAATCTGGAAATCCTTGCGCCCGCTGAAAACGAGATCGCCGTCTTCGTTGTATCTCGCAAGGTCGCCCGTTCTGTATATTGTTTCGGGATAAGCGTTGTTCAGAGGGTTCTGCACAAAATGCTTTTCGCACTGCGCGGGATTGTTGTAGTACCCCAGGGCAAGCGCCGTACCGCGCACACATATCTCGCCGACGGTGTCGGTCATATCGGAGCGGACAAGGCTGTCGGTATCATCAAGCAGGAAAACGTGCTCATTAGGAAAAGGTTTTCCTATGGGGATCCCGCCGGAGTAGTCGCGCTCGGCGTCAAGTATATGATATGTACAGTTGCAGGTTATCTCCGTAGGACCGTAGAGGTTTACAAAAACCGCCTCGGGCAGGTGAGTCTTCCACGTTTTGAAATGCTTGTACGGCAGAACCTCGCCGCTGAAAAGTATTTTGTTTACCTTTTCGGGCACCTTGTAGTCCAGCCCGTGGAACGTGCTTATAAGGCACAGCGCGGACACCGCCCATATCATTGTGGTAGTGCCGTGATCGCAAAGCCAGTCAAGCAGCGCGGCGGGCTGCGAAAACAGCTCTCTGGGAACAATGGAAAGCTCCGCCCCCGTTTTCAGCGATGAATATATATCTTTAACCGAAACGTCGAAATCAAAGGGCGCCTGGTTTGCTATAACGTCGTCGGACGTAATACCGAAAATGTCTGTAAAGCATTCGATAAAGTCTACAACGCTGCGGTGGCATACCGCAATACCCTTCGGCGTGCCTGTCGAGCCCGATGTGAAGTTTATATACAGCGGATCGGTGTCGATATGACGCGCCGCTGCTGCCGCGAGAAGCTTATCGTCTGCCTCTCTTTCGCAAAGCTCGTTTGACGCGATTATTCTTCTGCCCTCAAATATTTCGCGGGCGGCATCAAAATGCTCGCCGTCGGCAACGACCGTGCCGACGCCGAGTACTTCGGCAGACTGACGCAGCCTTGAAGCCGGCAGCTCCGTGCTCATAAGCGAATAGAAAAGCCCCGCATACGCGGCACCGAGAAAAACGCTCAGCACATCAAAGCTCTTGTCGCCGTATACCATTATACCGCGCTCCGTTCCTTCGGACAGGAGCGATGTTGCTATCCTGCGGGCGCGATCTCTCAGCTCACGCCATGTATATGCGCCGCTTCGGTCGCTGACCGCGATCTTATTGGGCATTGAACGCGCGTTGCGCTCAAGATATTCTGTTACGTTATATATCATTTAATTGAACTCCGTAATCAATACTGTACTACTTTGATTAGTACAGTGAATATTATATCATCTTAAAACGAAAAGTCAACACTATATAAAAAACTTTTTAAAAAGTTTCATAATGAAACAATCCGCTTATTATATATCTGCGACAGTGCTATTATACAGCCGTTATATTGCTAAATCCTTCAGAATGTGTAAGCATTATGTAAAAAGGCTCTTCTGCGCCGAAAATGCCGCGCCGAGATGCGAAAATCAGAGTCCGAAGTACCGATGCGCGGTTGCATATCCAACCAACGGTTGTATGATTTCCAACTAACGGTGTGTTGAAAGACCGAAATTTTCAGTGTATAATGAGGTCACAGACATCAAAGGCGCCGTTGTCTGAATTATTTTTGTGAGGTATTTACAATGGAGTATACAATCGGCAAAAAGATCTCGGAGCTCAGACGCGAGCGCAACATGACGCAGGAGGACCTGGCAGAGGCCATGGGTGTAAGCTCTCAGGCAGTGTCGAAATGGGAAACAGAGCTCTCCTGCCCGGACATTATGACGCTCAGACCCCTGGCGGAGCTGTTCGGCGTTACAGTCGACGAGTTGCTTTCTCCCGACGCCGTTAACCGCGCAGTCGTACTGCCTGAGGACAGAAGAAAAAATGCAGACGAAATGATGCTGCGCATAATCATAAACGATGCGGACGATAAAATCAAACTGAATATTCCGATCCTTCTGCTTAAAGCTTTTATGGGAGAAGACGGAAAGCTTACCGAGGGGGGAAATATCAATTTCAGAAACCGTGAGCTTAAACTTAACGACATTGATTTTCAGAGCATAATATCCGCAGCCTCCGCGGGAACTGTGGGTAAGCTGCTTGAGATCGAATCGGGAGACGGCAGCACGGTTGACATTTTTATAGAGTAGGTGCAAAATGAAAATTGTCATTACCGAAGACGGCAAGAAGCACACTCTGCCCGTTCCGGCAACCGCTATAGCAAAGCTTATATCCACAGACGGCAGCGAAGCCGACAAAGAGCAGCTGAAGAAAATATCAAAAGCAGTAAAGACTTGCAGAAAAACCTTCCCCGGGCTGAAGCTTATTGAGATCAACTCCGCTGACGGAGAAATCGTCGAAATATATCTTTAGGCATGAAAATGCCGAGGCGTGCTCCTCGGCATTTTTCTTTTTATCAAAGCAGCGCTATCCCTGCTTCATCGCAAATGCGAAGCGTCTCATCATCCCAGGCACCGGATTGAACCTCGCCTATATGGGCACAGCCCATAAGCAGCATACAGAGACGCGACTGCCCTATACCGCCGCCGATGGTAAGAGGCAGCTTTCCGCTGAGCAGCGCCTTGTGGAAAGGCAGCTCCCTTCTCTCCTCGCAGCCCGCCTCGGCAAGCTGGCGCGAAAGGCTTTCGGGGTCCACACGTATACCCATGGAAGATATTTCAAACGCGCGCTCTAAGAGCGGGTAATAAACGATGATATCGCCGTTCATCTCCCAGTCGTCATAGTCGGGAGCTCTGCCGTCGTGCTTTTTCCCGCTTTTCAGCTTTTTGCCTATCTGCATAACGAAGATTGTTCCGTGTTTGCGGGCAAACTCCGTCTCTCTCTGAGACGGAGTGAGATCCGGATACATATCCTCAAGCTCCTGCGTCGTTACAAAAGTAACGTCCCTGCAAAGCTCGGTACCGATACCCGGAAACTCCCATTTCAGCTCATCGGAGGTGTTGCATATCGCGCTTACGATACGTCTGACGGTCTCCTTGAGGTATTCGATGTTTCGGTCCTCGGCGGTTATAACCTTTTCCCAGTCCCATTGATCCACATATGCGGAGTGCAGGTTATCAAGATGCTCCTCATCGCGGCGGATAGCGTTCATGTCCGTATAAAGGCCCTTGCCCGGACGAAATTCGTATTTACCCAGTGCCCAGCGCTTCCACTTTGCAAGAGACTGCACCACCTGATACGTTTTATCACCCGCCGCGGGCACATCAAAGGACACAGGACGCTCAACGCCGTTCAGATCATCGTTGAGTCCGCTTTCCTTACTGACGAAAAGGGGCGCCGAAACTCTTTTGAGATTGAGAGCTGCGCAGAGGTTTTTCTGAAAGCTCTGCTTTATAAGCTCTATCGCGCGCTGTGTTTCATAAACCGGAAGCTTTGTAACGTATCCTTCCGGTACATATACTTCTGACATATATCCATCTCCAAAATTCAAATAACAGATATATGATACACCATGCGGCGTCCCTTGTCAATACAAAAGCATCCCCGTTTTTCAGGGGATGCTTCGATAATTACTTTGACAGAGAAATGAGAAGCTTTGCGTAATCGCAAAACCTGTCCCAGTCGTCCTTGGAGAGATTTCTGTAATTGCTCTCGAGCATTTTGCCCTCTGTCAGATAGTTTTTGAGCATGGAATTGTACTTCTCAAAATCGGCGTCGTCAAGCTCGGACATAAGCTTTATTCGATCGCTCTCGGCTTTTCCCTCGTCAGTGTATCTGCCCCATGCCGCTTCGTACAGCTCGGGAATGATCCGTGCCGTTTTTTCTATAGTATTGCCGAACGCCTGCTGACCCGCCGACTGCGCATATGAGTTTCCCATACCGCCGGTAAGTGCGGCAGCCTTGCCCATGGCGTCCCGCATGACGAGCCGCGCCTCGTCGGTATAGGAATCGCGGTACGCTCTGTAAACGGGATCGTTTTCGGCATCGTACGAAAACTTTCTGTTTGAAAGCTCGCCGAGCCGCTTTTCTATCTCACTTGCGTATTTGGCGCCGCCGTATTCGGGTCTTGCGCTTTTCCACGCTTCAAGCTCTGCAGCCGCCTTATTTGCGGCAGAGCTGTCGCGCGCGGCACGCGACGCAGGAGAGCCGCCCGATTTTATAAGAGAGGCAAGAATATCGCTGCCGCCCGCAGCCGTTGAACTGCCGCCGGCAGACGATCCCCCGCCCGCGCCGGAGGATGAATCCGTTTTCTTTTTCTTTTTGGTGTTATCAAAGTTTTTCGCCTTGCCCCTGTATTTTTCCCATGCAGGCGCATAGTCACTTGTTACATTGTGAAGCATTGTCACTCGCTCCTTTCATTCAGAATTCGGCGAAGCTCGCTGCCGAGATTTTCGTAACCGAGATTTTCAAGCACGATGCTTACCTCCTCGCTGAAGACATACAGCCACGAGGTCAGCGCCTTTATGCTCTCCTCCGCGCTGCCCGAAGGTGTCGGCGGAGTTCTGTGCGTGATCTTCATATTTTTATCCTTTCACAAATTGCATCACTGTTGCGGCGCGGCAGAAAACGTCCCTCTGCCTATATGCCCTTCGGAGACACTGTACTTGCGTCGGAGTATTCATATGTAATGCCGTGCAGTGTGCAGCTGCCACGCCCTTGTACTCTGAGCCTGAATGAAGCACATCTGCTCGGGCGCAACGAAACCGTCACCGATCCGTCGCCCGAACCGCCGTGTGCCGAGACCGTCCTGTGTTTTTCGCCATCGCACGAAAGCCGGGCGCAGAATGTACAGTCGCTGCCCGGCGACAGCCGCAGATATATTCGTGAAATGTACTTGTGCTCCGGCGTCTCGCGCAGAATATCTCCCGTTTCAAAGCTCCATTCCACGCCGCCAGTCTCTCGGCTTCCGACCGAAGTGTCTCCGCCGATGCCGTACACCTTGCATGTGCTGCCGCTGCGGCAAAGCATATAAAGTCCGTTTCCTCTGCGGCAGAATGCCTCAATACCGGGATCGTTCTCAACGTGCCAAAGCTTTCTCTCAGTGTCGTAGACGTACAGCAGCCGGCATCCCGAGGAGTCTGCCATGGAGACATAATATCGCTTGCCGAGACTGCCCGCTATTGCTTTGGAAAAGTTTCCGTCGCCGAGGCAGGCATCCACGATCTCCGGCACGCTGCCGTCGTATCTCACGATACCGTCCGCCGACTTGTAGTACAGGCAGTCGCCGACAGCGGCAATACTCCCGCCGCTTCCCTTTTCGACGCCGAGCTGCTGCGTCTCCACAGCCGTAAACTCCGCGGGATAGTCGCCGTAGATCTTGATAACCGCATTTTCCTTGAAAAATACGGGATAGCCGTTGAGACATGCAGCACCCGTAAACGCGCCGGGAGTGTTTACGCTGAGCGTCCACGAATCGGTCGATGTACCCTCGAATTTGTGCCAGTTTTTGGCATCCCCCAGAGCGCAGGCGTATATCTCGTTTACTGCCGCACCGCCTACCATACCGTAGCGGCAGCCCCAGAGCCTGTTTTTGGCTGCTACCACATAGTCCATATCGGGCACACTGCGATCTATCACAAACGAGCCGGTCGACTGCGTCAGATTTTCCGGGCAGGATATTACTATACTGCGACGGTTCGCCGGAATATGCTTTATGTTGTAGTACCCGTTCAGCACATCCTTTGAAAGGCCGGATATCTCTATCGTGTCCCCTTCTGAAATTGCGGTCGTATACCCGAGCTTATCATAGTAATCTCCTTTTGCGCCGTTCTTCAGCTTATAAATATTGCAGCTGACAGCGGCAAACGCGCCTGAAGTATTAATTGTACCGTCAAGATCGCTTTTCTCAATGACCAGCTCGTAGAAAAAGTTATCGTTTACGCCCAGCGGCACGACTCTTTTATATCCCAGCTCCTGTTTATCCGTAAGTGTTACAAGATTTACCACCTTTTTATCGGGAAAGAAATACAAGCGCGTGCCTGATGCGACCATCTGCTTTTTTCCCTGAGTGAGAAAGCTTGCGGTATGCATGGCAATATGACCCGAAAATCCGTCTCCGTCGTCATAATAAGCCTTAAGATTATTCTGCGTGTCAAGAATGAAGGCGTCGCATACGATATCCGATCCGACTTTAACATCAAGAGAGGTCATGCCGAATATATCGGTTTCGCTGAAATTGACCTCAGTGCGCTTTGCTCTTGTAGAAAGCGCCGGATATACCGATAAGTCCATATTATAAAGCTCCGAAAAGCTGTCTTCCGCCGCAGATCCCCTTCTGTCAAGTCCGCCGAAACGACTGACAGACTTTCTGCGTACCGATTCCTTATTTATCAGAGGAAGTTTCATGTCCCACCTCCTCTTACAGCGTAACCGTCGCCGTCCCGTGCGGCATAAAGGAACGGTTCACGCTGTCTGCATAAGTCGAATACGCGGCGGCAAACGCGGGCGCGGAATTGTTATACTGCTCGGTGTCGTGCATCATCAGATCGTATTTCATCTGCATATACAGGATATACACCTCCGACTGCGGGTCCGGCACAGAAAGCTCGGCATCTCCGTCCGAGTGCACATCGGTTCCGCGGCGGCAGCCTGCATGGGTCGCGGCGATCTCACGATCCACCGTGTCCTCAATTTCCGAAAGCCAAATGAGCAGCTTGTCTCGGGGAATACTGTCGCCTATGCTCTCCGCCGCGCGTGTAAGCGCTTCGTTAACTGTCATATTTTATCCTCCTTTATAATAGGAATGCGGGAGCCGCAAATAATGTGCGGCTCCCGCAAGACAAACTCAGCCGCCCGTGGCAAACGCTGCTATATACGCCTCCGCCGCGGCGTCCTGCCGCTGTGAGTTTTCAACTGCCTCCGCAAAACGCAGGGGCACCTCTACATTTTTTCCGGTCTGTATGAGCATATTTTCCCCGTTGACCGCAACATACCGTTCTGTGTCGTCCTTATTTGTTCTGGGGATAAATACGATCTTTGTTTCTGCCGCGGGTGCGGCGCTTTTTACATTTGCCATTTTATTTCAGATTCCTTTCCGGGCAGCCGTGCCCTCAGTTTTCGTTAAGTATTGTGGGGGAGAATGAAGAGCAGGACTCTACTCTCAGCATATATTCCTCAACAAGGCGCTTTGCGACCTTTGTGGCTTTCCAGCCGACGGAGGAACGCTGATTGAGCGGGTCATTGCCGTAGCCCTTCTGCTTGACGATATGCTCGATCCCGCCTCCGCCGATGTCGGTGGAGCCGAACGCGTTTGCGCCGAGGAACAGCGTTGCGAAAACGGCTGTGCCGAACTTACCGCCCTCATCGGGGTAGATCATGTCTCCCGTTGCAAAGGTAACACCGAGAGAGGTGTCCAGATACAGGTATTTATGCTGAACATCAACACCTACGACCTTTGCTCTTACGGACTTTTTGTTGGTAGAATCCCAGTAACGGATATACTTACCGTAGATATCGGTAGTTATCTGTTCACTGATGTCCACTCTGTATGCGGTCGTATTGCCGCAGGGCAAAGATGACGTATCATTCGCAATGCCCGAATATGCCGATACCGTGAGCTTTCTGAAGCCTTTGCAAAGCTCGGAGCCGACATAATACTTCGCCTCGGTGGTCTGAACAAAGCGAACACCGCCAAGAGTGCCGATCTCACCGCGCATAATGCTCCTCGGATCGGCGTACTTCTGTATGTCTATCCACTGTCCCTTTGCATCCTGCATAAGGTCATACGCGACATAGGGATGGATAATGGCAACATAGCTGCCGTCGATGGTAGGCGCATTCATTGCCTTAAGCTGAGCCGCAGCCTTGAACACGTCCTTTACTCTGAGTATCGCGTCCTCTGTAAGATCGGCTCTGCTTGTGACCGTAACTTCCGTACCGTCCGCCTTTACAATGGGGCAGTAGTTGACGTTCGTACCGCCGATTATCTGGTTTCTGACGATGGTATCAAGAGTTCTGCCCGCCTGGTCAGCCAGCTGCTTTGTAGCTTCAACGACCATGGGATCAATGCTTGTCATTTCAAGCATATCGCTGAGCTCAACGTAATCGCCGTACTGGTCGACGGTGGCGGTCACGGGGACTACGGTCAGGCGTGAGCCGTTCGGAGTTACACCCTCGGTAATGGGCTTCAGCGCCTTGGGAAGCGCGTTAAACTTGCGGAATTCAATAGTTTTACCGCCGTTTCTCGGGATAGGACGCTTCTGCGCAAACTGGTCGTGCACAAGTGCGGGACCGGCAAGCTCGATAAGAGTCTTGTCATAAAAGGTCTTCATCTCGGCAGCAAGTCCCTTGGTATTCTCCCCTGTACCGTTGTATGGCATAGCAAGCTTTGTGTTTGCATCGATATAGCTATCTGTAGTATGTACGCTGCTGCCCGCGCCGAAAAGCTGAATGTTGATAATACCGCTCATAGTTTTGACATTTCCTTTCATAATGCTTTTCACACATATCGGTGTGAATTCTTCTTTCATGCGGGCTCGGTCAGGCCGAGCCCGCATGAATGCTTAAAACTTGACCTTTGCTCCGCTCTCGACCCGCCTGAGTATATCCCTGATACCCTTGCCGGTAAGAGCGTCAACGGAAAGCTTTGTTTCGCACGGTGCCTGTCCCGCTGCCCCGTTTTCTTCGGGACGCTCACCGAGCGAGCGCAGCTTTGCCATTGCGGACGCTTCTGCGCTGCGGCTTATAAGCTCCGATGCGCACCGCATTATCTCTCTGAAGTGCACGGCGCGCCACGCCTCCTCAATCGAAAAGCCCGCGTGAACAAGAGAGGTAAATCTCCTGTCAGAAAGCTCACGTCCGAGATCAAAGCCGTCGATCTTTTCCGCAAGCTCATTTGCCTCTGACATAAGCTTTTCATATACAGCGTCTGCCTGCCTCTCGCTCAGCTGTTCTTCAATACTGCGCCTGAGACTTTTAAGACGCAGGTCTTCCAGCGCGCCCCAAGGGTCGTCCTTTTCATATCCGAGAGCTTCAAGCAATTCTGCAAGCGCTTCTGCGCCCGCGCTGCCGCCGTCGTCATTCGCTGCTGTCTGCGCCCTGACATCTCTTCTTTCGGTATCGGACCCGTCCGCGGCACCGGAAACTTCAGCCGAACTTTCCCCTTCGGGTTCAAGCTCCGCGGCGGAATTCGGCTGTGCACTGCCGCTCTCCTCCGTGCTGTCAAAGCTGTTTTGCGTGCCTTCGCCGACCGAGGCTATCCCGGTGCCGTCGGAGTTTGAAGTGCCGCCCGTACTGCCTGTACCCGAGGCGCCTTCTCCGAAAAGCCCAAGATCCAAAATAAGCCTACACATAAAAGATCTCCTTTGCAAATCTATTTTTATGACCTCATGAAGTCTGACTGCATTATAGAGCACCGTGTACTGTGTTTCTCCCCGCTGCATACTCAGAGTTGCGCATCTGCAACATCAAAGAAAAAACGCCTTGCGGCGCACTTACTTTAAAAGTGCGCCGCAAGGCAAACATTTCATTTATATAATTACAGTATATTGTCCGTGCTGTCCGTACCTGTCGGAACTTCGGGAACGTTTCTCGGTTCAATGACTAAAGCCTGATCGTATACAAGCTTTCTGCTGTCCGCAACGTCAGTTTTCTGATATTCGGTGATTCCGTACTTAAGAGGATCGCAGAAAAGATATGTATTGGCGGTGTATCCGATAAGAACAAGGCAGTGCGAATGCGCACGCCAGATGATCTCTTTGTCCCCGTCGGTAAATGTTGCGAACACGGACGGATCGCAGTCCATATTAGTAGTTCCCCACAGTATCACCGGGATACCGCTGTCAATATAATCTTCCAATACATTCGATTCGGCACCGCTTATATCCGTAGCTACATATGTATTGTCACCGATATCGTCAAAATAATCGCGTGCGGTTCGAGTGATACACGGAGCGTAGCATCCCATACCGCCGCCGGAAATACCGGGGTCTCCTACGTAGGAATAGAAAGGATTGACCGCGCCGTACTCACCCTTTATAAGATATTCATCACTGAACTCCACAGCGTTTACGTCGTAACCGAGATAGTTCAGCACTATGGCAAGCGAAACTACTTCGCAGCCGTTCGGCAGAGACGGCAGCTGGAGAATGTTCTCCACATCAAGCTCCACCCTGAAGTCCTGATCCGGCAGCTTCGCGATCGAGCGCACCTCACGTTCTCCGCATATAAAGCAGTAATGCAGCTCGCGCCCCTCATTATTGACTGTAGGCCAAGTGCTTATGATCCAGTCATCCCATGAATGCTCACAAACGCCGTCCTCACTCTCGGTTTTTACCATAGTAACACCGCTCTCGTCTTCCGGCCCGGTATATTCAGTATCGGCCGCCGTCACAGGCGCAATATCGGCGCCGCCCCTGTCAACGGCATAGCAGCACCCGCTGAGAAGCACTGAGATCAAAAGCAGTGCAGCTGTAAGCTTTAGTTTCAATTGTTTTTCTCCGCTGAAAAATTTATAATACAATTATAACCCATAATTTGACTGTTTGCAACACCGATTTACATCAATCGTATAACAGAAAAAGCCGCTTTTTATAAAAGCGGCTTTTTAAGCTGTTAAAATTCTCAGCCCGCGGAGGAATCGTCACCGTTAATTGCCTTGACGTACTCCTGCCACATATAAGCGAGAGAGCCGTCGGTGTACCATCCGTTTTCCTGCGTACGTCCCCTCTTTTCATCGTTATCAGCCGGAATGTACGTAAGCTTCTGAAAGGCTTCGCTGCTGTTTACCTGAGTTTCAAACTGAGAAATGTTTGCGGTATATTCTTCGTAAGACATAGACTCCATCTGGTTCCAGATCTGAGAGCTGAGAGATTCCAGCTTTGTCATAGCGTCTCGGTTGTAGTCATTGACGTAATCCTTGAGCGCGTAGGTCACGGGAATATACGACATAAGGTTCTGCTCTTTAGCGGTCTTCCAGTAATCAAGACCTACGCCGTAATCGGGATAAGTCATGTAGATATTACCGGTCTCGTAGATATTCATCTTGTACTCATCGCTGAGTTTAACAATAATATCGGAGTTTTCCTCATCGTACTTCCAGTGTGTGCCCTCGGCGCCGTACTGAAGTATGGTGCGCAGCTTTGTATCCGTGTTCAGCATGGTGATGATCTCCATGGAACGCGGTACGCTCTTTGTAAAGGTGCTGACCGCAAACACGTTTTCGAGGTAATCGGAGCTCTTGCCCTCGGGACGCTTGAATACGTTTATGTAGTAATCGTCCTCGTACTTCTTTACTTCATCGGCAGTGCATGTAACGTAGCCGACGCCGAACTCGCCCACGTCACCGGTGGAAACGTAGTTCTTCTCCTTAAATTTCTTATAAAGACCGTAGTTTTTTGTATAGTTGTTTATGCTGAAAATATTGTCAAAGGAAACGCCTTCGATCTTTGTATCATAAGTAACACGTGAAGCCAGAACGGAGAAAGTGTCCTGATCCTTTGTTGACCAGAAACGGTAGTAGCTGGGGCTGTAATCACCGTAAACGGGGGTAACGTCGGTGTGGTACTTTGCAACGTCCTCAATAA
>ENA-OUQC01000761-OUQC01000761.1-human-gut-metagenome-genome-assembly--contig:-NODE-761-length-20701-cov-3.417756_pt1 | contig 20701 bp, 19 predicted proteins | sample MGYA00237942_ERZ548815 | MGnify/ENA primary metagenome ERZ548815 (study PRJEB26490, sample SAMN05194722) | human gut metagenome | biome: terrestrial biome; feature: human-associated habitat; material... | reverse complement strand
CTTCGACTGTAATTTATTAGGGTCTTGCTTTAAAAAATCATCATTTATTAAATTACTTTTTCCATCGCCACGTAAAATCATATTTGTTGTAGCAATTGTAAACATATTCGGACGCAATTCAATTCCGTGTAACTGATTTTGTCTGATGCTCTTTTTCTGAACATCATTATCAGCTTTTTTTAACATATTATGCATAGCCGCAATTAAAAAACCAGCCGTTCCGCAGCAAGGGTCAAACACGACATCATTAGGCTTTAAGTCGAGTAAATCACAAAACAACTGCGTTATATGTTTCGGTGTAAGAATAATTCCAAGAGTCTGTCCGTCTCCACCAGAATAACTCATAAATTCACCATAAAATCGACCAATATAATCTTCTGCGGATTTGGAGAATCGAATAGAACGATATATTTTACTATATAAAAATTCTGCGAAATGCTTCAGCGGTGTTTTATTCAGTTTCTCATCAATTTCATTTAATTTTACTGTATCTTTAATAAAAGCAAATTGTCCTAAAATTTTATCTTTTTTTACAGCCGGAGACACATTTGCTCTTTTCAAATTAGCGTCTATCGCATCATATATTTTCTGCCCGTCAGTTTTTATATTATCGCCCGTCAAATCGCTAATAGAAAAATTCTTAAATTCTGCTTCACGAAGTGCAAGCAGAATCCCCGATACAATTAACGGCTTTTCGGTATCAAGAAGATTACCGTAATTTCTTAAATCTTCGTGCAATACCGCAGCATCTTTCAGAATTTCAGCAGTTTCCTTTTCAGTATCAGTATCTTCTTTCAGAACTTCTCGTGTATAGTATTCATCAATATTATCCTCATTAAATGATATAAAAGACTGTACTTCGGGAAGTTCTCTATAAAATTCCGTTTCATCTACATATAATGGCGAAATTTTATGCTTTTTTTCATCGCCTGATACACCAAACGCAAGGACTTTTTTATAGGTGGTTTTTCTTGCAAGGTGCTTTGCATAGAATAACGCTCCGTTTACTGCATAATCACGCACAGCATTAACTTCAATACTAATGCAATTCTTATTGTCCAATTTAATATGTTTACTTAAAGACGCTTTATCCTCTATAATTAAAAGATAGTCTTTAACGACACCTACATATTCGGGAAAGCCGACATTTCCCGTTCCTTTCTTTGAAGCGGTTTTTAACGCTTCATCTATTTCTTTTATATTACTGCCCTGTGCGTCTAATTGTATGTCAGCCTGCTTTAACAGGTCATAAACCCATAAATCGGTTTTCACTTCTTTTTTAGCCATTGCCTTTTCCTCCATTTTCTACCTGATCCTTTAAGTATTCATCAGCCGCTTTGTTAAACAAATCTGCCATACTATGCATATTGTCATCATAGGCAATGGCTGCAAGTAAACGTTTTACTTTGTCAGGGTCCATACGGAATTGAACTTGTCGAGTTCGATTGGATTTACTTTCCTTAATCAAAACAGCACCTCCTATATGATATCATTAAATCTTGATTTAATGATATCATTTTTACTGCTCGATGTCAAGATATTTAATGAGTCTTAGGGTGTCCCTAAATTTACCGTTTGTATGATGTGGATATACAAACGGTTTGCTCGCTAAGTTTGTGCATTGCAATTATAATTAAATATTTTTACGGACCCGGTCCTTCGTTTTTTGAACTTTCAAGAAACGAGGGGCTTTATTTTTTTGCAAATTTTTTCGCCAAAATACCCTGACTTTTTTCTCTCCCGGTTCAAACAAGTAGAGTGGTAAAAATATTTTTTCTAAAATTTTTCTGTTAAATCGGCAATTTTGGGTGTCCAAATCAATGTCTTTTGTGCAATGAGTGAAAGGAGTTTTTACTATGGCAAGATTATCGAAGAAGTTAAAACAGGAATGGTACTTTTTTATCAGTCTCAAAACAGGCAGAAGAACATACAACGACCTGTGCCGCAAATGTCGGAATGACTGTAAACAAAGCTTTCGGGCAATCGTTATGAGTTGTCCTCTGTATTGTTCCAAAAGAAGTGTCAAATCCGTACCAAACGGCAACGATTTCAACGATTCGGGATAAAAGGATAACAGATATTCAATTCAAAATAAAACGGCTTACAGAGAAAAACTTTGATATTTTCGGCACCTTTTTGATACAGAAAAACGGTTGTTGCAACTATCATTTTCACTCGCCGTTCAAAACAATTCAAATAGCAGGTAAACGTATAAATATATAAATAAATATATAGTTTTTACCTGCCGTAAAAGAAAGGACTTAAATATGATAGCAAATAAAGTATATACAAGAGACGAAATGAGAGAGGAACACATCATAACTACCGATTATCACTTCATAGACAAAGAGGGCGAATACTTCGCAAAACTGATAATGAGAGCAGAAGCAAGCAAAAATATGATGCGTCTTTTCTTTCAGTTAAGTGACGGAAGAAAGATAATCACGCCTGTGTTTTGGTGGCAGAGTTATCTCGGCTTTCATGAGATAGATAACGGTACAAATTTGAGATTGATTTATGAGAGAAACGGCAAAGGTATCGCTCTTAAAAAAATTGAAATATTGGATTAAGGAGACATCGAAATGCAGGAAACCATAAAGAACATCAACATAGATTTACTTATCCCCTTTGAAAATCATCCGTTTAAGAGAAGAGACGGACTTGAAAACGAAGAACTGAAAGAGAGCGTAAAAGAAAACGGTTTGCTCCAGCCGATAATCGTCCGTTCTTTTTCCGCCGGTACTTTTGAGATTATCAGCGGTCACAGGAGAGTTGAAGTTTGCAAAGAGCTGGGAATAAAAACCGTTCCCTCAATAATCAGAGATATGACAAAAGATGAAGCTGTAATAGCAATGGTGGATTCAAATTTGCAAAGAGAGCATTTACTGCCGAGTGAAAAAGCCTTTGCTTACAAAATGAAATTGGAAGCGATGAAACATCAGGGGAAAACTTCGTGCCAAGTTGGCGCAAAGTCAAGAACAGATGAACAGATAGCCGAAACAGTAAATGACAGTGCAAGACAAGTCCAAAGATATATCCGTCTAACGCACTTAATACCCGAACTGCTGAAACTCGTTGACGAAGAAAGGATAGCCTTTACTCCGGCTGTTGAGATTTCGTATCTGCCCGAGAATGAACAAAAGATGTTAGCCGAAGAAATAGAATACACAGATGCCACGCCCTCACTTTCACAGGCACAGCGACTGCGAAAATTCAGCGAGCAAGGCAGATTGTCCATAGACACGATATTTGCCGTGTTAAGTGAAGAAAAGCCAAATCAAAAAGAACAGGTTAAATTCAAAGCCGAAGATATTCGCAAGTATTTTCCCAAAAGTTATACAAGCCTTGATATGCAAAAGACAATTATCAGCCTGCTTGAAAAGTGGCAGAGACAGCGAGAAAGAAACAGAGGTGAGGAGCGATAATGAATAAGAAAATCGACAGCTTATATGCAGCGCTTATGCTTATTGAAATTCTATATGAGCGTGGGCTTATAAACAAAGCCACATTTGACGCCGTGAGAGAAAAAGTTAAATCCGAAAATCCGCACAATTCACAGGCGGCTTAATGTCAAATATACTTAAAAACACAAGGAGGAATTTTTATGACAAACACAATTTTTAAAAACAACACGAAAATCGGAAATCCTTACGATTTTCTTGACCGCAACAGACATCGCAAAATGGTCTTTTACGGCCGTGTGTCAACAGAACACGAAGCACAGATGGCTGCTCTTGAAAATCAAATTGAATGGTACGATGACCAAGCAAAACATCACCCCAACTGGGAGGTGCTGAACAAATATATCGACGAGGGAATAACAGGAACGCAGGCGAAAAAGCGACCGGCATTTCTGCAAATGATAGAGGACGCAAAGAAAGGAAAATTTGATTTGATTGTAACCCGTGAGGTCTGCCGATTTGCGAGAAACACCGTTGACACTCTTGTTACCACAAGAGAACTGAAAAATATCGGCGTTGAGGTGTATTTTGTGGAGGATAATATTTGGACAATGGACGGAGACGGTGAACTTCGACTGACAATTATGGCAACCCTTGCACAAGAGGAAAGCCGCAAAACCTCGGAGCGTGTAAAAGCCGGACAGCATATCAGCCGCCAGCAAGGTATGGTGTACGGCAGAGGGAACATCTTGGGTTATAACCGTAAAGCCAAATCCACATACACGATAAACCCCGAGCAGGCGGAAACCGTGCGAATGATTTTCGATATGTACTTACAGGGCGAAATGGGCGCATCCAAAATTGCGAACGAGCTCACACGGCTTGGACGAAAAAATGCATCGGGCTTGGTAAAGTGGTCACCGTGCGTAATTACGAGAATTGTTAATAACCCTACATATATGGGTTACCAGGCTTACGGAAAATCGTACAGCAACAACTATCTTGAACAAAAGCGAATACTTAATAACGATTTTTCCACATATATGCTCGTAAAAAGCGATTATGAGCCTATTATAACCGAGGAAGAATGGTATCGGTGTCAGGAAATCAAGCAACGGAGAGTAACAAAAACAATAGGCGTTTCTACCGACGGCAAGAAGAAACAACCGAATCACGGCAAAAACGAAACAAAAGACCTGTGGGCAACCAAATTGAAATGCCGATGCGGAGCGTCCTTCCGCAGAAACCGATGGCATAAAAATAACAACGCACCTTGGTCATACGGATACCTTTGCTATAACAGGTTGAACAATGGCTCCGCTCAAAAACGGCGTGACGCAGGATTGGACGATACCGGCTACTGCGACCAGACCGAAATACCCGATTGGAAACTTGAAATGATGGGCAAAATGATTATGGAGCAGGTATGGCGGACAAGAGCCGAAGATATAAAGCTTGCCTGTAAAATACTCAACGAATGTTATAAACCGGATATTAAAGCTCCTCGACAAAACAAATCGGTTATGCTTGCAAATATCGAAAAACTGAAATCCAAAAAGGATAATCTTTTGGATATGCGCAGCGACGGCGAAATCACAAAAGAGGAATTTTTGAACAAGAAAGAAGAAATCGACAAAAAAATTTCACAGCTGACCGCAGAATATGAAAAAGACGATTGCCCGACCGAAAGCGACGAAGCGGGTTTGGAGCTTAGTAAAATTGAAGCGGCGCTGAATGAGCTGATTGATTTTTCACAGCCGGTCTTGCCCCGTGAAATATATCAAAAGTTTGTTTCCAAAGTTACGCCTTACAGCAAAACTCATTACAGGTGGTATCTGAATTTAGACGGCACGGGAACACAGACGGCAGATGTTAAGGTGAACGGCAGAAAATCCAATGCGGCTGTCGCATTCTGCGACGAGGGGGAAATTCCCCCGGTACATTTTAAAGAGATTATTTTCTTTAATATTTTGAAACAGGAAATTATAAATAAAAAATCGTTTTTCGTGGCTACTCTGCACAGGCCGCGCTCGCGCACAGAAAGTAAGAGTTTATCACGTGTATCGAGGGAAGGTCGCGGCTTTCCCTCGATTTTCCATTCTTCGCAAGCGCATGGAACGCCGCAAAACGCATACAATCGGTTTCCAAAGGAGTGAAAACGCATGAGCTATGTTCCCGCTTCCGACCGCTATACAAAAATGAGCTACCGCCGCTGCGGACACAGCGGTGTGAAGCTGCCGGCGATTTCGCTGGGGCTGTGGCACAATTTCGGCTCCATCACGCCGTTCGTCATTCAGCAGTCGATTCTGCGCACGGCCTTCGACTGCGGCATCACCCATTTCGACCTCGCCAACAACTACGGCCCGCCCTACGGCGAAGCCGAGCGCAATTTCGGCATGCACATGGAGCGCGACTGGAAGCCGCATCGCGACGAGCTGTTCATCTCCACCAAGGCCGGATACGACATGTGGGAAGGCCCCTACGGCAACTTCGGCAGCCGCAAGTACCTGATTTCCTCCATCGACCAGAGCCTGAAGCGCATGCATGTGGACTATGTGGACGTGTTCTACCACCACCGTCCCGACCCGGAAACGCCGATTGAGGAAACGATGGGCGCGCTGGATCAGATCGTCCGCAGCGGCAAGGCGTTGTATGTGGGTATCTCCAACTACGACGCCGAACAGACGCGCGAAGCCGTCCGCGTGCTGAAGGAGCTGGGCACGCCCTGCCTGATTCACCAGCCCAGCTATTCGCTTCTGAACCGGCGCATCGAAAACAACGGCGTGCTCGCGACGCTGCGCGCCGAAAACGTGGGCTGCATCTGCTTCGCGCCGCTCGCCAACGGGCTGCTCACCGGCAAATACCTGCACGGCATTCCGGCCGACTCCCGCGCCGCGCGCGACCCGCGCTATCTGAAGGCGGACAACATCACGCAGGAGCAGCTTCAGAAGATTGCCCGGCTCAACGAAATCGCCATTCGCCGCGGCCAAAGCCTGACGCAGATGGCGCTGTCGTGGGTGCTGCGTGACCCGGTCGTCACCTCCGCGCTGATCGGCGCGAGCAAGCCGGAGCAGATTCTGGAAAATGTAAAGGCCATCGAGAACCTGACCTTCACCGAAGAGGAGCTGCACGAAATCGACGCCATCCTCGCCTGACGGCAATAAGGCTGTGCGGAAGAAACGCCGCGCAGCCTTATTTTTAGGGCAGCGCCGCACAAATGAGGTGGTCGTCCGGCGAATGGATTTTTCGTCAGATGCAAATGCAAATTTCGAAGGTTTACTGGAGGTAAATCGAGGAATTTGCATGCCGCAGATGGCGGAAAAGACTTCGCCCGACGCGCCGCCGAATTGTGCGGTGATGCCTTAGAGGACGCAGACCATCCCGGGGAAAAGAAGCGCCGCGCGAAAGCAAATGTCGCCTGCCATGCGACCACGCGCGGGCGGCAATCCTGTAGAATAAGACTGTGCGGAGGGAAAGCCGCGCAGTCTTATTTCTTATCAGGAGGCACAGAATATGCGTAAAAATCTGACGGAGCTTGTTTTCATCCTCGACCGCAGCGGCTCGATGTGCGGTTTGGAAGCCGACACCATCGGCGGCTTCAATTCCATGATCGAAAAGCAGAAGAGAGAGCCCGGCGAAGCGCTGGTCTCCACGGTGCTGTTCGACCACGAAAGCACCGTGCTGCACGACCGCGTGCCGCTCGGCTGCGTCGCGCCCATGACGGCGCGCGACTATTCCGTTCGCGGCTCGACGGCGCTTCTGGACGCGATCGGCGGCGCGATTCATCACATCGGCAACGTTCACAAATACGCCCGCCCGGAGGACGTGCCGGAGCATACGCTCTTCGTCATCACGACCGACGGCATGGAAAACGCCAGCCACCGGTACGACGCCGACACGGTAAAGCATATGATCGAGCGCCAGAAGACGAAATACAAATGGGAATTTCTCTTCCTTGGCGCAAACATCGACGCGGCCGAAACCGCCCGCCGCTTCGGCATCGACGAAAGCCACGCCGTCAACTACCACTCCGACCATAAGGGCACGCAGCTCAACTATGAGGTTCTGAGCGACGCGGTCTCCGCCGTCCGCGCCAGCGCCCCGCTCGGCGACAACTGGAAATCCCGCATCGACGAGGACTTCCGCACCCGAAACCAGAATGACTGACCAAGGCAACATTCCAGCATCCGCGCAGGCGCCGCCATCCAAAAAAATCAAAAATCACACATCGCCCGCGCGAGACAGAGACGGCTGAACCGCCGTTCCTGTCTCGCGCGGGCATGGCGCGTTATTCCTCTGCGGGCGCTTCCACAATGGGATACACGTCGAAGGGCTCGTCGTGAATGTCCATATACGCGCGGTACTCGTGCATCCGATCGCCCTTCAGCTTCAGCCGGAGAACCGAACCGCCGGGCATCATCTGCTTCACGGGCGTAAACCACGCGGACGGCGCCGCCGGGTTGAAGCGCACGGTAAGCGGGTTCGGCGCGCCCATGGCGGCGAACAGCAGCGGGCCGTATTCGACGGCATAGCGCTCCTTCCCTTTGATTTCCTCCCCGCCGGTATAGCGCTTGACGCGGAAATCGAACGGAAATTCCTTCTCAAACACCGCGCCGGCGGTCACGTTTTCATGCGTCTCATAATAGCTCCTTCCATCCGCGCACGCCCAGCGTGGTATGCGCAGCCGGAGCATGAACGGCTTTTCCGCCTTTGTAACCGCGACTCTTACCCTTCCCGACTCCGGCAGGCCGGACGTTACCGAAAGGCTTACGCCGTTCGGCAGCTCCACCTCGCTGGAAGCGTACATGTCCACGTACACGCTGTCGTCGGTGTAGGCATACAGGAACTGCGGCAGAAGACCCGCCAGCCGCGTGCCCAGCGACGCGCAGCAGGTGGCGCGGTCGAGATAGCGATAGTCCTTCGTCCGCTGTAAGAAGTTCAGATAGTGGTAGCCGCGGCTCTCCACCTGCGACGCGAAGAGCACGTTGTACAGCGAATTTTCCATCTCATCCACGTAGTGCGCGTCATCCGGCTCCAGCCGGTGCATGCGCTGATTGAGCAGCACCCAGAAATTGGTGGAGCACAGCTCGTTGTAGTTGTGCGATGGATCCAGCCAGTTACAGCCGGGCCAGTAGCGGTCAAACTCGCACATGTTGATTCCGCCGCCGACGTGCTGCCACTTGTCCTCGTACATGCCCAGCGCGCGCTTCACGGCATTCAGATACAGCTCTTCGCCGGTTGCGCGATACAGGTCAAGATAGCCCTCCAGCGTCGTCAGCAGTGTGGAATGCGGATGATTGCCGGGATGCTCGTAAATCGCGCGGTGGTCTCCGCGGATCAGCTGCTCAAGCCACCACGTTTCCTGATACGCGTCGATTGCGACGCGAATATCCTCCGGCGCGCCGTTGGGCGCATCGTACATGCGCGTGTTGGCCAGAATACCCTGAAAGCCGAGGTTCAAATCCTTCACATACGGCAGCACGTCGCTTTTGTTGAACACATCCGTCATATCGCGGGCAAGCTCGAAGGCGCGCGTCTCCCCGGCATAGCCCGCGTCGAGCAGGCCGAACGTGATCCACGCGCGCGTGTAGTTGGGATACTCGCGCGCGGAAAACTGCTCGCGCGGAATCGGAATGATGAAGCCGTCCTCGTCGCGGCAGGCCTCCATTCCGGCCAGCACCTCGCGCACCATATGCCGCAGCGTCTCATCTTCCTCCCACAGAAGCGCCGTGCCCGCGCCCATCAGAAACTCGCCCGCGGTCTGTCCCTTCAGGTTGTTCTCGAAATGCCCCGCGTCGCCCGCGTACGGCACACCCGGCGCGTCCACGCCCTTATGCACGCGATACCAGTACAGCATGCGATCCACGTCGAAATCCTTCAGGAAACGAACGTTGTTCTCAAACACCCGCTTATATCTTCCGCCCGTCAGCCGCACGCCGCCCATCGGCGCCTGAAGCCGGTACGGCGCCCTGTATTTTTCCATGCCGCATCCTCCCATCTTTAATATGATCGTTAATATTATCGTTCATATGCCAAACGCATTGACTTTCCACCCTTCGAATGCTATCATAGATATACATGAGACGCAATGGAGAATTCAGCACGGCATTTGCACATTTCGGCATTCAGAGGTGATTGAATGAACTGGACAGGCGATCTTCGGGCTGTGGAGGACGGTCAGTACCTTCTGACTCTGTACCGTCAGGACGGCCGGGAGTTCTGCCGCCTTTCGGATGCTGCCGACACGCTCCCCACGGACGCGGACATCGTCGCCCGCGTTCGTCTTTCCGGAATGGACGCGTTTCTCCGCGACTGTTGTCCCCCGCTGAACCGCGCCGTCTGCATGAAGGATTCTTCCGCGCTGAAGCGCTGTCTGGACGCGCTCGCGCGGGAAGCAGCTGAGGCCCGCGTCTGCGCGGAGGAAGCCGCTTCGCTGAACGCCGCTCTTGCGCTGATCGAGCTTCTGCGAAGCGCGGCGGACGAACCCTGCGCCCTCCCTTCCCCCTCCCGGCGCGTGAACGCCGTCCTGCGCCGCATGCTGGACGAATACCGCCGCCCATGGCGCGTGGACGAGCTGAGCGCACAGGCTGGGGTTTCTTCTTCTTACCTCACCAAATTCTGCCGTCGGGAATACGGAAAAAGCCCGATGGCGCTGCTGCTCGACAAGCGGTTAACCGTCGCCGTGTCACTGCTGGCCGCGCCGGGCGCAACCGTCGGCCGCGTCTGCGAAGCCGCCGGTTTTTCCGACGTATACTATTTTTCCCGCGTGTTTCGCCAGAAGCTCGGCAGGCCGCCTCGGGATTTTCTTTCAAAGGCCAGACGATAAGGAGCGCGCACATGCCGAAAACAAACAAGCCCACCCTGAAAAGCATCGCCGACCGGCTCGGCCTGACGGCGAACACCGTGTCCCTCGCGCTGCGCGATTCGCCGCTGGTGCGGCCGTCGACGAAGGCGAGGATTTACCAGACGGCGCGCGAAATGGGCTACGTGCACAACGTGCTCGCCGGTGCGATGCGCTCCGGGCAGAGTCACACCGTCGCGCTCATCTTCGGCGACGTGTCCAACCCCATTTTCGCCCAGCGCATCCGCTCGCTGAGCCGCCTTTTGCAGGAAAAGGGCTATCAGACGCTGATTCTGAACACCGACGAAGACCCCGCCGCCGAGACCGCCGCCATTCGCACGGCCATCAGCTATCAGGTCGACGGCGTTATCCTCTGCCCCTGCCAGAAAAACGGCGACAGCCTCGCCCTGCTGACGCAGCACCGCGTTCCCTGCGTGCTGCTGGGACGCGAATTTCCCGACGCGCCGTTTGACACCGTGACATGGGACGACCGAGAGGGCGCGCGCCTTGCCGCCGCCCATCTGCTTGCGCAGGGCTGCCGCCGGCCGGTATTCCTGAGCGGGCCGGCGTTCATTTCCTCCGCGGCGCTGCGCCGGGAGGGCTACGAAGCCGTCATGCACGAAAACGGTCTTTCGCCGCTCACCATATACGCGGACGTTGCGTCCGGCGGCGCGGAAGCCTGTCTTGAAGCGCTGGACGGATACGACGCGCTGTTCGCGTTCAGCGACCTGATGGCGCTGGAAGCCGCAAGCACGCTGCTCAGCCGCGGCATACGCATTCCGCAGGACGTAGCCGTCTGCGGCTTTGACGACATCGGCTCGCTGTTCCGCATGCCCTTTTCCCTCACCTCCATCGCCTGCGACCGGGCGCTGGAAGCGGAACGAACCGTCGCACAGCTTTTGAACCGAATTCAGCATCCCGACGCCGCGCCGCGGCTGGAACGCCTTCCCGTGCACCTGATCGCGCGCGGCAGCACGCGCCGGGATTTCAAACAGGAGGAAGTATCCCATGAATGAACGCATACGCCGTCAACTGGATTTTATGAACGCCCGCGAGCACCGCAAGATGCGCCGCGTGCTCAGCGAAGCCGAATGGACTTCCCTGTGCGAAGCGCTTCAGGATCCCGCCCTGCCGCTGATCGAGCGCGCCACGCGCCGTCTGGAACGGTTTCTGGAAATGGAAACGCCGGTGCTGCTGGCGGACACCGACATCCAGTTTCTCCGCACACTGACCGACTTTCCGGACATCTACGCGCCCGGCGAGCTGGACGAGATCCGCGCGCATCACTTCGTGCACGAGCACGGGAAGGTATGCAACCTTGCGTGCGACTATGAAACCGTGCTGCGCGAGGGTCTGGAAGGCCGCCGCGCCCGTCTGCTGAACGGTCTGGACGAAGCGACTCCCGAGCAGAAGGAATACGCCGGATATGTGCAGCGCACGATCGACGCCGCCGAGCGCTTTGCCGACCGCTACGCCGCGCTGGAGGAAGAACATGGGCAGGCCGCGCAGGCCGAAGCGCTGCGCCGAAGCATCCGTACCGGCGCGCAGACATTTGCCGAAGCGCTGCAGCTGTTCCGCGCCGTGCACTTTGTCCTGTGGGCGAGCGGAGCGTATCATTGCACCGTCGGCCGCTTCGATCAGTACATGTACCCGTTCTACGCCGCCGATAAGGCCGCCGGCCGGCTGACCGACGAGGACGCGCTGTCCCTGATCGAGGACTTCTTCCTCAGCTTCAACCGCGATTCCGATCTGTACCCCTCCATCATGTGGGGCGACGACGGCCAGAGCCTGATGCTGGGCGGCTGCCGCCGCGACGGCACGAACGCCGTGAACGAGCTGACGTACATGGCCATTCGCGCAAGTCTGGCGCTGCACCAGATCGACCCCAAGCTGAACCTGCGCCTGACCGCCGACACGCCGGACGATCTCTACGAGCTGGCCACGGAGCTCACGCGCGCCGGAATGGGCTTCCCGCAGTACGCGAACGACGACGTTGTGATTCCCGGTCTCACGCGACTGGGCTACGCGCTCGAGGACGCGCGCGATTATGTGACCGCGGCCTGCTGGGAATTCATCATTCCCGGCACGGGCATGGACATCCCGAACATCGGCGCAGTGCCGCTGGCGGAGGTCGCGCGGAACACGATCATGGAAAGCCTTGAGGGCGCAAAAAACTTCGAGGAACTGACCGAAAAATGGTTTGAAAACCTGAAGCGCCGGTCAAAAGCGGAATTCGACGGCATTCACGATCTGTTCTTCGAGCCCGCGCCCTTTCATTCCGTGCTGATGGCGAACTGCATGGAGCAGAAGCGCGATATTTCCCTCGGCGCGAAGTACAACAACTTCGGCTTCCACGGCACCGGCTTCTCCTGCGCCGTCGACCAGATGGCGGTCGTGAAGAAGTTGGTCTATGAAGACGGCACGCTTTCCAAAGCGCGGCTGCTCGAAGCGCTGAGCACGAATTTTGAGTTTGACCGCGAGCTGCAATATCAGCTGCGCCACGACGCGCCGAAGCTGGGCCGCGACGACGAAGCCAAAATCGTAGCGCATCAGCTGATTGAAATGTACGCAAAATCGCTGGAGGGGCTGGTCAACGAGCGCGGCGGACTTGTGCGCGGCGGCACCGGCACGGCCATGTATTACCTGTGGCACGCGGAAGGCCTTGGCGCGACGGCCGACGGCCGCAGTTTCGGCGAAGCGCTGCCCGCGAACTTTTCCCCGTCGCTGTTCATCACCGACGCGGGGCTCTTCTCCGTGCTGGGCGGCTTCACGCTCGACAACCTGTCGCTGCTGCCCAACGGCGGCCCGTTCACGCTGGAGCTGCACGACACAATCTTCGGCGCGCCGGACAGCATTCAGAAGGTCGCAAAGATGGTGCGCACCTACATCCGGATGGGCGGACACCAGCTTCAGCTGAACGCCGTGAACCGCGAAACGCTGCGCGACGCGCAGCTGCACCCGGAAAAGCACGGCGACCTGATCGTGCGCGTATGGGGCTGGAGCGGGCATTTTGTGGAGCTTGAGAAGGCGTATCAGGATCAGATCATCGCGCGCGCCGAGTTTGCGCAATGAGGCTTCCATTATGAAGGGACTCGTTTTCGCCATCGAGGAAATGGCCGTGCACGACGGCCCCGGCCTGCGCACAACCGTGTTCCTGAAGGGCTGTCCCCTGCGCTGCCAATGGTGCCACAACCCGGAGGGTTGGGAGCCGCGCCCCCAGCGCGTGCGCAACCCGAACGGCTGCACCGGCTGCGGCGCGTGCCGCACGGAATGCGAAACCGCCTGCACGGGCTGCGGACGCTGTCTGTCCCGCTGCCCGCGCGGGCTCCTACGCATAAGCGGCAAATGGTGGGACGCGGACGCGCTCGCCCGCCGCGTGCTGGCCGCCGAGCCGTTCCTTCGCGACGGCGGCGTCACAGTATCCGGCGGCGAACCGCTGATGCAGCCGGAGTTTCTCTGCGAGCTGCTGGATCGCCTGCGCCCGCTGCACCGCGCGCTCGAAACCAGCGCCTTCTGCGCGCCGGATGCCTGGCGCGAAGCGCTGAAACGCGTCGAGCTCGTCTATATCGACCTCAAGCTGGCCGACCCTGCCGCCCATCGCCGCTATACCGGCGTTTCCAACGAACCGATCCTCCAAAACCTCGCCCACCTCAAGACCTCCGGCGTTCCCTTCATCGTTCGCATTCCGACCATTCAGAACGTGAACGACGACCCCGCCAACATGCAAGCCACCTGTCGCCTGCTGTCAGGCTCCAAAAATCTGCGCGGCGTAGAGCTGCTTCCCTATAATCCCTGCGCCGGAGCAAAATACGCCCTGCTCGGAAAACCCTACCCCTATTCCTTCTCCCGCCCCACCCCCTCCGCCCTCGAAACCGCCCGCTCCATCTTCGCCCGCGCGAACATCCCAGTGCTCATCCGCTGACTATTTTGAAGTATCATTCGCCGAGAGCCCTTTGCAGGCGTGAATGACGGTCCGCATGGCGGGGGTGAGGGTTTTACCGGTATGGTAGACGAGGGCGTAGCGCCGCGTGATCGGCGGGTTCTGAATCTGGACGAGCTTCAGCTGGCCATCCGTCGTGTGTTTTTCCGCCAGCGGGCGGGGAACGATGGCGAAGCCGAGTCCGGCGCGCGCCAGCTCGAGCAGCGCCAGCGTGCTGTTGCTCTCGGCGGCGATTCGGTAAGGGTAGCCGCCGCGGGAGAGCGCCGCGTCCACGCAGACGCGCAGGCCGCTCCCTGCTTCCCGAAGCAGGAGCGGCTTTTTCGCGAGCTCAGCCGGTTCAATCGCTTCCCGCTCGAAGAGCGCCGGGGCGCACACCGCCACCTGACATTCCTCTGCCAGCGGCAGCGCGACGCGCGCGCCCGTCTCGGACGCGCCATCGTAAATCGCGAAGTCGATTCGGTTTTCCGAGAGCATTTCGTCGAGCTGGGCGTTGTTCTTCACGAAGACGCTCCGGTCGACGTCCGGCGCGTCCCGCCGGATGCGCGCGACGAGCGGAGCCAGATAGGTCTCGGCCACCGACACGTTCACGCCGACGCGGCACCGGCGCACCGCCCTCCCGCCGCGCAGAACGGACGCGGCTTCCTCGAACGACGCGAGGATTTCCTCGGCGTATCGCCGCAAAAGCAGTCCTGCCTCCGTGGGATACACGCCGCGGTTCATTCGATCGAACAGCCGCGCGCCGTAAAACGTCTCCAATTCCCGCATGGCAAGACTGACGGACGGCTGCGTGACGTTCAGCCGTTCCGCCGCCGCGGTAATGCCCCCGCAGTCGCACACGGTTTTGAAAATCTGCAAATGGCGAATCGTCATGGCTTCGACTCCAATTCATACTGAATTTCTTATGGTTTCCATTTTAATATATGAATTGATTTATGTCAAGAATTCCATATAATCAGATCGTAGCCGACTGAGCATGGGAGGTATGACCGCTATGGGCAAGCTGGGCAGACTGTTTTTCACGTTTCTGAAAATCGGAGCCTTCACCTTCGGCGGAGGGTACGCGATGATCGCGCTGCTCGAAACCGAATTCATCGACCGAAAGAAATGGATGACGCGCGAGGAATTTCTGGACATGGTGGCGATTGCCGAGTCCACGCCCGGACCTGTCGCCATCAACAGCGCCACGTACATCGGCTACAAGGTCGCCGGTGTGGCGGGCGCGGCGCTGGCCACGCTGTCAGTCAGCCTGCCGTCGTTTGGCATCATCTATCTCATTTCCCTGTTCTTCGAGCGCTTCCTCGCCCTCGAATGGGTCGCGCGCGCCTTCCGCGGCATTCAGGTGTGCGTGGTCTATCTGATTCTGACGGCGGGGCTGGACATGCTGAAAAACCTTCGCAGAGACGCGCTGAGCCTCGTCATCTTCTTCTGCGTGCTCGCGGTCATGACGGCGTTTTCCATCTTTTCCGTGGGCTTCTCCTCCATCTTCTACATTCTGATCAGCGGCCTTGTGGGACTGACGGCGTATTCGCTGCGCAGGCTTTCCGGGAAGGGGGCGAACGGGAAATGATCTATCTTCGGCTGTTTCTGACGTTCCTGATGATCGGCGCGGTGTCCTTCGGCGGCGGCTACGGCATGATTTCGCTGATTCGCGAGACCGTGATTTCCAATGGCTGGCTGACGGAAAGCGAACTGATCAACTTCATCGCCGTTTCGGAGTCCACACCCGGACCGCTGGCCGTGAACATGGCCACCTTCATCGGCGCGTCGCAGGGCGGCATACTGGGCTCCATGCTCGCCACGCTGGGCGTGGTGCTGCCGTCGTTCATCATCATCCTGCTCATTTCGGCGGTGCTGAAGAACCTTCTGCGCTACGCGGGGGTGAATGCGTTTCTCTCCGGCGTGCGCCCGTGCGTCGTGGCGCTGATTCTCGCGACGGCACTCACGCTGGCGCTCGATACGCTGCTCGGCTTCACGTCGCCCGGAAACGGCCTTGCCATAAACGGACGCGGGCTGATCATCTTCGCGCTGCTGATCGGCATCCGGCTGATTTATAAACGGCTGCGCGGCAAAAAGCCCTCCCCCATTCTGATGATCGCGCTGTCGGCCGGTCTGGGCATTCTTTTGTGGAGCTTCTGAACCACAGCATGCAAAAAGCGAACGCGTCCGGTGCGTTCGCTTTTCTGCGTTCAATATACGAAATCCGCCTGTTCGCGGATTTGATCCGCTTCAAGATATCGGTTTTCCATCGGAATCCACATCGTGCGGAAGCGTTCCAGCATTTCCTCCCCGTCGCGCGCGCGGATGCGGCGAAGCTGCTCCTCCGGCGGCACGGTCAGGCAGGCCGTGCGCGCGTAATAGCCGCGCAGCTCGGGATGGCAGGCGTACGCGCCCTCCACGATGTTGAGCCTTCCGGGCTTGATTTCGACCGGCGGCAGGATGGTCATCGTGCCGCAGTCAAACCGGCGATAAGAAACCGTCCGTCCCGCGGCCAGCGGCGCAAGCACCTCTTCGCGGAAGCGCTCGCGGTCGACGTTGCCGCCCACCTCGGAAAGCCGCTCCTTTGTGCGCTTCTCCGCGGGCAGGAAGAAATCGTCCATATGGAACACCGGCGCGCGGAACACAAAGCCCAGCGCGTTCGAAAGCGACGTTTTCCCCGACGCGCACATGCCGTCAAGCGCGAAAATCGCGCCCTCCGGGAGCCGTGCGGCCGCTTCGAAAAGAGCGGCATAGCGGGCAAAGCGCTCGGAAACCACGCGATACGCCGGTGCGTACGCGCGGCGATACGCTTCCGTGTGGCTGACCATCGGACAGCCCTCCGCGCGATAGGCGGCAATCGCGGCGCGCATGGCATCCGTCGGGAAGGTTTCCGCCAGCGTTTGCAATGCACTCTCGAGCGCGTCCGGCGCGGGATGGAACGTTTCGGCGGTATACATGAACATCCGCGCGGCGATTTCGTCGCTGAATCGCGCGTCCATTCCCTTCAGGTGCATGCGCACAAGCCCGTTCCCGATGGGCTCAAACGATACGCCTTCTTCGCCCGGCGCGCGTTCGGCACGGATGCGCCGCACGGCCTCGGCTTCGTCCTTCACCAGATGACCGCAGCCCAGCGCATGCTGATAGCACAGCTTGAGAAAATCGCCCTCCCGCATTTCGGGATACCGCGCCGCGTGCGCCCGCAAAACCTCAGAAAACGTCATGCTGTTCCTCTTTCATCAACCGTATTCAATCTGCGCGCGCGCCGGCTTGTAGTAGGACTTGCACAGCAGAACGCGCTTGATTTCGCTGCCGTCGGCGCTGTGGTACACGCGGTACGCCTCGGCTCGATAGCCCTTGCGCGCCTCGCTGACCACGACCTCCTGACCGGAGCCGAGCAGCGGATTGTAGGTGTACACCGGATCATCCGGTTTGACCGTCTGCGTGGTCTTGGCTTCGATGGTGATGTAGCGTCCGTTCGGGAACAGCTCGCCGTACACCTCGCAGTATACGCGCTTGTTGTCGCTCACGTAGCACACCAGATACATCGGCGAGGACGACGTGTTCTTGAACTTCATGTCCTGTCCCGGCCAGCTGACCGTCGCGTCCTTGCCCTTGTCCACATAGGCCACCGTGCGGGAATGCTCGCTGCGCTCCACGATTTCACAGTTGGCCTTCATCGCCGCGTTCCACAGCGTCGTGGACACCTGACAGACGCCGCCGCCGATGTCCTCAGCAAGCTCGCCGGACTGATAGACCGTCGCCTTCTTGTAGCCGCGCTTCGCCGTGCGCTGACCGACGACCTGATTGAACGAGAACGTCTCGCCCGGCTGGATGCAATAGCCGTTGAGGGCCGCGCACGCCAGCCGCAGGTTGGTCAGGCGATTCTTGTTGGAGCTGGACGCGTTCGTCACAGCCTGCGTGATCATGCCGAACCTGCCGTTCACGTCGGACGAATCCTTCGTGGGTTCCACCGTGTTCACGGCCACCTGCACCGTCGCTCCGCCGCTGTTCAGCGCCGCGCTCGCCTGTCGGTACAGCGCGTCCGCGTCCACGGAATAGCCCACGGCAGAGGAAGCGAACGTGAACTTGCGCGTATCCACGTCGAAGCCCGTCACCTGCGCGTTTACCGGGTCTACCGTCAGCGACGCGGCGATTCCGTCCGTCCACGCGTGCAGCTGCGCTTCGTCATACAGCGTGCGGGTGATCTCATAGCGCTCCTGCGCGCTGCCGATCTGCCGAAGCGAACGATAGCGCTGCTCCAGAGTGCCGCTGCGGGCGCGCGACCACGCGTTGCCCAGCACCTCGCGGTAATTGCTGGAATAGCCCAGCTCGCGGCAGGTCTTTGACCACGTCTGTCCGTTGTACGTCAGCGTGACCGTGCGGTCGGCGTAGGCGGGCTCGATCCTCTCTTCCCAGTGCTTCAGCGCGGTATCCAGCGTCACATCCGTCAGCGCGTAGCCCTCGACGATGATGCCCGAATAGAAGCCGTCGCTTTCCACCGCCGCGCGCATGATGCGGAACCGGCGATTTTCGCTGATTTCGTGCACCGCTAAAAACGCGGTGACCGCCAGAATCAGGATCATCAGGCACGATACAGGCAGCGCCCACCAGCAGGATTCCTCCCGAACCCTGCGCTTGCCCTGCGCGCGCCGCTTGCCTGTCGCGACGGTCTTTTTTCCGTTAGTCTTCTTTTTTGCCATTCCCTGCTCCCTTTGCGCCGGTCGGATTTTCGCACCCGACCCTTTCGCGCGCCTCCCTGCGGCGGGCGATTTCCACTTCCCCGCCCTGATCGGAGGGCTGATAATACGGCATGCCCGCCGCGTCGGCGGGCGCATACGTCTGCTTTACATAATGCCCGGGAAAATCGTGCGGATACAGGTAACCTTCTCCGCTGCCCAACTGCCCCGCGCCCTTGTAGTGCGTGTCGCGCAGATGCGCGGGGACGCTCTCAAAGCCGCCCTTCTCCGCGTCGGCGAACGCGCGCTCCACCGCCACGGCCACCGAATTGGACTTCGGGCTTTCGCACACGGCGATGATCGCCTGCGCGATGGGCAGCCTTGCTTCCGGCATGCCGACGGCGTTCAGCGCCTGCCACGCCGCGGCCGCGGCCAGCATGGCGTTCGGATTGGCCATGCCCACGTCCTCGGACGCGTGCACGATCACCCGGCGCACAACGATGCGCGGATCCACGCCCGCGTGATCCAGCCTTGCAAACCACGCCAGCGCCGCGTCGGCGTCCGACCCGCGAAGCGACTTGCAGAACGCGCTGAGCATGTCGTAAAACAGGCTCTCGTCCATTCGAAGCGGCTTCTGCTGCACCGAATCCGCCGCCACCTCGCGCGTGACGTGCACCCGCCCCGTGCGTCCCACCGGCGTGGACAGCACCGCGATTTCCAGCGCGTTCAGCGCCGAGCGCACATCTCCGCTCGCCGCGGACGCAATCAGCGCCGCCGCGTCGTCGTCCAGCGTCACACCCATGCGGCCGTACCCGCGCTCCTCGTCCGCGCAGGCGCGCCGCAGCGCTTCGATCACGTCCGCGTCCGTCAGCGGTTCAAAGCGAAACAGGCGGCAGCGGCTCACGATGGCGGGCGTCATGGCGATCATGGGATTCTCCGTGGTGGAGCCGATGAAGCGCACGATACCCTTTTCAATGGCGGGCAGGATGCTATCCGACTGCGCCTTTGACCAGCGGTGACACTCGTCCAGCAGCAGATAGGTCGTCTTGCCGTACAGCTTCTGCCGATCCTCGGCGCGCGCCAGCACCTCGCGCACCTCCGAAACCCCGCTGGTGACGGCGTTCATCTTCTCAAACGCCGCCTTTGAGGTTTCGGCCACGATGGTCGCCAGCGTCGTTTTGCCGGTTCCGGGCGGGCCAAAGAAGATCGAACTGGTCAGCCGGTCGGCCTCGATGGCGCGCCTGAGGAGCTTTCCCTCGCCCACAATCTGCTTCTGGCCGATAAACTCGTCCAGCGTGCGCGGCCGCATGCGGTCGGCCAGCGGCGCGAGCGTTTTTACGCCCGCGGAAAACAGGTCTTCCATGTATCCTCCGTCGAAAGGCCGGGCGTTATTCCGGTCTTCCGGAAATTCCCTTTTGTAGAATTAGACGTCCACGCGGTTCAAAACGGTTCCCGTCAAAAACGCGGAAAGATTGTTAACCGCGATGTTCATCAGCCGCACGCGGGTTTCATACGGCGCCCACGCGATATGCGGCGTGAGGATGGTGTTCGGCGCGGTCAGCAGCGGATTGTCCGCGCGAATCGGCTCCACCGAAACCACGTCTGCGGCATACGCGCCAAGCTGCCCCGCGCGGAGCGCTTCGGCGACGTCCGCCTCGTTCACCAGCCCGCCGCGCGCCGTGTTGATCAGCCACGCACCGCGCTTCATCATGGAAAGCGCGCTTCGGTTGATCATCTCCGCCGTGTCGGGCTTCAGGGGGCAGTTGAGTGAAATCACGTCCGCCGTGCGGATGATTTCGTCAAGCCGGCTTTTTTCGCAGCGGGACGGCGAATATGCGTCCACCATCATGCCAAACGCCCGTCCGAT
>ENA-OUQC01000760-OUQC01000760.1-human-gut-metagenome-genome-assembly--contig:-NODE-760-length-20712-cov-3.909909_pt1 | contig 20712 bp, 20 predicted proteins | sample MGYA00237942_ERZ548815 | MGnify/ENA primary metagenome ERZ548815 (study PRJEB26490, sample SAMN05194722) | human gut metagenome | biome: terrestrial biome; feature: human-associated habitat; material... | reverse complement strand
CTACTACGTCATGGACTACGCGAACGGCGTCTGGTCGAACAACGGCTTCGGCGACCGCGGCTGGCTTGCTATAGCGCTTGTCATATTCGCGACATGGAAGCCGCTTGTAGGCATTCTGGGCTCGTATCTTTTCGGCGGACTTTATATTCTGTATCTGTTCCTGCCCACCGGTACGAACCTCGCCGTCAAAGAGCTTTATAAGATGATCCCCTATGTTGTCACGATCGTGGTGCTGGTGATTTCCTCCATGCGCAACAAGCGCGAGAATCAGCCCCCCGCCTCCCTCGGCCTATCGTATTTCCGGGAGGAGCGCTGAATGAAGTACTCCACCGTGCTCTTTGATCTGGACGGCACACTGACCGATCCGGTGCAGGGCATCTGCGGCAGCGTCCGTTATGCGCTCGAAAAAGCTGGTCGTCCGGTCGGTCCAATCGAGAGCTATCACAAGTACATCGGCCCTCCCCTGCTTCGCTCGTTTGAGGTTTACGCAAATGCTACGCCGGAGGAAGCGCAGGAGCTTCTCGGCTACTACCGTGAGCGCTTTTCGACCGTCGGTCTTTTTGAAAACGAAGTGTATCCGGGGATTCCGGAGCTGCTGCGTGATCTGAAAGAATCCGGTACGCGCATTGCCGTTGCAACGGGTAAACCGACGGTTTTTTCCGAGCAGATTCTTGAGCACTTCAGCTTGCGGCAGTACATCGATGTTGTCTCCGGCATTCCGCTCGACCGCGAGCCGCTGGATAAGTGCGAAGTGATACTGCATGCGCTCTATGAAATGGGCATCACGGACAAGTCCGGCTGCGTTATGGTCGGCGACCGGTCGCACGATGCCATCGGCGCAAAAATGGCGCGGATCGGTTTTATCGGCGTTCTTTATGGCTACGGCAGCCGCGAGGAGCTGGAAGCCGAAGGAACGGAAACCATTGCCGAGAGTGTTGCCGCACTTCGAACGCTTTTGCTGAATTAACCGATATCCCTGCGGACATGTTATCCGCAGGGATATTTTTAATGACAAAAAATGCATTTTCCGAATTTGCATAACGCCGGTGCTTGCGGTCAAAATAGGCTCGGACACAGCAAAAACGTGTTCGATTCGAGAGAAAGGAGTTGCAATCAGATGTCTACCAACAAGAGCAATCATCTTGTCAATCCCCAGGCCCGCGAAGCGATGGATCGCTTTAAGATGGAGGCTGCCAGCCAGGTCGGTGTGAACCTTACGAACGGCTACAACGGCGAGCTTACCTCCCGCCAGGCCGGCAGCATCGGCGGCCAGATGGTCAAGAAAATGATCGAGGCCTACGAAAACGGCATGAAGTAATCATTCCCCATAGAAAAAGCGCGAAGGGATTTTCCCTCCGCGCTTTTTTCAGTTTCTTACTTCGATCACGTTGATCGCGGCGGCCGTCAGCTCCGTATTGGAAAGAACGGCGTCGGTGATCTGCGCGACCTGGGCTTCGGTCAGTCCCTCCGCGGCAGACGGTACAGCAACGGTGCAGCCCTGCGAGGAAAGATATACCACGCAGTCGGCAAAGTCCTTGGCAAGAAGCTCATTTTCGATCTTGCTTTCGAGCAGAGACCAGTTGGCCATAACGGTGATTTCATTCATAGCGCTGTCGATGACCTCCTGCGAGGCGGATTCGGCGCAGGCTGCCGTTTCGAGCAGCGAGAGTGCCTGATCTCTCGACTGCTGGCGCGTGAGCCGCGCTTCCGAGAAGTACCCGGATACCGACGCGGGGAGCGCCTCGGATGCCGTTTCCTCCGGTGTGCCAACCGCGGCGTTGACGGCAGTTGTCATTTCATCCTCGGCATCCGCCATGGCGCTGTTGCCGTCACCCCAGCGCTGATTATATGACCAGTTGAGAAATGCCGCCGCACATACGAGCAGCAGCACCGCCGCGATGAGAATGTTTCGTTTGAGATGGGGACGCAGATTTACGGTCTTCATATGATCCTCCTCCTATGATATCAATTCTTCTACAATAATGCGATTGCTGCCGAGACCGGTGAAGGCGCTTACGGCCTGTATAACGCGCAGCCGTACATCCGGTGAGCGGGCGCCGGAACAGACAACTACCGCGCCGGAATACTCCCCTCTGTGGTTTGGCTCTTCGGAGAGCAGAGCGCACACTTCTCCAACACCGTCGATCTTTGCAAGCACGGCGCAGAGCCGTTTTTCCTCTGTTGTGGATACATCTTCGTCCTCTCCTGCCGGCTTGGCTGCCGCCGATTTTGGCCAGAGCAAAAGCAGCAGCCCCGCGGCAAGCAGGACAATCAGCACACTTTTCTTTTGCAGAAACGTACTCAGAGCGCCTTTCCGTTCATTCATCGGCCCAATGCTGCCTTTCTGCCGGAATACCCAGTTCCGCGGCAAGATAAGCGCTCAGACGGTATCGCTGCTCGGCGGTAACCTCTCCGCGTATCGTAACTTCACAGGGCACCCAGCTCTCATCCCCCCATTTCACCTTCACCGAAACCAATGGTTCCGGCATTCCTATGGATCGTGCCTCGTCCAATATGTATGCCGCCGTTTTCTGTTCTATGTATGTTCGCAGCAGTTGATTTTCCTGTTCTTCCAGATCGTCCGTCAGTTCGGCAACGGTCCGCCGGTAGTCGTCCAGCGCGAGGGAAAACGACGCCTCATCCGTCCGCAGCACGGGCGACAGGAGCGTACAGGCAAGGAGTATGCCGCAGGAGAAGCGCGTGACGCGCTTCACGCTTCCCTCCGGCGTGAGCTGAAGCGCCAGCGCCGAAAGGAGCGACGCTGCGACCAGCGAGCGGATCCACGAAAAAAGCCACTCTGTCATAACGCTACACCACCGTCTGTATCAGAGAATAAAGGGAAAGGAAAAGCATCATGGCGCCCGCGCCGTTTATGGCTAGCAGCAGCGCAAACGCCGTGCCGAGATTGGAAATCAGCTCCGAAAAACGCTTGTCCGCCACGCACTCGCACACGGCAGCGGTCAGCTTATATATGAGGAACCGCACGCCAAGCGTTAAAACCGGCGGGAGGCAGATCGCCGCAACGGCGAGCAAACCGAAGATTCCGATCGTCGCTTTGAGCGTTCCGGCAGCGGCCGCGAGCGTAGAGGCAGCGTCGGATAAAATGCTTCCGACGACCGGGAGCGCCGCAGATACCGCTGTTTTCGTCACCCGCGCGGCGAGCGCGTCCGCAGTGCCGGTAACGACGCCGGTGAGTGAAAGCCATGCAGTAAAGGCCACACATACGCCGCTCAAAAGCGTTGTACAAACCGTTTTCATGATCTTCTTTGCCGTTTTCAATATCTCGTTTCCAACGGCGGCATCCGCAACGGACAGCGCGGCATAGCCGCAAATGCACGGAACAAGAACACTGCGCGAAGCGGACAGGAGCACGTCCATGCATACCGCTGTCGCCGCATATTTTGCCGCGGCACTCCCTGCCGCGCCGGACGCTGCCGCGGCGGAGGAAAGCACCGGCAAAAGGACGTGGGAATAGTCCGAAAGCGTCTGGAGTGTCTCCGTGCCCATCGAGATGTAGGAGCGAAAATCCGAGATCGTCGCCGTACCGATGACAGCAACGGCGGCAAACGTGATGTACGGCGGAGCCCGGCTGCCGAGATCCAGCGTATCGGTGAGCGACACGAGAACACAGACGCAGAGCAAAATTCCGCCCGTCCGGCAGATATCTGCAGCAGAGGAACGAACCTTTTCCCATGCCGTTTGCAGAAGGTTCTTCCATACGCCGTCCTTCGGCAGCTCCTCCGGGGATACGCCGGAGAGCATGGGAGCGGCTTCCTCCGGCAGTGCGTCGGTCAGCTCGTCCATGCCGGGGATTGGGATTTCCGAAGCGGCAAGCGCTTTCCCAGGACAAATCACAAGGGCAAATAGGAGCAGTATCAAAGCAGCTGCTCCACGATGGCAAGAAGCGAACGGATAAGCGGCAGGGATATGTACAAAGCGCAGAGCGTTCCGCAGAGCTCCACCGCGGAAGCGATGCTTCCCTGCTGCGCATCCCGGCAGACCTGCGCAGCCAGATGCGTTATCATCCCGATCCCGATGCATTTGAGCACCGGAGAGAGATACACCGCGTCGATACCGCCCTTCTCGGCGATCTCCCGCAGAAGCTCGGAGATACGCGAGGCCACCGCTGCGGCGAGCCATACGATGATCACTCCTGCGAGAATCGTCACGGTAAGCGATAGCTCCGGCGTATATTTGCGCAGCAGAAGCGCTAAAATGCTGCCGATCACCGCCGCCGCGGCGGCACGAATTACAATTTCCATCCATTTCCTAAAACCCGAACAGATCGCGGATCAGATCAAAAAGTTCGCTGATCTCCTGCACCACGATCACCAGCACAACGACAAGCCCGGTAATACTCGTCATGAGCGCTTGATCCTCCCGGCCAGACCGCGTGAGCAGAATATTCAGCACGGCGACAAGGATGCCGACGGCCGCAATTTTAAATATCAGATCCACATCCATTAAGGCGCTCTCCTTTGCGGGGTTGTCCATTGCCAAGGTATGAGCACTCAACGCTATATATGCAAAAAACCTCCGGGAATATGTCCCGGAGGTTTACATAATTTTTATATCAGACTAACCCAAAGTGATCCAGCGCCAGAGCAAGACCGTCCTCGGTGATGGGCGCTGTGACGTAGTCCGCTTCTTTGCGGAGAAATTCCGGCGCGTTGCCCATAAGAACGCTCGTCCCCGCCTCGCGCAGCATGGGGAGATCGTTCGGCCCATCGCCGAAAGCAAAGGAGTCCTCCGGTGCGAAGCCGAGATGCCGCATTACGGTTTTCATACCGCCTGCCTTGGAGAGACCTTTCAGAATGACCTCCCGCATGGAGTGCTCCCGCCCGATGAAATCGAGCCGGTCGGAGAAGGCATTCACAAAGCGCTCGGAATCGGCCTTGTCCTGCGGCCAGCAGACAAACTTGTCAAAGGCAAAATCCGGAACATTGGTGTTCGTAAAGCCCGGAACGCCAATGCTTGTAAGCCACGCGAATTCGCGCTGCGCGATCAAAGAGGTGCAACGCTCATCCATCCATACGCCCTGTTCGGATTCAAACAGCATATCCATGCCGCACTCGTACCCCCTATCGCGGATGCGCACGGCCTCCTCGTGTGGGATTGTCCGGTAGAGCAGGTCTTTCCCGTTCAGCAGGATATGTCCGCCGATGGAGCAGATATACCCGTCAAAGTCAAGTGCGCGGATCTGCGGCTCGATGTGCCGGAACGGACGCCCCGTGTTGATAATAAGAATATGTCCGGCGCTCTGCGCTTTCTTCAGCGCGGCGCGGGCACTCTCCGGCACTACGTGATCTGCCGTCACGATCGTACCGTCTACGTCAAAAAAGAGGATTTTTCTCTCCATTTTTTATCATCACCCGGCGATATTGTGCCATACCGCCGGCGAAATGTAAAGACTAAAGAAGTAAAACCGCCAGGAGACATCCGGCAGCCAGCCCCAGTGATGGATAGAGCCGAACGGCGGCCTTTTTTCGTTCGCGCAAGGTGTCCCGCACATGCCGAACCGATTCCTCCAGCGCGTCGAGTGCCTGCTCCGGCTCCGCGCCGGACGAAAGCTGCTCGCCGAACCGCAGAAGCGGCTCTTCCAGCGCTTTGGGCAGCGAGGCACAGCGTATGCTTGCACGCCAGACTGAGAGAAAGGAGAATTCCCGGACAAGCGCGGAGGCGTTCCCTGTATCTGGAAACAGCCGCGGATACCTCGTCCCCAGACGCTCCATCAGCTGCGGAAGCGGCGTGCGGTGAAAGAGTATCTCGGTTCGCATATCGCGGGAAGCCGTGAGAAGCATTTCGGCGCATTGGAGCTCTTTCCCTACGCGTTCCAGCGCAGAAAAACCGGCGTACGCTCCGGCGGCAATGAGAAGCATCGCGCCAAGCGCTCCTGTCACAGCATAACCTCCTCATATGTCCGCTTTCCGGCAGTAATGCGGATCACAATAGCACGGGCAAAAATCTGCTCGCGCTGAAGCATCCGGTATACCTCCCGGCGGGACAGCTCCGAAGCATCAGCGGCATGCGCCGTGGCCAGCAGAGAAACGCCGCAATATGCCGCACTGCGGCAGGCATCGGCGTCATCCGGTTCGGAAATCTCATCCATGGCGATCAGTTCCGGCGACATGCAGCGAAGAAGAATCATTGCCGCGCGCGCCTTCGGGCAGTCGGAGAGCACGTCCGTCCGTTCACCAATGTCAAATCCCGCCCCACTTTCGGAGAGCGCGGCGATCTCTCCGCGCTCGTCGCAGAGTCCCACACGCATTCCGGCATTTGAAAGGGTTCGTACCATGTCGCGCAAAAGCGTTGTCTTCCCGCCGCCCGGCGGGGATAAAATAAGTGTGGACGGAAAAGGGCGAATGCAGAATTTTCCTCCGATGCCTTGTATTTCCCGTGGAATACGGATACACACGGAAAAGAGATCTCCCCGGTTCCATAGTCCGCGCTCACCGCCCGGAAAGCGGCCGCAAAATCCCACACGGACACCGCCGTCCGCCGTAATGAATCCGCGCCGCAGACAATCCGACGCCGCATACGGTGAAGCGCCGCTTGCAAGCTCCAGAACTCTCGCAAGGTCCTCTTCCGTCACAGCCGCTGTACCAGACAGCAGAAGCTCCCCGGCGGAAAGCGTCAGCGCCGGGCGTCTCCCGCGCCGGAGCCGAATCTCGCACATCTCCGCCGTCGTCTGCTCCGGCAGACTGCGTACCGCTTTTCGAAACTCGCCAGGCAGCAGCCACAACGCTTTTTCCAGGCCGGACATACTACCGCCTCCCTTCCCTGCATGCCTATGCGCTTTCCGTTCGGATTATTTTCAAAATGTTCATGACTTTAGAAAAAAATGAGAGTATTATACGTCACGTTCGTTCGCCCACGAACAATTCGCACACGAAATATTGAGGTGAATTATGGATTGCTGTGAAGAAAGAGCGCGCTCCAGCCCGGCATGGGGGCTGCGGTCGCTCGATCATATGCGCCGCCGCGCCGGAAACTATGCCATGGCGGATATGCCGCTGCAGGATCCGGCGCAGCATATGATGCTCGTGAACATTTTCCGTATCTCCGAGCGCGGCTCGCTCCCCTCTCAACGGGAACTGGCGGCATCGATGCATCTCTCCCCCGCCACGGTAACGGCAACGCTGAAACTGCTTGAACGCAGCGGGTACGTCCAGCGAATCGCCGACGATAAGGATCAGCGCATCAACCGCGTAGCGCTTACCGAAAGCGGCGAGACCGTCATGCGCGAGGGAATGCGCCGCATGGATGCGCTCGACGACATAATGCAGGAAGGGCTTACAAGCGAAGAGCACGAAATCCTCTGCCGGTGCCTTTCCAAGATGCGGGACAATCTCTCGCGCTATATGAAATCCAGGGAGGTGGATGCCCATGATTAAAAAGCTCTTTCCCTATCTTCGCGAATTTAAAAAGGACGCGATTCTCTCGCCGCTGCTCATCGTTCTGGAAGCGGTGTGCGAGCTTTTTCTGCCGCTGCTGATGGCAAACATCATCGACGACGGCATCAACGGCACAGGCGGCATGGACAGCATTGTGCGAAACGGCGTGCTGATGCTTGTGCTCTCCGTTATTTCCATGTTCTGCGGCATGCTGGCAGCAAAGCACGCGGCCTATGCCAGTCAGGGCTTTGGCAGAAATCTGCGCAGCGCGCTTTTCCGTCAGGTGCAGCGCCTTTCCTTTTCCGGCATCGACCGGTTTTCCACGGCCTCGCTCATCACACGCATCACGAACGACGTGAGCGCGCTGCAAATGACGGTCGCCATGAGTCTGCGCATTCTTGTCCGCGCGCCGGTGCAGCTTCTTTCTGCGCTTGTCGTGTGTCTTGTACTCAATGCGCGCCTGACGCTTGTTCTCGTCGTGGCGATTCCGGTGCTGGTACTCTCCGCCGGACTGCTGATGAAGGTCTGCCGCCGTCTCTTTAAAATCTTTCAGGAGAAGATTGACGGGCTGAATGCTGCCGTGCAGGAAAACCTTGTATCCATCCGCGTCGTCAAGGCATATGTCCGTGCCGGTCACGAAGAGGAAAAGTTTGCCAAGGCAAACGGTGAACTGCTGACTGCCGGGTTGAACGCCGCTATGCGCATCATCCTCATGATGCCGCTGATGCTCATCATTCTCAACGGCGCTTCCCTCGGCGTTTTCTGGTTTGGCGGCAACATGGTCGTACGCGGCACGATGCTCACCGGTGAGCTTTATTCCTTTTATATGTACATTGCGCAGGTGCTCATGAGCGTGCTCATGGTCGCGATGTGCCTTCTGCAGCTCACGCGTGCCACGGCCTGCGCGCAGCGCATCGACGAGGTGCTCGAAGCGCAGCCGGATATCTGCGACGGCGCCGTGCCGGAGAGCGAGCTTCCCCCGGCGCATGGTAAAGTCGAGTTTAAAAATGTCTCCTTCCGCTATAAAGCCGGTACGGGCGACGATGTGCTCCGAAATATCAACCTCACCGCAGAGCCGGGACAGCTTGTTGCCATCATCGGCGCAACCGGCACAGGCAAATCCACGCTCGTTAATCTTATCCCCCGGTTTTACGATGTGAGCGAGGGCAGCATCGAGGTCGACGGCCTGGATATACGCGAGTATCCCATTCAGGCGCTTCGCGAGCGCATCGGCATGGTGCTGCAGAAAAACGTGCTCTTCACCGGCACGATCCGCGAAAACCTTCTCTGGGGTGACAAGGACGCAACCGAGGAGCAGATGATCCGTGCCGCGAAGGACGCACAGGCGCACGACTTCATAATGTCTCTTCCGGACGGCTACGACACGATACTTGAACAGGGCGGCGTGAACGTATCCGGCGGACAGAAGCAGCGGCTCTGCATTGCCCGTGCGATGCTGCGTCATCCCTCCATTCTCATTCTGGACGACTCCACAAGCGCCGTCGATTCCACAACAGAGGCGGAGATCCGCCGCTCGTTCCACGAAAATCTCAAAGACACCACCGTAATCATCATTGCGCAGCGCATCAGCTCCGTCCGTTACGCGGATAAGATCGTCATCCTTGAGGACGACCACATCGCCGCGGAAGGAACGCACGAAGAGCTGATCGCGACAAGCCCGATTTATCAGGAAATCTACGCCTCGCAGCAGGAAGGGGGACTTTCGAATGGCTGAAGCACGTAAACCGAAATATCAGGCCGCTCCCTCCCAGGCCGGGCGCGGCGGCCATGGACCGCGCGGCGGGTTCCAGCGGCCGAAGAACATGGGCAAAACGCTGGGACGCCTTCTGAGCTACGTCACAAGGCGGAAATGGCTTCTCGCCATCGTTTTTCTGTGCGTGATTGTCTCGGCAGGCTCAAGCGTTGCCGGAACGTACCTCCTGCGCCCGGTGCTCAACGAACTCGTCAGCGATCTGCCTGCCGCAGAAAAAATTGCGAAGCTCGCCAGAACGCTGCTTGCCATGCTTGGCATTTACCTTTTCGGCGCGGTATGCACGTATACGCAGTCCGCCATCATGGTACAGCTGGCCGAGCGCGGTACCGCGCGGCTTCGCAGCGATCTTTTCACCAAGCTCCAGACGCTTCCGCTCAAATACTTCGACGGTCATACGCACGGCGAACTCATGAGCCGCTTCTCCAACGACGCGGACAGCGTGCAGCAATGCCTGGAGCAGAGCCTTGTCTCGCTCTTTTCGAGTGCCTTGACGTTCATCGGCATCGTGGTGATGATGATCTACACGAGCGCTCCCCTGTTCATCATCACGGTTTTGATGCTCGCCGCGGCCATGTCCGTATTCTTACTGCGCGGCAAGAAGAGCCGCGTGCTCTTCCAGCAGCAGCAGGCCGCGCTCGGTGAGCTCAACGGCAACATTCAGGAGATGATTGAAGGGCTCAAGGTTGTCAAAGCGTTCACTCATGAATCGGAGGCCGAGGCAGAATTTGAAGAGCTCAACAGCAATTTCTACACCGTCGCGCGAGACGCAAACTATCTTGCAACCTCTATCATGCCGATTGCGAGCAATATCTCCAATATTGGCTTTGCCGCCACGGCAATGGCGGGCGGCGTGCTGACGTTCGTTCTCGGCTTTGACATCGGCGGACTTGCGGCGTACCTCCAGTACTGCCGGAATGTCACGCAGCCGATCAATCAGGTGTCACAGCAGATCAACGCCATTCTCTCTGCCCTTGCCGGCGCAGAACGTATCTTTGAAATCATGGATACACCGCCCGAGATCGACGAAGGCACAACGACCATCGTTCGCGTGCATGAGGAAAACGGCACTCTTTGTGAGACGAGCGAGCGCACCGGCCGATGGGCATGGAAGGTCACGACCGGCAGCGAAACCGCGCTCATTCCCGTGCGCGGCGATGTGCGGCTGCACGACGTAGACTTTTCCTACGTCCCGGAAAAGCCCATTTTGAAGGATATCACGTTCTATGCCAAGCCCGGACAGAAGATTGCGTTTGTCGGCTCGACCGGCGCGGGAAAAACGACGATCACCAACCTTTTCAACCGCTTTTATGAAATCGATTCCGGCAGCATCACCTACGACAGCATCGACGTTCGAAACATTGCCAAGGACGATCTCCGCCGCGCCACCGCGGTCGTTTTGCAGGACACGCACCTTTTCACCGGCACGGTGATGGAAAACATCCGCTACGGCCGTCTGGACGCCACGGATGAAGAATGTATCGCCGCGGCAAAGCGCGCAGACGCGCACAGCTTCATTCGCCGTCTGCCGGATGGATATAACACCATGGTCACCGGCGATGGCGCAAATCTCAGCCAGGGACAACGGCAGCTCCTCTCCATCGCCCGCGCCGCGGTCGCCGATCCGCCGGTGCTCATTCTGGACGAGGCCACAAGCTCCATCGACACGCGCACCGAGCGCCATATCGAAAAGGGGCTCGACAGCCTTATGCAGGGGCGTACGGTATTTGTCATTGCGCACCGCCTCTCCACGGTACGAAACGCCGACTGCATCGTTGTCATCGAGCACGGCGAGATCATGGAAAAGGGCACGCACGACGAGCTTCTTGCACTCAAAGGACGGTATTACGATCTCTATACCGGCCAGAGCACTCTGGACTGATACACGCAGCGGAAAACTGCCGCTTTGCTTTAAGCGAAGCGGCAGTTTTTTCAAAGCGGGTTTGACTTCCCCGCCGCCGTATGCTATCATCGAAATGCTTTATGCGGGTATGATGGAATTGGCAGACATGCGAGATTTAGGTTCTCGTGTCGCGAGACGTGCAGGTTCGACCCCTGTTACCCGCACCATAATTGGACCAAACATTGATACAATGTGTCGATGTTTGGTCCGTTTCTTTTTGCCCGGAAAGCCGCTTACAGCAAGGCTTTCTGCTGTGAGTGGGTGCATTTGTACAGGCGTCCGTCATAATCGAGCTCCTTTCAGAAGGTATTTTCCCGAAACAAGCACGCTGGCCGGAAAAGCAAACGTTTCAAACGGCCATAATCGTTTCAATAAGGAAAGCCCGTGATGAGGATCAATCGGTCCCCATCACGGGCTGTTATCGTATCTGCCGTCAAAGAGTTTCCGTGATCTCTGTTCCATTTTTGAATCGGAAGGCCAGCCGCCCGTCCTCATAAACCGTTACCCGGTCGATCAGATTAAGCCATAAGCGGTCACTGTATGGTTTGCCAGCTTTTTTCACCATACGGAGAAACATGGGCCGTTTTGACCAGTGTTTTTCAAACTTTTTCTTCACTCTCCGCTATACGGAGAAACACAGACCGTTTTGAGCGGGTGTTTCCCGCTATACGGAGAAAAACATGCTGTTTTGATCAGGTGTTTTCCCAAAACTTTTTCTGCTTCCTCCACCATACGGAGAAACGCATGCCCTTTTGTTAACGTGTTTCCCCGAAAAGATTTGCTTCCCTGATATACGGCCACGGGAAAGAGGAAAACTTAACCACTTTTCAAAAAAGGATTAGAAAACGTAAAAACTGCCTTCGCAAAAGCTGCGGAAGCAGTAGATTATCCAGCTGAATCGTGATATAATACTATGTCAAAATATAAGTGTGATTTGTTTTTTGTTGTGCTGGGAGGCGACCAACATGACCCCTGAAGAAAGAGCCAGGCAACTGATCGATGCCCGTCTTGCGCAATCCGGCTGGGTCGTTCAGGATCTGAAAAAAGTGAATCCCATGGCTTCTCTCGGTGTTGCTGTTCGGGAATATCCCACCAGTACCGGGCCAGTTGACTATGCTCTTTTTGTTGATGGGAAGCCCGTAGGCGTGATTGAAGCGAAGAAGGACGAGCTGGGCGAGAACATCACGGTCGTCGAGGGCCAGTCCGGGCGCTATGCCAACAGCACCTTCAAATACATAACCACCGAGTATAAGATCCGCTTTGCCTATGAAGCCACCGGGCAGCTTACCCGTTTCACGGATTATGCTGATGTCAAGTATCGCTCCCGGCGTGTATTTTCCTTCCACAGGCCGGAAACGCTGCTGGCCCTGCTTGCAAAGGACGATACGATCCGCAACAACATGAAGCGCTTCCCGGCTTTCGACACCACCGGATTCCGCAAATGTCAGACCACGGCAATCCAGAATCTGGACGCCTCCTTTGCGGATAACCGTCCCAAGGCGCTGGTGCAGATGGCAACCGGCGCAGGCAAGACCTTTACAGCAATCACGGCAGCATACCGTCTGCTGAAGTTTGGCAAGATGAAGCGCATCCTGTTTCTCGTGGACACCAAGTCACTGGGCGAGCAGGCGGAGCGGGAATTCCTTGCCTATACGCCGAATGACGACAACCGCTCCTTTGCCCAGCTTTACGGTGTTCGCCGCCTGAACAGCGCCTACATCCCCAATGATATCCAGATCTGCGTCAGCACCATTCAGCGGATGTACTCCATCCTGAAGGGTGAGGAAATGGATGAATCCGCAGAGGAAGAATCCTTCTTCGAGCAGGCCGGAGCCGACACACAGGCCGCAAAAGAGGTCGTCTATAACGAAAAGGTTCCCCCGGAGTTTTTCGACTGCATCATCGTCGATGAATGCCATCGGTCGATCTACAACGTGTGGAATCAGGTGCTGGAGTATTTCGACGCCTTCATCATCGGCCTGACCGCCACGCCGGACAAGCGCACCTTTGCCTTTTTCAACCAGAACGTGGTCAGCGAGTATTCCCGTGAGCAGGCCATCATCGACGGCGTGAATGTGGGCGAGGACATTTTCCTCATTGAAACCGACGTGACGAAAAACGGCGCGATGATCCTGAAGCAGCAGATCGAGTACCGGGACCGCCTGACTCGCGCCAAGCGCTGGAAGCAGATGGACGAGGACCTGATCTATACCACGGCAAAGCTGGATCGGGACGTTGTGAATCCCAGCCAGATCCGCACCGTGATCCGAGCGTTCCGGGATAACCTGTTCACGCAGCTTTTCCCGCACCGCCGCGAAGTGCCGAAGACGCTGATCTTTGCCAAGACCGACAGCCACGCGGATGATATCATTCAGATCGTCCGGGAGGAGTTTGGCGAGGGCAATGAATTCTGCCAGAAGATCACCTGTCAGGCGGATCGTCCGGAGACTGTTCTCAGCGCCTTCCGCAACGATTATAATCCCCGTATTGCCGTTACCGTTGACATGATCGCCACCGGGACGGACGTGAAGCCCATCGAGTGTCTGATCTTCATGCGCGATGTTCGCAGCAAGAATTATTTTGAGCAGATGAAGGGTCGAGGCACCCGCACCCTCGGTAAGGACGACCTGCAGAAGGTAACGCCTTCCGCCACGGAGAACAAGGATCATTTTGTGATCGTGGACGCCGTTGGCGTCACGAAATCCAAAAAGACCGAGACCCGCACGCTGGAGCGCAAGCCCTCCGTCAGCATGAAGGAACTGATGCTGCGTGTAGCCATGGGCACAAAGGATGAAGACACCCTCACATCCCTTGCAAACCGTGTGATCCGGCTCAACAGCCAGATGACCGACCGGGAGCGCACCGAATTCAGCAGCACCGTCGGCAGCAGCGCCGGGAACATCGCCCAGCGGCTGTTGGATGCTTTTGATCCGGATATTGTTTCCTCCAAGGCCGGTGTCGATCTGTCCGACGATCATGAGCCGACTGAGGACGAGCAGCGCCGCATGGATGAGGCAAAGAAGGCGCTGATCCAACAGGCCGTGCAGCCCTTCTATAATCCGGATATTCGCGATTACATCGAGAATGTGCGCCGCAGCCATGAGCAGGTCATCGATTCTGTGAATATCGACACGGTGCTCTTTGCCGGGTATGATACCGACAAGCAGGCGAACGCAGACCGCATCCTCAAGACCTTCCATGCGTTTATCGAGGAGAACAAGGATGAAATCCTTGCCCTGCGGATCATTTACGATCAGCGGTACAAGGACCGTCCCATGGCGATCACAAAGCTCAAAGCCCTGTATGAAAAGCTGAAGGCGCAGAGCATCACCATCGAGCGCCTGTGGGAATGCTATGCCATCAGGAAGCCGGAAAAGGTCAAGCGGGGCACCGTGGCGCAGCTCACGGACCTGATCTCCATCATCCGCTTCGAGATGGGCTATGCCGATCACCTCGCCCCGTTCGCGGACAAGGTGAATTATAACTTCATGCAGTGGACGCTGCGTCGGAACGCAGGTGCTTTGCACTTTACAGACGAGCAGATGGAATGGCTGCGCCTCATCAAGGATCACATCGCTGTTTCCCTCAGTATTGAGCCGGAGGACCTTGACCTCAGTCCCTTTGACCGTAAGGGTGGTCTGGGCAGGTTTTACGATGTGTTCGGAGATCAGTACGAGGCGATTTTGCAGGAAATGAACGTGGAACTGGTGGCGTGATATGGAAGTAAAGAAGCTGAAAGACTGCTGCACTATAATTGCAGGGCAGTCCCCGGAATCCAAATATTACAATTCCAACGGTGATGGGCTTCCGTTTTTTCAAGGTAAAGCCGATTTCGGTGAGCTATATCCGTCCATACGAGTGTGTTGCTCCCAACCAACGAAAATAGCTGAGAAGGACGATATCCTTCTTTCCGTCCGAGCACCTGTTGGCCCGACCAATCTTGCTCCATGCAAGGTGTGCATTGGGCGCGGCCTTACTGCAATCCGTCCCTCAGAAGTATTGCTCACTCGCTATGTTCTCCTTTTTTTCAGATATTTTGAGGCACAGCTGGCTTCAAAAGGCACAGGGACAACATTTAAAGCCATAACGCAGGATGTCGTTAAGAATCTTGAAATACCCATCCCACCCCTCCCTGAGCAGGAGCGCATTGTTGCCCGGATTGAGGAACTGTTCTCCCAACTCGATGCCGGAGTGGAGACGCTGAAAAAAACAAAAGCACAGCTTGCGGTGTATCGGCAGGCTGTGTTGAAAGAGGCGTTTGAGGGACGGTTGACAGCTTCTGGCCCTGAAAAGATTGTCCGTCTTGGGGATTATATTGAAACGCCACGATATGGGACATCGAAAAAGTGTAGCTACGATGATGGAAGAGACAGAACCGCAGTCTATAGAATTCCAAATATTGAGCACAAAAATGGCCGTATCAGTCACGATGATATCAAATATGCACAGTTCACTGAAAGCGAATTGGACGGAATCCGTCTGCAGCAGGGTGATATCTTGATTATCCGGTCCAACGGAAGCGTGTCTCTCGTTGGCCGGGCGGCTATGGTTTGCGATGCGGATATCACAGGTACATTTGCAGGGTATCTGATGCGGCTTAGAATCTCGGAGCCAGAAACATTGCTTCCTAAGTTCCTGTTGCTGTTTCTTCAATCGCATCAGGCCCGAATATACATAGAGAACAAAGCAAAATCCACAAGCGGCGTTCATAACATCAATTCAACAGAAATATCTGATTTGCAGATGCCCCTATATGACCCGGACACACAGTATGCCATTATTGAAGCAATCGAATCTCGCCTGTCCGTCTGCGACAGCATCGAGCAGACAGTGGATACAGCTTTGCAGCAGGCGGAAGCCATGCGGCAGAGTATTTTGAAAGAAGCGTTTGAGGGAACACTGTAATGAAAAAAACTGTCGAAGGAATCTGTAAACTCTGCGGTCAAAAGAAAAAACTGACCTATGAACATGTCCCGCCAGAAAGCGCATTCAATTCAGTTTCTGTAAAAGAGTTTCCGCCCGAAGCCACTGTTGACATGATGACTGGTGCTGGTGGACGAAAACCATGGGATTTCTCCGGGCTTAAGGGGAAAGTGAATCAACGTGGGGGCGGCGGTTATTATCTCTGCAGTGATTGCAACAATAACACAGGTTCGTGGTATATTTCTGAGTACGCCAAGTTGGCCAATACTTTTCATCATATTATAACCACAAATGAAATGGAGCTTGGGAACACTTGCTCTTTTCACCTTAAGGATGTTTTTCCGTTAAGAATCCTCAAAGCGATCATGACCATGTACTGCGATATTAACAACGGTTGCATGGGAGATGACCAATTAAGGGAATTCCTGTTGGATAAGGAATCTCGCAATTTTGACAGTGAAAAATACAAACTATACATTTATATAGCAAGCCAGGGAATGCGACGGATTAGCGGAATTTCTGCCATGTTTATTGAAGGAATCGGTATAGTAATGACCTCCGAGATTGGTAGCTATCCAGTCGGTACGATTCTCTGTATCGAGAAGCCAGAAGCCTATACCCCTCCCGGTTTGCTGCTCAACAGCTTTGGCGAATACGGGTATGACGACAAATGCAATGTCGATATATGCGGCATACCATACCTTGAAATCAACACATTGTTCCCGGTAGATTTCCGATCAAAAGATTTTTTTATTCGGGCTAATCAGGGAAATTCGACTACAAATTCGAAGGAGTGAATCACTTGCCTATGGTAACGGATTGGTTAATGGTTGTAATTACAGCCATATATGTTGGCGCTACTATCGCAATCTGGTTTGCCAACAATAAATCTGCACGAATGACTGAAAAACAGCTCGAAGAATCCAGATCGCAGTTTGAAGAAGCGAAACGTTTGGAGTGTATGCCTTTCCTGCAACTTGAGATTCCAACAGAACAAGAGCGTCCACTATTTGAAATCGAACTTGATTTATGCAGTGGAAGCGTATCAGATACTTTATATAAAATTGTCAAATTAAAAAACCTCGGCAATGGGTCCGCTACGAATATTGTCTATACCTGGAAGCGAAACAAAACTTGCGATCAAGTTTGTGACTATCCGCCAATTAATGCCATCATGCATGGAGATAGCTACTATTTCCAGCTAACATTCTATACAGATGAAACTATGGAATCTGGCAATACTGGTACTTTGATTTGGCAGTACGATGATCTTCTTGGAAATACATATGAACAAAAGGTCACCTTCATTTTCGATGAAGGTGATCTGATACGGTGTGAAAACGAAACTCCAAAATATTTAGGCGTTATAGGATATAAACTTGCTGACAAAGCCGCGAGCGCAAAAGCAAGTGATGAGGAGAAAAGCAATGCCTGAACAAACATCATCTATCATTTCAAAAGTCTGGGGCATGTGCAATCCTCTCCGCGATGACGGATTATCCTATGGAGATTATCTGGAACAGCTTACCTATCTCATTTTCCTCAAGATGTCGGACGAGTATGCCAAGCCGCCGTATAGGAAAGAGTCCGGTATTCCTGCCGGCTATACATGGCAGGATATGAACACCCTCACGGGCTCTGAATTGGAAGAACAGTACAAAAAGACGCTGGAAAAGCTCGGCGAACAGGGCGGCATCCTGGGCCAGATCTTCCAGGGCGCGATCAACAAGGTCAGCAATGCGGCAATCCTTTACCGGATCGTGCAGATGATCGACCGGGAGAAATGGGTCTCCATGTCTTCGGACGTGAAGGGCGAGATCTATGAAGGTTTGCTGCAGAAAAACGCAGAAGACGTAAAATCCGGCGCAGGCCAGTATTTCACACCGCGCGCGCTGATCCAGGCGATGGTCGCCTGCATCCGCCCGAAGCCGATGAAAACGATCGCGGACCCCTGCTGCGGCAGCGGCGGATTCTTCCTCGCGGCGCAGGCATTTCTTGCCGACCCGGAGAACTATACGCTTGACCGGGAGCAGAAGGAATTCCTGAAAAACGAGACCTTCTACGGAAATGAGTTGGTGGCGTCTACCTTCAAGCTGTGCCTGATGAATCTGTACCTGCACAACATCGGGGATATTTACGGCAGCGTTCCTGTCGCCCACGGCGATTCGCTGCTCACCGATCCCGGCTATCGCGTGGATTACGTTCTCACCAACCCGCCCTTCGGCAAAAAATCCTCCCTCACCTTCACCAATGAGGAAGGCGAACAGGAGGAAGAAGACCTCGTATATAACCGTCAGGATTTCTGGACCACCAGCAGCAACAAGCAGCTCAATTTCGTCCAGCACATCAATACTATCCTGAAAGCTACGGGCAAGGCTGCGGTGGTCGTGCCGGACAACGTGCTCTTTGAGGGCGGCGCTGGCGAGATCGTCCGCAAGAAGCTGCTTGCTACCTGTGATCTGCATACAATCCTGCGTCTGCCCACGGGCATCTTCTATAAGCCGGGTGTCAAAGCGAACGTCATTTTCTTCGATAAGCGTCCGGCCAGCGCCGAAACCCAGACGAAGGCCGTCTGGATCTATGATTTCCGCACCAACGTTCACTTTACACTGAAACAGCATCCGATGCAGTATTCCGATCTGCTGGACTTCATCGCCTGTTATCATCCGGAGAATCGGTACGAACGCACCGAAACGTGGAGCGAAGATAATCCGGATGGCCGCTGGCGCAAATTCGACATTGCCGACATCCTTGCGCGGGACAAAACCAGCCTCGATATCTTCTGGATCAAGGACAAGTCCCTTGCCGATCTGGACAACCTGCCCTCGCCCGACGTGCTGGCCGATGATATCATCGAAAACCTCCAGAGCGCGCTGGAGAGTTTTCAGGAGCTGAAGGCGCAGTTGAAGTAACAAACATACATGCAGATTTTTAGTTTGAGTCATTTATGAGGTGATGCTTGAATGGTCTATATTCCTGAAGCGGAAGATATTTATTTTGCAAAAACGAGGGAGTACTTTAACGAAGTACTCAGCAATTATGCGAATGGCAATTATCGGTCTGCTGTCGTAATGCTCTATTCAGTTGCTATCTGTGATCTGCTATTCAAACTTCAAGAACTGGCTGATATGTATAATGACACTGTTGCTGTTGAAATACTGCAAGAAGTTGAAAAATGCAGGAATCCCGGCGACAACAAGTCAAAATCGCGCTGGGAAAAAGAATTTGTCGACAGTATCTACACAAAAACAGAATTGCTCGATCTGGAGTCGTATACAAATCTGAACCATTTGTATGATCATCGTAATTTTTCTGCGCATCCGGCCCTCAATGACAGATATGAGCTGGTATCTCCGTCGAAGGAGACCACTATAGCACTCATTAAAAGTATTCTTGAAAACATACTGATAAAGCCTCCGATTTTTGTAAAGAGAGTAACCGATATGCTGCTGGAGGATTTATCGGAAAAGAAATCTATCTATCAGGACGAGCCAGAGAAACTCCGCGAGTATTTGCGCCGGAAATACTTCGACCGGATGTCTGATTCTATGCAAAAAAGCACATTCCGTTCTTTCTGGAAATTGTGCTTTTGCTTACCAGATGATGAAGACTGTCAGCGCAATAGATCAATTAATAGAAAAGCGATGGAGTTTTTGCTCAGTGATACATCCGGGCTGCTTGAATTCATGAAATCAGACACCATGTTCGCAAAGACGTCGCCAGATGATAATTGTGTAATGCAATTATGCATTCTTCTAGCACATTTTCCCCAGATTTATTCAGTGCTGAGTGATGATACAAAACTACAGATATCTGCATTAATAGCAAAAAACAGCACAGCGCGGATAATCTCGTGGTTTACAAGTAGCAGCAAAACAGCCCATATGCAGAGGATGATTGATTCTGCGTACTTTGGAAAAATAGATGAAACAACAATAAATTTTGTTGCAGATCAGTATGAGCTGACTGGGGACCTTCCTTGTTTTATTAACTACTGCATCGAGTATTTTGATAATAGTAGCCTGTTTGATACAGCAAACGAGAGATACGGGTATGCTATACGCCCGTTCCTGCCCAAAATGACACGGGATCAGTATTTGCGATTGATTTCTGTGGTAAACACAAATGACCAAATCTATAATCGTAATGCCAATTACTCGACAAATACTGATATAGCAATGGCTGCACATACGTCTTTAGGGGAAGATTTTGACTATAGTCAGTATCCTCATTTTGTGTTTGACACTGCGAAGGTGCTTGGAACGGAGAAAAAAGAGATTATAGAGGAGGAGCTTGAGGGAGAACTCCCGTTTTGAATGTTTAGCCAATATCAGGTGCAAAAAAGAAAACCGGGCGTATTCTATCAAAATGGTGGTACTTTTCCAACGTAAGTTGACGAGCTGCCAGAAACGGCGGCTCGTCGTTTTTGTTAATCATTCAACTAATAATTAGGGATGAGAAAAACTTTGATTTGTTCGCAGCGGCATACAATATATAGGTGCTGCAACAATTTGCAATTCAATATATTGTTTCACAATTTTGTAAAACTTGCGTTTTGCTCATCTCTACTAATAATAAGTTTGGAGGTGTTAAAATGTTAGATACGATAGGTGCTTTCGGGAGTGGTATTGGAACCAACCTTTTATCTGATTCTTTGAGCAAGAAACTTGAGGCGTTCAAAGACAAAAAAGCAATTGCCTCTTTCACCCAAAGTCTGCGAG
>ENA-OUQC01000758-OUQC01000758.1-human-gut-metagenome-genome-assembly--contig:-NODE-758-length-20724-cov-3.958392_pt1 | contig 20724 bp, 17 predicted proteins | sample MGYA00237942_ERZ548815 | MGnify/ENA primary metagenome ERZ548815 (study PRJEB26490, sample SAMN05194722) | human gut metagenome | biome: terrestrial biome; feature: human-associated habitat; material... | reverse complement strand
TGTTTTAAATGCTGTAATAGCTCAGTGGTAGAGCACTTCCTTGGTAAGGAAGAGGTCCTGAGTTCAACTCTCAGTTACAGCTCTATCGTTCTAGATGCTTTAGGATGGTAGAGGAACAGATTATTCATTTATATAAATAAAAAGAAAAGCTATGGCTAAAGAAGAATTCGTGCGTACCAAACCGCATGTTAACATTGGTACAATTGGTCATGTTGACCATGGTAAGACTACTCTGACCGCTGCTATCTCTAAGGTATTGAATGAGAAGCTCGGTACATCTGAGGCAGTTAAGTCATTCGATCAGATTGATAATGCTCCTGAGGAGAAAGAGCGTGGTATCACTATCAACTCTGCTCACATCGAGTATGAGACAGCAAAGCGTCACTATGCACACGTTGACTGTCCTGGACACGCTGACTATGTAAAGAACATGGTTACTGGTGCTGCTCAGATGGATGGTGCAATCTTGGTTTGTGCTGCTACTGATGGTCCTATGCCACAGACACGTGAGCACGTACTTCTTGCACGTCAGGTAAACGTTCCTCGCTTGGTTGTTTTCTTGAACAAGTGCGATATGGTTGACGATGAGGAGATGCTTGAGCTCGTTGAGATGGAGCTTCATGAGATCCTCGAGCAGTACGGTTATGAGGAGGATACTCCAATCGTACGTGGTTCTGCTCTCGGTGCTTTGAATGGTGTTGAGAAGTGGGTTAAGTCTGTTGAGAATTTGATGGACGTTGTTGACGAGTGGATCCAGGAGCCTGAGCGTGAGGTTGACAAGCCATTCTTGATGCCTATCGAGGACGTATTCTCAATCACAGGTCGTGGTACTGTTGCTACAGGTCGTATTGAGACTGGTCGTTGCAAGGTAGGTGATGAAGTTCAGTTGCTCGGTCTTGGTGAGGACAAGAAGTCAGTTATTACTGGTGTTGAGATGTTCCGTAAGGTTCTCGCAGAAGGTGAGGCAGGTGATAACGTAGGTTTGCTTCTCCGTGGTATTGATAAGGCAGAGGTTAAGCGTGGTATGGTTGTTGTACACCCAGGTGCTATTACTCCTCACGATCACTTCAAGGCTTCTATCTATGTATTGAAGAAGGAAGAGGGTGGTCGTCATACTCCATTCGGTAACAAGTATCGTCCTCAGTTCTATCTCCGTACTATGGACTGTACAGGTGAGATCAAGCTTCCAGAGGGAGTTGAGATGGTAATGCCTGGTGATAACGTAGAGATTGAGGTAGAGTTGATCTACAAGGTTGCTTTGAACGAGGGTCTTCGTTTCGCTATCCGTGAGGGTGGTCGTACAGTAGGTTCTGGTCAGATCACAGCAATTCTTGACGACATTAAGTAATTAGAATACTCTATTTACTAGATAAAGGCTCCCGCTTCTGCGGAAGTGGGAGCTACTTACGGGTTTAGCTCAGTTGGTAGAGCACTGGTCTCCAAAACCAGGTGTCGGGAGTTCGAGCCTCTCTTCCCGTGCAAATAAGACAAGCAATGAAATTAATCAAAGACATAAAGGAATCTTATAACGAACTCGTGTATAAGGTTTCTTGGCCGACTCAGAAACAACTTGTCAACAGTTCAGTGCTGGTGTTGATTGCTTCCATCATCATCGCTTTGTTCATTATGGCTGTTGACAAGGTGTTCAGCTCCTTAATGGAACTCATTTACAGCATCAGTTTCTAACCGAAAAAAGTAGATATCGATGGCAGAGGGAAACAAGCAATGGTACGTTCTGCGTGCCATTTCGGGAAAGGAAGCAAAAGTCAAGGAAGTGCTTGACGCTGCAATCAAGAACACCGATCTCGGTAAGTATGTCTCACAAGTATTGATACCTACAGAACCGGTTTACGTCCAGCGCAATGGCAAGAAGGTGCTTAAGGAACGTACTCTCTATTCTGGCTACGTCTTCATCGAGGCGCAACTGACAGGAGAGGTAATCTACGAACTCCGGAACACCACGAATGTCATTGACTTTTTGCGCGGGCGTGCCAAGAATGCCGAGCCTGAAGCGCTTCGCGAGAGTGAGGTGAAGAAGATGCTCGGCGCGGCAGATGCCATAGCTCAGGGTTCTGAGCTGGCAGACATGGACTTCATCGTCGGAGAATCTGTGACCGTGGCCGTCGGCGCGTTCAAGGGTTTCCAAGGTGTAGTGCGTGACGTGAACAGAGACCGCAAGAAGCTGAAGGTTGAGGTCAAGATATTTGGTAGACCTGTAGACCTGGAGTTGGAAAATTCCCAAGTGGAAAGAGAATGAGCATGATGTTACGCATGTTCAGGCTCGCAGACTAAACAACATTAAATTCAAGAACAATGGCAAAAGAAATTGCTGGACAGATCAAATTGCAGATCAAGGGCGGAGCAGCCAATCCTTCGCCGCCAGTAGGACCCGCACTGGGTTCTAAGGGTATCAACATCATGGAATTTTGCAAGCAATTCAATGCCCGCACCCAGGATAAGGCCGGCAAGGTACTTCCGGTCATCATCAGCTACTACACGGACAAGTCTTTTGACTTCATTGTCAAGACTCCGCCAGTGGCTATCCAGCTGAAAGAGGTTGCCAAGGTAAAGAGCGGTTCAGCGCAGCCGAACCGTACCAAGGTGGCCGAGATAACCTGGGATCAGGTACGGACTATTGCTGAAGACAAGATGCCGGATTTGAACTGTTTTACCGTTGAGTCGGCGATGCGCATGGTCGCCGGTACAGCCAGAAGCATGGGTATCACTGTAAAAGGGGCATTCCCTGAATCAAACTAATAATCTTCATTAAAATGGGAAAACTGACAAAAAATCAGAAGTTGGCTTTGTCGAAGATTGAACCTGGGAAAGCTTACACACTGGCAGAGGCTGCTGACAAGGTGAAGGAAATCACCTACACCAAGTTTGATGCTTCTCTGGACATCGATGTTCGCTTGGGCGTAGATCCGCGCAAGGCCAACCAGATGGTACGTGGCGTCGTTTCGCTGCCCCATGGTACAGGCAAGCAGGTACGAGTTCTCGTATTGTGCAACTCTGATGCAGAGGCTGCTGCCAAGGAGGCCGGTGCTGACTATGTCGGCCTGGACGAGTACATCGCCAAGATCAAAGGCGGCTGGACTGACGTGGATGTCATCATCACTCAGCCGGCTATCATGGGCAAAATCGGTCCTCTGGGTCGTATCCTCGGCCCTCGCGGCCTGATGCCTAACCCCAAGAGCGGTACTGTGACTATGGATGTCGCAAAGGCTGTCAAGGAGGTTAAGCAGGGTAAGATTGACTTCAAGGTAGACAAGACCGGTATCGTGCACGCTTCAATCGGCAAGGTATCATTCTCTGTTGACCAGATGCGTGACAACGCTCGTGAGTTCATCAACACCCTCATCAAGCTGAAACCGGCTACTGCGAAGGGTACATATATCAAGAGCATTTATCTTTCATCGACCATGAGCCCTGGCGTGAAGGTCGATACAAAGTCGATTGCTGATTAATCTCATCATTAAACAGACAGAAACATGAAAAAGGAAGATAAAGCTTTAGTAATCGAGAAAATCAGCAAGACACTGGCTGAATACAGCTGTGTTTACCTGACCCAGACCGCCGGTCTGAATGCTGAGAAGACAAGCGAACTGCGTCGCGCATGCTTCAAGGGTGACGTCAAGATGCTGTGTGTGAAGAACACATTGCTCAAGAAGGCTTTCGAGGCAAGCGGGACAGACTACTCTGGTCTCTATGATGTTCTCCATGGCGAGACTACACTGTTGCTTAGCAACACTGGCAACGCTCCCGCCAAGCTCATCAAGGATTTCCGCAAGAAGGATGAGACACTACCTGCGCTGAAAGGTGCATACGTGGAAGAGACCGTATATCTTGGCGAGGATCAGTTGGAGACCCTCGCGCACATCAAGAGCAAGAACGAGCTTATCGCAGATGTTGTGGCACTGCTGCAGTCACCGGCGAAGACCGTCATCAGCGCACTCCAGTCCGGCGCCAATACGCTGCACGGTGTGCTTGAAACCCTCTCCAACAAATAAAACAATCACAGTAAAAAATAATAAAAACAGAATACAACAATGGCAGATTTGAAAGCATTTGCAGAACAACTGGTGAACCTGACCGTAAAGGAAGTAAACGAACTGGCTCAGATCCTGAAGGACGAGTACGGCATCGAGCCCGCAGCTGCAGCAGTAGCAGTGGCAGCCGGTCCCGCCGCAGGTGGTGAAGCAGCAGAGGAAAAGAGCAGCTTCGACGTAGTGCTGAAAGCAGCAGGCGCAAGCAAGCTCGCAGTCGTGAAGCTCGTCAAGGAGCTCACCGGTCTCGGTCTGAAAGAAGCTAAGGAATTGGTTGACAATGCACCCAGCAATGTGAAAGAAGGTCTTCCCAAGGCAGAAGCAGAGGGTCTGAAGAAGCAGTTGGAAGAAGCTGGCGCAGAAGTTGAACTCAAATAATACAACTTCCTGTCGGAACATAGGTTAAGAACCGCTGAACCAGTGTGTTCTTAACCTTTTTTATCTTTTACAACGCCGGCAGTGTGCGCCTTGTTCGCGGCTCACCTGTCAGGCGTAATTCACCCCCTCTCCTTGCTCTCGCCTCACCTACAGCTTGAAAAAGCGCAATCAACCAAAATCTACCCCAATGTCAGTCATCAAAAACGATAAACCACGTGTAAATTTTGGCACCATGAAGAATCCGCTCCCTTTTCCGGATTTCCTCGAGGTGCAACTAAAGTCGTTCCGTGATTTTCTCCAGCTGGACACCTCGCCGGAGCATCGCAAAAACCAGGGTCTTTACAAGGTATTTGCCGAAAATTTCCCCATTGCTGACACCCGAAACAATTTCGTGCTGGAATTTCTGGACTATTTTATAGATCCGCCGCGTTACAGCATTGAGGAATGTCTCGAGCGTGGTCTCACGTACAGCGTGCCGTTGAAGGCGAAACTGAAACTGTACTGCACCGACCCGGAGCATGAGGATTTTGATACCAGCGTTCAGAACGTGTACCTTGGACAGATACCCTACATGACAGAACAGGGTACGTTCATCATCAACGGTGCGGAGCGTGTCATCGTTTCTCAACTGCACCGCAGCCCTGGCGTATTTTTCGGCCAGAGCATCCACGCTAACGGTACTAAGTTGTATTCTGCTCGTATCATACCGTTCCGTGGCTCTTGGATTGAGTTCGCTACTGACATCAACAATGTCATGTATGCCTATATCGACCGCAAGAAGAAGTTGCCCGTTACCACGCTGTTGCGAGCTATCGGACTGGAGTCGGACAAGGACATTCTGGAAATATTCGACCTTGCAGATGAAATCAAGGTTAACAAGACAAATCTCAAGAAGTCAATAGGCCGCAAGGTTGTTGGCCAAGTGCTTCATTCATGGGTACAGGACTTCGTCGATGAGGATACCGGCGAGGTTTCGTCACAGGAGCGCAATGAGGTTGTCCTGGATCGTGGCACTGTTCTTACGGAGGACAACATCAAGGTAATTCTGGACAGCGGTGTGCAGACAATTCTGCTGGCTAAGGAGAATGTTAGTTCCACCGACAACGCGATTATTCTCAATACGCTTGCCAAGGACAGCACATTTACCGAGCGTGAGGCTATTCAAGGCATTTACAGGCTTCTGCGCAATGCCGAGGCTCCGGACGATGCTTCTGCCCGCGAGGTCATCACTAACCTTTTCTTCTCAGAGAAGCGTTATGACCTGGGTGAGGTGGGGCGTTTCCGCATAAACAAGAAACTCGGACTTGACACGTCCATGGATGTCAGGGTGCTGACGCGCGAGGACATTGTCGAGATTATCAAATATCTGGTTGAGCTTATCAACGCGAAGTCTGAGGTCGATGACATTGACCACCTCAGCAACCGCCGTGTGCGTACAGTAGGCGAACAGCTCTACAACCAGTTCGGCATAGGCTTGGTGCGTATGGCTCGCACTATCCGCGAGCGCATGAATGTGCGCGACAACGAGGTGTTCAAGCCGGTTGACTTGATCAATGCCAAGACCATATCGTCTGTCATCAATACATATTTCGGCACAAACGCATTGTCGCAGTTCATGGACCAGACCAACCCTCTGGCTGAGATGACGCACAAGCGCCGTATGTCTGCGCTTGGCCCTGGCGGCCTGTCGCGTGAGCGGGCCGGTTTCGAGGTGCGAGACGTACACTATACCCACTATGGCCGTCTGTGTCCTATCGAGACGCCTGAGGGCCCGAACATCGGTCTGATTTCGTCTCTTTGCGTATATGCGAAAATCAACAACCTCGGCTTCATTGAGACACCGTACCGCCGCGTTGCTAACGGCAAGGTGAACCTGAACAACGACGAGGTGGTTTACATGACCGCTGAGGTGGAGGAGGGCAATATCATCGCCCAGGCCAATGCTCCGCTTAACGATGACGGCACATTCCTCAATCCTAAGGTAAAGGCTCGTCTGGAGGCTGATTTCCCTGTCGTCACTCCTCAGGAGGTGCAGCTCATGGATGTAGCTCCTATCCAGATAGCTTCTATTGCGGCATCGCTCATACCGTTCCTCGAGCATGACGACGCTAACCGTGCGTTGATGGGATCTAACATGATGCGTCAGGCGGTTCCCCTGCTGCGCAGCGAGGCTCCGATAGTCGGCACAGGCATTGAGGGCCAGCTCATCAAGGATTCGCGCACGCAGATCATGGCTGAAGGCGCGGGCGTGATAGAGTTCGTAGACGCACGCATGATCCGTATACGCTATGACCGCACCGAGGACGAGGAGTTTGTTTCCTTCGTTTCCCCGGTCAAGGAGTACCACCTGCCGAAGTTCCGCCGTACCAACCAGGGTACTACCATCGACCTGCGACCGATATGCTATGTCGGCCAGCGTGTCGAGAAGGGCGACATATTGACGGAGGGCTATTCCACTGAGAATGGCGAGCTTGCTCTTGGCCGCAACCTGAAAGTGGCGTTCATGCCGTGGAAGGGTTACAACTATGAGGATGCCATTGTGCTGAACGAGCGCATGGTGCGCGAGGATATACTGACCTCCGTACATGTGGACGAGTACCCGCTTGAGGTGCGCGAGACCAAGCGCGGCATGGAGGAACTGACTTCCGACATCCCTAATGTCAGCGAAGACGCAACCAAGGACCTGGACGAGCGAGGCATCATCCGTGTTGGCGCCCATGTAATCCCGGGCGATATCATGATCGGCAAGATTACCCCGAAAGGGGAGAGTGACCCGACTCCGGAGGAGAAGCTGCTGCGTGCCATATTCGGCGAAAAGGCTGGCGATGTGAAGGACGCTTCGTTGAAGGCTTCGCCGTCGCTGAAGGGTGTTGTCATCGGCACAAACCTGTTCTCACGCGCCAACAAGGGCAAGACCAGCCGCAAGACATCGAATGCGATGCTTGAGCAGGTCGAGGAAGAATTTAAGGCTCGCCAGCGCGAAGTTCGCGATGTTCTCATTGAGAAGATGAACACGCTGACCAAGGGGCTTGTTTCGCGCGGCGTGAAGGATTTCCTCGGCATAGAGGTAGTGGAGCGCGGCACTCGTTTTGATGACGTGAATTTCGACAGCCTCGACTATGAGACAGTGATATTGAGCGACTGGACTGATGATGCCCGCATCAACAAGATGATCACTCAGCTTGTGACTAACTATATGCGCAAGTCCAAGGAGATTGAGAGCGAGCTTCACCGTAAGAAGAACGACATCACCAACGGTGACGACCTTCCCTCTGGCATCATGCAGATGGCCAAGGTAAGCATCGCCAAGAAGCGCAAGATCGGCGTAGGCGACAAGATGGCCGGCCGTCACGGCAACAAGGGTATCGTGTCGCGTGTTGTGCGTCAGGAGGATATGCCTTTCCTCGAGGACGGAACACCGGTTGACATCGTGCTCAACCCGCTGGGCGTGCCTTCGCGTATGAACCTCGGCCAGATATTCGAGACAGTACTTGGCTGGGCCGGCCGTGAGCTGGGAGAGAAGTTTGCCACCCCGATTTTCGATGGTGCTACGCTTGACGATCTGAATGCATGGACCGACCGTGCCGGGCTGCCCCGCTATGGCAAGACCTACCTCTACGACGGTGGAACGGGAGACCGTTTTGACCAGCCGGCGACTGTGGGTGTAATCTATATGCTTAAGCTCGGCCACATGGTAGAGGACAAGATGCACGCCCGCAGCATTGGTCCGTACTCGCTCATCACGCAGCAGCCGCTTGGCGGTAAGGCGCAGTTCGGCGGCCAGCGTTTCGGAGAGATGGAGGTGTGGGCGCTGGAGGCGTTCGGCGCATCTCACATCCTGCAGGAGATACTGACCATCAAGTCAGACGATGTGGTAGGCCGCAGCAAGGCATACGAGGCTATCGTCAAGGGCGAACCGATGCCTACCCCCGGCATCCCCGAGTCACTGAACGTGCTGCTGCATGAGCTGCGCGGCCTGGGACTGAGCATCACACTGGACTAATCAAAACGAAATTATAAGGAACTCATATATATGGCTTTTAGAAGAGACAACAAGATTAAAAGCAACTTCACGAAGATCACCATCGGACTGGCATCGCCCGAGGAGATAAAAGAGAAGTCGTCGGGCGAAGTGCTGAAGCCCGAGACTATCAATTATCGCACATACAAGCCCGAACGCGATGGCCTGTTCTGTGAGAAGATCTTCGGTCCCGTCAAGGACTACGAGTGCCACTGCGGAAAATACAAGCGCATACGCTACAAGGGTATCGTCTGCGACCATTGCGGTGTCGAAGTGACGGAGAAGAAAGTGCGCCGCGAGAGGATGGGTCATATCGAACTGGTCGTCCCGGTGGCTCATATATGGTACTTCCGTTCGCTCCCTAACAAGATAGGCTACCTGCTCGGCCTCCCGTCCAAGAAGCTCGACGCAGTGATCTATTACGAGCGATATATAGTCATCCAGCCCGGTATCGTCAATGAAATGCCGGAGTTGCTGAGAGATATAAAGAAGGACAAGGACAGCAAGGAGAAGAGCGACGACAAGCTCGAGCGTCTCGATCTGCTGAGCGAAGAGGAATACATGACCATCATGGACAGCATTCCCGAGGACAACGAGGATCTGCCTGATGATGACCCCAACAAGTTCATCTGCAAGATGGGCGCGGAGGCTATCTATGACCTCCTGTGCGACCTTGACCTGCGTCGCCTCGCTGCAGAACTGCGTGACCGCGCAAACAAGGACGGCTCGCAGCAGCGCAAGACCGAGGCTCTTAAGCGTCTGCAGGTGGTCAACTCGTTCCTCAATTCGGCAGACCGCAACCGTCCAGAGTGGATGATACTTAAGGCCGTGCCGGTCATTCCGCCGGAGCTGCGTCCGCTCGTGCCGCTCGACGGCGGCCGTTTCGCCACATCCGACCTCAATGACCTGTACCGTCGCGTCATCATACGCAACAACCGTCTGAAACGGCTCATCGAGATACAGGCTCCCGAGGTCATCTTGCGCAACGAGAAGCGTCTGCTTCAGGAGGCTGTTGACTCGCTGCTCGACAACTCCCGCAAGTCGTCTGCTGTTAAGTCTGATGTTAACCGTCCGCTGAAGTCACTCTCTGACAGCCTCAAGGGCAAGCAGGGCCGTTTCCGCCAGAACTTGCTCGGCAAGCGTGTCGATTATTCTGCGCGTTCTGTCATCGTCGTGGGCCCGGAGCTGAAGATGCACGAGTGCGGCATCCCGAAGCTCATGGCTGCGGAGCTGTACAAGCCGTTCATCATACGCCGCCTTATAGACCGCGGCATCGTAAAGACTGTCAAGAGCGCGAAGAAGCTCGTTGACCGCAAGACACCGGAAGTCTGGGATATCCTCGAATATGTGATGAAGGGTCATCCTGTGCTGCTCAACCGTGCCCCGACACTTCACCGTCTCGGTATACAGGCGTTCCAGCCCAAAATGATCGAGGGCAAGGCTATCCAGCTCCACCCGCTTGCTTGTACGGCGTTCAATGCTGACTTTGACGGCGACCAGATGGCTGTCCACCTCCCTCTCGGCAACGAGGCTGTGCTTGAGGCGCAGCTGCTGATGCTCGGCGCTCACAACATCCTCAACCCCGCCAACGGCGCACCGATCACTGTGCCGTCGCAGGACATGGTACTCGGTCTGTACTATATCACCAAGCTGCGCAAAGGCGACAAGGGTGAGGGCTGCAAGTTCTACAGCCCGGAAGAGGCAGAAATAGCATACAACGAAGGCCGTGTGACACTGCACGCTCCCGTGTCTATCCGTGTGGAGGACCTCGATGAGAACGGCAACCGTGTCACTGTCCTGAAAGAGAATACTTCCGTGGGTCGCGTGCTGTTCAACCAGTTTGTGCCTAAGGAGATAGGATATGTCAATGAAATCATATCCAAGAAGTCGCTGCGTACTATCATCGGCAAGGTCATCAAGGCCTGCGGTGTGACACGCTCGGCACAGTTCCTGGACGATATCAAGAACCTCGGTTACAAGATGGCGTTCCGTGGCGGCCTGTCGTTCAACCTCGGTGACGTTATTATCCCCGAGGAGAAGGAGCGGTATGTCAACGAGGGATACCAGCAGGTAGAAGAGGTGATGGCAAACTATCAGATGGGTCTTATCACTGGTACGGAGCGTTACAACCAGGTGATCGATATATGGACTCACGTCAACACTCGACTGGCAAACACGCTGATGAAGCAGATGGAGGAAGACCAGCAGGGCTTCAACTCTGTATACATGATGCTTGACTCCGGCGCCCGTGGTTCCAAAGACCAGATCCGTCAGCTGTCCGGCATGCGTGGCCTTATGGCGAAGCCGCAGAAGAGCGGCGCAGAGGGCGGCCAGATCATCGAGAACCCGATTCTTGCGAACTTCAAGGAGGGCCTGTCAGTGCTTGAGTACTTCATCTCTACGCACGGTGCCCGTAAGGGGCTTGCCGACACCGCGTTGAAGACTGCTGACGCCGGATACCTGACACGCCGTCTTGTGGACGTGGCGCATGACGTCATCATTACCGAGGAGGACTGCGGCACACTGCGCGGACTTGTATGCCGCGAGGTCAAGAACAACGAGGAGGTTGTCGCCACACTCAGCGAGCGCATCCTCGGCCGTGTGTCCGTTCATGACATTATTGATCCGTATACCAATGAGCTTATCGTGTCGTCGGGCGAGGAAATCACTGAGGCTATTGCTGACCGTATCGAGAAATCGGCTATCGAGTCTGTCGAGATACGCTCGGTGCTGACTTGCGAGGCCAAGAAGGGCGTCTGCGCCAAGTGCTACGGACGCAACCTCTCCAACCATCGCATGGTGCAGAAGGGCGAGGCTGTCGGCGTGATTGCCGCACAGAGTATCGGCGAGCCGGGTACACAGCTTACCCTGCGTACATTCCACGTCGGTGGTGTCGCCGGTAACGTTGCTGCTGTCAAGGACGTGACTTCCCGCTATGACGGTGTCCTCGAGATCGAGGAGCTCCGTACTGTCAAGGATTCCGAGGGCGCAGACATTGTTGTAGGCCGTATGGCTGAAATGCGCATCATCGAGCCTAAGTCGAAGATTGTGCTGACCAACGCCAACATCCCGTACGGCTCGAAGCTCTTCTTCAAGGACGGCGATACTGTCAAGGTGGGAGACATGATTTGCGAATGGGACCCGTTCAATGCGGTTATCGTGTCGGAGGAGAGCGGTACTGTACGCTTCGAGAATGTCGAGGAAGGCGTGACATACCGTGTCGAGGCCGACGACGCTACCGGCCTGCGTGAGAAGATTATCATCGAGGCAAAAGATCGTACGAAAGTGCCGACAGCGCAGCTTGTCGAGGAAAGCACTGGCAAGGTCTTGCGTACATATACTCTCCCTGTGGGAGCGCACCTGCTTATCGACGAGGGCGCGCAAATCACCCCGGGCGAGGTGTTCGTGAAAATACCGCGTGCCACTGGTAGTGCCGGTGACATCACCGGTGGTCTGCCTCGTGTGACCGAGCTGTTCGAGGCTCGCAATCCGTCTAACCCCGCTGTAGTCAGCGAAATCGATGGCGAGGTGACTTTCGGCAAAATCAAGCGAGGCAACCGCGAAATCACAGTCACTCCGAAGGTGGGCGAACCCAAGAAATACCTCGTTCCGCTGGCCAAGCAGCTCCTCGTGCAGGAGAACGACTATGTGCGTGCCGGCACGCCGCTTTCCGACGGCGCTGTCACTCTTGCTGACATCCTCAGCATCAAGGGCCCGACGGCTGTTCAGGAGTATATCGTCAACGAGGTTCAGGACGTTTACCGTATGCAGGGTGTGAAGATCAATGACAAGCACTTTGAGGTTATCGTCCGCCAGATGATGCGCAAGGTCAACATCATCGATCCGGGAGACACCCGCTTCCTGGAGCAGCAGATAGTGGACAAGCGCGATTTCATGGACGAGAACGACAACATCTGGGGCAAGAAGGTCATCACAGATGCCGGCGACAGCCAGAACTACCTGGCCGGTCAGATTATCACGGTGCGCAAGCTGCGTGACGAGAACTCGTCGCTGAAGCGCCATGACCTGCGTACCATGGTGGTGCGTGACGCGATGCCCGCGACTTCTGCGCAGATACTTCAGGGTATAACCCGTGCCGCATTGCAGACTTCGAGCTTCATGTCGGCCGCTTCGTTCCAGGAAACCACCAAGGTGCTCAACGAGGCTGCTATCAACGGCAAGACAGACACCCTCGAGGGCATGAAGGAGAACGTGATATGCGGACACCTCATACCCGCTGGTACCGGTCTGCGTGAGTATGACAAGCTCTTCGTGGCAAACCTGAGCGAATACGAGGCTCTGGTGAGCGATGAGGAGAAGGAAAATGAGACAGAAACAGCGGATGCCGCTGTGGAAATGAAATGAGAACTGCGCCGGTTCGCCTCTGGTGAGCCGGCGACATATACGAATTTAGACAGCCATAAGGGTTTAAATGATTTCGGAGGAGATGCGGCATCGTGTCTCCTCCATTTTATCCAAGAATGACTATGGGAATGAGTAGAAGAGTATATGTTGCTGCAATGCTGCTGTCGTGCCTGTTGCCGCTCTGTTCGTGCGTGATGCGCGACGGCCGCGTGTCGCGGCTGTTCTCGGCAGCCGGCAAGGCTGCAACGGCAGTGACTCTCGACGATGAGGACGTGGCGGAATATGCTCGCGAGTACATGGAATACCTCGACGGCACGAATGATGTGCTGCCCGAGGATAGCCCGTATTCCGAGCGGCTGGCTGCATTGACCGCCGATTTGCATGAGGTGGACGGCATCAGGCTGAACTTCAAGGTCTACCACGATGACGACCTGAACGCATTTGCGTGTGCCGACGGCAGTGTGCGTGTGTTGACGGGGCTTATGGATGCCATGACTGACGGCGAGTTGCTCAGTGTGATAGGACATGAACTGGGGCATCTGGCACACAAGGACTCCAAGGAAACATTCAAGAAAGCGTTGATTGCGTCGGCTGTGCGTGACGGCATCGGCGCGGCCGGCGGATTGCTGTCGCAGATGTCCGATTCTGCGCTTGCGGATTTGAGCGAGGCTCTCGTGGCGGCGAAACATTCGCGTAGCCAGGAGCTGGCGGCAGACGACTTCGCATACGGTTTTCTGAAGTCAAACGGCTGGAATCCATGGGAAATGGTGAAGGCTTTTGAGAAGATACGCGACATGTCTGACGATGAGCGGGAAGCGTCGAGCCTCGAGCGTCTGTATGCGTCGCATCCTGACATTTCCGAGCGCATCTCGCGCATTGAGCAGCGTTGTTGCCGCGACGGCTACAAGCGTTCAGGCGAAAGCTGACGGTAAAAAATGCACTCTGCTCAAAAAAATCACGCGGCAGTGTCACAAATCGCCCCCGACCGCGTCATCATATCAGAAAGGCAGCCATAACGGTAACGACCAATGAGAACACGAGCCGAAATATCCCGGTCAGAAAGCGATGACAGGAGCTGAGTTTGAGGCACATATCCTTCCGTGTCACCGGAAGATGTATGCAACGGCGATGGTCATCACCGGCGACGGCGACGAGGCATCCGACCTGGTGCAGGAGGCATTTGCTCGTCTGTGGGAGAAACGCGGCGAGATACCAGACCCGGAGAACCCGGAGGGGTATTGTGTCACAGTGGTAAAGCGTATGTGCATAGACCGTCTGCGGCGTCGCAAGACCATGCCGCAGGTGCCGATAGAGGATGTTACGCCCTCTGCCGACACCGAGCCGGAGCGGTCGCTGTATGCGTCAGACGAGCTGAAACACCTGACAGCTCTCATGGACAGGCTCCCGGTCTCGCAGCGCGAAGTGCTGCACCTGAGCGCGGTCGCTGGCATGGACAATGCTGAAATCGAGAAGGCTACCGGACTTAGCAGTGTCAACGTGCGGGCTCTCCTGTCGAGGGGCCGCCGCCAACTGAAAAAACTATTTGAAAAGGAAAACAGATGAACCGCATCGAGATGGAAAAAAAAATACGCGAGCTGTTGTCCCTCTATTACGAGGGGGCAGCGACACCCGCAGAGGTGCACCGGCTGCGCATCGGTCTCGAAAGGCTTGAGCCGCTCCCCGATGACCTTGCGCTCGAACTGGAGCTGCTGCGCATGGTTGACGATGCCGCGCCGCTTGCAACGGCGGCGGTGGATGTCCCTGACGGCCTCGAGAAGAAGCTGCGCCTTGACATACATCGCCGCGCAGCTGCACACCGCCGTCGCACCTGGCTGCGCTGGTCGGGCATAGGCGTTGCCGCCGCCATGACCGCAGTGCTGATGCTCAACGTGTTCGGCGGATATGACGACGGAGTGAACCTCTCGCAGCCGCAGCAGACAGCCATGTCGCAGCAGGATACAGCAGCCCTGCAGCTGGCCGATGCCGGCGGTGAGGACACAGCCAGTGAGGCAGGGGCAGAGAGCGGTGCAGAGGCTCCGGTCACTGTGAATGGAACGACATTCCACAATGTGGTCAAGGCCTCGTCGCTCAAGTCGTCCAACACCAAACTGGCAAACGCCGGCAAGACGGCGCACGCCTCGTCAACGCCGACCAAGCAAGAGTGCGAAAAGCTGGCGGCTGCCATGAGCCAAGTGCGTGGCATGGGCGAGGACATGCACGCAGCACTGTCCGCTGCCATTTGCGAGCCGGTGGGCGATGTGGCAGTCAGCCTCGGCGATGTCCGGGCGCATACGGTCGCCGCCTCACAGTATGACAACAACGACAATTCATCAACGACAATATTATTACCATGATTATGAAACGACTCATAACAGCATTGATGTCCGTAGTACTCACAATAGGGTTGGCTGCGGCGAAGGACAACGACCTGGCACGCATGAAGGAGATGAACCCCTCTGTCTATATTGAGGCGGGCGCACCGATGCTCAAATCGGGCTTCTACTTGCCAGACCAGAACGTGATATTGCCCAAAGACCTCACGAAACTGCAAATGGTTGTCCTGAACGACGGGGCATACTGGGAAGAGGGTCGAAAGGTGTTCCGTAAGGCGGCAGAGGGGCTGGATGTGGCTCTTTCTATGACTACCAACCGCGCCAATATCGTCATCTATGGTAACGCTGACAAAAACTATGTGTACCACAAGGTGGTAGTAGGCATCGGCGGTCGCGGAAGCCTGGTGTACATTTACATGGAGGGCAACATTACCGGCAGGGATCTGTCAACAATGGCCACGATGTGGCAATGACATCAGTGGCAATGATACAGGCATAGGCTAAGTAGAGATAAACTTCATCAGGTTGCCGAGGACAGCAGTCCTTTCGGCAACCTTTTGCATTTGCTGGCAGCTGGGCTACATCGGCTCGTAATATTTCATGTGGCAGGACGGGCTGCGGTTTGGGCATTTGGCGGAAAATGAGTATATTTGCGTGTTGATATGATACATAAAACCGAAATTTGACATGAAGAAACAGATATTCCGTATAGCGTCTTTGTGCGCGGCGAGTGTCCTCGCTATTGCTTCCTGCTCGCGTCAGGAGAACCGTTTGACCGTGGAAATGCCCGACGTGGCTGACGGCACGGAGCTGGCTGTAGTGACCTACGACGACTCGGTAACGCTGATCAAGGGCGTTTTCGCCGGAGGCAAGGTGTCGCTGGCTGTGCCGGCTGACGCGGAGGTGCTTACGCAGCTTATGGTGGACGGACGTGTCAAGGCGTTCTACGTAGCCGAGGGCGGCGAGGCGGTGGTGCGTGCCGGCAGCGAGACTGCCACAGGCACTCCTGTCAATGACGCTTTCTCGCGCATGGTACAGCAGATGGATTCTGTTGACAACCTCGACGACCTGGGACTGTATACCGCTTTCGCGCTCGAGAAGTACAATGAGAACAAGGACAACGCGCTGGGCCTCTATGCTGTCAACAGCTGGATACGCTTTGCTGACGCTGATGCCATTGACAGCCTGTTGAAGGTCGCGCCGCAGTCCATACGCGACTCCAAACGCAAGGACAAGGGGATAAAGTCTGCCGCGCTGCGCAAGCAGACCGCCCTGGGCAGCCGTTATGTCGATTTCGCTGCTGTGCAGCCCGGCGGCAAGACGGTACGGCTGAGCGAGATGATAACCCCTGGCAAGTATGTGCTTGTCGATTTCTGGGCTTCGTGGTGTCCGTATTGCATCAAGGAGTTGCCGCAGTTGAAGGAACTGAATGACAAGTACGCCTCACGCGGCTTGCAGCTGATAGGTGTGGCTGTGCGCGACGAGGAGGCTGACACACGCGCCATGGTCGAGAAGAAGCAGATACCCTGGGCGGTGATGTACAACGCCAAGCGCATACCGTATGACATCTACGGCATTGCCGGAATACCGCACCATATCCTCATCTCTCCCGACGGCGTAATCGTGTCTCGCGGCGAATCTGCCAAACAGCTTGACGCCCGCCTCGAAAAACTTTTGCCAGCCAAGTAATACATGCATTATGGAAGAAAAGAAAACCAGCCAGCCGTCGCTGAACCAATACATAGAGAAGTCCATAAAGCGGAACTGGGAGCAGATGGCCCTTTCCGACCTGGGCGGCATCAACCACCGCTACAAGGATGTGGCTGAACTCATCGAGAAGCTTCACATCATGTTCGAGGCCGGCGGGCTGAAGCGCGGCGACCGCATAGCCATTTGCGGCAAGAACTCCGCCAACTGGGCAGTCGTGTTCCTCGCGTGCCTGACAGGCGGATATGTGGCAGTGCCGATATTGCACGAGTTCAAGCCAGAGACCATTCACCACCTGGTGGAACACTCCGGCGCAAAGCTGCTGTTTGTCGATGCCGCGATATGGGAAAACCTTGACGAGGGGGCCATGAAGGGGCTTGAGGCTGCCATATTCATTTCCGAATACGGTGTACCTTATTGCAACAACAGCCGTCTGGCGGAGGTGCGCAACAGCTTGAACGAGCATTTCGGCCGCAAGTTCCCGTACTCGTTTACGGCAGACAGCGTGTCGTACCACCATGACAACCCCGACGAGACTGCGGTGATAAACTATACCTCCGGGTCTACGGGCATGTCAAAGGGCGTGGAGCTGCCTTACCGCTCGCTGATGAGCAACATCCGCTTCTGCCTCGAGAACCTCGACTTCCTGCACGCCGGCGACGGCATAGTGAACATGTTGCCGCTGGCTCACATGTACGGAATGGTCATCGAGATGCTGCACCCGCTGTGCCGAGGCTGCCATTGCTTTTTCCTGACGCGGCTGCCGTCGCCCAAGGTGATAATGAACGCTTTCGCGCAGGTCAAGCCGAAACTCATCATCACCGTGCCGCTGATTCTCGAGAAGATAATCCGCAACAAGGTCTTCCCGCTGCTCGAGAAGCCGCTGATGCGCCTGATGCTCAAAGTGCCGTATCTCGACGACCGTCTGCTGTCGAAAATTAAAGAGAGCCTGATGCAGGCCTTTGGCGGCGAGGTGCGACAGATCATCATCGGCGGCGCAGCCCTCAACGCCGATGTCGAGAAGTTTCTGCGCCGCATTGAGTTCCCCTATACCGTGGGCTACGGCATGACCGAGTGCGGCCCGCTCATTTCTTACGCACCGCCTGCGGAGAACCGTTTCCGCTCCTGCGGTCGGGTAGTTGACCGTATGCAGGTGCGCGTGGATTCGCACGACCCGGAGAACGTCCCCGGCGACCTGTGGGTGAAGGGCGACAACGTGATGCGCGGCTATTTCCGCAACGATAGGGCTACAGCCGAAGTGCTGCCGCGTGATGACGGCTGGATGAACACCGGCGACCGCGCTGTTATAGACGCGGACGGGTTTATATACATCAAAGGCCGCTCCAAGACCATGATTCTCGGCCCGAGCGGACAGAACATCTATCCCGAAGAGATAGAGCAGAAGCTGAACAATATGCCATACGTGAGTGAGTCGCTCATCATCGACGAGGAGGGGAAGCTCGTTGCGCTCATCTATCCCGATTACCAGAGCGCGTCAGACCAGGGCATCGACACTGCCGGGCTGGAGCGGGTGATGGAGCAGAACATCCGCACCCTGAACGACGATGTCCCGGCATACTGCCGCGTATCGCGCTTCAAGATATTCCTCGAAGAGTTTGAGAAGACGCCCAAGCGTTCTATCAAACGTTTCCTCTATCAGCCGTGACGGCGAAACATCTTGTGGCATGGCCATAGGCTTCACAACACAGAGCCGTCTATTGCGTATATGAAGAAACGAGGGTGTGCCTGTTTGGGTACACCCTCATGCTGTTAGCCCCGATTTATCCTCATCATTGCTTGGCGTCAGTCTTTTTCAGCCCTTTCCACAATGTGTAAACGCCCAGGACTATAAAAATTATAGCCAGCGCGGTCATTTCCCAGATATGTTCGAGCGGGCTTACCCATATCTCGTTGAGCAGGCCTATGTGTCCCAGTACCTCGACAAACGTCCACAGCACTATCACCGTGGCTATTGCCATGCGTATGTTTGCTCCCCACGAGGGTATGCGTGTCTGTTTGAGAAAAATGAACATCGCGCCGACGAGGCAGCCTCCGGCTATTGCCAGTGTCACCGGGTGTGTGTCGCCGAGAAACTCCGTGTCATAGCAGAACATGAGCAGCACGTAGCTCGCCCACATCATCAGGTTCAGCTCCATAAAGGTGACTATCGAGGTGTGGCGTGTCATCGGGCGCACAACAATGCTGTCGCGGCGGCCGCCGAACAAGCGGCGTTGGCACCAGTTGAAGAAGTTGCAGCCCGAGCGGATGCTGAACAGGTAGAGGAGCAGGAACATCATCAGAAAGCCGAAGGAGGCCGGCAGTATGAGGTATTCCGGCTGCGTCACCTTGCCGGTCAGCGGGTCGGTATATGGCATCATGCCGAAGCGGTCGGCATAATACTGGAAGAGGAATTCCACCCAACCAGTCCAGAAAAGCAGCCCGCCGAACAGACCCATGAGCGTCTGCGTCAGGTCGCGGCGGGCGAACACGCCGGCTACGGTCAGCAGAAAGCCCGCGAGGCCCATGACGAAAGCGCAGACGTGGAGTGTGCCGGGAGAGAGGGTGTGTTCCATGAGTATCATCAGTGCATGACCCAGGGGCATGGTCATGAGTACGAGTAAGAATGAGGCTACGGCCTTGCCGAAACATTTGCGGTTGTTCATGTCGTTGTCAGTTTAGGTTTATGTTCACGCCAGCCAAGAGGCTGATGCCATCGGTCAGCGGCGCGTTCAGGTAATAGTATTTGGGGGTGTAATTGAACAGGTTGTCAATCGCCAGCGTGACTTTTACGTGGCTGGTTACTGACTGCGTCACAGACAGTTTCCAAAGCGTGTATGCCGGGTATCTTATGTCGGCTGTTCCGGCGGCGATGTTGTAGGAGTCCGCATATTCGCGGTTGGTGACTGCGGAGAGAAACCTGCCGTTGAGGGCAATGTCGATGCTGTAGATGCTTGAGAAGTCCCTGTGCCACTGCACACGCGCCGTCAGCGAGTGGGGGCGTGCCGGGATATACGAGTTGTTGGCAGTGTTGCCGCTATTGTCACGTCCCGCATGCTCGCAGGTGTATGCGTATGACAGCTTTGCCGACAGCCCGTTGCTCCATGCCGCTTGCGCGGTCGCTTCGAAGCCGAATATGTTGTAGTTGGCCAGGTTGACATAGTCCAGATAAAGCTGGCTGCTGCCTGGCATGGAGTAGGGGAGGCCGGTGGTAATCTTGTTGTCAACATGGTTGAAGTATGCCGATGCCGTCAGGTTGTAGTTGCCGTGCGTATAGTCGGCCGACAGGTTGACGTTGTGGGCGGTCTCGGCTTTCAGCGCAGGATTTCCCTTGACCGTCCATATTCCCGACATGTCAAAGTCGTAGTAACGCTCCTTGAGCGTCGGGGCGCGGAAGCCCATGCCGTATGCGAGGCGCACGTTGACATTGTACAGCGGCTTGTAGCGTGCCGAAATCCTCGGAGTGAGGTGTGACAGCCGCCCCTCGGAGAAGTAGTCGTAGCGCAACGCGCCTACGACTTCCCATTGTTCGGAGGCTGTCCAGTCATATTGGGCGAATGCATCTGCATTGATTTCCGAGCGGTGCTTCCCCTCCATTTTGTCGTTCAGCAGATAGTCGCGCATCACGTCTGCGCCGGCCGACAGCGTGCCGCAGCTGCCGAAATAGTGGTTGTAGACACCGCGCACACTGTTCTGTACATTGCTGTAGCTCCGTATGTCGAGACCGGTGCGGCGGAAGAGCGTTGACTTGTCGTACTGGTCAAACGAGTAGGCTATGTCGATGTCGTCCGTATCTGAGAACTGCCATACGGCACGCAGCCCGGCGGAATAGTCGCGGTAACGCTCCGGAGCGTCGTTTGTCCGGGGCAGCTGGCGG
>ENA-OUQC01000756-OUQC01000756.1-human-gut-metagenome-genome-assembly--contig:-NODE-756-length-20769-cov-9.971758_pt1 | contig 20769 bp, 13 predicted proteins | sample MGYA00237942_ERZ548815 | MGnify/ENA primary metagenome ERZ548815 (study PRJEB26490, sample SAMN05194722) | human gut metagenome | biome: terrestrial biome; feature: human-associated habitat; material... | reverse complement strand
AAGTGGATTTCCAGCCCATGTTCGACAGCTGCAAGAACCGTCTGGGCGGCACCAGTGTCGCGCTGTTCGGTTCCTACGGCTGGGGCGACGGCGAATGGATGCGCAGCTGGGAGAAGGACTGCAACGACGCCGGCGTGAATCTGGTGTGCGAAAGCGTTACCTGCTGCGAAGCTCCCGACGACGCTGCTCTGGCCGCCTGCCGCGAGCTGGGCAAGGCCTTGGCAAAATAAGCAAAAACCGTTTCTGAACAATCGTTTACTTACCAAATCGGATACTCACTTACTCACACTTACTCAATTTTACCCCTTTTACCCCCCATTGTTCTTCAACCTTTTAGTTTTTATTCCCCCTTGTCTTTACCCCCCTTTTGTATTCACCCCTTTGATACATTTTCTTACTCATTAAAACCCCAATCAAATTTACTCACCTCTCTTCTCTATCACTCTTACGGAAAAAGCGGCCTGCGTCGGAAACAGGCCGTTTTTTTCTGCGCATTTTTTCTTGAACAAGTCACTCCGCCCTGGTGGCCAGCAGTACCTTGGCAAAGGCGTCGGCGAAGATCCGGGCGCTGTTCAGCGCCTCGTCCAGCGAGTTGCCCGCCGCGCCCACCTCCACCAGCATGGAACCCAGGGACTTGTGCTGGTTATAATTGGAGTTCCGCAGCGTGATGGGCCGCATCACCGTGGGATAGTCCGCCTTTACCGCTTCCGCCACCGCCACCGCCAGCTTCAGGTTCTCCTGCCAGCCATCGTGGTTGCTGCCCATGATGAAGCTCAGCTGGGCGGCGTTGGGATCCTCCAGCGAGATTAGCTTGTATTGCCGGTGCTGGGCGTCCTCCACCGCGTCCCGGTGAATGTCCAGAATAAAGGTCAGGGAGGGGTACTTCTCCAGATACCCCTCGATGCCCTCCACCGACCGGCCGTAGGCTCCCTCGTATAGCGGATCGTCGTACAGCGTCCGGTCATGCAGCACGGAAATGCCGTAGTCCGACAGCACCGACGCGATCTCGTCCCCCACCCGCACCACGTTTTTGGTGGTGTCGCTGGTGCGGCAGGTGCCGGTGGAGACGTAGCCCTGCCCCTCCGGCATGGTGTAGGCCTCGCTGCCGTGGGTGTGCAGGATCAGCACCTGGGGCGCGTCGCCGGTCAGCCGGGCGGCAAAGCCCTCCGCCGCCAGCGCGGCGGCGTCCAGCGTCTTGTTGGAGCCGTTCTTGATGCACACGCCACGTACCACGGTGTAGCCCGCGGTGTTGGTGATCTTCACCGTCTGGGAGGGCACGCCATTGTCCTGAAAGGCCAGCGCTGTCCGGGGTGACGCCGTGAGCGGCGTCTGCGGCTTTACGGCGGGCGTGTCCGGCTCCTGCTCCGGCTCCGGTTCCTCCGGCGTCTCCTGCTGTCCTGCCGTGAAGTCGGCCACGTCGCCGCGAGCCGACAGCAGCAGGGGAGACTGTCCCAGCACCAGCGCCGTGGCGGGGGACAACCCGTCCGACGGCAGCCAGCTGCCCAGCGTCCATTGCAGCAGCCACTTCACGGCGCTGCCGCCGTCCGGGGTGCTGTCGTCTGCGGCGGCGGCCACCGTCACCAGCGTCACGGCCGCCAGCACCAGCGCCGTACCCCGGCGCAGCCATCGTTTCACCATGTGCATCACCTCGGACAAGTATATGCGGGGCAGGGGAGGGTTTATGACAGGAGTATTTCGTGCCTGTGGGCATCGCCACTACGGATATTTTCCGGTGGCCGTTTTATTGCCTCCCTCTGTGAGGGAGGTGTCAGCTACAGCGGCATAGCCGCTGAGATCGGGGCTAAAAACATGCCGCCGGCATGTTTTCTTAACGCCCCGACGGAGGGAGAGAACAAAAATCTCAGATTCTCTCCCCCAGTCTCGCTGACGCTCGACATGACCTGTTGCGGTTCCCCAAATTTCGCAGCGGCATTTAAGCCGTCGAAATTTTGACCGCTGCCACTCGTTCGCCGTGCTTCATCTGCCACTGGCAGCGCACGGCTCTCTCCCCCTCTCAGAGGGGGCCAAGGGCGGGCAGAGTCGCCCACCCCTACAGCCGTTTAACGTACCCGGTGCGTTCGCCGTGGGGTGAATGCGAAAAACTCCCCCTTGCCAAACGTCTCGTTCTATGGTATCATAAACCTGTTCAAAGGAAACTCATATAGCCGTGCCGGAACGGGGCGCGGCGTTTCTACGGCGTCACCGATGACGCCACTATGGGTGCTTTGCCGCGTGGTGCGGCGGGGCGCTCATTTTATTTTGTCTGAAAAGAGGGATCGTTCCATGACACAGGTCTTGAAGGGCCACATCGTTCACGCTCCGGCGCTGGGTCGGATGGACATCACGGAAAACGGCTTTCTGGTGCTGGAGGACGGCGTCATCGCCGGGGTCTACCACACGCTGCCGGACTGCTACGCCCACGCACCGCTGCGGGATTTCGGCGACAAGCTCATCATGCAGTCCTTTGCCGACATGCACCTCCACGCGCCCCAGTACCCCATGCTGGGTATGGGCATGGATCTGCCGCTGCTGGACTGGCTGAATACCTACACCTTCCCCACCGAGTCCCGCTTTGCCGACCTGGACTACGCCCGCCGCACCTACCGGCGCCTGGCCAGCGACCTCATCACCAACGGCACCACCCGCGTCAGCATGTTTTCCTCTCTGCATACCGAGGCCACGTGGGTGCTGATGGAGGAGCTGGAAAAGGCCGGTGTCACCGGCTATGTGGGCAAGGTGAACATGGATCGCAACGGCCTGCCCGGCGTTTTGCAGGAGACCACGGAGGAGTCCGTCCGTGAGACGCTGCGCTGGCTGGAGGGCTGTCACTTTGAGCGTGTGAAGCCTATCATCACCCCCCGCTTTACCCCCAGCTGCACCGATGAGCTGATGGCGGAGCTGGGCCGCATCGCCGAGGAAAAGGGCCTGTACGTCCAGTCCCACCTGTCGGAAAGTCTGGGCGAGATCCAGTGGGTGCAGGAGCTGCACCCGGAGTGCCGGCGCTACTGGGAGACCTACGACAAGTACGGCCTGTGGAAGGATCACACCCTGATGGCCCACTGCGTCCACTCCGACGAGGTGGAGCGCAAGGCCATCCGCGACGCCGATGTCGTCGTTGTCCACTGCGGCGACTCCAACGTGAACATCTGCTCCGGCGTGTGCCCGGTGCGGCGGATGCTGGACGAGGGCATCTGGGTCACGCTGGGCAGCGACATTGCCGGCGGCGCGCAGCTGCCTATGTACCGGGTCATCGCCACCTCCATCCGCACCTCCAAGGTGCGCCGCATCACCGACGACTGGCACACCGACTTCCTGACGGTGGGCGAGGGCTACTATCTGGGCACTACCTCCGGCCACAAGTACTTCGGCGCGGGCGAGGGCTTCGCCGTGGGCGACAAGCTTCACGCCATCGTGGTGGACGACAGCGACTTCCCGGAGGCCAGCCATTCCCTCAGCGTGGAGGAGCGGTTCGAGCGGATCATTTACATGACCCACCGCCACAACATCGTGTCCGTCTGGTCGGACGGCCGGGAAGTGGTGAAGCGGTAACAAAAAAGGAAGACCGGATGCTGTGCATCCGGTCTTCCTTTTTTTTGATTCAATTCTGCCGCACAAAGATCGTATTTTCCATCAGGTCGATCTTCTCCAGCTTGCCCACCACGGCGGTGGGAACGCCCAGAATGTCGCTGAATACCAGCTTATCGCCCTCGACCGTCATGGAGGCCACGTTCTTGCAGACCTCCTGCTTCTCGTTCCCCTTCAGGGTATATACAGTGGAAAGACACATGGCTCTTACTCTCCCTTCAGCAGCTTCAGCGCTTCGTCCAGCTTTTCGTTGCCCAGATTGAAGTCCAAAATCGCGTCGTGGATTAGCTGGGCAGGCTCGTCCTCCATGCTGTGGGCCAGCTCGTGCAGCTCCTCGGCGTGGTGGCGGTTGTGCTGCACCATATAGGCCAGCAGCGCCAGCGCCTCCTCCGGAGAGTGCTGCGCGTGAGTATGCTCATGACCATGGTCATGGTCATGGGTGTGCTCGTGGCAATGGTCGTGGGTATGGGGGTGGGTATGGGTCACGCCGTCGGCGTGGGTGTGTTCATGGTCATGGCTGCACATAGGAGAAACCCTCGCTTTCTTTTTTTCCTATTCTACCACGTTCCGTCCGGCAAGTCAAACCGTAAACGGCAAATCCCCCTACCCCCCTTGCAAAAACCGACATTTTGCGGTATCATAAACAGCAGAAAATATCCCGCAAAGGAGCGACCCGCCATGTCCGAACAACCCCACACTCACGCCGACGGCACCACCCACACCCACGGTGACGGCCACGGCCATACCCATTCCCACGCCCATACCAAGGCGGTGCTGAACCGGCTCAGCCGCGCACAGGGTCATCTTGACGCGGTGCGCCGCATGGTGGAGCGGGGCGAGGACTGCTCGGCGGTGCTGGTGCAGCTGTCCGCCGTGATCTCGGCGCTGAACTCCACCGGCCGCGTGATCCTGAAGGATCACATCGCCCACTGCATCGTGGACGCGGTGGAGGACGGCGATACCGCCGCCATCGACAGCCTGAACGACGCCATCGACCGCTTCATGCGGTAACGGGGCGCACACCGATCATAAAGAGGTGAGACAATGCCGGATCTGAAAACCGTTGCCAGGGTGGGCGGAAAGGCGGTCAAGGCCGCCGGAGACGTGCTGCCCAAGCTGGCGCTGCTGGGGAAAACGCTGGCCGTGATCTCCGGAACCATGACGGCGCTGACCGTGGCGGGATGGGTCATCACCCGCGCCAACGAGAAGCGGGAGCAGGAATAACGCTATCCCAAAGCCTCCCCTGTGTAAGGGGAGGTGTCAAAAATTAACGATTTTTGACGGAGGGGTTGGCTGATAATGTAACAATCCCCCAGTCAGCCTTACGGCTGACAGCCCCCTTTACACAAGGGAGCCTTTACCTGTGCAAACGGTAATATTTATTGCATTGGCTATTCCACAGAAAGGACGAATCTACATGCGTAAAAAACAATTCAAAGCCGAATCCAAGCGTTTGCTGGATCTGATGATCAACTCCATCTATACCCACAAGGAGATCTTCCTCCGTGAGATCATCTCCAACGCCTCCGACGCCATCGACAAGCTGTGCTACCTCAGTCTGACCGACGACAAGGTGGGCCTGAACCGGCAGGACTTCCGCATCCTCCTGGCCGCCGATCCCGACAGCCGCACCCTGACCGTCAGCGACAACGGCATCGGCATGGACGAGGACGATCTGGAGCACAATCTGGGCGTCATCGCCAACAGCGGCAGCTTCCAGTTCAAGGGCGAGCTGGAGGGCAAGGAGACCCCCGACACCGACATTATCGGCCAGTTCGGCGTGGGCTTCTACTCCGCCTTCATGGTGGCCGACCAGATTACCGTCATCACCAAAAAGTACGGCTGTGAGCAGGCGTACCGCTGGCAGTCCGCCGGTGTGGACGGCTACACTATCGAGCCCTGCGAAAAGGACGCCGTGGGCACCGATATCATTATGCACCTGAAGCCCGACAGCGAGGAGGAGAAGGACGAGTACAGCCAGTATTTGCAGGAGTATACCCTCAAGCGGCTGGTGAAGAAGTACAGCGACTATATCCGCTTCCCCATCCGTATGCTGACCACTCACTCCCGCCGGAAGGACGGCAGCCCCGACGACAAGCCGGAGTACGAGGACGTGACCGAGTGGGAGACCCTCAACTCCATGGTACCCCTGTGGCAGCGGAAAAAGAGCGAGGTCACCAAGGAGGAGTACGACAAGTTCTATCAGGAGCGCTTCGGTGAGTTTGCCCCGCCCCAGTCGGTCGTCACCGTGTCGGTGGAGGGCGCCGTCACCTATAAGGCGCTGCTGTTCATCCCCTCCCGCATGCCCAACCAGTATTTTACCGAGGATTTCAAGCCCGGTCTGCAGCTCTACAGCTCCGGCGTCATGATCATGGATCACTGCGCCGACCTGCTGCCGGAGTACTTCAACTTCGTCCGGGGCGTGGTGGATTCCCCCGACCTGAGCCTGAATATCTCCCGTGAGCTTTTGCAGCATGACCGGCAGCTGAAGGTCATCGCCGCCAATCTGGAGAAGAAGATCAAGGCGGAGCTGCTGCGGATGCTGAAGGACGAGCGGGACAGCTACGAGACCATCTACCGCAGCTTCGGCCGCCAGCTGAAGCTGTGCGCCCTGAACAACTACGGCGCCAACAAGGAAAAGGTGCAGGATCTGCTGCTGTTCTACTCCTCCAGGGAGAAGAAGCTGGTAACGCTGGACGAGTACGTGGCGCGTATGCCGGAGAGCCAGAAGTTCATCTACTACGCCACCGGCGAGACGGTGGATGCCATTGACCATCTGCCCCAGACGGAGCTGGTGAAGGAGCACGACTATGAGATGCTGTACTTTACCGACAACACCGACGCCTTCATCCCCGACCTGTTCGTCCAGTACAAGGACAAGCCCTTCCGCAGCGTGGTGGACGGTGAGCTGGAGCTGGACGATGAAAAGAAGCCTGACGAGACGGAACGCTACAAGGACGATTTCGCCTTCATGAAGGAGGTGCTGGGCGACAAGGTGACGGAGATCAAGGCCAGCACCAAGCTCAAGACCCACCCCGTGTGCCTGTCCAGCGGACAGGGCCTCACCTTCGAGATGGAGAAGTACTTCGCCGCCGTGCAGCCTGACCTGAACATGAAGGCTCAGCGTATTCTGGAGATCAACGTGGATCACCCCGCCTTTATCACCTTTGAAACGGCCCGCATCACCGAGCCGGAGAAGGCGAAGAAGTACGCGGAAATCCTCTATAATCAGGCCTGCCTCATCGCCGGTCTGCCCATCGACGATCCCAGCGCCTACACCGACCTGCTGTGCAGTTTGTGGCAGTAAGGAGAAGAATAAAAAATATCCCCCGGCGGCAGCCGGGGGATATTTTGATTTTGTTGAAAATCTATTTTTGTCATTCCGAGGAGCGCAGCGACGTGGGAATCCGTAATCCTAATGCTGCAAACCTACATAAAAAGCTGAAATCGCACGTTTAAGGAACGGTTTGCCACGCCAGTCTGCGGACTGGCTCGCAATGACAGGCTTTTTTTATTCGCTGATCCCGCAGACCGACTCATACAGCAGCTGCAGGTCGTAGACGTTGATGGAACCGTCACCGTTGATATCGGCGGCTTTCCGGAAGTCTGCGGTGGACAGGCCCCCTGCCGCCTTGCCGGTCAGCAGGTAGTCGTACAAAAGCTGTACGTCGGTGCTGTCAATGCCGCCGCTGCCGTTCAGCTCGCCGATCTTTACGGTGAAATCGGTGGGAGAGAGAAAGTGCTGTCCCATCACGGCGGCGCTCTCCCCGTCCGGCTGGTGATTACTGAGACTGGCTTTCAGGTAGTGGCGATGCACCTGCGCTCCCGCGTCCCACGCGGCGTCGGCCTGATACCACCGTACCCCCAGCTTGACCAGATCCCAGCCGTGGGATTCGGCATTGACGCTGCCTGATACCACGCGGGCGTTCACCCCCGCCGCCAGCGCCAGCCGGTACAGCAGCAGGGCATAGCCCTGCGATACCGCCCGCTTGTCCAGCAGCGCCGCATAGGCGGAATACTTCAGCAGATTCGTGGTATCGTTCCGGTTTTCACTGTCATTTTCCACATGGGCGCAGAGCCAGTCATAAATGGCCGCCAGCCGATCCTCTGGCTCCGCCATCCGAGCCACACCCAGATACTCCAGCAGCGATGCCGCGGCCTGCTCCGTTTCCGTCTCCTGCCGGGCGGTGGTGAAATAGGTAAACGCGATGGTCACGCCGAAGTAATTGCCGTCCCACGACGCGGAATAGGTGATGCTGCCGTACTGATAGCGCATGTAGTCGCCGCCGGTGGGATCCTGCGGATCGTGACGGAACACCTCCGGCAGCAGCTGCTGCCGCACCAGCGTGGTCAGATACTTGGCAAAGCGCCGCCGCAGCAGGATACCGGCATGGGACACGCCGTCCGCCGCCAGCTGCTGCTCGCTTTCGCTGTAGGCCGCCGCGGCTTCCGCCGCTGTCAGCTCCGAAAACGGCCCGTCCGTCGGATAGCCGGTGTAGAAGAACAGCACCTGCTCCCGCGCCTTGAACTGCTGCCGCACATAAGCGGCCGCGTCCGTCAGGTTGGCATAGCGGCCGCCGTCGCCCACGGCGTTCGTCTCCGCCTGCGCTGCCGTACCCGGCGCGTCATAGGTGACGCTTTCCGCCACGCCCAGCTCCGGATACAGGGGATTGCCGCAGACCACCGTGGCGGACAGCGGCGCATCCTCCGCGCTGTACATCTCCGCCCAGACCTGACCGGGCAGCAGCGTGACGGCCATCAGCACCGCACACAGCAGCGCCGCCAGACGCTTCCCTTTCCTGTTCACACGCTCCGCCTCCTTTTGCTTAGATTTCCAATTATTGTCATTTTACCAGCCTGACCGCCGCTTGGCAAGCGGAAAAACCTGGAAATGGGCAAAAGAAAAGCGGCTTTTGGCCGCTTTTCCATTTTATGAATTGTTACAAACCGTCTCGTACAGCAGCTGCAGGTCGTAGACGTTGATCGTGCCGTCGCCGTTTACGTCGGCATTTTCCAGGAACTCATATTCCATCAGTCTGGTCTGCGTAATGGGCACCTGTTGGGTTCTCAGATACTGATACAGCAGATCCACATCCAGAATGGTGATACCGCTGTAGCCGTTCAGTTCACCGGGGCCAAGCGCCAGATAGTCGCCCTCAAACCACAGAACGACCTCGTTATTGAAGTACCCGTAGCCATATCGATAGTAGCCGTATGCTTCCATGGCGGTGGCAATGTTGCTGATATTGTCCTTATACCACTGCCACGCGGTGCTGCCGGGGTCATCGTCCGTCACGTACAGGCGGATAACGCCGTTATTCCGCTGCAGCAGGTTGGCCACCTTGCCGGGAAGGCTCGCATCCTCGGTGGAAACGACCAGATGACTGTTGACCGTATAGTAGTTGGCCGCCGTGGCGGTGCAGTTCTCTAACGGCACGTTATATGGCGTACCAGAAGGTGTGTGATCCTCTTTCAGCTTTTTTGTGGTGATGTTGAAATAGCTGTAATAGGGCGAATAGGGATCGTCCGAACCGTTATTCAGGGGGTCATCCCACGTGGCGTCCACATAGTACCACTTGCCGTCGATCTTTGCCAGATTCCACGCGTGATTCTCTCCGGCAAAGCCTACCACATAGTAGCTCTGGATGCCTGCGCGCATCAGCAGATACTGCAGCGCGAAAGCATAGCCGGCGCAGACGCCCTTGCCATCCACCAGCGTGGTATAGCCGTTTTGCTCCTCAAGCTTGCTGGAGGTATACGTGACCTTGTTGACCAGCACATCATGCAGGTACAGCTCCTTCTCATAGTCGCTGCCGGTGGGCATACCCGCCAAGATCGTTTCAGCAGTTTCCAAAAACAGCGGCAGCTCGGTATTCAGGTTGTAAGCATGACTGTTGTAATCCAGTTGAATTTCACTGCAAAGCATGGTGTTTTTGTTGTACCAGAACGACGGCCGAGCCCAGAACAGCTCCGGATAGTCAGAGTAAAACGCAGCAGTAACAAGCCATGCTTCATCATGGGTAACTTTCTGGTTTGTAGGAAGCGAAACCTTACCTACGGTAAAATTCTCTGCCATTTCCAGCAGCCGATCATAAATTTTCAGGTAAACCGTACTGCGGGACATTTTCGCCAGCTTAGTACGGCCATACCGTGTCACAGATATGATATTGAAATAGGAGCTCCCGCCTTTATTACTGGCCAGAGCATTATTCAACTCTGCAGACGCAATCTCCGCATCCGCAGCTTCCTCTGCAGAAAACTGCTCAACTTCCAATTCGTGGCTGATAGGATCCAGTGTTGCCCTGCATAGCACATCAGAATCATCGGTATTGTCAGTGTCCTGATCGTTCCTTTCCTGCTCCGGTTCCTGCTCAGGCTCCTGAGGGTCGGCGCTTTCGTTCTCCTCAGGGTCTTCCGCGTCCGGCGTTTCATCGCCGGTGGGAGCGGGCGTCTGGTCGTCGGCAGGCTGTCCGTCCGCGGTGGTTTCCTCATCCATGGCGGGCTTGTCGTTCACGATCGGTTCTTCCAACGCGGCGGCGCTGCCGCCGTCCGTTCCTTCCACCGCCCACGCCTGCGCGGGCAGCAGCGTGACGGCCATCAGCACAGCGCACAGAAGAGCCGTCAATCGTTTGATGATCTTTCTCATGTTCCTCCCCCTTATCGGTAATTCGGTAATTGTATTCTACCAGCATACGCGGCATTTGGCAAGTGATTTGTCGGTCATTTTCCGCTTTTTTTGACGCGGCACTTTGCAAGAACCGGTAAATACGGTATAATAGCGGCAAAGACTATCACACGTAAGGAGGACGCGCCTATGCTGTCCATCTGGATCGGCCGCGCCGGCAGCGGAAAGTCGGCGCGGGTGCTGGAGACCATCCAGCGTGAGCGGGAGAACCGTCCCCAGCTGCTGCTGGTGCCGGAGCACACCTCCCACGAGGCGGAGCTGGATCTGTGCCGCTTCTGCGGCCCCACCGCCTGCCGCAGCGCCGAGGTGCTGACCTTTCAGAGCCTTGCCACCCGCGTACTGGGCGAGACCGGCGGCCTTGCCGACGTGACGCTGGACAACGGCGGCAAGCTGCTGACCATGCGCCGGTGCTTACAGGAGCTGCACACCCAGCTGAAGGTGTTCGGCCGCCCGTCCCAGCGCTCGGCGTTCCTGCACCAGCTGACCACGCTGGCCGACGAATTCTACGCCTATCAGATCGCGCCGGAGACGCTGTACCGCCATGTGGAGGATATGGAGGGCGCCATGGGCGACAAGCTGCGGGACGTGGCGCTGATCTTCGCCGCCTACGATGCCAGGCTGCGCCACGGCGGCACCGACACCCGTTCCCGCGTGCAGAAGCTCCACGACAGCCTGCCCCAGTCCCACTATCTGGATGGGAAAGACCTGTATCTGGACGGCTTTTCCTTCTTCAACAAGCAGGAGGAGAGTGTGCTTTCGCTGGCGCTGCGGCGGTGCAGCAGCGTAACGGTGACGCTGCTGGGCGACAAGACCGGCCAGCAGTTTCAGAACGCCGCCGCCCAGAAGGAGCGTCTTGTCCGCATGGCCCGCGAGGCGGGCGTCGAATGCCGGTTGACCTACCTGACCCGGCAGGACGACAGCCCGCTGGGCCATCTGGAGCGCTGCTTTTTCGGCCATGACGCGGCCTGGGAGGGCGAGACCGACGCGGTGGCGCTCTATCAGGCGGCCACCGCCTACACGGAGGTGGAGTACGTCTCCGCCCAGATCCGACGCCTTGCCCAGCAGGGCTACCGCTACCGTGACATGGCCGTGGCCGCCCGGACGCTGGACGCCTACGGCCCGCTGCTGGAGTCCATCTTCCTGCGGGACGGCATTCCCGCCTACGTCAGCCGCCGCAGCGACATTCTGGAAAAGCCGGTGATGACGCTGCTGCTGTCCGCCGTGGACGCGGTGACAGGCGGCTTTGAGTACGAGGATATGTTCCGCTATCTGAAAACCGGCATGACCGGCGTGACGGAGGCGGAGTGCGACCTGCTGGAGAACTACGTGATCCGTTGGGAAATTCGGGGCAATATGTGGCTGCGTGACGTGCCGTGGACGCTGAACCCCGACGGCTACGGTCGGGACATGACGGAGGAGCGGGCCGCCCGCCTGCAGGAGATCAACCGCATCCGGGAAAAGGTGCGCCTGCCGCTGCTGGCGCTGGCCACCGGTTTGAAGGAGCGGCCCGCCGCCCGTGACAAGGCCCGGACGCTGTACGAATTCGCGGCGGCTGCCGGTGTGCCGGAGGCGCTGCGGGACAAGGCCGACGCACTGCTGGCGGCGGGGCAGGTGCAGCTGGCGGAGGAATACGCCCAGCTGTGGCAGATATTCTGCGGCGTGCTGGATCAATTCGTGGAAATTCTGGCGGACACGGAGCTGGACGGCGAAGAATTCGCCCGTCTGCTGCGGCTGGTGCTGACCCAGTACAGCGTGGGCACCATCCCCGCCACGCTGGATCAGGTGAAGGTCAGCGAGATCACCCGCAACGACCGCCACCGCGTCCGCGTCCTGTTCCTGCTGGGCGCCAACGACCACCTGCTGCCCCAGATCGACAAGGACGGCGGCGTGCTGGACAGCGACGACCGGCAGGCGCTGGCTCAGCGGGATATCCCCCTGTCCGACGCCACCTTCGACGCGCTGGATAACGAGCTGCAAAACATCTACGCCTGCCTTGCCCAGCCCACGGAGCACCTGCATATCAGCTGGCCCGTCACCGACGTGACCGGCGCGGAGCTGCGGCCCTCCTTCGTGGTGGAGCGTGTGGCCCGCCTGTTCCCCCGGACGAAGATACGCCGGGAGGACGGGGCCTATCGCCTGACGCTGCCTGCCGCGGCCCTGTGCGCCGCCGGGGATGACCCCCAACTGTGGCAGTACTTTGCCCAAAGTCCCCGCTACGCCGCCGCCCTGTCCGCCATGGAGCGGGCGCGGCACATGGAGCGGGGCAGCCTGTCGCCGGAGGCGGTGCGGTCGCTGTACGGCCACTCCATCGCCATGTCCGCCAGCCGCATCGACCGGGTGAAGTCCTGCCATTTCGGCTACTTCATGGAGTACGGTCTGCGGGCAAAGGAGCGGAAAAAGGCGGGCTTCGAGGCCCCGGAGATCGGCACCTTCCTCCACTATCTGCTGGAAAACGTCAACCGTGACGTGAAAGCGCAGGGCGGCTACGGACAGGTGGCCGACGAGGAGCTGCGCCGCATGGTGCGGAACTATGTAAAGCGCTACGCCGACGAATGCATCGACGACTATCCCCATAAATCCGCCCGCTTCCGGTATCTGTTCAGCCGTCTGCGGGAGACGGCCTACAGCATCATCCTCAGCATCGCGGAGGAAATGCGGCAGTCGGACTTCGCCCCGGTGTCCTTCGAGCTGAGCTTCGGCGGACGGGACGGCGACCTGCCCGCCATCACCGTTCGGGAGGGCGGCGCGTCCCTGTCCGTCTCCGGCAAGGTAGACCGGGTGGACGGCTGGCTCCACGACGGAAAGCTGTATCTCCGGGTGGTGGACTACAAGACCGGCCAGAAGAGCTTCGACCTGACGGATATCCGCTATGGTCTTGGCATTCAGATGCTGCTGTATCTCTTTACGCTGGAGCGGGAGGGCGCGTCCTATTTCGGCCATCCCATCGTGCCATGCGGCGTGCTGTACCAGCCCGCCCGCAGCGTGATACTGCGGCAGGATCGCGGCATCAGTGACGAAAAGCTGAAGGCCGCTCTGCAAAAGGAGCTGCGCCGCACCGGACTGGTGCTGGGCGAGCCCCAGATCCTGCAGGCCATGGAGCACAGCGCGCTGGAGTCCCCTTGCTATCTCCCCATCGGGGTGAAGAAGGACGGCGGCGTCACCGGCAGCGTGGCCACGGCGGCGCAGCTGGGCCATCTGGGCCGGTATGTGGACAAGCTGCTGCACCAGATCGCCGGGGAGATCGCGGGCGGCAACATCGACGCCGACCCCTATGCCCGCGGCCCACAGGACAGCGCCTGCACCTACTGCGCCTTTGCCTCGGCCTGCTATTTTGACGACAGCCGGGACAAGCGGCGGCTCATTTACAAGACGGAAAGCGATGAATTCTGGGCCCTGATGGAACGGGAAAACGGAGAGGAGGGACACCATGGCCGTTGAACTGACACTTGACCAGCGCACAGCGGTGGAAAACCGGGGCGGCAGCCTGCTGGTGTCCGCCGCCGCCGGTTCCGGAAAGACCAAGGTGCTGGTGGAGCGCCTGTTCCGCTATATCATGGAGGAGCAGTGCGCCGTAGACGATTTTCTGATCATTACCTATACCAAGGCGGCGGCGGCGGAGCTGCGGGGCAAGATCGCGGCGGAGCTGTCCAAGCGGGTGGCGGAGCATCCGGACAACGCCCATCTGCGCCGCCAGCTGTTCCGGGTGTATCAGGCGGATATCAAAACGGTGGACGCCTTCTGCGCCGCGCTGCTGCGGGAAAACGTGTACCGTCTGCCGCCGGTGGCGGGTCATACCCTGACGCCGGACTTCCGGGTGCTGGACGAGCAGGAGGCCGCCATGGTGAAGGAGCGTGTGCTGGAGCGGACGCTGGAGGATTTCTACGCCGGCATGGACGACCAGCGCCGCCAGCTGGCGGAAACGCTGGGCGCGGGCCGGGACGACCGGGCGCTGGAGCAGCTGGTGCTGGAGCTGCACCGCAAGCTGCAAAGCCATCCCTACCCGCTGGAATGGCTGGAAAAGGTGCGCCGCGGCTGGGAGACGCTGCCGGAGGACTTGAGCCAGACCCCCTACGGTCGGATCATCATGGAGGACGCCGCCGCCAAGGCGGATTTCTGGGCGGCGCTGCTGGAAAAAACGGCAGACGGCATCACCGACGAGGTGGTGGCCGCCGCCTACAGCGACCGTCTGGTGGAGGCGGCAGCGGGGTTTCGGGGCTTTTCCGCCGCCTGCGGCGACTGGAACGCCATGGCCGCCGCGCTGCCCGGCTTCCACCACCGCATGGGCGCTGTCCGGGGCGAGAACCCGGAAAAGGAGCACGTGCAGGCCATCGTCAAGCAGTGCAAGGACGACCTGAAGAAGCTGGCCGCGCCCTTTACCGTCACCCAGGCGGAGCATCTTTCCGACCTGTCGGCCATGGCGCCCGCCATGCTGGCGCTGACGGCACTGACCGCTGACTTCTCCCACCGCTATCAGGCGGAGAAGGCCCGCCGCAACGCGCTGGATTTCTCCGATCAGGAGCACTATGCCATCGACCTGCTGTGCCAGCCCAACGGCCAGCCTACGGAGTTGGCTCAGCAGGTGGCCCAGCGTTACCGGGAGATCATGGTGGACGAGTATCAGGACGCCAACGACGTGCAGAACTGCATCTTCTCCGCCGTCTCCCGGCAGGAGCAGAACCTGTTCACCGTGGGCGACGTGAAGCAGAGCATCTATCGCTTCCGTCTGGCCGACCCCACCATCTTCCTGCGGAAGTACAACGCCTACGTCCCCGCCGGCCAGGCGGAGGACGGCCAGCCCCGCAAGGTGCTGCTCAGCAAAAACTTCCGCTCCCGCCAAAGCGTGCTGGACGGCTGCAACGCCATCTTCCGCAGCATCATGTCCCGCCGGATGGGCGAGATGGACTACGGCGCGGAGGAGCAGCTCTATTTCGGTGCGGCGTACTACCCGCCCCACCCGGACACGGCGGCGGAATACCACTTCATCGACGTGGCCGACACCGAGGAGGAGCGCTTCGACCGTGCGGCGGTGGAGGCCCGGTTCGTGGCGGAGCGCATCCGCCGCATGCTGGACGAGGGCTACGCCGTCTCCGGCGGCGACGGCCTGCGGCGCTGTACGCCGGAGGATTGCGTGATCCTGATGCGCTCGCCCCGCAGCCGCCTGAAGGCCTTCACGGCGGCGCTGGCGGCCCGGAACATCCCCTGTGCCGCCGACGAGAGCAGCGACTTCTTCGCCACCGTGGAGATCGCCGTGGTGTGGTCGCTGCTGCAGGTCATCGACAATCCCCGGCAGGACGTGCCGCTGATCTCGGTGCTGCGCTCGCCCCTGTTCGGCTTCACGCCGGATCGTCTGGCGGCCATCCGCGCCCTGCAGAAGGACGGCGACTACTACGACGCCCTGCTGCTGGACGACAGCGCCGACACGCAGGACTTCCTCCGCACACTGGAGAGCCTTCGCGCCGCCGCCCGGGACGAGACGGTGGACGTGCTGCTGTGGCGCATCTACAACACCTGCCGCTGCGCGGCGGTGTTCGGCGCCATGCCGGGCGGTCAGACCCGGAAGGACAACCTGACGGCCTTCTACACCTACGCCCGGCAGATGGCCGGCGCGGGGAAAAAGGGCCTATTCGACTTCACCGCCCACCTGCGGACGCTGCTGGAAAACGGTGACGCGCCGGATCTCTCCACCCGCCAGAGCGCCGGCGGCGTGCGCATCATGTCCATCCACAAGTCCAAGGGTCTGGAGTTCCCCATCGTGTTCCTCTGCGACCTCAGCAAGCGGTTCGACCCCCGTGACGTGCAGGAGCCGGTGCTGGTGCACCCCCAGCTGGGGCTGGGTGTGGAGTGCGTGGACAGAGCGCGCAGCATCCGCTACGATACCGTCAGCAAAACGGCGGTGGCGCTGCAATTGCAGCGGGAGAGCAAGTCCGAGGAAATGCGCATCCTCTACGTGGCCATGACCCGCGCACAGGAGAAAATGATCGCCGTGGACTGCCGGAAGAAGGGCCGCAAGCGCGTGGCCGATCTGGCAGGTCTGGCGGGCGTTCCCACACCGCCGGAGGCAGTGGCGGCGGGCAAGTGTCTGGGCGACTGGGTGCTGCTGCCGCTGCTGTGTACCGCTCCGGGCGCCAAGCTGTGCCAGTGGGCGGACGTGCCTACGCCGGAGCAGACCACGGAGGACGGCGGCTGGCAGGTGTATCTGTGGGACTCTCCCGCCGCCATGATCGCCGCCGCGCCGCAGGAGGACGCGGCAGCCCCGCTGCCGGAGGAGCAGCCCTTTGACCCCGCACCGCTGGAGTGGGTCTACGGGCACGGCGCGGCCACCGTCACCCCCGGCAAGGTGACGGCCACCCAGTTGAAGGGCCGCGCCATCGACGAGGAGATCGCGGAGGGCGCGCCTACCCGCCGCCGTGCGGTGCTGTTTGAAAAGCCCCTGTTCCTGCGGGAGACCACCGGCCTGACGGCGGCGGAAAAGGGCACCGCCGTCCACGCCGTCATGCAGTACATCGACTTCCGCACCCCCGCCACCCCCTCTGCGGTGGCGGCGGAGGTGGAAAAGCTGGCCCAACGTCGGTTGCTGACGGCCCAGCAGGCTGCGGCGGTGGACTGCGCCATGGTGGCGCGGTTTCTGGCGTCTCCGCTGGCGGAGCGTATCCGCAGCGCGGACAAGGTGTGGCGGGAGTACCGCTTCTCACTGCTGACCGACGCCGCCCTCTACGATCCGCAGGCGGCGGGGGAGGAACTGCTGCTGCAGGGCGTGGTGGACTGCGCCTTTGAAACGCCGTCGGGTTTGGTGGTGGTGGACTTTAAGACCGACCGCGTCACCCCCCAGCAGCAATCCCAGCGGGCCGAGGGCTACCGTCCCCAGCTGGAGGCCTACGCGCTGGCGCTGGGCAAGGTGCTGGAAAAAGACGTGTCGGAGAAGCTCCTGTACTTCTTCCACACAAATTCTACCGTAAAATTATAAAAAAGTGCTTGCAATTTGCCGCAAGCTGTGGTATTATTACAGTTGCGTTTATGGGTGAAAGCCCAGACGACAAGTGTACCGGAAAGGGGTGAACCAGAGCAATGAAGGAAGGAATCCATCCCAATTATCAGCAGACTACTATCAAATGCGCCTGCGGTAATGTGATTGAGACAGGTTCTACGAAGAAGGATATTCGCGTGGAAGTCTGCTCTAAGTGTCACCCGTTCTTCACCGGCAAGCAGAAGCTTGTCGATACCGGCGGACGCGTTGCCAAGTTCAACAAGCGTTTCGGCCTGGAGGGCTAAAAAGACACATGAAAATGCCTGTTCCCAATGGGAACAGGCATTTTTTTGCTGACAGCGAAAGAACCCCGTGTCCGCATGGTTCATGCGGACACGGGGTTTGTGGTGTTACAGTTCCGTTCCCTGCGCCACTGCCTCATACAACAGCTGCAGGTCGTAAACGTCCAGTGTGCCGTCCCGGTTCACGTCGGCGGCTTTTTCCTGCCGCGGGGTGTAGGCGGTGTCAGCCTGCCCGGTCAGATGATCGTACAGCGACGCCACATCGGTGATCTGCGGCGCGTCCCCTCTGGTGACGATCACGCCCGGAATGATAAAGGTCACGCGGGAAAGGCAGTCGTTGCTGCTTCCGATGGTGATGTTGTTCCAAGCGTCCCGCGTGCCCGAATAGTCCACGGAAGTGGGATCGCAGCCTATGAACGCCATGCGGCCGATCGTCGTCAGTCCGGTGCCCAGCGAGACAGCGCGCAGTCCGCTGCAATACCGGAAGGCCTCCTGATCGATCTCCTTCAGGCTGTCGGGGAATACCAGCTCGGTCAGTCCGGAGCAGCCGGAAAACGCCATATAGCCGATGGAGGTCAGGTTCCGGGAGAAAGTAATCTCCTCCAGCCCCGTGCAGCCGTCGAAGGCCTGAGCGCCGATGGTGGTCACGCTGTCCGGCAGCACCAGCTCGGTCAGGCCGGTGCACTTGCCAAACGCGCTTTCGATGGAGGTCACACCGTCGCAGATGGTCAGGCTGGTCAGGTCAGAGCAGCCCCAGAAGACTTCGACACCGATGGTGGTGACGCTGCCGGGAATGGTCATAGCGGTGATGGCCGCACCTGCAAAGGCGCGGGTGCCGATGGAGGTCAGGCTCTCCGGCAGAGAGACGCGGGTGGCGGGGGAGTTGGCAAAAGCGTGGTCACCGATATGGGTGACGCCCTCGCAGATGATGATTTGTTTGACATCGCCCTTGGACTCCCAGGGTTTCCTGCTGCCCTCGGCGTAGTCCTTCATGATACCCTTGCCTGTGCCGGTGATGGTCAGTACGCCGTTGCTGGCCAGCGACCACTTCACACCTGTGCCGCATTTGCCGCTGGCCGCGACTGTGACGCAGTGGAATGTTGCGCTGCTGGGGACGCCTGCGTTTTTGCCACCGGCGGCGTTCCACTGCTCCTGCGTGCCGTCAAAGTTGACGGTGGTCAGCTGTTGATTATCGGTAAAGGCATTCTTGCCGATAGAAGTCACGCTACCGGGGATGGTCACGGTGGTCAGGCCGGTAAAGCTGTCCGACTTGGGAAGCTGTGTCCAGCAGTGAGCAAAGGCCTCCTCTCCAATGGTGGTCACACCGTTGGGGATGGTCACGGTGGTCAGCCGCTTGCTATACGAGAAAGCTTCCTTACCGATGCTTTTCAGTCCCGGTTGCAGCGTCAGCTCCGCCAGATAGCGGTTGACGTTGACACCGTAGTCCCCAATGGCCGTTACGCTGCCGGGGATTGTCAGGCTGGTGATGTTGGTGTTCTCAAAGGCGTAGCTGCCGATACGGGTCACGCCGTTGCCGATCTCAACGCTGCGGATCATGGAGCTGGCATAGGCCCACGGGGCAGGGTCAGTTCCGCGGCTTGATTCAGAAGCATAGTTCTCCATGTCTCCGGTGCCGGAAATGGTCAGCTTGCCGCTGCTGTCCAGCGTCCATGTCAGGTTATCACCGCACTTGCCGCCTTCACGCAATGTGCCGCCCTTGGCACATGTCACCTTAGCCGTAACAGGGAAGGTGCTTTCACCGCCGCCGCAGGCCAGCCACTGGTTCATCGTGCCCTTGAAATTGATGGTCTCCAGCGTGTCACACTCGATAAAGCAAAAACCGATCGACTGCAATCCGGCGGGCAGGGTGATGGTTTGCAGATTGTCGCAGCCGTTAAAGGCAAAATCACCAATGCTCGTCACTTTGTCCGGAACAACGATCTCCGTTCCGGCAAAGCCGCAGAACGCATCCTGCCCGATGGAGGTCAGACTGTCGGGCAGCGACAGCGCGGTGGCGTTGTCGGTGTAGCAGAAAGCATATGCGCCGATAGTGGTAATGCCCTCCTGTACGTCGATCCGTTTCACGTCCCAGACAGGCCACGGGCTGGTGGAGTCCCGGTTGTCGTCGATGGGATAGTCATACATCGCGCCGGTGCCGGAGATGGTCAGGGTATAGTCCCTATCCAGCTTCCAGAAGGCGTTGGCGCCGCACTGGCCGCCGTCGATGATGTCGCCGGTGGCGCCGTTATAGTGGATGGTCACAACCATGGGGGCAGCGTCGCCACCGCCGGCGTCATACCACTGCTGCCTGCTTCCGCCATAGTAGATGTCGGTCAGCTGCGTGTGGTAGCTGCCGTCATAGTATTCTCCTGTGTCGAAGGCGTGGTTGCCGAGTTCTGTCGTGCTGGCGGGAACGGTGATGGTTTGCAGAGAGGTGCAGCGCCAGAACGCATTTTCGCCAATAGTCTTTACACCTTTCGGGATCACAACGGATGACAGGGGCGTCCCCATGAACGCGCGCTTTCCGATGGATGTCACCGTGCTGGGGATCGTGACCTCCTGCACATTACAGAAGCTGAAAGCGAAATTACCGATAGAGGTCACGCCCTCCTCGATGACCACCTTGCGGATGGATTCGCGTTCGGAATGCCACGGGCGGTTGCTTTCATCATTATCGGTATAGGTAAAGTTGGTCATCGCGCCGGTGCCCAAAATGGTCAGCACCCCGTCATCAGAAAGGGTATATGTGACTTTTTTGCCGCAGCTGCCGCTGGCGGTGCTGTACAGGGCAATGCCGTTGTCCTCCGGCTCCGCGTCCGCTTCTGGCTCCGCGGCTGCTTTCGGCTCTGTGGACTGTTCCGGTTCTGCGGGCTGTTCAGGCTCCACGGGTGTCTCCGGGGTTTCCGGTGCCGCAGGCTCCTGCTCCGCCCCGCCGTCATCCATGACGGCAGCCGCCGTCTGCTCCGGGGCTTCGCCCTCGGCCCACACGGCGCTGGGCAGCAGGCTGGTCAGCATCAGAAGAGCCATCAACAGGCTTATGATGCGTTTCTTCATAAACTCTCCTCCTGTCGCAATGTTTTTGTGCATATTCAAACAATTACACTATACCACTGTTGAGAAAAGAATACAATATGCCAAGAGCAAAGTATGCCAATTTTTCCGCTGCCCGCCGCAATGCGGTTTTGCCCCTTCTGGAGGAGTATTTTGCATGGCTGAAATCGATCCACCCGGAA
>ENA-OUQC01000753-OUQC01000753.1-human-gut-metagenome-genome-assembly--contig:-NODE-753-length-20820-cov-3.946689_pt1 | contig 20820 bp, 17 predicted proteins | sample MGYA00237942_ERZ548815 | MGnify/ENA primary metagenome ERZ548815 (study PRJEB26490, sample SAMN05194722) | human gut metagenome | biome: terrestrial biome; feature: human-associated habitat; material... | reverse complement strand
CAGATGGGCCGCCTTGGGGTCCAGCCCCACGAAGGGCTCGTCCATGATGATGAGCGTGGCGGCAGCGTGAAGATCGGCAAGGTCGATGTGGATGAGGAGCCGGAGCTTGCCCGGCGCTTCGGCGTGATGAGCATTCCCACGCTCATTGCGTTCAAGGACGGCAAGCCCGTGTCAAAGAGCGTCGGCGTGACGGACGGCGCGGGGCTTAAAAAGATGCTTGGCCTTTGATGCGCGGGTATTGACAAATCAGACTCCGTAAATTATAATCCTTTTATTGCTGTGACGGGCAGGAGTACGCAGAGTGCTTTGCTTCAGAGAGGGAACGGACGGTGAAAGTTCCTGTGGGGCGCTGCGGAAGGTCGGCTCTGAGCATGCCGGGTGAAGGTCATCTGCGTAGTCCGGCCGTGTTCCTCGCGTTAAGAGGACAAGAGTGCCGCAGTTTTTTGCGGAATTCAGGTGGTACAGCGGTAATTTGTCGCCCTGAAGCTATATGCTTCAGGGCGTTTTGCATGGAGAGGAGAATGAAAATGAAAGAGCTTCCGAAGGTTTATGACCCGAAAGCGACTGAGAAGAAGATCTATGACATGTGGATGCAGGGCGGTTATTTCAAGGGCAGGATAGACCCTGACAAAAAGCCCTTCTCCATCGTCATGCCGCCCCCCAACGTTACCGGCCAGCTCCACATGGGGCACGCGATGGACTCCACGCTTCAGGATATCCTCACCCGGTATAAGCGTATGCAGGGCTACAGCACGCTGTGGATACCGGGCGTTGACCATGCGGGCATCGCCACCCAGATAAAGGTGGAAGAAGTCCTGCGCAAGACCGAGGGCAAGACCCGCTATGACCTTGGCCGCGACAAGTTCCTTGAGCGCGTCTGGCAGTGGAAGGAGCAGTACGGCGACCGCATAGTCGAGCAGCAGAAGAGCATGGGCGTAAGCTGTGACTGGGACCGCAGCCGCTTCACCATGGACGAGACCTGCGCCAAGGCCGTGCGCGAGACTTTCTGTGAGCTTTACGACAAGGGCCTCATATACAAGGGCCGCAGGATGATAAACTGGTGCCCGAACTGCCGCACGGCGCTGTCCGACGCGGAGGTCGAGTATAAGGATATCCCCGGCAGCTTCTGGTACATCCGCTACCCGGTGGAGGCTTCCGACGAGGAATTCATCATCGCCACCACGCGCCCGGAGACTATGCTCGGCGATACCGGCGTTGCCGTCAATCCCGAGGATGAAAAGTACAGGCACCTTGTCGGCAAGAACGCCATTCTTCCGCTCGTCGGGCGCAAGCTCCCCATCGTGGCGGATGATTATGTCGAGCTGGGCTTCGGCACCGGCGCCGTCAAGATGACGCCCTGTCACGACCCCAACGACTATGAGGTCGGCCTGCGCCATGACCTTGCGCAGATCCAGTGCATCGACGAGGACGGCAAGATAATAAACGGCGGCAAGTATGACGGCATGGACCGCTATGAGGCGCGCAAGGCCATCGTGGCGGATCTTGAGGAGCAGGGCTATCTCGTCAAGGTCGAGCCGTACAGCCACAACGTCGGCTGCTGCTACCGCTGCGGCAAGGCGGTCGAGCCGATGCTTTCCCCGCAGTGGTTCGTCAAGATGGAGCCGCTTGCAAAGAAAGCGATCGACGTCGTCAAGGACGGGCGCATAAAGTTCGTGCCGGAGCGCTTTACAAAGACGTATCTCAACTGGATGGAGAACGTGCACGACTGGTGCATCTCCCGCCAGCTCTGGTGGGGCCACCAGATCCCCGCGTGGTACTGCGACGACTGCGGCCACATCACCGTCTCGCGTGAGGACGCGGTCGAGTGCGAGTGCTGCCACAGCAGGAATATCCGCCGTGATGAGGACGTGCTGGACACATGGTTCAGCTCCGCGCTGTGGCCGTTCTCCACGATGGGCTGGCCCGCAAGCACGCCGGAGCTTGACTATTGGTATCCCACCTCGGTCATGGTCACGGGCTATGATATAATCTTCTTCTGGGTCGCGCGCATGATATTCTCCGCGATGGAGCAGATGGACAAGGAGCCGTTCAAGACTGTGTTTATCCACGGCCTTGTGCGTGACAGTCAGGGGCGCAAGATGTCCAAGTCTCTCGGCAACGGCATCGACCCGCTTGAGATAATCGACAAATACGGCGCGGACGCGCTTCGCTTCAACCTCATTACCGGCAACTCGCCCGGCAACGACATGCGCTTCTACGTGGAGAAATGCGAGGCCATGCGCAATTTCTGCAACAAGATATGGAACGCCTCCCGCTTCGTCATGATGAACCTCACCGTTGACAAGAACGAGCTGCCTGAGAAGCTGGAGATAGAGGACAAGTGGATACTCTCCAAGCTCAACGATGTCGTCAAAGAGGTCAACGAGAATATGGACAGCTTTGAGCTGGGCGTCGCCGCGGGTAAGATATACGACTTCATCTGGGACAGCTACTGCGACTGGTATATAGAGCTTACGAAGCCCCGCCTCAACGGCGAGGACGAGGCGGCAAAGCTCTCCGCGCAGAAGGTGCTGCTGTACGTGCTGGTGGAGATACTCAAGCTCCTGCACCCGTTCATGCCCTTCATCACCGAGGAGATCTGGCAGGCGCTGCCGCACGAGGGCGAGGCGCTCATGATAGAGCGCTACCCCGAGTACAAGCCGGAGCTGTCCTTCCCCGAGGATGAGCAGAACTTTGAAATGGTCATGACGGCCATAAAGGCCGTGCGCGCCCGCCGCAGCGAGATGAACGTGCCCCCGTCCAGAAAGGCACACCTCATCATCGCCACGGATAAAAAGACCGCCTTCGAGGCCGGCACGAGCTATATATGCAAGCTTGCCTATGCAAGCGCGGTGGAGTTTGCAGAAGCGAACGCCGCCGGCGGCGACGGCACCGTGTCCGTCGTGACGGATAACGCCCGCCTCTTCATGCCTATGGCTGAGCTTGTCGATCTTGACAAGGAGCGCGAGCGCATCAAGAAGGAGCTTGCCAACGCGGTAAAGCAGCTTGAAGGCCAGATAGCGAAGCTTACAAATGAAAAGTTCGTCTCCCGCGCGCCGGAGGCCGTCGTCAATGCCGAGCGCGAGAAGAAGGTAAAGCTTGATGCCTTGATAGAAAATCTTAAGCTCAGCCTTGAAAATCTCGGCAAATAATCGCGCGCAATTCCGGATTCGACGAATTTTTCAAGAAAAAATAGTTAAAATGGCATCGCATACGATCGTATGCGGTGCCATTTTTGCATTCTTTGAGGTGACGTTATGGATATACGGACAACTTACCTTTCTGGCAGGCTCACGCTTTATCTCACGGGAGAGCTTGACCATCATGAGGCGCGCTGCGCGATACGCACGATAGACGAGCTTATGGACGAATACCTGCCGCGCGACTGCGTGCTCGACCTGAACGGCCTGAGCTTTATGGATTCCTCGGGCATCGCGGTGATAATCAAACTGAACCAGCGCATGAAAAGCCTCGGCGGCAGGATGTGGGTCGAAAACCCCGCAAAGCAGCCGCTGCGTGTTATCGACGCCTCCGGGATAGACAGGCTCGTGCCGGTGGCGATAAGCAAATAAAAAGCTTCACATATAATTTCGCGGCTTGACCGCTTGGAGGAGAAAATGAACAGTCTCAATTACATAAAGCTCGAATTCCCGAGCAAAAGCTCAAACGAAGCCTTCGCGCGCATGTCTGCCGCGGCCTTCGCATCCCAGCTCGACCCGACTATGGAGGAGCTGGGCGACATCAAGACCGCCGTGTCCGAGGCCGTGACGAACTGCATCGTCCATGCGTATCCGGACAGGATAGGCCGCGTCAGCATGCGCCTGCGTATACTTGAGGGCGGCGTGCTGGAGATATCCGTGCGCGACTGGGGATGCGGCATAGAAAACATAGAGCGCGCCATGGAGCCGCTGTTCACGACCGGCGGCGAGGACAGAAGCGGCATGGGCTTCACTATCATGTCCAGCTTTATGGACAAGCTGCGCGTGCGTTCGCTTCCTGGGAAGGGGACGACCGTGACCATGCTGCGCACCATCAGCCCGAGAGTGGGGCGGAAATGAGCGCCGATATCTATGCCGGCATCCGCGCGGCCCAGCAGGGCGACAGGGAGGCCGCCGGCCGCCTCGTCGAGGAAAATTCCGGCCTTATATGGAGCGTCGCACGCCGCTTTTTCGGCCGCGGCGTCGATCCGGACGATCTCTATCAGCTCGGCTGCGTGGGCTTCCTCAAGGCGATAGACGGCTTTGACGAAAGCTTCGGCACGCGCTTTTCGACCTATGCCGTGCCGAAAATATCCGGCGAGATACGCCGCTTCCTGCGCGATGACGGCGCCGTCAAGGTCAGCCGCGGCATAAAGGAGCAGGCCGCGCAGATACGTGCCGCGCGCCTTGCGCTGGAGCAGCGCATCGGCCGTGAGCCGAACATATCAGAGCTTGTGGAGGAGACCGGCTTCTCCGCCGAGGAAATAGCCTTTGCCGAGGTCGCAACAGGCCCGGCGGAGAGCTTGCAGCGCGAAAACGGAGACGACGGCTTCACACTTGAGCTTATCCTCGGCGATTACATGGCGGAGGAGAAGATGGTGGAGCACGTGGCGCTGCGCGCGGCGATAGAAAAGCTGCCGGAGAAGGAGCGGCAGGTCGTGGCGCTGCGGTATTACCACGGCATGACGCAGCAGAACTGCGCCAAGGTCATGCATGTGTCGCAGGTGCAGATATCGCGCCTTGAGCGTCGCGCGGTGGACGCGCTGCGCGCTATGCTGGAATGAACTGAATAGGAAGATGCATGAGCGCCCGGTATTTACCGGGCGCTCAACTTGTCGTCTGAAAAAGCTTGACAATCGTAAAAATAACTACTATAATAGTATTTGCAAATACTATTATAGCGAGGGCATTCAAATGACCGATGTAAAAAAGGTATGGGAATCGTGGGGGCAGGCGTCAGCACTGTATACGGAATGGGCCGCCGAGAGGAATATAAATCCGTACCGGCTCTTTGTCCTGTACGCGATAGACGGGGATGAAGCGCTCACACAGCGCACGATCGCAGATTTCACCGGGCTTTCAAAGCAGACAGTGAACACGGTCATACGAGCCCTGCGGGATGAGGGTTACGTCACGCTTTCCGCGGGAAGCGCGGACCGCAGGGAAAAGCATGTGCGCCTGACGGATGAAGGGGCCACCTATGCCAAGGAACTGCTCACGCCTCTTTATAAGCTTGAAAGCACCGTGGTGGAGATGATCGGCGCGGAGCGTATCAGGGAAATGATGAATACTATCAAGCTGTATAATACCGTTTTTGAAAAAGAGGTCGGCAATGGATAAGACAAGAGTGAAAACATTTTTTTCGTATGTGATCCCGTCTGTGCTCGCGTTTGCGCTGTCCGGCGTGTATACGATAGTTGACGGTTTTTTTATCGGGCAAAGTCTGGGTGACATCGGTCTGGCCGCTATCACGCTGGGCTATCCGGTCTCGGCGCTGGTCGGCGCGGTCGGCACGGGGATAGGCCTTGCGGGCGCGATACGCTTCACGATTTTAACCTCGCAGGGGGCGAACGGCAAGCGGCAGGAATGCTTTTCCGGCACGGCGCTGCTGCTTCTGCTTGTGGGTGCGGTGCTCACAGCGATATTGCTTGCACTGACGCGCCCCATCATGCAGCTTCTCGGCGCGCGCGGGGAAGCGCTTGCACCTTCAACGGAATATGCCCGCGTTATTGCCATGGGGGCTGTGTTCCAGCTTCTGGCGACGGGCTTTGTTCCATTTATCCGCAATATGGGCGGGGCGTCCTTTGCAATGGCGGCAATGATAATGGGCTTTGTGTCGAATATCGTGCTGGACTATACCTTCGTGTGGGTCATGGACTGGGGCATGATGGGCGCGGCGCTGGCAACCATTATCGGACAGGCCGTTACGATGATCGCGGCGGTGCTGTACTTCACGGCAAAAAAATGCGCCCTGCGTCTGCCGCGCGCCGGTGAATTGGCCGCGCTTTGGAAAGATGTGCTCAAGGTGTCTCTTTCGCCGTTCGGACTTACGTTTTCACCGACTATCACAATGCTCCTGATGAACCGCTTCCTTCTGCTGTACGGCGATGAGCGCGCGGTGGCTGTCTATGGCTGCATCGGATATATAATTTCAATCATCTATCTGCTGCTTCAGGGCGTCGGCGACGGAAGCCAGCCCATTATAAGCAGCTGCTACGGCGAGGGCGACGCGATCTCCGTAAAGCAGGTGCTTGGCCTGACGTACACGACGGCTGCGGTGATAACAGTCGTCACTATGCTGGGCGTGTTCCTCACAAGGGAGAAGGTCAGCGTGCTGTTCGGCGCGTCGGCGGACGCAAACGTGCTTGTTGTCCGCTATCTGCCGTATTTTCTGGCAACGCTGCTGTTCCTTGCCTACGTGCGCATCACGACGGCGTACTTTTACGCAACGGAAAAAACGATGCTTTCCTATGCGCTGGTTTATGCGGAGCCCGTTTGCACGCTTCTGCTTCTGGCGCTGCTTCCGCTTGCGCTGCGCCTGACGGGCGTTTGGCTGGCCGTGCCGCTTGCGCAGGTTATGACATTCGTTGTCGCGGTGTGCGTGAAAAGGCACGTTGACAAAACTCAGACGGCTTCGTAAGTCTTAAAACATCACATTCACGTCCACCGGCTCGTATATGCCGCGTATGCGCCCGCTTTCGGTGTACTGCCAGATGTCATACCGGTAGTTCACCGACGGCAGGGCGTTATTTCTCGTGTAATTTGCGATCCACACGCAGTGCCTTGAAACCGAGGGGTAGTCAAGCTCCTGCCCGATGTAATACGTTCCGGAATAAAACCCGGTGCTGTAGCCGCGGCTTTCCACCGTGCGCGCGAAGGCGTTTATTATCGCCGCGCGCTGCGCGCGGCTGAGCTTGTCCGCCCGCCCGTTGGGATAGCTTCCGGAATACTCGGTGTCTATGAATATAGGCATTTCGAGCGGCGCGCCTTTCAGCAGGGAAAGGGTATACTCCGCCTCGGCGACAGCCTCCTGAACGTTGACGGCTGTCGAGTAGAAGTATACTCCGAGCTTGAGCCCCGCGCTCTTTGCGGCCAGAAGGTATTCCCTGAACCGCGTGTCCGTATAAAGCCGCCCCGTGCCCCAGCCGCGCCCACCGGCGCGCAATATGACGAAGCCGACGCCCTGCTCACGCAGTGCTTCCCATTCGATGCGCCCGTTATAGCAGGAGAGGTCAAGCCCGACGGCGGACGCGATGCGGCCGTCTGCGCCGAGATAGTACAGTCTGCCGTCAACTGAATTCAGCCCCGGCACAAGCTGCTCAAGCGACGGCGCCTCATGCGTCAGCGAGCTTACCGCGCATTCAACGCTGCCGGGCGTTTTATACCCCTCGTGCGGCGACATCGTCACGGTGTAAAGTCCGGGGATAAGCTCCACAAGATAGCAGCGGCCGTCGGTGTAGGTGGCGCATATTATCTCATCGCCGTTCGGTGCGGTCAGCGTAAGCTGAAAGCGTTCGCCCTCTATGGGCGCGCCGTTTTCGCCGCATACGCTTATCAGAAGATCCTCGCCCTCGGAGTATACCGAGAGGTATGCGTCTGTCAATTCATCCGGCTGGCTGTTTTTGTCATCCGCCGGGGCGGCGGAGAGCGCCTCCATCGCGGCGGCGCGGTTTGCAAGGTACAGCTTCACCTGCGGCATGAGTATGAACGCGCATATGGCAAGCGCGATGCATGGCAGCAGCACGACAAGCAGCCGTTCATACCGCGGCTCCGACATTTTTTTCAGGATACCGGCAAGGAATCGTTTCATAGGCTTTTCTTTCTCTGACAGTGTGCGGTGTTTTTCACAGCGGTTTCAACAAAATAATAGTCCATACGCGGCGGAGTTGTCAATCAATTTTCCGCCTTGTTAATTATGTGCAGTTGTGATAAAATTCTCTTTATGATTACCGAATTTGAAAAAGAATATATCAAGGCGCGCAAGGATTACATACGCGCAAGATTCTCTCAGCTTAACGACAGACAGATAGAGGCGGTTATGGCCACGGAGGGGCCGCTGCTGATACTGGCCGGTGCCGGAAGCGGCAAGACCACAGTGTTAATAAACCGCATCGCAAATCTGCTGAGCTTCGGCCGCGCGAGCGACTGCGACGAGCTGCCCGCTTTCGCGGATGAGCGCACGCTCTCGCTGCTGCGTGAGGGCGGGGATGATGCGGCGGTGTATGCCGCGCTCGACCCTGTCGAGCCGTGGCGCATCCTTGCAATTACGTTCACGAATAAGGCGGCGGGGGAGCTCAAGGCCCGGCTTGAGCGTATGCTCGGCCCGGAGGCGAACGACGTCTGGGCGTGCACGTTTCATTCCGCGTGCCTGCGCATTCTCCGCCGCGACGCTGAAAAGCTCGGCTTTTCATCCGGCTTTTCCATATATGACACTGCCGACAGCCAAAGTGTCATGAAGCGCATCCTCAAGGATATGGACCTTGACGAGAAGAGCTTTCCGCCGCGCTCCGTTCTGGGGGAGATAAGCCGGGCGAAGGATGAGAAGATCGGCGCGCAGGAGTATCTCAGCCGCGCGCAGGCCACCGGCGATCTGCGCGGCATAAAGATAGGCGAGGCGTACACGGAGTATATGCGCCGCCTCTTCGCGGCCAACGCCATGGACTTTGACGATCTGATATACTTCACAGTAAAGCTCCTTTCAGAGCATGAGGACGCGCGCACATACTGGCAGCGCCGCTTCAGATATGTCCTGATAGACGAGTATCAGGACACAAATCACCTTCAATACCTCCTTGCCTCGCTTCTCGCGGGCGGCAGCGGGAACATATGCGTCGTAGGTGATGACGATCAAAGCATATATAAGTTCCGCGGCGCGACGATAGAAAATATCCTGTCATTTGAGAACGAGTTCAAGGGCTGCCGCACTATCCGGCTGGAGCAGAACTACCGCAGCACCAGCCATATCCTTGACGCGGCCAACGCCGTCATCCGCAACAACGCCGGGCGCAAGGGCAAGGAGCTGTGGACGAATAAGGACAGCGGCGAGCTTGTGAAGCTCTACGTTGCGGACAACGAAAACGACGAGGCGCAGTACGTCGCGGCGAAGATAATGGCGGATTACAGCCATGGGGCGAACTGGCGCGACCATGCCGTGCTCTATCGCATGAACGCGCAGTCGAACCAGCTTGAATACGCCTTCAAGCGCAACGGCATACCTTACCGCATAATCGGCGGCATGCGCTTTTTCGACCGCGCGGAAATAAAGGACATGCTTGCGTATCTCAATCTCATCGCCGCGCCGACAGACGACCTGCGCCTGATGCGGATAATAAACAGCCCGCCGCGCGGGATAGGCGAACGCAGCGTGGAGACGGCGCGCCAGCTTGCGCAGGAGGGCGGCGTCAGCATGTATGAGGTTATCAGACATGCCGACGATTACCCGGAGCTGAGCCGCCCGGCGCTGAGGATGCGCCAGTTTGCCGCAATGATAGAGGAGCTTCGCGCCTTTTCCGCGGACAATACGCCGGATGCGCTTCTGGAGGAGCTGCTGGACAAGACCGGGTATGTCCGCGCGCTGGAGGAGAAGAACACGCAGGAGGACCGCACGCGCATAGAAAACGTGGAGGAGCTTAAATCCAGCATCCTCGGATTCATGAAGGAATCCGGCGACGAAAGCCTAGAGGGCTATCTTGCCAATGTGGCGCTGTACACCGACCTTGATAACTATGATGCCGATGCGGACACCGTCGTCATGATGACGATGCACTCTGCCAAGGGCCTTGAGTTTCCGACAGTGTATATCGTTGGCATGGAGGAGGGGATATTCCCCGGAATGCGCGCTATCGGCGAGCCTTCGGAAATGGAAGAGGAGCGGCGGCTTTGCTATGTCGCCATCACGCGCGCGGAGCGGCGGCTGGAGCTTGTCTGCGCCCGCCAGCGCATGATATTCGGCCGCACGACGGCAAACCGGGTCTCGCGCTTTGTCGATGAGATACCGGATGAACATATAGAAAAGAATATCCCCAAGGGCTATGCCCATAAGGACCCGCCGCACGAGCTTGGCTTTGCCCACAGGCGGCGCGGGAACTTCGATGTGCTGCACGGCGTCACGCCGCCGCAGCCGCAGGCAAAGCCCGCCGTGAGCTTTGCCGTGGGCGACAGCATTCGCCACAAGGCCTTCGGCGAGGGCGTCATTACGGATATGAAGCCCATGGGCGGGGATTTTCTTGTAGAGATAAACTTTGCGGGAGTGGTGAAGCGGCTCATGCTCAGGGCGGCCGCGCCGCACATGACTAAGGAATGATACCATGACAAAAAAATACGGCGTGCTAGGGCGTCTTGCACTGTTTGTGACGGCGCTTATCTGGGGCACATCCTTCGTTATTCTCAAATCAACGCTGAACTCCGTCAGCACGATGTGGATGCTCACTATCAGATTCACCATTTCCGCGATAATCCTTCTGGCCTTTGCCGCGCGGCGGCTGAAAAAGATGGACAGGCGCACGCTAACCGGAGCGGTGCTCATGGGCTGCTGCCTCGCCGCGGCCTACATCGTGCAGACATACGGCCTTGTGTATACCACGGCCGGGAAGAATGCCTTTCTCACGGCGACGTATTGCGTGCTCGTTCCGTTTCTGGCGTGGGCGGTATACAAGAGAAAGCCCGGCGTGAACAATGTGATCGCGGCCGTGCTGTGCATCACGGGTATCGGCTTTGTCTCGCTCAGCTCCGGCTTTGACAGGCTGAACATCGGCGACGTGCTCACGCTTCTGTGCGGCGTTTTCTATGCGTTTCAGATCATCATGATGGAAAACTATATAGACGGCGGTGATTCCGTCTCGATTTCTGCGGTCGAATTTTCGACTGCGGCGGTCATGTGCCTTGCCGGCGCGCTCATATTTGAGCCCGTGCCCACAAATATTCCGCACGATGCGTATTTTGCCATCCTCTATCTCAGCGTGATGTGCACGGCAGTGTGCTTCTTCCTTCAGGCGTGGGGGATGCAGTATACCCCGTCCGCCACGGCAGCGGTCATCATGACGCTGGAGGCGGTGTTCGGCGCGCTGTTTTCCGTACTCTTCGCGCACGAGGAGCTTACGCCGCGCCTCACCCTCGGCTTTTCGCTGATCTTCGTCTCGGTGCTCATGTCCGAGGTCGGCGGGATGCTTTTCAAACGTAAAAAAGCCTGAACATACCGGCGCGGGAGGCGCGGCCATGGGAGCTGAAAAGAAAAAATTCAATATCTCGCGGCAAAGCCTTTCCGCACTGTGCCTTTTCGCCGCGGCCCTTGCCTTCATGCTGTGGAAGTGCCGGTACGGCCTCGGCGGGAGCGACGAGGCGTTTTACCTCACCGTGCCGCACAGGCTGTGCCTCGGCGACGAGCTTTTCCGCGACGAATGGCATCTTTCACAGCTGAGTTCCTTCCTGACTTTGCCCTTCGTGTGGCTTTACAGGCTTATAAACGGCTCGAATGACGGCATCATGCTCGCCGCGCGCCTGAACTATGTGGCTCTGCACTCCCTTGCGGCGATAGTTGTGTACCTCAGGCTTAAAAAATTCGGCTGGGCCGCGCTTCCGGCGGCGCTCGTTTTCATGCTGTTCACGCCGTTTGACATGATGTGTCTGAGCTATAACACCATCGCGCTGGATGCGCTCACTCTGTCCGGCGTCATTGCCGGAACGGCGGGGGAGAGCTCCCGCGCGGCATACGCGGCGGCCGGGGCGCTTTTCGCGTGCGCGGTGGTCTGCTGTCCGTTTCTTGCCGCGGCCTATCTGATTTACTTTCTCGCCGCGGCGGCGTATGCGCTCGTGTGCCGCAGGATGGGGAAGCGCGTGCAGGGGCTGCATGTGCTGACGTGGCGTGTGCTCGGCCTCTTTACGGGCGGAATAGCTGTGGTGTGCGTGCTGTTTGCTGTCTTTTTCTTCCGCCACGCGGAAATCGGCGGCCTTATATCCGCCTTGCCCGGCCTGTTTTCGGACCCCGAGCACCCCGGATATTCCGTTATCTTCATGATAAAGCACTATATTTACTGCCTTGTGACGGCGCACAGGCTCATGCCGGTGCCGCTTGTGCTGTACGCGCTGTCGCTCGTGCTGCTGGCGCTGGATAAAAAGCGGGGCGCGCATGCGCCTTTGCACCTCGCACTTGCCGCCGCTGCGGCGCTTATATGCTGGGCGCTGTTTCTTGATGATCTGCCGCAGGAGTATTTCAACGGCATCATGCTTCCGTTCGCTTTTGTCGGCTTTACGGCGTATCTGCTGCTTGCGGATAAGCCCCGTGCGCTTTTCTGTATGCTGTTTCTGCCGGGGGTGATATACTCTGCCTGTGTCAGCGCCACGTCGAACATGGGCTTCACGGTGATGAGTATGGCCTTTGCCGCAGTGGACGTTGCCTCCGTAATTTTCACCGCGCTGCTCATCCGCCAGATGCAAGCTTTGCCGGGAAAACGGCCGCGCTTCGGCACGGCGGCGGGATGCGTTCCATTGGTCTGGCTCATCTCGCTTATCATCATTGTCAAGGCGGCGCATTGCTTCTGGGATGGAACGCCCGCCGCGCTGCACAGCCGCGTTGAGGCCGGCCCCGCACGCGGGATAGTCACGTCCGCGCGCCTGCATGACGACTATATGCGCATATATGACGATATGCAGTACTATTCCGAAAAGGAGCGCGGCAATATCCTTGTCTACGCGCAGGAGACGTGGTGCCATCTCATCCTTGACGATTATCCTTATGCCTCGTTCTCCGCGTGGCTGTCCGGCACGGATGAAAGCACACAGCAGCGCCTGGCGATGTATTACCGCCTGGATCCCGAAAAATACCCGGAGTATATCTATATTCTGAAAAACACCGCCTTTTCCCAGCCGAATATAGACGCATCCGAGGTCTACGCCGCGGCGGAGAAGCACGGATTTTCCGTCACGGAGAACGAACTGAGCTTCAAGCTTGAAAAAATAAGCTGATTTTTTACCCTGCGGCCAAGGCCGCAGGGTAAAAATATGCGCGGGAATAAAAATATTCATCAATAGTCTTTGATTTTTTGCGTATTATATGGTAACATTAATCGTTAATAGCAATCTATATGTACAGAAGGAAATATTATGGCAGACCTGAGAACAGAGATCGAAAGGCGCAGAACCTTTGCTATCATATCCCACCCGGACGCGGGAAAAACAACACTCACTGAAAAGCTGCTGCTTTACGGCGGGGCGATACAGCTTGCCGGTTCAGTCAAGGGCAAGGCGACGGCACGTCATGCCGTGTCCGACTGGATGGAGCTTGAAAAGCAGCGCGGCATTTCCATCACCTCATCCGTCATGCAGTTCGAGTATGAGGGCTACTGCATCAACATCCTCGACACCCCCGGACATCAGGACTTTTCCGAGGACACCTACCGCACGCTTATGGCGGCGGACTCGGCTGTTATGGTCATTGACGCCGCAAAAGGTATCGAGCCGCAGACGCGCAAGCTCTTCAAGATATGCGCCATGCGCCATATCCCCATTTTCACCTTTATCAACAAGCTTGACCGCGAGGCGAGAAGCCCGTATGAGCTGATGGAGGAGCTTGAAAACGAATTCGGCATAGGCACCTATCCGATGAACTGGCCCATCGGCTGCGGGCAGGACTTCAAAGGCGTGTACGACAGAGAACGCCGCGAGATTCTTGCTTTTAACGAGTTCCACCGTGGGCAGAACAAGATCCGCGCCATTGAATGCACACTGGATGAGACGGAAAAGCTCGATGAGCTTATCGGCCATCGTCTGCGCGAGACGCTGACGGATGATATTGAGCTGCTTGACGGCGCGGGCTACGACTTTGATATCGAAAAGGTGCGCTCCGGAAAGCTCAGTCCGGTGTTCTTCGGTTCTGCGCTCAACAACTTCGGGGTGGAGCCGTTTTTGGAAAGCTTTCTGCGCATGACCATGCCGCCCCTGCCCAGAATATCCGGCGATGATATAATTGACCCGTTTGACGCGCATTTTTCCGCGTTCGTTTTCAAGATACAGGCGAATATGAACAAGGCGCACCGCGACAGGATAGCGTTCATGCGCATATGCTCCGGCAGATTTGAGCGCGACAGGGAGTATTGGCACGTGCAGGGCGGAAAGCCCCTGCGCCTCGCGCAGCCGCAGCAGCTCATGGCGCAGGAGCGCGCCATTATCGACGAGGCGTATGCCGGTGACATCATCGGCGTGTTCGACCCCGGCATATTCTCCATCGGCGACACTATATGCGAAAAGGGCCGAAACGTTATGTTTGAGGGCATACCGACCTTCGCGCCGGAGCATTTCGCCGCGGTGGAGCGTATAGACACCATGAAGCGTAAGCAGTTTGAAAAGGGCATCATGCAGCTCGCGCAGGAAGGCGCGATACAGATATTCCACGAGCCGCACACCGGCGTTGAAGAAGTCATCGTCGGCGTTGTGGGCGTGCTTCAGTTTGAGGTGCTGGAATACAGACTGAAAACCGAGTACGGCGTGGATATCCGCCGCCGCTCGATGCCGTATGAGCTTGTGCGCTGGGTGGAGAACGACGATATAGACATCTCGCGCCTCAACCTCACCAGCGACACCAAGTGGGTGCAGGATTTCAAGGGGAACAACCTGCTTTTGTTCACGTCGGACTGGTGCATCGGCTGGGCGCTGCAAAAGAACGAGGGGCTGCGCCTGAGAGAGTTTAATAAAGACTGATTTGGAGGGCATGAAAATGGCAGACAAAATAGTTATCGAGATATATAAGACCAAAGCGCCCGATGAATTCACAAAGGCGCTTGCCGCACCCGACAGCCGCCTTGAGATAGGCAGCGCTGCGGCCTCCACTGCGGCGAGTTCTGCGGCGCTTCTGGCGCGCGCGGCCGCGCTGACGGCGGCGGAGACCGACGGGAATGAACGCGTTGACTACATCCTGCGCAATGCAGAGACGCTGCGCACGTACATGGTGCACCTCATAGATGAGGACGTGAAAAGCCGCGGCCCGCTTGCCAAGGCCATGAAGGAGGGCGATGCGCGCAATATCGAGGCGGCGCGCCAGCCGGCGGCCTGCATCAGCGCGGAGATCGTCAACATGATGGGTCAGTGCCTTGACCTCATGGCGGAGCTTGCCGCCCTGTGCCCGAAGAGGGCGCTGCATTACCTCGGCGAGGGGGCGGAGCTTGCCATGGCGGCCATTCGCGCATGCATGATATACCTTGTTGACATGGCGGATCAGTGCTCTGACGAGACATACAGGTTCGTTATCCGCCGCGAAAATGAACTGACGCTGGAAAACTGCACCGCCGCTTATGACCGCGTTATCGCGCGCGTGAAAGAGGCCGTCTGAACATAACTTCCGCACTGGGGGCGTGGAAATGAACGGGAATATCGCAAAACTTAAAGAAATGGTCGCCGAAAGTGATAACATCGTCTTTTTCGGCGGCGCGGGCGTGAGCACGGAAAGCGGGATACCCGATTTCCGCAGTGTGGACGGGCTTTACAACCAGAAGTGGAAGTACCCGCCCGAGACTATACTCAGCCACAGCTTTTTTGAGCGCGACCCGGCGGAGTACTATCGCTTCCACAGGGAGAAGCTCGTGGTGGACGGCGTGAAGCCGAACCGCGCGCATCTCCGCCTCGCGCAGCTTGAGCGCGAGGGTAAGCTCAAGGCCGTCATCACGCAGAATATAGACGGGCTGCATCAGGCGGCGGGAAGCAAAAACGTGCTGGAGCTTCACGGCAGCATACTGCGTGCGTACTGCTCGCGCTGCCGCCGGCAGTATGACGCCGGTGTGATAAATAAGGGCACGGGCGTGCCGCGCTGTTCCTGCGGCGGCGTCATAAGGCCGGACATAGTTCTGTATGAGGAGGCGCTTGACGACGATGTTGTCAGCCGCGCCATCAGCTATATACGCGCTGCCGATGTGCTGATCGTCGGCGGAACGTCACTGAACGTTTACCCGGCGGCGGGACTTATAAATTATTACCTCGGAAATAAGCTCGTGCTTGTGAATCTCAGCGAGACGCCGTATGACAGCTATGCCGACCTTGTCATACACGAAAAGATCGGCGAGGTGTTCAGTCAGATATGAACAGAATAAACATACTTGGTATAAAATACTGCGATATGGACATCGCGGAGGCGGTGGAGCATTCCGTGCGCTGCATCGAGCAGCGCGGGGGCGGCTATGTCCTTGCGCCGGATTCGGAGCTTGCGCTGGCCGCGCGCCGCAGCCGCCGCCTTATGGCGGCCGTGAGAGGGGCGGAGCTTATCCTGCCCGGAGACAGGGGCGTGTTCATGGCCTCCGGCATTCTCGGCCTGCCGCTTAAAAACAAGATGAGCGGTGCGGATTACGCCTCGGCGCTGCTTGCACGGCTGAGCGGCTGCGCGAAGAGCGTTTTTCTCGTCGGCGCGCGCCCGCAGACGGTGCAGCTCGCGGCGGACAGGATAGCCCGGCGCTACCCCGGAATCGTGATCGCCGGAACGGCCGACGGCCGGTTTGTTGACGACACGGAGGTGATCGACGAGATAAACTCCGCCTCGCCTGACCTGCTGATGGTGTGCCTTTCGTCGCCCAAGCAGGAGCTTTGGCTGCACGACGTCTGCCCGGAGCTGAACGCCGGGCTCAGCGTCGGCCTCGGCGCTGTGCTGGAGGCGGATACGAGCCGCCGCAGGGAAAGCTGGCTGAAGCGCCTCTGGCGTGAGCCGCGGCGCACGCTTAAGATACCGCTCATGGTGCTTGCCGCGCTGTGGAAACGGATCGCAGGCTGAAGGAGGACATATGGCAGAAGGAAAGCTTATCGTTCTTGAGGGCATAGACGGCAGCGGGAAATCCTCGCAGTACAGCCGCCTCTGTGCAAGAATGGAAAATGACGGAATTGAGTATAATCATATTGTGTTCCCGCGCTATGAGAAGGAGAGCAGCGCGCTTATACGCATGTATCTCGGCGGTGAGTTCGGCACGGATCCGAGCGATGTGAACGCTTACACGGCGTCCACCTTCTTTGCCGTCGATCGCTTTGCCTCATACCGCACGGATTGGGGAAAGCTTTACGAGGCCGGCGGGCTTGTCCTGTCGGACAGGTATACAAGCTCCAACGCCGTGCATCAGGGGTCGAAGCTCAGCGACGCGGAACTTCCCGCGTTCTTCGGCTGGCTTTCCGATCTGGAGTATAATAAGATGGGCCTGCCGAAGCCGGACCTCGTCATATACCTTGACGTGGATATCGAGACCTCGCTTGCGCGCATGAAGCACCGGCAGGACGCCACGGACACCCACGCGGACATACATGAGCGGAACATCGCCTACCTTGAGCGCTGCCTGCATACGGCGGACACCGCCGCGGATTATTTCGGCTGGACGCGCGTCATGCAGAAGGTGAACGGCGTCGAGCGCGGCATGGACGATATAAACGACGAGATATACGCCATTGTCCGCCGCTGCCTGCAATAAAAAGGGGCTTCATGCGAAGCCCCCATGGCGCGTCAGCAGCCGCAGCCGCACCCGTTGTTGTTGCCGGAGCAGCCGCAGCCGTTGTTGCCGCAGCAGCAGAAGAGGATTATGATGAGAATGATGATCCAGAGGCAGCTGTTGCATCCGTTATTGCAGAACATGATTATTTCCCTTTCTCCGCGCTGAAAATATATATCTTCTGTGCCCGCCGTGCGCGGAGGCGGACACTTTTTGATGCTTTACGTATCAGTTGCGGTGTTGAGCTTTTTGCTGCTCGTGCCATAATATGCGCGCAGCCGCCGCGCTGCTACATGCCGCGCAGTCTGCGCGGCATACCCGGACAGGAGGTCTGAAATGGCTGAAAACAATATCGACAGAAACAATGAAGCGGGTCGCCCGCAGGACGGCGGAACGCCGGTGAACGGCCGCGGCAGAGCGCCGCGCAGCCCGGCGGCCCCGATAAAGGCCGTGGACAGGCTGCTTATAGATGAAAACGGCGACGCCCGCAGCAACTATACCGGCGACGATCTCTCCGAAAGGGATTACCGCCCCGTGCGGCAGAGTCATGAATACCGCTCCGGCTGTCTCGGCGGGATGATGTACTTCGTGTTTGTGCTGTGCGTAAGCGTTGTTCTGGCATGCCTTGCGTGGATGGCGGCAAGCGACGCGCTTGCGCTGAACAAGGATGAGTTCACGGCGGTCGTCTCCCTGCCTGCGTCCATCTTCGATTCCGAGACGGTCGATACCTTCGATGAGGACGGAAATAAGACCGGCACGAAGCGCGTCACACGCGCGGACATAGAATATGTCGCCGATGAGCTGAAATCCGCCGGACTTATTGAGTACAAATGGCTTTTTGAGTTCTTCTGCCGGATATCGCACGCCGACACAAAGGTCGATCCGGGCGAGTATGAGCTGGAATCGTCCTTTGACTACCGTGCGCTTATAAAAAACATGCAGATGGGTTCCGGTGCGACGGTGACCATAAAGGTCGTCATCCCGGAGGGCTTCACCATGCATCAGATATTCAAGCGCCTGGAGGAAAACAAGGTCTGCTCTTACGACGATTTGATGGATGCGGCGGCAAATTATAATTATAATTACGCCTTCCTTGACGGAATAGAGCAGGGCGACCCGACGCGCCTTGAGGGCTTCCTTTTCCCGGACACGTATGAGTTCTACGTCGGAATGCAGGCATCCAGCGCAATAAACAAGCTTCTGGAGAACTTCCACTACAGGGTCACGGATGAAATGATCACGCAGATGACGAATATGGGGCTTGATATCCGCTCTGTTGTCACGATGGCGTCGCTTATCGAGCGCGAGGCTGCAAACGACAATGAGCGCGGGCTTATCGCCTCTGTTATCTACAATCGCCTTGCGGTCGGAATGCCGCTTGGCATTGACGCGTCCATCCTTTATATCCACCCGGACCATGAGGGCGCGCCGACGGCGGACATGCTCACGGAGGACAGCCCGTACAACACGCGCCTGTACGCAAGCCTCCCGCCCACGCCGATAGCGAACCCCGGCCTTGCCTCGATACAGGCCGTGCTTGCGCCGGAGAGCACAAATTACTATTACTATGCGCTCGACACGGCGACGGGGCAGCACCGGTTCTTCACAAATTCCGGCGAGTTCGACGCCTTTGTCGCAACACAGAACTATGAATGATATGTTTGAGCTCCTGTCTCCGGCGGGGGATATGGAGAGGCTGATGATGTGCCTCAATTACGGGGCGGACGCCGTTTATCTGGCAGGGCGGCGCTTCGGAATGCGCGCCGCGGCGGTGAACTTTTCGGATGAAGAGCTTGTCCGCGCAGTGGAGCTTGCCCACGGGAAGGGTGTGCGGGTCTATGTAACCTGCAACACCCTCCCGCGGGAGGATGAGCTTGCCGAGATACCGCCGTACCTCGCATTTCTTCAGGATGCGGGCGTGGATGCGCTGATAATTGCCGACATCGGAATGCTGGAGCTTGTCAAGCGCTATGCGCCGCGCGTGAAGCGCCATGTAAGCACGCAGCTTGGCGTCATAAACAGCGCCACGGCGAACGCGCTTTACGCCATGGGTGCGGACACGGTCGTGCTTGCACGCGAGACCCCGTTGGAGGATATAAAAAAACTCCGCGCCAATACGCCGGAGGAACTGCGGATAGAGGCCTTCGTCCACGGGGCGATGTGCGTTTCCTTCTCGGGGCGCTGCCTTCTGTCAAATTACCTCACCGGCCGCGACGCGAACCGCGGCCAGTGCGCCCAGCCCTGCCGCTGGAAGTACCATCTGGTGGAGGAGAAGCGCCCCGGCGAGTATTTTGAAATAACCGAGGACGGGGGCACGTATATCCTCAACTCCCGCGACATGCGCATGATAGAATACCTGCCGCAGCTTATAGAGGCCGGTGTCACGAGCTTCAAGATAGAAGGGCGCATGAAGTCGGCCTATTACGCGGCTGTCGTCACCAATGCGTACCGCCACGCGCTCGACGCGGCAATTGCCGGGAAGCCGCTAGATAAGCTTTGGGTGGATGAGACCGATATGGTCAGCCACCGGCCTTATACCACGGGCTTTTACTTCGGCCAGCCCGGACAGCACTATGCCGAAGCCAGCTATCAGACGGCGGCAGACGTCGCCGCCGTTGTGGAAAGCTGTGAAAGCGACGGCACGGCCGTGCTGACGCAGCGCAATAAATTCTCGCGCGGCGACGAGCTGGAGCTGCTTTCGCCGTCCGCGCCGCCTGTGCGCTTCACGGCGGAGCATGTTTTCAATGCCGAGGACGAGGAGATAGAGGATACGCGCCACGCCATGATGGAAATACATATGCGTTTGCCCGCGTATGCGCCGAGGTACTCTATCCTGCGAAAACGCAGATAAAAAATCGTTGACAAAACGCGCGCATGTGATAAAATGCATTTTATAATTTACAGATCATATAGCTTTAGGCTGTGACGAAAAGAGCCGGAGCAGGGCATTGCAGAGAGGGGTCGTTCGGTGTGAGACCCTGTGCCTCATTCCGGCGGCCGCTTCTGAGCCTCCCTGGGAAACCGGGGCGTGTGCCCGCGTTAAGGGCGCTTGAGATGCCGCTGTGCGGCAATCAGGGTGGTACCGCGAAGCAAACCTTCGCCCCTGTTCCGGGGCGGAGGTATATTTTTTGGTGGAGGATAATGAAATGGAAAAATACGGTCTGAATCAGCTCCGTGAAATGTTTCTCAGCTTTTTCGAGAGCAAGGGGCATCTGCGTCTGCCGAGCTTTTCGCTCATCCCGCAGAACGACGCAAGCCTTCTTCTCATAAACTCCGGCATGGCCCCCATGAAGCCCTATTTCAAGGGTGAGCAGGAGCCGCCGCGCCGCCGCGTGTGCACCTGCCAGAAGTGCATCCGCACCGGCGATATTGAGAATATAGGCAAAACCGCGCGCCAC
>ENA-OUQC01000746-OUQC01000746.1-human-gut-metagenome-genome-assembly--contig:-NODE-746-length-20924-cov-4.228329_pt1 | contig 20924 bp, 21 predicted proteins | sample MGYA00237942_ERZ548815 | MGnify/ENA primary metagenome ERZ548815 (study PRJEB26490, sample SAMN05194722) | human gut metagenome | biome: terrestrial biome; feature: human-associated habitat; material... | reverse complement strand
TGCTCTTCGGCCACACGCACGTGCCGCTCGTGGACGCGGCGTCGCGGCCGATGATGATGAACCCCGGTTCGATTGGCGATCCCCGCCGCCCGACCTACGGCGTACTCGAATTCAGGGACGGACAAATTTATCCGTCGGTCTTCCGGCTGGACGCATAACAAAAAGAGATGTACCATGCGGTACATCTCTTTTCCTTTTCTCACCCGTTCCAAGCGCGCACCTGCTCGCGCAGCCAGTCGCACCAGGCGTCCACCCCTTCGCCGGTTTTGGCGGAGAGGGGGAATATCTTGAGCTTCGGGTTGCGCATGTGCGCGTATTCGACGACCTTTTCCATGTCAAAGTCGAAATACGGCAGCACGTCGATCTTGTTGATGATGAGTGCGTCACACACGGTGAAGATGAGCGGGTACTTGAGCGGCTTGTCGTGCCCCTCCGGCACGGAGAGGATCATCGCGTTTTTGACCGCGCCCGTGTCGAACTCCGCGGGGCAGACGAGGTTGCCGACGTTTTCGAGCACGACGAGGTCCAAGTCCTTCGTGCCGATCTCCTTGAGGCCCTGCTCCGTCATGCTTGCATCGAGGTGGCACATGCCGCCCGTGTGGAGCTGGATGGACTTGACGCCCGCGTCCGCGATGATCTTTGCGTCCACGTCGGAGTCGATGTCCGCCTCCATCACGCCGATACGCAGCTCATCCTTGAGCGCTTCAAGCGTGCGCAGCAGCGTCGTCGTCTTGCCGCTGCCCGGTGAGGACATCAGGTTCAGCAGAAACGTTCTGTCCTGCTTGAGCTGCGTGCGAAGGCGTGCGGCCTCGCGGTCGTTGTCGGCGAAGACGCTCTCTTTCACCTCGATGATCTTATAGGGTTCTGTCATATCGCCTCGATCTCCTTTAAGTTGATCTCGCTGCCCTGCTTGAGCCATGTTTTTTTGCTGCCGCAGTGCGGGCAGGTGCGGCCAAACTGCACGGTGGGATAGTCGCGCCCGCAGCCCTCGCAGTACGTAACAGCGGGGATGGTCTCGATCTTGAGCGCGGCCTCCGGTAAAAGCTCGGTCTTCTTGACTGCCCAGTTCCAGCAGCTTTCGAGTTCGTGCGGGATCGCACCGGACACCTCGCCGAGCTCGAGCGTCACGGACGCGACGTTCGTCAGGCCGTTTTCCTCTCCGATCTTTTCCACGCTCTTGATGACGTGGAAGACAATGCCCAGCTCGTGCATTACTTGCTCTTTCTCGCCGCACGCTTGATCTTGAACTCACGCTTGATCATGTACGGCAGGATGGCCTTCATCTTGTCCTCACAGGCGTACATCTTGCTGCACTCCGGTCTCTCGCGGTGCAGGTGGATGGCGTCGAACGCGCACTTTGTCGTGCAGACGCCGCAGCCGATGCACTTGTTCGGGTCGACGATGCTCGCGCCGCAGCTAAGGCAGCGCGCGGTCTCCTTTTTGATCTGCTCTTCGGTGAACGCGACGCGCTCGTCGCTAAACGTCCTGCGCAGCGCCTCGTTATAGCCGATGCGCTGGCGCGGCGTTGTGTCGTAATTGACGGGGATCAGAGCGTTCTCCTTGTCGAGCTCAATGAACTGGCGGCGGTTGCGGCCGATCGTGAGGTGCGCGCCCTGCACATAGCGGTGCAGGCTGATGGCGGCCTCCTTGCCGGCGGCAATGGCGTGGATAACGAATGCCGGCCCCGTAACAACATCGCCGCCTGCGAACACATCCGGCTCGCCGGTTTGGTACGACAGCTCATTGACCTTAACGCAGCCTTTTCTGTCAAGCTGCATAGCGCCTTTTTCGATGCCGCCCCAGTCGATGATCTGGCCGATCGCCCCGATAACGTTATCAACGTCCATAGTCTCAAATTCGCCCGTCGAAACCGGCGAACGCCTGCCGGAGGCGTCCGGAGCGCCAAGCTTCATTTTTTCAAGCTTCAGCGCCGTGACGGCTCCGTCTTTTCCGATTATCTCGACAGGAGAGGCGAGAAGATGAAGCTTCACGCCCTCGTTTAGTGCGTCCTCGATCTCCTCGGGATCTGCCTTGAGCTCGTCTCTTCCGCGCCTGTAAATGAGCGTGACTTCCTTTGCGCCCAGCCTTATCGCACTGCGCGCAACGTCAACCGAAACGTTGCCGCCGCCGATCACGGCAACACGCTCGCCGAGCTTAACGTGCTTGCCGGTAAGCGTTGAGCGCAGAAAATCAATGCCGCCGTAAACGCCGTCAAGCTCCTCGCCGGGAATGCCGATCGGAGCGCTTTTCTGCGCGCCGATCGCCATGTAAAACGCCTTGTATCCCTCAACTCTCAGCTCGTTGAGGCTTATGTCTCTGCCGACCTCAATGCCGGTTTTAAACTCAACTCCCAGCTCCTTTAAAACCTCGATCTCGGACAGAACAACGTCCTTTTCAAGCCTGAATGTCGGGATGCCCATGGTCATCATGCCGCCGAGAGTGTTTTCTTTCTCGAAAACTGTCACGGGATAGCCCTTTACCGCGAGGTAATACGCGCAGCTCAGTCCGGCAGGACCGGCTCCGATGACCGCGATCTTCTGCGGATACATTTTGCCGATCTGGTTGACCATCTTGGGAACAAATCTGTGCTCGGCTTTCATGTCCTGCTCGGCAATGAATTTTTTTATATCGTCTATCGCTATCGGATCGTCAATATCGCCGCGAGTACAGGCGTCCTCGCAGAATTTCGGGCACACTCGACCGCATATGGCAGGGAAGGGGTTTTCCTTTTTTATAAGCTCAAGCGCCTCCTGATATCTGCCCAGGGCGGCGAGCTTTATGTATCCCTGAACGGCGATGTGGGCCGGGCAGTTTGTCTTGCACGGCGCCGTGCCGGTCTCGACGACGTTTTCGCGATTTTCGCGCCAGTCCTCGTTCCAGTGCTCCTTTGTCCAGATCTTATCGTCCGGAGTTTCGGATTTTCTGATATTAAGCGGCTGCGTTGAGCAAAGCTTCTGGCCGAGGCGCAGCGCGTTCATCTGGCAGTTTTCAACACACTGGCCGCAGGCAACGCATTTTTCTTTGTCCACCTGCGCGCGATAGTTGGATTTCATGATCGTCGGATCGTTGAAAAGACGTCCGCCGCGCAGCGACAGGCAGGAGCACTCGCAGCAATTGCATATGCCGGATACCTCGCCGGTGCCGTCCGTGTTTGAAAGCTCGTGTATAAGTCCGTTTTCTTCGGCTCTTTTAAGTATTGCATAAGCTTCTTCTTTGCTTATTTCTCTGCCGTGGCCGGTTTTAACGTGGAAGTCGGCCGCCTTGTTGAGCATGATGCACATATCCTCTTCAAGGTGTCCGCAGCCCTCGCCCATTATCCTGCGAGTGCGTCGGCACGAGCATGCGGTAACGGCGATCTTCCACGCGTTATCTATGTATTTGCTCAGCTGATCGGATGAAACTGCGTGACGATTGAGGTCTATCGCCTTCTGCACCGGAATTACACGCATAACGCCCATACCGCGCGGCAGGTTCGGAGTCATTAGCTTCATGTTTTTCAGCGTGTATTCGTCAAAGCACCTGGCTATCTCGGGGTGAGCTTCGACCTGCTCCTTGTTTCCTACCATCATTTCCATTATGCCAGGAACCCAGCAGGGCAGGGTGTAGTAGTCGCGGCCGTCATCGGGGCTCGTGTAAGTGACGACAACGCCCTCGTTTGCAAGCTCCCACAGAAGCTTTTTTGTAACCTCCGGCGGCTTGCCGCAGCGTTTAGCGATCTCGTCAAGCGTAAGACTGTGCCGCACCTTGCACGCAAGGGCTACGTCTGCCTGCTCGTCGGTCACTACCTCGGCCAGGATCCTGTACTCCGGATCACCGGGAACGTTTGGTATGCCGGTTCGTGCTTCGAGCGTGATCTTGTTTGCAAGCGCAAGAATTTTAGGTCTGAATGCCATAGTGTTGCTCCTTCCTTTACTTTAATGCACATCATGTACAAACACTCTTGCGTTAAGAATATCACGTTTAACTGATTTGTCAATGTTTTAGGAAAAATGTGCGCAAAATTTATATGATTTGTACATGCAATGGTGGAATACAATAGCCTGAGGTGATTCAATGCTTGGAATATCGCTGGCCATGCTTGTCGGCAGTGCGCTGCTGATGCTCAGACTTTCGCCGGGAGGGTCGTTCCCGAGTCCGCTTTCGCAGGAAGAGGAGAAAAAATATCTCACGCAGTGGCAAAATGGATATATCTCCGCTCGCAACGTCCTTGTTGAGCACAATCTCCGCCTTGTTGCTCACATCATTAAAAAATATTATACGCAGACAAACGATATCGAAGACCTAATATCCATCGGAACTATCGGACTTATAAAGGGGATAAATACCTATAAGCCCGATAAAGGCATCCGCCTTGCCACCTACGCTTCACGGTGCATAGAAAATGAGATACTAATGCATTTTCGCAGCCTTAAGAAGACTATGGGTGACGTCAGCCTTTCTGATGTGCTGGATACCGACGGAGAAGGGAACAACTTATCTCTTATGGATGTTCTGGCTCAGGACGATGAAATGAGCGAAAAAATCGGCGATATTGAGCTTTGCGGCCGGCTGCGCGGACTTGTTGACAGTGTCTTAAACGAGCGCGAAGCAAGAATAATACGCTTGAGGTACGGCCTTGCCGGCGCGGCTCCGATGACTCAGCGTGAAACCGCAAAAGTGTGCAGTATAAGCAGATCCTACGTCAGCAGACTTGAAAAGAAAGCGCTCGAAAAACTCAGGTCCGAGCTTGGCGATGACGCATACATATAATTATCTTGTGCAGGCCGAGCTTTTGTGATAGAATAACGTAAAAAACTCAGGGAGGTGAGCTCGGGTGCGTATTAAGAAAACTGTGTGGACGTTTTTCATGCTTATAATGGCGGCAACGTTGGTGCTGATAATTAACTCGCGCGTTCAGCTCACTTCTGAAGTCGTTGTAGGGGGCGCAGACTCTGTATTTGTCAAAACCAATACGTTGACAGATCCTATGGCCGAGTACGAAAACTCAAGCAAAGCGTCTCTTGAAAAATACGCGGATCTTGAGTTCCCGTCGATCACCATAACCGAGTGGCAGTATGTGCTTATTAATAAAGATACGCCTATCAAGTCATACGCGCCCTCAGTCAGGCAGTTCGGCTCTGACGGACCGTATGTTGATAAACGCATGATCGACAGCTTGTCCGCGCTTGTCGATGCGGCTAAGGAAGCAGGATTTGAGCCGTATATCAGCGTCGGATACAGGTCATATGCCGATCAGCAGCAGCTATTTAATGAAAAGGCATCGGAGCTGAGCCAAAACGGAGTGTATACATATGAAGAAGCCCAGCAGATAGCTGCAGAGATAGTTGCAAAGCCGGGCACAAGCGATCATCAGACCGGTCTTGCCGTAGATATTCTCGACAAAGAGTATGAAGTGCTAGATTACAGCAAGATGGATTCGAAGTTTTTTGATTGGCTCGACGCAAACTGCGCTCAGTTTGGCTTTATAAAGCGCTACCCGAGCAATAAGAAAAGCGTCACCGGTTGGGATGAGCCATGGCACTACAGGTATGTGGGCAAAGAAGTGGCTGAGTTTATCATGAAAAACGGAATGTGCCTTGAAGAATTTGCTGCGCACTATAAATAACCGATAAATTGTGTGTGAGTATGCAAAAAATGCTTGCAATCACGATATATAGGTGGTATTATAATAAGGTAAGTTAGTTAGTATGCGAGAGTGGGTTCCAGCCCACTCTTTTTGTTGAGCATTTTGCGGATTATAAAAACAGGAGCTTTGTTATGAGCAAGATCAGTGATAAAGTCGAAGCGCTTGCGCGCCCGGTCGTTGAGGAAGAGGGCTGCAAGCTGTGGAGTGTTGAGTATATTAAAGAAGCCGGAACGTGGTATTTGCGTATTTTCATTGATAAAGACGGCGGCGTCGGCATTGCCGACTGTGAAGCGATAAGCCGCAGGCTTGACCCGATACTTGACGAGGCCGACCCCATTCCGGAAAGCTATGTGTTCGAGGTCGGTTCGGCAGGAGCGGAGCGCGAGCTTAAGCGCCCGTCCGATTTTGAACAGTTCATCGGCTCGGATGTCGAAGTGAAGCTCTATCAGTCGTATGAGGGAAGAAAAACTTTAGTTGGAACGCTCGAGGAATACAATGACGGAAATATCACCGTTTCGGGTGTTGAGCTTAAAAAGGAACAAATTGCGCAGGTCAGGCTGCATGTAACCATATAATAAAGAAGAGGTAAATTGAAAATGAATGCTGAATTTTTCTCTGCAATCGAAGATCTTGAAAAAGAAAAGGGAATACCCAGAGAATATATGTATGATAAAATCAAGCAGGCTATGCTTGCTGCGTTCCGGCGCGACAATCCCGAGTGTGCGGATAATGTCGATATTCTGCTTGACGAGGACAGAAAGCGCATTGAAATGTATGTAAACAAGGTTGCCGTCGAGCAGGTCGAGGAGCCTGCGCTCGAGATAGACCTTGAGGCCGCGAAGAAAATCACCAAGCGCGCAAAGCTTGGTGATACAATAAAGATCCCGGTTGAGACTAAAAAATTCGGACGTATTGCGGCTCAGGCTGCAAAGCAGGTGATCATCCAGGGCATCCGTGAGGCCGAGCGAGGCATAGTGTATGAGGAGTTTACATCCAAAGAGCATGAGATACTCACCGGTGTTGTTTCTCGCATCGAGCCGAGAACCGGCAGCGTTTCGATCCGCATCAGCTCCAATAGCGAGTATACCGAGGCGATGCTCTCTCCCAATGAGCGGATCAAGACCGAGCCCCTGAAGGAAGGCGACCGCATAAAGGTCTATGTCGTTGAAGTCAGAAATTCAACCAAGGGTCCTCAGGTTCTCATAAGCCGCACTCATCCCGGACTTGTCAAGCGACTGTTTGAGCTTGAAGTTCCCGAAATATTTGACGGAACGGTAGAGATAAAGTCCATCGCTCGCGAAGCCGGAAGCCGTACCAAGATGGCGGTGTGGTCAACCGATCCCGACGGCGATCCCATTGGTTCTTGCGTTGGTCCGAAGGGCGGCCGCGTTGCCAGCATAGTCGATGAGCTTGGCGGCGAGAAGATAGACATTATTAAATACAGCGAGATCCCCGAGGAATACATTGCCGCTGCTCTCGCTCCCAGTGAGGTCGTCAGCGTTACCATGCTTGAAGACGGCAAGAGCTGCCGCGTGATCGTTCCCGACAGTCAGCTTTCGCTCGCCATCGGTAAGGAAGGCCAGAACGCACGTCTCGCAGCACGCCTGACGGGATTTAAGATCGACATAAAGCCCGAGTCGGAGGCATAAACGAAAGGAGGCAGCCGCAGTGCAGAAGAAAATACCGATGAGGCAGTGTTTAGGCTGCCGAGAAATGAAACCGAAGCGCGAGCTTATCCGTGCGGTCAAGTCGCCGGACGGGGAAGTGAGCCTTGATTTTAAGGGAAAAATGCCCGGCAGAGGCGCCTATCTGTGCCCTAACGGGGAGTGCCTGAAAAAAGCAATGAAGTCAAAAGCGCTTGAAAGAGCTTTCTCAACGCAGATCCCGGCTGAGATATACGACGCTCTCGAAAAGCAGATGGAGGCAAATCAATGAGAGAGAAAGCCTTGAATCTGCTTGGCCTTATGCGCAAGGCAAACGCTCTGCGCATCGGCGAAGAGGAAACGGGCGCCGCTGTCAGAGAGCACGAGGCAAAGCTCGTTTTGCTTGCGTCCGACGCATCGCCAAATGCGCGAAAGCGTGCATCGGGATATATGTACGGCAGCAAAGCGCCGCTGATAACGGTTCCGTTTACAAAGGAAGAGATATCCGAGCATGTCGGCAAGCCGGGCTGCTCAATGGCTGCTGTGTGCGATATCGGCTTTGCCGACGCACTTATGCAGAGACTGTGCGATATATCTCCCCAGGAATACGATGAAGCGGCACAGATCATACAAAGGCGAGCGCAGGAAAGCAAAAAGCGCAAAGACGACGTTCGGCAGAAAAACAAGAGGACAGGTAAAAGGAGGACTAATGCATGAGCATGATTAAATACAGAGTACACGAGGTAGCAAAAGACTTTAACACCACATCCAAGGTGATAACTCAGATATTAACGGATTATGCTACGACTCCTAAAAACCACATGCAGGTTCTTGAGAACAACGAGCTTGACGTTATATTTGAATATCTGACCCAGCATAATCAGGCCGAAAGTCTTGCGGATATATTTGCGTCCGCGCCGAAGGCCGGAGAGGCAAAGCCTGCCGAGAAAAAGCAGGAAAAGACCGCTGCTGCAAAGCCTGCCGAGAAAGCACACACCGCGCAGCAGCCGGCTCCCGAAAAGAAGGAAAAAGAGAATAAGCCGCATGTTCCGCGCCAGGTAGCGGAGAAGCGCGTTGTCGATACCCGAGGCAGCGCAGCGGTGAACATAGCCAAGTATGACGAGAAGTTCGACAACATGGCCGGCGACAAGAGCCGCAATCGTGACCGCGACCGCAAAGGCGGCAAGGAGAAGATCGTCAACAAGGCAAAGCAGCGCCAGCAGGGTCAGGCAGCATCGGCAAAGCGCCGTCAGGAAGAGCGCGATAAGATGCAGAAGCTTCAGCTTGAGATCGCAAAGAAGCAGCAGCTCAAGGTAATGATACCGGACGAGATCAACGTCGGTGAGCTGGCTGCAAGAATGAAGAAATCTGCCGGCGAGGTCATAAAGCGCCTTATAAAGCTCGGTGTTTTTGCATCCGTTTCCGACGTTGTCGATTACGACACTGCGGCACTGGTTGCAATGGAATTCGGCTGCAAGGTCGAAAAGGAAGTCGTTGTGACCGTCGAAGAGAAGCTTATAGACGATCATGAAGACAGCGCAGACGAGCTCGTCGGCCGTGCTCCGGTCGTTGTTGTTATGGGTCACGTCGACCACGGCAAGACCTCACTGCTTGACTATATCCGCCATGCAAACGTTGCATCCGGTGAGGCAGGCGGCATAACCCAGCATATCGGCGCATATACCGTTGAAATCAACGGCAGTCCCATAACCTTCCTGGATACTCCGGGCCATGAGGCATTTACATCCATGCGTGCGCGCGGCGCAATGGTCACCGATATCGCAATACTCGTTGTTGCTGCCGACGACGGCATTATGCCGCAGACCATTGAGAGCATTAACCACGCCAAGGCAGCCGGCATTCCGCTTGTTGTCGCTATCAACAAGATGGACACGGTCGGCGCAAACCCCGAGCGTATTAAGCAGCAGCTTACCGAATATGATATAGTTCCCGAGGAATGGGGCGGCGATACCATCGTTTGCCCGATATCGGCCAAAACCGGCGAGGGCATCGACAATCTGCTCGAAAACCTCGTTATACTTGCAGAGGTTCAGGAGCTCAAGGCTAATCCAAACCGTGCGGCAAAGGGAGCTGTTATAGAAGCGAGACTTGATAAGGGCCGCGGCCCGATCATGACCGTTCTTGTCCAGAACGGTACGCTTAAGCTCGGCGATATCATCATTGCCGGTACCGCCGTCGGCCGTGTGCGCACGATGATAAACGATAAGGGCGTTCGCATCACCGAGGCAGGCCCCTCGGTTCCAGTTGAGATATCCGGCATGTCCGAGGTCCCCAGTGCAGGTGATACATTTAATGCCGTTGCCGATGAGCGCATGGCTCGCGAGCTTGTTGAAGAGCGCAAGACCCAGCAGAAGAACGCTGCGTTCGGAAGCAGCAAGAAGGTAAGCCTTGAGGATCTGTTCAGCCAGATCCAGGCCGGTGAGATGAAAACTCTCAACATCATCGTTAAGGCCGATGTTCAGGGTTCTGCCGAGGCCGTTAAAGCATCGCTTGAAAAAATCACAAACGACGAAGTGTGCGTTAAGGTCATCCACAGCGGCGTCGGCGCAATCAATGAATCCGATGTTATGCTCGCTGCCACATCCGGCGCAATAATCGTCGGCTTCAACGTTCGTCCGGACAATGCCGCACGCGACAGTGCCGCAAGAGCGAATGTCGATATGCGCATGTATCGCGTAATTTACGACTGCATAAATGAGATTGAGGCAGCAATGAAGGGCATGCTCGCGCCGAAGTTTGAGGAAGTCATAATCGGCCATGCCGAGGTTCGCGAGACTTATAAGGTCTCCAAGGTCGGCACAGTCACCGGATGCTATGTCCTTGACGGTAAGATCCAGCGTGGCTGTTCGGTTCGTGTACTGCGTGATAACATCGTTATCCATGAGGGCGAGCTTGCATCTCTGCGCCGCTTTAAGGACGATGTCAAGGAAGTTGCCAGCGGATACGAATGCGGCATGCAGGTCGAAAAATTCAACGACATCAAGGTCGGCGACATTATTGAGTGCTTCGTTATGGAGCAGGTAAAAGTCTGATAAATAGTTTTGGGCGGTCGTTCAGGCCGCCCAACGCATAGATACAGGAGGAGAAATATGCCCTCAAATAAATTAGCAAGAACAAACGATGATATTCAACTCATTATGAGCAAGCTTCTGCGCGAGATCAAGGATCCGCGGGTGAATCAGGGCATGATAAGTGTAACGCGCGTTGAAACAACGGGCGATATGCGCTATTGCAAGATATGGCTTTCCGTAATGGGATTGAAAAACGAAAAAGAGTTCAAGAAGGGACTCAAATCTGCGTCGGGCTGGCTTAGACGTGAGCTTGGAAACTCGCTCAAGCTTCGAAATACCCCGGAACCTGTATTTGAGATCGATCACAGCATCGAATACGGCGCGCATATCAACGAGATCATAAGCAGCCTTGATATTAAACACGATGAGGACGAAGAATGAATATCAAAGAATGTGCCGCATGGCTCAAGGAGCAAGATAATATTCTGCTCCTTACCCATGTTCGCCCCGATGGGGATACGCTCGGCGGCGCTGCGGCGCTGTGCTCGGCGCTGCGCAGAACGGGCAAAAATGCCGCGCTTTTTAATAATCCGGATATTACACCGAAGTATTTTAAATATGTAAAGGACTTCGTGTCCGATAATTTTGATTTTGTATGCACTCTGGCAGTGGATGTTGCCGAAGCGCATATGCTGCCGACGGGCTTTTCAGGAGACGTTGATGTCTGCATTGACCACCACCCGTCAAACTCTCACTATGCCGAAAAGCTTCTGCTTGACGGCAGCAAAGCCTCGTGCGGCGAGATCGTACTTGAGGTCATAAAAGCGCTCTGCGGTGATGTTACGGCGCAGGAGGCAAGCCTTCTGTACATGGCAGTGTCAACCGATTGCGGTTGCTTCCGCTATGCAAATGTAACGAGCGAAACGTTTGCGGCGGCAAGCGAGATTTTGCAGTACGGCGCAGAGGTTCAAAAGCTTAATTTTGACCTGTTCCGTCAGGTTTCCCGTGCCAGAATGACGCTTGAGGGCAGCATACTTTCGGGACTGAAATACTTCTTTGATGGGGAAGTTGTTGCCGCAACGGTGACGCGCAAAATGATGAGCGATGCCGGGGCAACGGAAAACGACTGCGATGATATTGCAGGTATCCCGGGCAAGGTTGAAGGATGCGTTGTCAGCCTTGTTATACGCGAAATGGGAGATAAAAAGTGCAAGGTGTCTGTTCGATCGCAAAAAGTTTTCGACAGCAGCGCGCTCTGCGCCCGTTTTGGCGGCGGCGGACATAAAATGGCCTCAGGCTGTACGATAGAAGCATCTCCCGAAAAAACGCTTGATATGCTCATCTCCGCCATAGGCGAGGTGCTTTGATGAACGGGATCATCCTCATCGATAAGCCGCAGGGTTGGACGAGCCATGATGTTGTTGCAAAGCTGCGCGGCATACTGCATGACCGCCGCATCGGACACTCAGGAACGCTTGACCCGCTTGCAACTGGGCTGCTCGTTGTTTTTGTCGGCAGAGCGACCAGAGCAGTGGAATTTGCCGAGGCTGATAGTAAGGAGTATATCGCCGGACTTCGCCTTGGGCTGAGTACGGATACGCAGGACATAAGCGGAAATGTTATTTCCGAGTGCAGTGACCTACCGGATGAAGAAGCTGTGTACAGAGCCGTAAACGGCTTTGTTGGGGATATTGAGCAGATACCTCCGATGTATTCGGCAGTCAAGATCGGCGGCAAAAAGCTGTATGAGCTTGCGCGCAAAGGCCAAAGCGTTGAGCGCTCCCCAAGAAAAATTACAGTCTCGTCGATTGAGATCATCGGCAGAGAAGGCGGCGATTATCTATTAAAAATCGCCTGCTCAAAGGGAACATATGTGCGCACTTTGTGCAACGATATCGGTGCTTCTCTCGGCTGCGGCGCATGCATGAGCAGCCTTAGAAGGATAAGCGCCGGCGCGTTTTCAATTGAAGATGCGCACAGCATCGACGAAGTCGAAAATGCTGCAAATGATGGACGGATGGTTGACATAATGCTGCCTGTGGACACTCTTTTTTCTGCTTTGCCTGAGCTTAAAGTGCCTGAGAGCGCAGCAAAGCGTCTGAAAACCGGCAATATAATAAAAATCTCCGCACATGACTGTGACTACAGAGTGTATTCCGAATCAGGCGAATTTCTGCTGGTAGGCAAGGCCGAAAACGGAAAACTAAAAACAATAAAAAGCTTTTTTGAGGTTAGCCAATGACAAAACAGAAAGTAATGGCGCTCGGATTTTTTGACGGCATACATGTCGGACACGCAGCGCTTATCAACAAGATAAAGCAGCGCGCGGAAGAGACGGGCGCAGAGCCTGCCGTGCTTACATTTGATGTGCACCCCGATAACCTTGTTTTCAAAAAAACCGTGCCGCTTATCAACAGCGCCGAAGACAGAGAGAACATACTCAGCCGCTGCTTTGGCATAGACGATGTTGTTGTTATCCACTTTAACCAGCGCGTCATGCATATGGATTGGCAGGATTTCATTGACGAGCTTATTGACGAGATGAATCTCCGATGGATCGTCGTGGGGCACGATTTCTGCTTTGGATACAAAGGCCTCGGTACGGCCGAAAAGCTCAAAGCTTACTGCGCAGAGCGCGGTGTCGGATGCGATATTATACCGGCTGTCTGCCGCGACGGTGTTGTTGTAAGCTCAACGCTTATACGGCAGCTCATCGAAACCGGAGAGATGGAAAAAGCCAATGAATACCTCGGCCATCCGCATACGCTCACCGATGTTATACGCACAGGCTATCACCTCGGAACGAAGATGGGTACGCCGACAATAAATATGAGCTTTCCGCAGGGAGTTATAATTCCTCGCCACGGAGTGTATGCCGCAAAGGCATATATTGACGGGCAGGAGTATATGTCGGTCACAAACGTTGGCATTCGCCCCACCGTCAGTGATTCGGGCAACGTGAATGTAGAGAGCTTTTTGCTTGATTTCTGTGGAAATCTTTACGGCCACCGTGCGCGCATTGATTTCTATAAATTCCTTCGCCCCGAGCGAAAGTTTGACGATGTCAACGAACTTGCAGCCCAGATAAAGAGTGATGCTCAAACAACAAGAGAGTATTTTGAACGAATAAAATAAAAAATAAGCGCTGCGAGTTTTTCGCAGCGCTTAAATCATGTAAAATTATCCGTTGAAAACTATTCCCTTTGTGCTGTCAAGAGGAGCAATGCTTATCCAGGTCTTACCGACGCTCAGGTTAAGGGGAGTGCCGTCCTTGAGCGTGTAGTGGAAGTTATCCGCACGGTCGGCGCGCGTCCAGTTGATCTCAACATATTTGCCGCCGGTGAAGAAATATCCGGTGCCTGAGCCTGTGAGCTCCATGGCCTGACGGCCGTAGCTGTCAATGGTCTTGGTGGGAATATTGAGGACTATGACATTTGCAAGGTCTATCGAGCTGTTATTTCCGCCGTCTATATACTCATCTCCGCTTATAAATGCATGGTAGCATTTCTTGTCCGCGTCATACTTAAAGGTCGTATTGTAGTAAGAGTAGTAAACGGTGAAGTCGGCCGAAGAGCTTGTGCACTGGGAAACGGCATCCTCTGCAAAGCTGAGACCGTAGGTGTTGTCATAGCTGCTGTCGTGCTTGAGCTCGTAATTGTTCTTGCAGAAGGAGGCAAGCTTGCTGCCGTCGGCAAACAGGGTGTGCTCAACATTCTTGCCCTGGCTGAGACGAGTCTGATCGCGGTAGTAGCTGGAAGCTTCACCGGAACGAGCGCCGCGTACACCGTCCATGTTGTCAATGCCGAGTGCCTTTATGTCCGAATATGCCTGCTCGCTTCCGCCGGCGTGAATGTAGATCGCGTCATAAGCCTGAGCCATGCTGATGTAATACGGTCTTGCACTGCGCAGCGAGCCGACGGTTATTCCGTCAACGTCATTAAACACAGCCATCATACGGGTAATGCCGCCTTCGGCAAGCGCTTCATAGATGATCGAAGCCTGCGACAGGCCGACAGAGGGACGTGCGTCGGGGTGGTTGTTTATCATAACACAGTACGGACGCAGATCGCTATTGTCCTCGCTGACCTTTTCGCCCGTCAGTGGATTGATAGGACCGTTCACTACTTCGTTCTTGTTCAGCCCGTCGCCATTGACATCGGGCGCATCGGGAGATTTTTCTTCATCCTTGCCGCAGCCTGCAAACAGGCACAGCACCATAAGAACCGAAAGAACGAGTGCCAGTATTCTCTTCAAATTGAAACACCTCACATTTTGTAGATTTGCTTGGAAATATGGCTAATTAATTATACTATTTGCAGGGCATATTGTCAAACGGCCGGAAATGTGTTAGTATTTATGTAGGAGATGATTGCAATGTACGAACAGATAAAAATAGAAACTGAAAACGCAGTAAGAGAGCTTGTTGAAAAGTCAAAGCTCAAGAAGGGCTCACTTGTTGTAGTTGGCTGCTCGTCCAGCGAGATACTCGGCGAGCATATCGGCAAGGGCTCGTCACCCGAGACCGGCGTAGTCGTAGCCGAGGCTATACTCAAGGTGCTGAACGAAAACGGCATATATCTTGCAGCGCAGTGCTGCGAGCATCTTAACAGAGCGCTCGTCGTTGAGCGCGCCGCTGCCGAGAAATATATGCTTGATGAGGTCTGCGTAAGACCCATGCCCAAGGCCGGCGGATCATTTGCAACCGCCGTGTATGACAGAATGAGCGACCCGGTTATGGTTGAGCATGTCAAAGCTCATGCCGGCATAGACATCGGCTGCACGCTTATCGGCATGCACCTTAAAGATGTTGCCGTTCCTCTGCGTCTGTCGGTTAAGAAGATAGGCGATGCACTTGTAACGGCGGCTTACACGCGGCCGAAGCTCATAGGCGGAGTAAGGGCGCATTATCCCGAATAAAATTTTCAAGGCATTGGATTTGACCAATGCCTTGTTCTTTTCTAATCTGCGCTTCTGATCCCAATGCCGCAGCCGCGCATGCTTTCGGCCAGCCGCTGCATGTGCTCCGGGGATATCTCCGTTAACGGAAGCCTGAGCTTTCCGCAATCAAAGCCTATCATTTTCATTGCCGCCTTTACCGGGATGGGGTTTGTTTCTATAAACAGATCGGAAAACAGCCGAGAATACTTGAAATAAAGCTGCTGTGCCTGAAGAAAATTTCCGTCGAGGCAAAGCTCACACAGCTTCGCAACAGCGGCCGGAACAACATTTGATGCGACCGAAATAACGCCTAAAGCGCCCAGCGCCATCATCGGCACGGTGTTGTCGTCGTTTCCGCTCCATATGAACAGGTCGTTGCCGCATTCGGCTCTTGTTGCGGCAAAAAGGCTGAAATCGCCGGAGGCCTCCTTAACTCCGTTTATGTTAGGGTGCTTTGAAAGCTCAATGTAGGTGTCGAGCTTTATTCCGACGCTCGTTCTTGACGGTACGTTATACACGATCATCGGAATATCAACCCTGTCGGCAACGTATGTAAAGTGCTTTATCAAGCCGCTTTGCGTTGCTTTGTTGTAGTATGGCGTCACCATGAGAACACCGTCGGCGTCGCAGCGCAGGGCGCAGCGCGCAAAGCCTAAGGCCTTTGCCGTGTCGTTGCTGCCTATGCCGGCGATTATTTTCATGCGCCCGTCGTTGTGCCTGCAGGTAAATTCAATAAGCTCTTCATGCTCATAGCGGCTCATCGTTGCATTCTCGCCCGTAGTTCCGCAGACAACGATTGCAGATGTTCCGTTATCGTATTGAAAGTCAATTAGCTCAGCCATTTTGTCATAGTCAATGCCGTTTTCGTTAAACGGAGTTACGATTGCGGTGCATGATCCTTTGAATATCGGAGTTTTGAACATAAGGTACCCCCAATCATAATGCTTTTTAATATTATGACCGCGCTTGCACGCATATGACTTGTTGAATTATTCGGAGTTTTGTATTATAATATAAGCTCATGCAATTGTACATTATAAAAACGGAGCATTTTTGCAATGAATAAATCGGATTTTGATTTTTACCTTCCTGAGCGGCTGATTGCTCAAACACCGCTTGAAAAACGTGATTCATCGCGCCTGCTGCACCTTGATAAAAAAACCGGTGCGATAGAGCATGGGCACTTTCACGATATAACGAAATATCTGAAAAAAGGCGACTGCCTTGTTATGAACGACTCCAGAGTTCTGCCTGCACGACTGATCGGATCCCGTCTCAGCGGCGGACTTGTTGAGCTTGTGCTGCTGCGCGATCTTGGCGACGGATGCTGGGAATGCCTCAGCCGGCCGGGAAGAAAGACTAAGCCCGGAACAGAGCTTACATTCGGTGACGGCGAGCTTACGGCAACGGTGATGGATGTTGCCGAGGGCGGAAACAGAATCGTCAAATTCCACTTTGAGGGCATATTTATCGAGAAACTCGAAAAGCTCGGCAAAATGCCGCTGCCGCCCTATATAAAAGAAGAGCTTCAGGACTCGGAGCGTTATCAGACCGTTTATTCTCGTGAGCTTGGAAGTGCAGCCGAGCCGACTGCCGGTTTGCATTTTACAAAGGAGCTGCTGAAAGAGATAGAAGATATGGGCGTGAAAACGTGCTTTGTCACGCTCCATGTCGGCCTCGGAACATTCAGGCCGGTCAAGGCCGAGAAAATCGAGGAGCACGAGATGCACTCGGAGTTCTGCATCGTTCCGAAGGAAACGGCAGATATAATTAACGAAACCAAGAAAAACGGCGGCAGAGTTATTGCTGTCGGAACAACTTCATGCCGCACGCTCGAAAGCTTTGCAAAAGCAGACGGAACAATGGAGGCAAGCTCCGGGTGGACAAATATTTTCATCTATCCGGGCTATACATTCAAATGTATTGATGCGCTTATAACCAATTTCCATCTGCCCGAAAGTACGCTTATCATGCTTGTATCTGCGCTTGCCGGAAGAGAGAATGTTCTGCATGCATATTCCGTAGCCGTCGAGGAAGAATACAGATTCTTTTCTTTTGGTGACGCCATGATCGTCGAATAGGGGAGGGGACCAATGTACAAACTTAAAAAGCAGGAAGGCATTGCTCGCCGCGGCGAGCTTGAGACTCCGCACGGAACAGTTCAGACGCCGGTGTTCATGAATGTCGGTACGGCGGCCGCGATCAAAGGCGCGCTATCAGCTGCCGACCTCAAAACTATCGGATGCCAGGTCGAGCTGTCAAACACATATCATCTTCACCTTCGTCCCGGTGACGAGCTGGTGCGAGATATGGGCGGACTGCATAAGTTCATGACCTGGGACGGCCCGATACTGACCGACAGCGGCGGATTTCAGATTTTTTCGCTCGCAAGTCTGCGCAAAATAAGCGAAGAGGGTGTGAAGTTCAATTCGCACATTGACGGCCGGCATATATTCATGGGACCGGAGGAGAGCATGCGCATTCAGGCAAACCTCGGCTCGGATATTGCAATGGCGTTCGACGAGTGCATAAAGATCCCATCGCCGCGCGAATATGTTGAGAAATCCTGCGATCGCACCTATCGTTGGCTCGTAAGATGCAAAGCCGCGCTCTCGGAATATAACAGCCGCGAGGATGCCGTAAATCCCGGGCAGATGCTGTTCGGAATAAACCAGGGTGCCACTTTTGAGGATGTTCGTATAGAGCACATGAAGAAAATTGCCGAGCTTGACCTTCCGGGCTACGCTATCGGAGGACTGGCCGTCGGCGAGACTCATCAGGAAATGTACGATACTATCCAGGCCGTTGAGGAATATATGCCGAAGGACAAGCCCAGATATCTCATGGGCGTGGGAACTCCGGGAAATATAATTGAGGGCGTTGCGCGCGGCGTTGACTTTTTTGACTGCGTCATGCCGGCGCGAAACGGCAGACACGGGCATCTGTTTACCTGGAACGGAATTATAAACATAAAAAACGAAAAGTATATGCGCGATGAGCAGCCGATAGATCCCGAGTGTGATTGCCCCGTGTGCAAGCGCTACAGCAGGGCTTATGTCCGCCATCTGTTCAAGGCAAACGAAATGCTTGCCATGCGCTTTGCGGTAATGCATAATCTTTATTTCTATAATAAGCTCATGGAAAAGATACGCATGAGTCTGGATAACGATAATTTCGAACAGTTACGATCAAAATATACAAAAATGTTGGATACAAGGATATAAAACACTTGAAATACTCGGCATTAATATGTATAATTAATTAGATATCAGAATAAGCAAAAAATTTTTTAATATAAGGAGCAAAATATGTTTTTAGCAGCAGCTACCGGAGCAGGCGGCTCCAGTTCCATGATCATCATTCTTCTTCTGTTCTTCGTTCTGATGTGGTTCTTCATGATCAGACCCGAGAAGAAAAAGCAGAAGAAGATAGAGGCAATGCGCAGCGCACTGAGCGTCGGCGATGAGATCGTCACTATCGGCGGCATTATGGGTACTATCGTCCACGTCACTGAGGATGACATCACCATCGAGACCGGCGAAGACAAGGTTCGCGTTCAGTTTAAGAAGTGGGCTGTCAGCAGCAACGTAAGAGCTGACGCAGCGGAAGCAAAAGAGAAAAAGTAATAGCTGCCTTGCGGCATAAAAATACCTTCGGACAAATATGATGTACAAACATCATGTGCCGGAGGTATTTTTATGTCTGCAAGCAAGAACAAATCAAAAAGCGGCATCGTTACCGGAACGATCATTGCAATAGTGCTGACTGCTTTAATGTGCGGCGTATACGCGCTGCTCGTTAAAAACGGAAAACTTACGGATGACTACTCGGACGTTATAATAAGCGCGTCAATTGCCCTGGCTGTGTTTATAGGCGCACTGCTGTCTAATTCGGGGCAGGGGAGGAGAGGGATATCCGGTCTTGCGGTGGGCGTAATTTATGCGTTCGTCGTTGTTTCTGTGCCGCTTCTCGCATATCCGACTGAGGTAGATTGGCTAAAGATCATCAGAATTATTGCCATAGCGGCTGTGAGCGGAGCAGTAGGTGGAAGCATCAATTTAGTCAAAAGTAACAAAAGCTTTCACAAAAATCGCAAAAAGAAAAATTAGATAACTATTTGTATATATTGCATTTGGTTGACATAATTTTAGCTAATAACCTATATGTAGTGAAAAATGCAAGATATCCAACCTAAATATTGCGATTGGGACCCTGGAAGAACTGGGTTACAGCAGATGACGGTAATGTGGTTTACATAACAGAGTTAACATAATATATCGACATAATTAACAAAATTGATAATATTTTTAGAAAACGCTTGATTACATTGAAAAATTGTATTATATTGTGTTTACACAGAAGTTATGTAAATCCATGAGTTATTCTCCGCTGATTTTCGTAAATGTGAGGAGAAACTGATGGATAATATTGATTTACGTAAAAAGCCCGGAGCATTTAATGCTTTTCCGCTTGGAACAGCGCTCGTATCTGCGGCGTTTGCGCTTGGCGCTGTTTCTCTGACTTTGCTTTTAAGAAGCGATTCGAGCAGTGTTATGTCTATCTCGACGTGCGCGGTAACGGATTTATGGCTTTGCTTTGCACTGCTGATTCTTGCCCAGGCGCTGTGCATTATAATGCCGTGTGCTCGTGTTCTGACGGCTGTATTTGCTGTTTTGACAGGTGCCGACGCTGAGCTTATCTCGTACAGCTATTCCGAATTTGCGCTTTTTTCACCTGAGTTTTTTGCTCTGTTTGGTGTTATTTTCGCATTTTCGGCGGCAGGCGTGTATGCATGTGACAGAGCTTTTACGCTTTCGCCGAAGCTGAGAGCATTTATCCGCGCCGACCGCAGGCTGCGATACGAGCTTAATCTGTTCTGTGCTGTGTTTGCTGCGCTTATGCTTGCCGCGATCGTTTCTGCGGCGCTGTTTATTCTGTGATATCCAAGAAAGGGGGTTGCCGGATGCTTAATTCTGAGTGCCTCGAAGTTTTTAATAAGTATCTTGTCGAGGTCAAAAAGTGTTCCACAAATACCCTCAGTTCCTATATGCGTGATGTTCGCCAATTTGGTGACTACATGCAAACACACACGACGGAGGATATAGTCAGCGCAACAGAGGACGAGCTTTCCGAATATATTGACTGGCTCAAAGGCAACGGCAAATCTGTCGCAACGGTGTCGCGTGCCATTGCATCGCTCAAATGCATGTACGGTGTGCTCTGTGAGGACGGATATGTCAGTGAAAATCCGACCGTTAAGCTCGCTCCGGAAAAGAGCCAGCATAAGCTTCCGCAGATACTGACAAGTAAGGAAGTTGATCTTCTGCTCGAGCAGCCCTCATGCACCGATGCAAAGGGATATCGAGACAGGGCGATGCTTGAGCTGCTTTACGCAACCGGCATCAGAGTCAGCGAGCTTATCGCGCTGAACATTAGCGACGTCAACACATCTGCCGGCGTTTTAAGGTGTGCGCCCAACACGGAAAAAGAGCGCCTTATCCCACTGTATTCGACTGCAGTCAAGGCGCTTAATGAATACATAGAATTTGTAAGGCCTCAGATGATTGCGCTGCCCACCGAGCAGGCTCTGTTTGTCAACGTCAGCGGCGAGCGCATGTCGCGTCAGGGCTTCTGGAAGATCATCAAGCATTATCAGAAGAAGGCGAAGATAACCAAGGACATCAC